>Ga0208544_10001417_pt1 | contig 16550 bp, 14 predicted proteins | sample DEB08_DNA_9_FD_184526 | JGI IMG/M metagenome (GOLD analysis project Ga0208544, IMG submission 184526) | Aqueous microbial communities from the Delaware River and Bay under freshwater to marine salinity gradient to study organic matter... | ecosystem: Environmental > Aquatic > Marine > Coastal ... | reverse complement strand
AGCCTCCAGCACGTCGGCTCTAACGCTCTGCATGCGTTTGCCCGTTAGCTCTTTCAAGTCTCCGCCTGTGCGAATAAACTCATGCAATTCCAACTCATCGGAAATAGCAGCCAGTGTCTTACCTTTAACAAGGGCATTGAGGCGCAAGGACAGCTCACCCTCATTGGCGTCAGGGTATTTTTCAAAGAGCAGTTCGGCAACAGCCAGACCAAGAACGCGATCGCCTAAAAACTCCAACCGTTGATAATGAAAACTATTGTCTGACTTTTTTCGAACACTGGCATGGGTAAGCGCGCGTTCCAAATTTTCATATTCGGAAAACTCGTAGTCCAAGCGTTTTTCCAGACTTCCAAAACGCTTGCTGCCACGGGTTTTGCTCGAAGGGTTCATCATTAAAGACCCTTGAACAATCTATCGGTACGCATGTCTGACGGCCAACGCCAAATTGCCAACGGATGGGCTTCGTCTGCTACAGAGAAAAAGATTGTTCGGGCAGGTCCCACAAAATTTTCAGCTGGAACAAAGCCAACATCAAAACGGCTGTCGAGGGAATTATCTCTATTATCACCCATCATAAAATAATGGCCTGGCGGCACTTCGAACACTTGGGTGTTGTCGCCCTGACCGCGACGGTTCGCATCAATCGTGTTATAGGAAACGCCATTATCAAGAGTTTCTGTAAACATGGGCACTTGAGGACCGCCATCAGGATGCTGGTACATACCAGCTGGTTCCGTTTTTACTGCCTCGCCGTTCAAGAATAGTTTGCCATCTTTCATTTGGACCGTATCACCAGGCAATCCTATTACACGCTTGATGTAGTCAATTTCGGTGTTTGAAGGCAGGCGAAACACAGCGATATCACCGCGTTTTGGTTCACCTTCCCAAATCCGGCCTTCAAAGAGATCGGGGGACAGAGGCATTGAATATTTGGAATATCCATAGGTGTATTTTGAGACAAATAGGTAGTCGCCAACCAATAATGTCGGGATCATAGATCCTGATGGAATGGTGAACGGTTGAAACAAAAAAGTTCTGACCACAACTGCCAAGACCAGCGCCTGAAGGATAACTTTGATGGTCTCGCCTAGTCCACCTTCTTCGGCTTTTTTTACGTCTTCTACCACTTTACAACCCTGTCTCAGTTTATGCGGCTGGACCGCTAAATAAATTTGTAAACACGCCTGAATTACGACCCGTTATCGCCGCGATACATTTATGGCTTAACAGCTTCGATGATCACAAAAGCCTGCGCCAAGGGAAAATCATCGGTAATTGTTACATGTATTTTTGGTTGGTAACCATCCGGCACCAGTTGGGCAAGTCTTTTCGCAGCCCCATTTGTCAAAATCATGGTCGGCTTTCCACCCGCTAGATTGACAACACCCATATCGCGCCAGAAAACATCATGGCCAATACCAGTACCCAATGCCTTTGAACAAGCTTCTTTAGCAGCAAACCTCTTGGCATAGGATGCGGCTCTTTGCTTCCTGCTATCGGAAATTTCCTGCTCTGTTTTGGTAAAAACACGATTTGCAAAGCGATGCCCGTGGCGCTCAAGGCTACGTTCAATCCTGCGGATATCAATCAAATCGCTTCCAAGGCCAATAATCATGGGCTCTTTTAGCCGAGTCTCATGTTGGCTTGCAATGTATTTTAGCTAACCCTGTCTGCTTCTTCATCATTGAGGCGGGCAATCGCGCGGTTTTTAAGTTGACGCGCTTTTTCAGCGAGTAATTTGCGTCTTGAAATCTGGAAGGCTACGGCAGCCCATCGGGTGATGATATAAGCGCTGAGAGCAAAAACAATTCCCAGCGGGATTGCGCCAACCGTCATGGGTTTCAGCACCGGTTCCCAAATACCAATGATAAGTTCCCAAAGACCTGCAAAACCATCATGCCAAAAATCGATATTACTCAAACGGGTTAGCGCTTCTTCGGGGCCACCATGGCCCCGGTGGCCATATAAAATGAAATTGCCAGTTGAATAGGTTCCAGCCCAAATAAATGGGAAAGAAAGAGGATTGCCAATGAAGGTTCCAGCTGCGGCGGCAATCATGTTGCCAGCAACAATATACGCAAGGGCAAAGCCCAATAGGAAATGTAGTCCCATATAAGGTGTGAAAGATGCAAAAACGCCTGCAGCGATACCCGCTGCTATTCCATGGGGCGATGCGGTAAGGCGAAGCACCCGTTTTGTCAGATACTTAAGCGAACGCCCCCATGAACGGCGCGGCCATACCGCGACGCGGAGTTTTTCTCTCCAATCTGGTGGGGTTGCACGTCTAAAAAGCATTAATTTTCCAACACAAGAGCCGTTCTACTTCCTTAAATAGGAGTAGACAGGCTTTTCCCAAAATAGTTTCCCGATAATGTGATAGCATAATTGCCTTAACAGCATGTTGTCACACACGAAAATTTGAAAAAAATCTATACCGCCAAGACTGTGGTTTTTAATTGGCATATTTGCGAGATGGCTTAAAAAAATAATACGACTAACCAATAATCCGTTCGACCTTGCTGATCATCGGCTTTGACGATAATTGCCTGATAATCCGGGTTAAATGGTTGAGGTCCCATACTTCAATTTCAAACAGCATATTCATAAAGTCTGACGCAGAGCGGATCATAGACAAATTTTGAATATTACCGTCATTATTGGCAATCACTTCAGCAATTGCTGCTAGGGAGCCCGGCTCATTGATCGCGATTGCCTTTATGCGCGCTGGAAATCTGGTTTTATTGCCTTCTTCAATATCCCAGCGAACATCCAGCCAACGGTCTTTGTCATCAAATGCTGCCAATGCCGGCGATTGAATGGGGTAAATTGTTATTCCAACACCAGGTTCCAAAATTCCCACAATGCGGTCACCGGGAATTGCGCCGCCTTCGGGGGCATATTTCACAGGAAGTTCGTTTCCTGTTCCGCGGATGGGAATAGCATCCCCGCGGCTTTCGCGGGCAAATTCGCGCAGGCGCTGTCTGCTATTATTGTCACGACCAGGCAATCGGAACAACATATTTGCCCCTGCCCTAAGGTTGAACCAACCCTCTTCGCGTTTCGGTTTGACCGTAGTGCGCTCTTCTTGATGATCTGGAAACACTGCGCGAATGACATCAAGCGATGAAAGCTCTCCACGGCCAACATCTGTCAACATATCGTCGAGGGAGTCACGTGCCAAACGCGGCAAGGCGACTTTTAAACTATCACGATCAAATGTCTTTTTGGCACTCGCAAAGGCTCTTTCCAAGATTCTCGTGCCAAGGCCGGAATATTGTTTGCGCATGGCTTCTCGCGTGGCACGGCGTATGGATGAGCGGGCCTTACCCGTTTTCACAACCGATTCCCAAGCCGCAGGCGGCGTCTGGGCTTTGCCCCTGATAATTACGACCTCATCACCATTTTGCAATTCGGTGATAACAGGCATTGTGGATCCGTTGATTTTGCAGCCAATGCAGGTATTGCCCACATCAGTATGGACTGCATAGGCAAAATCAATGGGAGTAGCACCTTTCGGCAAGGCAATAATTCTGCCCTTGGGTGTAAAGGAAAACACCTGATCCAAGAATAATTCGAGCTTTGTATGTTCTAAAAACTCCTCAGCATTGTTTCCTTCAGCCAATTGCTCAATGGTTCTGCGCAAGGTCGCGTAGACTTGGCTTTCATTTTGATCCGCACTTTCGCGGTCTTTATACAGCGTATGGGCAGCAATCCCGTATTCATTGATATCCTGCATTTCGCGGGTTCGGACCTGCAATTCAACGCGCTGTTTTCCGGGCCCGATCACAGTTGTGTGCAGCGAACGATAATCGTTTTGCTTAGGTGTAGAAATAAAGTCTTTGAATTTACCTGGAACCATTGCCCAAGTGGTATGGATGATACCCAAGGCGCGATAACATTCTTCGACCGATTTCACTATGACTCTAAACCCGAAAATATCCGATAGCTGCTCAAATCCGAGCGCTTTTGCTTCCATTTTGCGGAACACGGACCAGGCCTTTTTTTGACGACTGGTAACCGTGGCGTTAATCCCTTCGGCTTCCAGTTTTCCAGTCAATTCCTTGATAATGCTTCTGATATGGGGTCTGTTTAACTCGGCTAACTCGGCAAGATGCTCGGTTACGGTCTGATAGGCCTGGGGATTGATATATTTGAAAGATAATTCTTCCAATTCATCGCGCAAATCCTGCATACCAATGCGCCCGGCAAGCGGTGCGTATATCTCCATGGTTTCCTGGGATATGCGTCCACGTTTATGGGGTTTGACATGGTGAAGCGTGCGCATGTTATGAAGCCGGTCAGCAAGTTTGACCATCAACACGCGAATATCGTTTGAAACTGCTAGCAACAAGCGACGAAGATTTTCCGCCTGCTCCGCTTTTTTCGAAACCAGATCAATTCTTTTGAGTTTGGTCAGGCCTTCAACAAGCCTGCCAATCCTGTCACCAAACATCGCATCGATTTCATCGCGGGTAGCGTCCGTATCCTCGATTGTATCATGCAGCAAAGCAACAGCGATCGTTTCTTCGTCCAAATGCAGATCTGTCAGGATCGCCGCAACTTCAAGGGGATGGGAGAAATAGGGATCGCCATTGGCGCGCACCTGTTCGCCATGCTTCTTCATGGCATAAACATATGCTTTATTCAGCAACGCCTCATTGGCGTTTGGCTTGTAACTCGTTACTCGTTCAACGAGCTCATATTGGCGCATCATTTAAGATCTGTACTCAACCAGCTATTTTCCGCAGCGACCAACACTATATGCACAACACCCCGCCACTTGGAAGAGTGACGGGGTGTCGAAATCAATTAATTATGTTTTTCAATGCCTTCGCATCAAGCGATCAATAGTCGTCGCTTTTTTCCGGCGGTACAAGGCCTTCGATACCAGCAAGAAGCTCTTCTTCTGACATTTGGTCGAAAGTAACTGTTGATTCCGGCGCATCGTCGGATTCAGTAAATTCAACCGGCTCAGCAACTTCATCAACCGGGCCTTCAACTGCCTGACGACGGCCATCTGGCATATCATGCTCAGGCTCATCGACTTCAACCTGATGCTGATGGGAGTGGATCAAATCTTCAAAAAGATCGCCCGGTGAAAGGGTCTCTTCGGCGATTTCGCGCAGTGCAACAACAGGGTTCTTATCGTTATCACGGTCAATAGTGATCGAACCACCGCTTGAAATCTGACGTGCGCGATGGCCAGCCAACAATACCAATTCAAAGCGGTTATTTACCTTATCGATGCAATCTTCGACGGTTACACGTGCCATCAGCGGCTCCTGAAATTTATGGATATGTTTCGAGTTGGCCGCTCATTACCGTGAAACAGTGGCAAATTCAAGGTAAAACCGTCGTAATATTCTTGTTTAGGCCCAGATACTTGAACAGGTAGCCCTGGCAATCACACCTATACGTGGCAGAAATGCGAAAAAACTCTGAATTGGCTATCTAATATCGTGCGAGCCATCGCAAAATTGCCTCAAATTTGCGCCAAATCAAGGTGTGTGGAGACATTCACGTTTAAATGGAATCATAAGTTGCCCCAAGAACAGGGCATCTTTTGATTTAGACGTTTCCATGAAAACGCGGAATGTTCTGGGTCAACAATTGTATAGGTTTTAAACAATTGCGTTACTTGGAGGTTGCTTATCCATCAGGATATGAGGCCATCCATTTATTAAATGCCACCTGTGATTCCGTTTAGTAGACGGATCATAAGTCGGCTGCACATTTTATTTGATTTGGATCGGAGATTTTTATGTTTGATCAGAGGGAAAAGATCGTCTTGCTCATAGACGGTGCCAATTTATATGCCACTTCGCGCGCGCTGGGCTTTGATATCGATTACAAACGAATGCTGAAATATTTCGAGAAAAAGGGATATTTGGTTCGGGCGTATTATTATACGGCGCTGATAGAAGATCAGGAATATTCCTCCATCCGCCCATTGATCGATTGGCTTGATTATAACGGCTATCGCGTCATCACCAAACCAACCAAGGAATTCACCGACGCCACTGGCAGACGCAAGGTCAAAGGCAATATGGACATCGAGCTGGCCGTTGACTGCATGGAACTGGCAGCAACAGTGGATCATTTCGTGCTGTTTTCAGGGGACGGTGATTTTCGTTATCTTGTTGAGGCGATCCAACGGCGCGGACGCAAGGTTACCGTTGCATCGACAGTAACGACACAGCCGCCGATGATTGCCGATGAGTTACGCAGGCAAGCGGATCACTTTATTGAACTGTCGAAAATGCAACAAGAAATCGGGCGCGATCCATCAGAACGGCCGATGCATACTGTGTCTCATGATGACGATGACTTTGAAGAAGATGAATTCGCGCGATAATTGTTGATTGACGCAATAGATGTTTGCGCTTGGACGCATGCACTGCTTTTGTCTCGTCATGCGTTTTGATCCTGATCACAATTGTCCCCTATGCCCTCGTCTTGTTGCTTTTCGTGAAGAATGGCGCGCCAGGGAACCCGATTGGCATAACGGACCTGTGGATACATGGAGCGCGCAGAAAAAGATCGATATCCAAATTGCTGATTATCGAAATCACGCAGAGTCTGCGGTGCACTCCTTTACCGATAATCCGTATATGCTATCACCTCATCCACTCGGTTGACCATATTTGGGTTCAGCGTGTCAGACGAATAGCCTATGGCTTCACAGACTTTCGATACACTCTCGAGATAATTAGCAAAAATCAACAACCTAGTTTTGTGTTTGACAATTTGCGTCGCTGGATTTTTTTATCTAAAATTTGCTTGTTACAATGGCAGAAGACAGCACCTTCGTGAAAACGGATAACCATAAGCTTATTCAAAAAATGAGTTGAACATTCATCAGTGTTTTGCAAAGATCTAGGTGACCGATTAAACCGAAATTTTACTACTGAGCTAATTATACCGCTCCAGCAGGGTCGCATTGTCAGCACCTAAATCAATCTCTGATTCACTTCCCAGCGCGGCTAATGCGGAGCTTACGATTTGCCATAAATGTGCCCTCTATGACGCTATCTGCGCCCGTTGGCCAATCAATCTCAATCCGTCTGATTTCTTCATGCTCGCCCAGCCCAAAGTGAACATAGGGGGCATCAAAAGCTGTAAACCCGCTACTCATTTGAAGTTCTCGAATTTGCATTTTAGCTTCATCAGTACCGTAAAAAACTCTTACTTTAGCGCCAATCCCAAAGCTGTTTCCCTGAACATCACGTAACTCTACTATGACCGAGTTGCCTTCCTGAGAATTATTCCAGAACGCCACAAGAGGTCCGTTTTGGGTAGCAGATATCAAATCAATATCGCCGTCATTGTCATAGTCAGCTGCAGCGGCACTTGCTATAATGCCGTAATCCTCTGCCCCTACTTCTCTTGTGCGATCAACAAACTTCAAATCACCTGCATTCTCCATATACACTTTGGATTGGGAAATACTCTGCAATCCCCAAAAACCATTCATGATGAATAGGTCAACATTTTCATCATTGTCAAAGCTAAAAACTTTCACATCCCAGCTCCAGCCTCCGATTTCTAACCCAGCCTCTTTTGTGATATCATCGTATTTCCCTGTTTCATTAGGCTCCAATAAAACATTACGACCTTTCACTTGAAGAATATCATTTTCATAAGAATGTGAGCGGTATTCTTTTTTGATCAAGAATCTAGTGGTACAGGATAGTCTTGCTCTTACAAAAATTTCCGGTATCTGATCACACATTTCAGGCTTGTTCTGCGTTACAGCGAGATCACGAAAAACAAGTGATTTGCAATTAATGGCATCGATTTCTTCTAGTGTGTCGCATTTATCGACTTGATCGATGTTCAGCCGGAAGCCACCTGGTTTGTACCAAGAAACAAGATCGACATTTTTCTGGCACTTTGCCCTGTCATCCTCGCGTTCGATGCCCTTGCAGAATTCGCTCATTGGCTGGAGTCTTAACCTTCCTTGCAAACTGTCGGCCCGCCCAGCAATCTGTGTCATTAAAATTTCAAAATCACCGTCATTGTTCAAATCTGCTGTTTTTATTGACATAGTAGTATGAGGCGTATTAGGTATAATTTTATCAGCGTTAGTAATTTTCTTCAACGCACCTGTGCCATCACCGAAATAGAATAAATCTGGCTGATTAAAGTCATTGGCCTCCGCATAATCCAGCATGCCGTCCTGGTTAAAGTCGGTCAGGATAATAGATAATGTATCACCAGGTACATCGTCAATTTCCCTAAAATTACTTCCATCCAATTTACCTGCTTCGTTGAATATAATTCTGTTGATATCGCGCTCAGTTGGAAAGTATCCCATGCGTGCCCCTTCATGATTGCCCAACACAACATCGAGATAACCATCATGGTTTAAATCCCCAAAGCCTGCAGTAAGTGTCAGTAATGCCCCTTTTCTGTTTGCAACTTCGGTTACATTTTCATTAGAAAATTTTCCTTGATTATTTAATAATAAATAATTGCCCTCAAGGTGCGTTTGAACAAACAAATCTGGCCAACTGTCATTATTCACATCAACAGGAACAACTCCGAATACCGTTTTGTCTTCCAATATCGCCAGATCCAAATCAACTTTGGTAAAATGTCCCGTGCCATCGTTATAAAACAGCATCACACTTGGTTTAACATCTATATTGGACATAACAACGTCCATATCTCCATCCTGATCTAAATCACCGGCCGCGGCACTACCTGGCGTGAAATTGTACGGCGTAAACATGGAGTTGATGCTGAAATTATTTGGCCTGTCGATGCCGCGATGCCAAGCTTCTTGGCGATAGAATAACGTCTCACCATCCTTGGAACGCTCGACAAACGGAGAGGCGGAAACTGAAATATCTTCCGGCGCTTCGCTGATATAAATTCCACCGATTTGTTCTGCGTGAGCCATTGTGACAGAAAAAAGTGACATGTCTTCAATTAGGCTGGATATACCCAGCTTCTCCATCGCCTTTTGAACCTGCCAATTGCTATAAAAATTAGCGGTTACACCTGCCAAGATTCCCATGGCGATAATGGCACCAGCCATCGCAAAAGCGAGTTTTGATGAAATCGTTCTGGCAATTATAATGTGAGAATAGATGCTGTAGCTTCCAAGGGTAAAAAGCAGCACCATGATTAGTGTAGTGCTTGTTCCACTCGCCAATAAAATGGCTGCCAGGATAATATCAAACCCCATCGGAACCGGCGCAATCACGCCAATTACCGCAACACCTACTACAGTCAGCGCATTTACGGGCAAGTCTGATAACATTTCAAAAGGAATTAAGGTGGCTATAACGGAACCCAAAAATCCGGCAAGCACCATAAGCGGAACTGTCATTTTAACAATGAACCAAAGGTCGCGCGCAAAATCACGGGCAAATCCCCAAACTGATTCTATAAAACTTTCCATTTTATTATTTTGCAAGTCAGTCGGTGAGATAATACAAGCGCTTACGTCAGTGCCACTCAAGGACAATTTTTCCTTTGGTAAAATTCTGCAGATCAAAGGAATTGCAATAAGAATCAGCGCCAAAGTAAAACCGATTTTTGTGACAACCATATAGACTGGGAAAAGAGAAATTAGCATAGACAAGACAATCACATTAAATGTCGGGGATGCGATCATTGCTGCTAATGTAGTTTCAGCCCGACTACCCCCGGTATACATTCCTGCAGCAACCGGGCTGGCACAATTCACGCATACACCTAAAGGCGCGCCGATTAACAGTCCTGCAAAAGAGTTGGCAAACGCGTTTTTAAATCCGCGTTTTGGCATATATCGCAACGCTGTCAACATAGCTGCGCCGAACAAGACCCCAAACATCATTCCGCGGCGGTTAGTAAACATCCAGTTGATGGTTGTGAAAAAAATCTTCTTCCAGACAGGCCAGACCGGATCTATTTGATAGCGCGCCTCGAAACTCAATGGGTCTTGCAACTCAATAGCGCCCCCCATTAAAGCTTTGTCATTTAAATCCGGATAACGCGACTGAAACCAGAAAAACATCGCGATGGTGACAAGTAAAAGCAAAGCCAATGCCATTCTTGCAGGATACGCAAAAGTGGGCATAAGACGATTAAACATTTACAATCTTCCTTCCATATCGATTTATTTTAATGCTTAGTTATCACAATTTGTGAAATTCATTGTGTAGCTAAAAATTTGACTATCATTAGATCAGAAAAAATACAAAATAAACTGGTAAAAAATTTTCTGATCCATTTCATATATAATTTGATTGATCGCCGGTTTTCGGGGATGCGATCGTATTTCCGTTTGCCTCACAGCGTTCTGGGTAGCGATGATCTAAAAGTTCTTTCTGGAATTATTTTCGTCATCCGCAAGTAATATGGAAATCTAAGTATCAATGGAAAATTTTGGACAATTGCTTTAGAATTGAGGTATTATAAATTGCGATTGGAAGCGTAAGATGTTTGTGTCATTTTATGAAACACGACCCCAGCCAAAATTGTCCATTATGTCCACGCCTTGTCGCCTTCCGCGAAGAATGGCGAGGCAAAAAACCAGATTGGCATAATAGTCCGGTAGAGACTTGGAGCTCAGACAAAGAGAGCGCTGTTCGCATGATGATTATCGGCCTGGCGCCGGGACTGCGCGGCGCCAATGCGACTGGACGCCCCTTTACCGGTGATTTTGCAGGTGACCTTCTGTATTCAACCTTACTGAAATTTGGGTTTGCCCAAGGCGAATACAAACAAACGCCTGATGACGGGATGCAATTGGTTTCCTGCGCCATCACCAATGCGGTGCGCTGTGTTCCGCCACAAAACAAACCCGTTGGCGAAGAGATCAATAATTGCAGACCATTCTTACTGGAAACACTGATGAGGTTCCCCAATCTCAAAGCTTTGATAACGCTTGGTAAAATTGCCCATGACACCACCACTAGGGCATTTGGAGAGCGCGTTGCCGCCCATCCTTTTCGCCATCAGGGCCAGCACGAGATGGGTGGTTATCGGGTTTTTTCGAGTTATCACTGCTCAAGATACAACACGAATACAAATGTGCTGACGGTCGAAATGTTCGAGAACGTCTTCAAGGATGTGCGCACGTTTTTGAATTAAAGTCTCCTATCTTTAATCTTCATTTGTTTGGAAATAAACCAGGACGCGACTAGCGCCACAACGGCTCCAAGACCTGCTGCCACATAAAAATGGACAGGCTCAGACATGCCCATGGCCAACATCGCGACACCGAATGTCCCAGTATGGGCTTACAGTAAATGCCTTATCCCAATTTCCTTTAAGAGTATTTGGACGCATATTATACGATTCGTTTCATGATTATTAACATCCAGTACTACCCTAAATCCGATTTCAGAGGAAGCCAACCGCTTACTCCGCCACACACTAGCTCAAAGCTGATGCGTCATCATAAGCGCCATGGCAACAGGGGAGTGTCTCTTTACCTTTCAGACGCACCCTGCATATGCTCGGCCAGTGTCTCAATCTCTGATCCAATGTCAGACGACTTCAACCCATCAGCCGCACCCATCCGCACCTGATCGGGTTTGTTTTGTCCCAGTTTCCAGGTTCCATCAATCTGCGTAACTTCCATTCCTATTGGAACGATCATGCGCTGCATTTTCTCATAAACATCTGGTGTCATTTTGTCGGTTACCCAAGGTGTTTTGGGCAAAAGCCGCTCTTCCATGGATGCGGACAAACGTTCCAAAATGTCATGAAGTTCGCTTGCATCAAGTCGGCGCAGCGCGCCACGCAGATGCACTGCGATATAGTTCCAGGTCGGCACCTGATCATCGACCCCATACCAATCGGGAGAAATATAGGCGTCAGGACCAGACACAGCGATTACCGCTTTCTGCGGTGTTTCCAGCAATCGCAAGATCGGGTTGGAGCGCACGAGATGCGCCTCCAGATATTTGCCGTCTTCAGACAGGCGAAAAGGAATATGGCTCAACAGAGGGCCATCTTCGCTATTCACCGACAAAATTCCAAAGCTGCGCTGGCGCGCGAAGGTAATGTTCTTTTCAGTTTCGGTTTTACGAAATACGGGATTTGGATGCATGGCTTATTCGTTCCGGTTTATCCCTTGTCGCGAAGCAGTCTTCCCTGTTCGCGTTTCCAATCTCTGTCTTTTGAAACATCCCGCTTGTCGTGGTTTTTGCGACCTTTCGCCAAGGCAATCTGCAGTTTTGCGATGCCTTTGTCGGTAAAATAAAGCCGATTGGGAATGATCGTCATGCCATCACGGTTCACGGCCATACTCAACTTCGCCATCTCTTTTTTCTTCAAAAGAAGTTTACGACGCTGACGCGGATTGTGGTTGAAGCGATTGCCTTCAAGATATTCTGGGATATAGGCATTGATCAGCCATATTTCGCCATTTTCTTCCGTTGCATAACTCTCGGCAATCATTGCCTTGCCATTGCGAAGGGATTTGACCTCGGTACCAGCCAAAACAATGCCTGCCTCAAGGCTCTCTACAAATTCGTAATTGTATCGAGCCTTGCGGTTATCGGCGATTAGCTTGCCATTGCTATTGTCTTTTTTCTTCTTGGCCATGGGGTCCAATATAATGGGCGGGCGAAGGGATTACACCCCCTGCCGGTTTATGCATTTGTTGATTTGCTTAGATGATCAGACCTGCATGAACCATTGCCGCGTCAATTGCTTTTTGCGTTGATGCTTCAATAGTAGTTATTGGCGCACGAAGAACGTTCTCAACCATGTTCAACTGGGACAAGGCATATTTGGTTCCCGCAACGCCAGGCTCAATAAAAATAGCCTTGTGCAACGGCATCAACCGATCCTGATATTCCAATGCTTTGGCAAAGTCTCCTGCAAGCATGGCTGCCTGAAACTCTGAACATAAACGCGGTGCCACATTGGCCGTAACCGAAATCGCACCAACCCCGCCATGGGCATTAAAGCCCAAGGCTGTCGCGTCTTCAGCGGAGAGTTGAATGAAGTCTTTGCCACAGGTCATGCGCTGCTCGGACACACGGTCTATCTTCGCCGTTGCATCTTTCACACCAACGATATTCTTGTGCGCTTTCACAAGAGCGCCCATGGTTTCCGGTGTCATATCTATGACCGATCTAGGCGGAATGTTGTAGATGAAAATTGGAAGCGAAACAGCTTCTGCAACGGCCTTAAAATGCACCATCAAACCGCGTTGGGTCGGCTTGTTATAGTAAGGCGTGACCACAAGCACCGCGTCAGCACCTGCTTTTTCAGCATGCTTTGCCAAACGCACTGCTTCAACCGTGTTGTTGGAACCAGCGCCAGCAATCACAGGAACGCGCCCGTCCACAATCTTAACGCAGAGACTGACAACATGGTCGTGCTCTTCATGGCTCAGCGTTGCAGATTCGCCAGTAGTCCCCATGGGAACCAGCCCATTGATGCCTTCTGCGATCTGCCACTCGATCAGCTTCTCAAATGCCTTATCATCCACGCGACCTTTATTATCAAAAGGGGTAACAATTGCGGTGAAAGAACCTTTGAACATTGAGCTTACTCCAAAATAGAAATGCCAGCTTAACAATTGCCGGGAACGGGGCGACAATAGCCATGACGCGTATGCACTGCAAGCAAAGCTTTGTTAATTGGCGAACCAAGATGAGCTCATGTTGTGGTAGGCACAAAAGAAGGCTTTCTGACTTCCATTACCCCAAACACTGAAAGCAGAGCTTGGCATATTATTGCTGAGCGCTTATTAAGGCCTTTCTACATAAATTTTGCGAGAGACAGTTGATGAACGAGTGGCAAGACTACAGATATTCAAGCACAGACGGACTAAAACTGGCTGGACGCAAATATGGCTGGCAACACAGAGATACCCTGCCCGTCGTTTGCCTGTCTGGATTGTCTCGCAATTCTGCAGATTTCCACGAACTTGCAATGTATATCTCAGCGAAATCAGAAACACCAAGGCGAGTTCTTTGCCTAGACTACCGTGGACGGGGTAACTCCGAGTACGACAAGGACTGGGGAAACTATAATGTTGTTACGGAAGCCAATGATGTTGTTCAAGGTATGATTGCTGCTGGATTAGAGCATGCGGCTTTTATAGGCACATCGCGTGGCGGTTTAATCCTGATGGCGTTGAGCGCTATGAAACCAAGCCTGATGCGCGCAATTGTGTTGAATGATATCGGGCCTGAAATTGACGGGCCGGGACTTGTGCGAATTAAGAAATCACTCGAGGGCGGACTAGCGGCCAGCAATTGGTTTGAAGCGGGGCAAATGTTGAAAGCTACCGGTAAAAAACAATTTCCAAAATGGGATGATGGCGAGTGGGAACGCCAAGCGCATTTTGTCTTTAAGGAAGAAAAGGGAAAATTCATTCGCAATTATGACCCGAAATTGCTCAACACGCTTGCAGCTATTGATCTTGATGTGCGCCTGCCTAGCCTTTGGCCGCAATTCACTGGATTGAGCAAGATCCCAATGATGCTTATACGCGGTGAACGCACCGATTTGTTAGCAGACAAAACGGTCAGTAAAATGCGTGACATTCACCCAGCTATGGAGTTGGTTCGCGTGGAAGATCAGGGTCATGCCCCTGATCTTGGCAGCGAAGGGTTGCCAGCAAAGATTGATGCGTTTTTCACCAAGTACGCACATTAAAAACAAGCAAGTAATCATTGCCTTGCTTGGCTGCGTTGGAACGGGCAAGCCTTTGCTTTTTTAGTAGTGAGAGGCACTAACTCGCAAGAAAAAGCCTGCCGAATTGCTCCGGCAGGCTCATGAATCAGAGCAAGTTTGATTTACTTGTTCTCGCTAGGTTTGGATTTACGGCTTATGCCGATCTTTCCTTCTTCCGCGCGCTTTGAATGATCAGTAGTCCCACCTGCAGCAAGCGTTTTGGATCCTCCAACCCAGTTTTCACGCTCTGAACGATCCGGGAAGCCAATTTCATTGCTGACCCAAGTCTCATTGTCCTTGGACCAAGCAGCAATCTGATCAAAGTGGAAGACGCCCAAGGCATACAACTTCTTCTCAATTGCATTGCCCACGCCGTCGATCAAGGTCAAGTTATCACCCTTCCCGCCGCGCGCTTTAGCAAGCGTTGAAGGTTTCTTGCCAAAATCTCCAACAGATCCTTTGCCAACGGAACTAACGATCTCGCCTTTGTCCACGCGTTTGGCAAATACAGTCTGTCCGCCTTTCACCAAGACTTTGGCTTGCTTGACCCATTCTTCACGCTCAATACGGCCCGGGAATGCAAGTCGCTCGCCCATTTCACGCTGGTCTTTTGCTGTCCATCCGGCAATTTGAGAGAACGCGATAATATCGATCGCATTTAGGCGCGCTTCATTTTGGCGGCCAATACCCTTGATACGCTTCAGATCATCTTTTTGAACTGGCGCCGGTTTTGGTGCTGAACCGCGTTTCTTCGCTGGTGCCGCACGTTTTGCCTTTGGTTTCGGCTTAGCAGCGATAGATGCGACAGGTGCAGGCTTTGGCGCAGCTGGTTTAGGGGGCGGGGGCGGCGCTGGTGGCGTAAGCCTTGGCGCAGCTGCAACATCGACAGCTGCGACACCAGCTTTCGGCGCAGAGCCGAACCACTTGTGAAACAAACATCCCAAAATACAGCCTAGTATGTAGGCTATGGCCATCAGCAAAAATGTCTGAAGAACGAGCATAGTCATTTCATTAATCTCCTAACTTCTCGACATTCACACGGGTTTCTTTTCTGATGTTACCCATCCGACGATCAAACCAATCACAAAAGCGACCAGCAGAAACCAGAACAATTGTTCAATAAGATACCACATTGTTTATTTTCCTTTTTGTTCAACGCACGACTGTCAAATCTATACGACGGTTCTTGGCTTTGCCTTATGCGCTTCATTATCCGCATTAGCCGCTTCGACGGTCACCATCAAAACTCAGACATCGCGTTTGACTGCAAATCCTGTTAGATCAAACTGGACTTCATCTGCAAGGCCAAAGCTGTGAGCAAAACCGTCGCCAAAATACCAGGCCAGATCCATTTTCTCCAATTACACATGCGAGCTCCTAACCCAAAGGATAAAAATCAATTTAGATGCGCCTGCAAGAACATGCCTACAATACGCCTGAATAGTTTTGTTTTGGAAGTTACCTTGCCTGGCATTTTGATGCAATCCTGTATGAAAAGCGCTGCTATATTAAAGCCAGAAGGGCAGATGCAATGCCAGTACTGAATAACAATAGCCCCTACCCAATTTTAGGAAGTGGACAACAAATTTGTATAGGAATCAAGGGGATATTGACTAATGATAATGGCGCAGCGGAGAATTCGCTAGTCAATCCGGAAGGACTGGTAAGGTCGCCTGTGAATGATGCAAGCTTGAGGCATCCCTGCTTTAAACCAGCGACATCCTCGTTTTAATAAAATCGCGAATGGCTCAAAAAGTAGAAATCTTCTGGCGGCAGTTGTCGACCATAATTTGCCACCCGCCTATTCGTGCAATTTTACATACAAAAAAGGCCCGATCCAAGGACCGGGCCTGATTTAAACTCTATCTAATCAAGAGATTAGAATGAGCGTGTTACGCGGATTGCGAAACGATCGC
>Ga0208544_10001413_pt1 | contig 16578 bp, 3 predicted proteins | sample DEB08_DNA_9_FD_184526 | JGI IMG/M metagenome (GOLD analysis project Ga0208544, IMG submission 184526) | Aqueous microbial communities from the Delaware River and Bay under freshwater to marine salinity gradient to study organic matter... | ecosystem: Environmental > Aquatic > Marine > Coastal ... | reverse complement strand
ACACCATCCGACGATTTATACCAGGATGCTGCCTATTCCATCTGTACTTCTGAACGGGTCTTGAATGAACCAGTTATTGACAGGACTACCTATTCCGTGTCTGCGCATCGCCGTCGTAATACACTTGCTTTAGTGGATCGAGGAGCCAATGGTGGCGTTGCTGGTGCGGACGATGTCAAGGTTATCTCGAGGATTCCCCATTCTGGTATTGATATTCAAGGGATTGATAACCATACCCTTCAGAGCGTACAATTGGGATCTGTTGGAGGAGTTGCTCAAACTCAGCGTGGCGAGGTCATCCTGATATTCAAGCAGTATGCTCTTCTGGAACGAGGTAGGACCATCCATTCGGCGATTCAGCTGGAAAACTTCGGCAATGAAGTCAGTGATACTGCGGTGAGCTTTGGTGGACAGCAGCGGCTTCTCACACCAACTGGATATGCTATACCCTTGGACATCTCCAATGGCTTAGCAACCTTAAACACACGTCCCTTCACAGACGACGAGTGGGGCAGCTTACCTCATGTTGAAATGACTTCCAACAGTCCTTGGAATCCACGTGTACATGATGCCAATGTTACCAATGATCCAGACTGGCTTGCAAATCAGCCCATTGATCCTCTTCCAGATGATAATTTCAATGCTTTTGGAGAGTATTTACATCGCACTGAAGTATCCATGGCTGCTAGAGGGTCTCCCAACGGTTCTGTTGCTAGAGTTGCACTTTTTGATAGCGGATCTAATCTCGGTGTTGCTGCACGCAGTTACGAAGTTCCTCTCGACCTTCCATCAAGCCCACCTTCGATTGACATCCAAGTCACCGATGCACAGTTCCATGCTGCACACGACGCTGCTGCTCACCATCGCCTCTATTCCACCGTTGCTACCTATGCTGATTTGATGACTGGGCACCATGCACAAGTTCATGAACGTAGGGAACGCCCTGTTGACTTAGAATCCTACCGTCAATTCTTCCTCAATGCACCTCGTGAGGTCATTCAACATACCTTTGCTGCCACCACTCAGTACTACCGGGCTATTCCTGCGACCAATCGCATTTTGGACACGCGTCGTTCACATTATCCTGCCGCGAATCACTTACGTCGTCACGAAAGGGTTGCTGCTGACGCTATGTTCTTCGACGTCGAGGCTATAGGGGGGAGTCGTTGCTGTCAGTTTTACATTGGTCGGAGTAGTTTCTACATGGCTGTTCATGGGATGCGTACAGACGGGGAGTTTGTGAATACTTTTGAGGATGAGATTCGACTTCGTGGTGCAATGGACGGACTTATCACTGATAGGGCACAATCTGAAATCAGCCGCAGGGTCAAGGATATCCTTCGTAATCTCTTCATACGTGATTGGCAATCTGAACCTCACCATCAGAATCAGAACATTGCTGAAAGATACATTCAGGAGTTGAAGAGACATGCGAATTTTATCCGAAATCGAACTGGTGCACCTCCTGAGTTTATCCTGATGATTCTGCAGTACATTTGCTTCATTTGGAATCGAACTGCGAGGAGAACTTTGGGTTGGCGGACTCCATGCGAGGCTCTTACTGGTCAAACACCTGACATCAGTATGCTCCTGCACTTCCACTTCTGGCAACGTGTTTACATCGGCGACTACCGTGAGTCTGGTACAGGATTTCCATCGCAGTCCAATGAAATCTTATGCTACTTTGTGGGTTTCTCTGAGACTGTAGGACACAGCATGACTTTTAAGGTCTACAATCCAACCACTAGAGTCGTCCTACACCGTTCTCGCCTTCGTGCCGCTACTCCTGATGATTCCAACCATCCTGCGAATCCTCCACCCGATCCTGACGATGATCCTAACGCTGGAAGTGATAGCTCTTCTCCTGACAACAATGCTTCTTCTAATGACGGAAACCACCCTACTGCTTCTACTCCAAGAAACAATCCCGACGGTTCGTCAAGTCCCAATGGTACTGCACCTTCTCGTACGTCTGCAGGTCCTTCTGCTCCTGAACCCAGTGTACAGCATGCATCTGAACTGAAACCTGAGGATCTTCTGGGGAGAACTGTCCTGAAGAAACGGGGAGAAGATGGTACTCGACTTCGTGCAAAGATTGTTGATCTTATCGAGCAGTTCGAGGGGGAGCGTGATTCTCATCCAGACCGTGTCAAGTTTAGATGCAAGGTCGGTGACGAGGAATTTGAGGAATTACTTGGATACAATGAGATGTGTGAACTCATCGAGGATCAGGTTGCTGAAGAAGACGGTACTTGGAGGTTCATTCGGATTGCTGGTCATACCACACCAACGAAACGTAGTGAAACGCCGAAGGTGCTTGTGGAATGGGAGACTGGGGAGATCACTTTGGAATCTACTTTCAAGTTTGCCAAGACGAATAAGCATGAGTGGATTGTTGCTGAGTACGCAAGAGATAATGACCTTCTTGATGAATGGGATGAAATCTGGCCCAGCCTCAAACTGAAGCAGAAAGCCAAGAACGCGAAGAAGCTCATCCGTCAAATCAACCAAGCGAAGCGTGTATCCTACAAGGCCGCTCCTGTGTACATGTTTGGGTATGAGGTACCTCGTAACCATGATCAGGCAGTCAGGATTGATCAAGAGAATGGCAACCGACTTTGGCAAGATTCCGAGGAGCTTGAGGTAAAGCAATTGATGGACTACGAGACTTTTATTGACAAGGGTCACAAGTCGACGAGCAGACCTCCCGATGGTTACAAGAAGATCACTCTCCATTTTGTCTATGCAGTCAAACATGATGGACGACACAAGAGCCGCATTGTTGCTGGGGGACACCTTACTGATGCACCAGTCGAGAGCGTCTACTCTGGAGTTGTATCCCTACGCGGCGTCAGGTTCACTGTCTTCCTCGCCGAGCTGAACGATCTCAAGGTCTACCAGACGGATGTCGGTAATGCTTATCTAGAAGCCTTCACCAAAGAAAAGGTGTATGTTATTGCAGGTCCCGAGTTCGCAGAAATCCAAGGCCATGTACTTATCATATCTCGTGCGTTGTACGGTTTGAAAAGCTCGGGGCTCAGATGGTACGAACGCTTCGCCGACGTCCTCCGTGACATGGGTTTTAGTCCTTGTCCTGCCGAACCTGAGATTTGGATGCGTGCGTGTAATGCCGATGGAACTGTTATTAGAGATGAGAGATCCAAGTCCGTTCCTTTGAAAGATAAGAAGTCATTCTTCGATCTTCCCAAGCGTGTTGAGGATGGATCTTACTACGAGTACATTGCTGTCTACTGCGATGATTTGACCATTGCGTCGAAGGACCCTAAGGGTAGTATTACCAGCGTACTCGAGCAGAAGTACAAGTTCAAGCTGAAGGGAACGGCGCCTCTGAATTATCTCCTTGGATGTGACTACTACCGTGAAGGCAAGGTGTTATGTGCTGCTCCAAAGCGATACATCGAGAAGATGGAGACTACATACCTACAACTCTTTGGGGAGAAGCCTTCGCAGAAAATGAGGTCACCGCTGGAAAAGGGAGATAATCCTGAGTTGGATACCACTGATTTTCTTGACGAGAAGCGTACCAAGATATATCAATCCATGGTTGGTGCAGCGCAATGGATCATCTCTCTGGGTCGGTTTGATATTGCTGTTCACATCATGACCCTCTCAAGCTTTCGCTCGCAACCTCGGAAAGGACATCTCGAGAGGATGAAGAGAGTTTATGGTTACCTATCCAAGATGAAGCATGCTGCTATTCGTTTTAGGACTGACATGCCTGATGTTTCTGATCACCCGTTCCTAGATTATGATTGGTCTAACTCACCTTATGCTGGTGCACGCGAAGAACTACCGCCGGATCTCCCGATTGCCCGAGGAAAGCCTGTCTTAATGACCTCGTTCGTAGATGCGAATCTATGTCATGATCTTCTCAGTGGAAGGTCGGTTACAGGAGTTCTCCATTTCTTCAACAAGTCACCTGTCGATTGGTTCTCGAAGAAGCAGAACACTGTTGAGACTGCTACATTTGGTTCTGAGAACAACGCCGCACGAGCAGCTGTTGAGCAAATCAAAGCGAACAAACTCACGTTACTACAATTAGGAGTACCTTTGCAAGGAGCACCGATATTGCTTGGTGACAACAAGTCAGTTGTTGACAGTGGTACACAACCACACGGTAAACTTCACAAGAGACATCTGATGCTCTCATATCATTTTGTTCGTGAGAACATTGCCGCTGGAGTATTAAGGTTTGCCTTCATCCGTGGACCGACTAATCCCGCAGATACGTTGAGTAAGCATTGGGCTTATAGTGCCGTATGGCCATTGATTAGACCCATATTGTTTTGGAGTGGAGATACGATGGATATCTTGGATCAGAAGAAGGACGTGGTAGATAGAGAATCGTAGGGGAGTGTGAAATGATACAATTTATTGTATTGGTACGGATTCTATACTTATGGGGAGATACGGTACTCTCGAGGTATATTAGGGGTATGTATGATAGGTGCTGATGACGCACCCGAGGAAAGATTGCTTCCGTCGTCCCGTCGGAACCACAGGCTGACATGATGGCTCGTTTTGCTCCATGTCGAGCTCACTGTTTAAATTGATAAGTGTATAGCACGAATTATTGAGTTAGCGAGGGTGAGTCCTCTTTAATTGGTTGTCTAACTAACAGTCACAGATTGCACAATCTGTCAGATCAACAGTTTCGTGGGTCTATTATCAACCTCTTTGGTTGTGTTAGAGCACGTCACTAACAAGTTGTCAATTGGCCGTGTGCGCGCCGCCGATTACGCTTGTGATCAAGTTCACCGCCATTTCCACCGAACGATCGGCATGGTCCCAGTAAGAGGAGTTTGGACAAGATCTGCGCCCAACCGAGGGGGGGACAGATATAGGATTTTGTACACCCATTAAACCGGGAGGTAGAATATCCTGTGGCGTGAACCACGGTCTGCGGGCCTAGGGACGGTAGTCCAACAACTGTGGATATCCAACATACCACCACATTTATTTTACCATGAGACTATTATGGCTAACGTCGGTGCTTATTTTGGCAGTTCAAAATCTTTCCACAGCAACATTATTCCCAATGTCGACCAAGGGACGTAAAACCCGATCATCAACCGATCTTTTCACACTCCGCATGACGCACATGCTTGATGTTTGGATGGAAGGAGACGTCTGGATCAAGGATGCGCTAGCCACGATGAATGTCACCAACTACATGGAGATGGTGAGATTAATTGAGGATCCAAACACGGTCAACTCTATTAAGAATCGGAAAAGCGATGGAACCGAGGAGTCCATATCACCTGAGAAAGCACAGAAATTTCGCTGCTGCCTCTCGTATGCTAACCAACTTCAACTTCGCCATGGACCTATCGCTGATGGACTAGTTGACATTACCCAAATGGATGATGATGACTTCAGGAACTTCTACATCATGGCCATTCCGTTCGTTACCTACGATGACTTCGTTGCTGAAGAGCTCCAGTCGAAGAGAGAGGCTCGAACAGCTGCTGCTGCTGCCGCCGCTGCGCAGAGAACCGGTTCTCAGGGTGTCACTACGACTGCGAACTCCAATCCTAGTACCACTTCTTATGCGAACTCCAATTCCAACAGCGAACTTGCAGCCTTCCGAAAGAACATCAAGTTGGATGCAACTCTTTATCCTACTCTGTCTGCGGACGCCAACTGGCATGCCTTTACCATTGAATGGACAGCACTGAGTAATGTCTTCTGTCTTGATCATGTATTAGATCCCAACTACGTTCCGGCAACTACTGATCAGCAGGAACTTTTCGATGCTCAACAGGCGTTCTTCATGACTGTAATGCTTAACAAGATCAAAACTATTAAGGGAAAGGAGATTGTCAACAATCACATTGCGAGTGGAGATGCGCAAGCTGCCTGGAAGGATCTTGTTGCACATTACCGAGGTGCTGGTTCCATCATCTCCAAGCAACGCGGTGATGACCTTTATGAGAAGATCAATACTCCAATTCCAAGTGATAAGCCCGTACGTCTTACTGCTGCCATTTCTCAGTGGGAGAAGGATCTTTCAGAGTATCTCGCGGTGACATCGAAGAAGCTTCCGTCGGACGAAAAGCTGCGATTGTTTGAGCGGTTCCTTCGTAATATCTCTCAGCTGAAGTCCGTCGTTACTATGCATTCCATGATTGCTTCTGTCAATCATTCCACCAACGTTACTACAGCCATTGATCCTGAGGCTACCATCAACCTCTACAAGAGTCGTTCTGAAGAAATTGATATTGAGTCTCAGAATAAAGCGGTGAAGCAACGGCGCAGGATTGTACAAGAACTCACTGTCGTATCCCAAGGCACTGCTCATATGGATGATGGATTTTATCAAGTCAATGTTTCTGATCTCACTAATAATTCGATGCCAGATGAACAATGGTTTGATGTATTTCTTTCCAGCCAGGGGGATGTCAAGGCCGAAGTACTTTCTAATCGGATGCCACTACGTGTTTGGAAGTCACTTACGAGAGAAGAGCAGGGTATTTGGGATCAATTGTCGGATGTCACAAAGGGCATTATTCTCAACTGTCGCATGAATTCTCCCCTTCCCATCAAACCTGTTACTCGTCGACGTGTCCCACCGAGGTCAACCTTCCGCCGTGAACGCCGCACTGATCCTAACTCCGCTGGACGTGACCGCAAGTCCCCCATCGCTCAGAATGCTAGTATTAATGTCAATGAGACACTGCCGCCACCAAATAATGATGAGGATGATGACCTCCCAGACGATGATGATACTCAACTCGTCGCCAACCTTGCTGCCATTACTGAGCAATTGGATATGCCTGCACGCGATTGGGATGACGAGGTCTGGAATGATACCCGTCTCATCAATAGCCTTCGACGTGACGATGGTCTTGACGTACACCAAACCAGCCATCTTCCTCCCTTCTCTATGGAGCGATTCCTGTCCCAGCCTGTCGATGATGATGCTACTCCAACTGATGATGAGGATGTCCTGCAAGCACGTCATACTGAACTCTATGACTCTGACGAAGATTATGACGATGACGGCGTATCAAGTGTTGTGTCCAATCTCATGACACCATCCGACGATTTATACCAGGATGCTGCCTATTCCATCTGTACTTCTGAACGGGTCTTGAATGAACCAGTTATTGACAGGACTACCTATTCCGTGTCTGCGCATCGCCGTCGTAATACACTTGCTTTAGTGGATCGAGGAGCCAATGGTGGCGTTGCTGGTGCGGACGATGTCAAGGTTATCTCGAGGATTCCCCATTCTGGTATTGATATTCAAGGGATTGATAACCATACCCTTCAGAGCGTACAATTGGGATCTGTTGGAGGAGTTGCTCAAACTCAGCGTGGCGAGGTCATCCTGATATTCAAGCAGTATGCTCTTCTGGAACGAGGTAGGACCATCCATTCGGCGATTCAGCTGGAAAACTTCGGCAATGAAGTCAGTGATACTGCGGTGAGCTTTGGTGGACAGCAGCGGCTTCTCACACCAACTGGATATGCTATACCCTTGGACATCTCCAATGGCTTAGCAACCTTAAACACACGTCCCTTCACAGACGACGAGTGGGGCAGCTTACCTCATGTTGAAATGACTTCCAACAGTCCTTGGAATCCACGTGTACATGATGCCAATGTTACCAATGATCCAGACTGGCTTGCAAATCAGCCCATTGATCCTCTTCCAGATGATAATTTCAATGCTTTTGGAGAGTATTTACATCGCACTGAAGTATCCATGGCTGCTAGAGGGTCTCCCAACGGTTCTGTTGCTAGAGTTGCACTTTTTGATAGCGGATCTAATCTCGGTGTTGCTGCACGCAGTTACGAAGTTCCTCTCGACCTTCCATCAAGCCCACCTTCGATTGACATCCAAGTCACCGATGCACAGTTCCATGCTGCACACGACGCTGCTGCTCACCATCGCCTCTATTCCACCGTTGCTACCTATGCTGATTTGATGACTGGGCACCATGCACAAGTTCATGAACGTAGGGAACGCCCTGTTGACTTAGAATCCTACCGTCAATTCTTCCTCAATGCACCTCGTGAGGTCATTCAACATACCTTTGCTGCCACCACTCAGTACTACCGGGCTATTCCTGCGACCAATCGCATTTTGGACACGCGTCGTTCACATTATCCTGCCGCGAATCACTTACGTCGTCACGAAAGGGTTGCTGCTGACGCTATGTTCTTCGACGTCGAGGCTATAGGGGGGAGTCGTTGCTGTCAGTTTTACATTGGTCGGAGTAGTTTCTACATGGCTGTTCATGGGATGCGTACAGACGGGGAGTTTGTGAATACTTTTGAGGATGAGATTCGACTTCGTGGTGCAATGGACGGACTTATCACTGATAGGGCACAATCTGAAATCAGCCGCAGGGTCAAGGATATCCTTCGTAATCTCTTCATACGTGATTGGCAATCTGAACCTCACCATCAGAATCAGAACATTGCTGAAAGATACATTCAGGAGTTGAAGAGACATGCGAATTTTATCCGAAATCGAACTGGTGCACCTCCTGAGTTTATCCTGATGATTCTGCAGTACATTTGCTTCATTTGGAATCGAACTGCGAGGAGAACTTTGGGTTGGCGGACTCCATGCGAGGCTCTTACTGGTCAAACACCTGACATCAGTATGCTCCTGCACTTCCACTTCTGGCAACGTGTTTACATCGGCGACTACCGTGAGTCTGGTACAGGATTTCCATCGCAGTCCAATGAAATCTTATGCTACTTTGTGGGTTTCTCTGAGACTGTAGGACACAGCATGACTTTTAAGGTCTACAATCCAACCACTAGAGTCGTCCTACACCGTTCTCGCCTTCGTGCCGCTACTCCTGATGATTCCAACCATCCTGCGAATCCTCCACCCGATCCTGACGATGATCCTAACGCTGGAAGTGATAGCTCTTCTCCTGACAACAATGCTTCTTCTAATGACGGAAACCACCCTACTGCTTCTACTCCAAGAAACAATCCCGACGGTTCGTCAAGTCCCAATGGTACTGCACCTTCTCGTACGTCTGCAGGTCCTTCTGCTCCTGAACCCAGTGTACAGCATGCATCTGAACTGAAACCTGAGGATCTTCTGGGGAGAACTGTCCTGAAGAAACGGGGAGAAGATGGTACTCGACTTCGTGCAAAGATTGTTGATCTTATCGAGCAGTTCGAGGGGGAGCGTGATTCTCATCCAGACCGTGTCAAGTTTAGATGCAAGGTCGGTGACGAGGAATTTGAGGAATTACTTGGATACAATGAGATGTGTGAACTCATCGAGGATCAGGTTGCTGAAGAAGACGGTACTTGGAGGTTCATTCGGATTGCTGGTCATACCACACCAACGAAACGTAGTGAAACGCCGAAGGTGCTTGTGGAATGGGAGACTGGGGAGATCACTTTGGAATCTACTTTCAAGTTTGCCAAGACGAATAAGCATGAGTGGATTGTTGCTGAGTACGCAAGAGATAATGACCTTCTTGATGAATGGGATGAAATCTGGCCCAGCCTCAAACTGAAGCAGAAAGCCAAGAACGCGAAGAAGCTCATCCGTCAAATCAACCAAGCGAAGCGTGTATCCTACAAGGCCGCTCCTGTGTACATGTTTGGGTATGAGGTACCTCGTAACCATGATCAGGCAGTCAGGATTGATCAAGAGAATGGCAACCGACTTTGGCAAGATTCCGAGGAGCTTGAGGTAAAGCAATTGATGGACTACGAGACTTTTATTGACAAGGGTCACAAGTCGACGAGCAGACCTCCCGATGGTTACAAGAAGATCACTCTCCATTTTGTCTATGCAGTCAAACATGATGGACGACACAAGAGCCGCATTGTTGCTGGGGGACACCTTACTGATGCACCAGTCGAGAGCGTCTACTCTGGAGTTGTATCCCTACGCGGCGTCAGGTTCACTGTCTTCCTCGCCGAGCTGAACGATCTCAAGGTCTACCAGACGGATGTCGGTAATGCTTATCTAGAAGCCTTCACCAAAGAAAAGGTGTATGTTATTGCAGGTCCCGAGTTCGCAGAAATCCAAGGCCATGTACTTATCATATCTCGTGCGTTGTACGGTTTGAAAAGCTCGGGGCTCAGATGGTACGAACGCTTCGCCGACGTCCTCCGTGACATGGGTTTTAGTCCTTGTCCTGCCGAACCTGAGATTTGGATGCGTGCGTGTAATGCCGATGGAACTGTTATTAGAGATGAGAGATCCAAGTCCGTTCCTTTGAAAGATAAGAAGTCATTCTTCGATCTTCCCAAGCGTGTTGAGGATGGATCTTACTACGAGTACATTGCTGTCTACTGCGATGATTTGACCATTGCGTCGAAGGACCCTAAGGGTAGTATTACCAGCGTACTCGAGCAGAAGTACAAGTTCAAGCTGAAGGGAACGGCGCCTCTGAATTATCTCCTTGGATGTGACTACTACCGTGAAGGCAAGGTGTTATGTGCTGCTCCAAAGCGATACATCGAGAAGATGGAGACTACATACCTACAACTCTTTGGGGAGAAGCCTTCGCAGAAAATGAGGTCACCGCTGGAAAAGGGAGATAATCCTGAGTTGGATACCACTGATTTTCTTGACGAGAAGCGTACCAAGATATATCAATCCATGGTTGGTGCAGCGCAATGGATCATCTCTCTGGGTCGGTTTGATATTGCTGTTCACATCATGACCCTCTCAAGCTTTCGCTCGCAACCTCGGAAAGGACATCTCGAGAGGATGAAGAGAGTTTATGGTTACCTATCCAAGATGAAGCATGCTGCTATTCGTTTTAGGACTGACATGCCTGATGTTTCTGATCACCCGTTCCTAGATTATGATTGGTCTAACTCACCTTATGCTGGTGCACGCGAAGAACTACCGCCGGATCTCCCGATTGCCCGAGGAAAGCCTGTCTTAATGACCTCGTTCGTAGATGCGAATCTATGTCATGATCTTCTCAGTGGAAGGTCGGTTACAGGAGTTCTCCATTTCTTCAACAAGTCACCTGTCGATTGGTTCTCGAAGAAGCAGAACACTGTTGAGACTGCTACATTTGGTTCTGAGAACAACGCCGCACGAGCAGCTGTTGAGCAAATCAAAGCGAACAAACTCACGTTACTACAATTAGGAGTACCTTTGCAAGGAGCACCGATATTGCTTGGTGACAACAAGTCAGTTGTTGACAGTGGTACACAACCACACGGTAAACTTCACAAGAGACATCTGATGCTCTCATATCATTTTGTTCGTGAGAACATTGCCGCTGGAGTATTAAGGTTTGCCTTCATCCGTGGACCGACTAATCCCGCAGATACGTTGAGTAAGCATTGGGCTTATAGTGCCGTATGGCCATTGATTAGACCCATATTGTTTTGGAGTGGAGATACGATGGATATCTTGGATCAGAAGAAGGACGTGGTAGATAGAGAATCGTAGGGGAGTGTGAAATGATACAATTTATTGTATTGGTACGGATTCTATACTTATGGGGAGATACGGTACTCTCGAGGTATATTAGGGGTATGTATGATAGGTGCTGATGACGCACCCGAGGAAAGATTGCTTCCGTCGTCCCGTCGGAACCACAGGCTGACATGATGGCTCGTTTTGCTCCATGTCGAGCTCACTGTTTAAATTGATAAGTGTATAGCACGAATTATTGAGTTAGCGAGGGTGAGTCCTCTTTAATTGGTTGTCTAACTAACAGTCACAGATTGCACAATCTGTCAGATCAACAGTTTCGTGGGTCTATTATCAACCTCTTTGGTTGTGTTAGAGCACGTCACTAACAAGTTGTCAATTGGCCGTGTGCGCGCCGCCGATTACGCTTGTGATCAAGTTCACCGCCATTTCCACCGAACGATCGGCATGGTCCCAGTAAGAGGAGTTTGGACAAGATCTGCGCCCAACCGAGGGGGGGACAGATATAGGATTTTGTACACCCATTAAACCGGGAGGTAGAATATCTTGTGGCGTGAACCACGGTCTGCGGGCCTAGGGACGGTAGTCCAACAACTGTGGATAACCAATTTAAACACCAATCCTTTACGATGGAGTTTTATTTGGCAGTTCAAAATCTTTCTACAGCAACATTATTCCCGCCGATGACCAAGGGATGTAAAACCCGATTGAACGCTTATTTCACTCAACTCATGACGCACATGCTCCATGTTTGGATGGAAGGAGACGCTTGGATCAAGGATGCACAAGCCAAGATGAATGTCACCAACTACATGGAGATGGTGAGGTTAATCGAGGACATGAACACGGTCAATTCCATCAAGAATCGGAACACCGATGGAAAGGAGGAGACTATTAAGAATCGGAACACCGGTGGAAAGGAGGAGATTATTACTTCAGAGAATGCCGCGCAATTTTGTAACGAAATCTCATACGTTAATCAACTTCAAATGCGCGATAGGGGGCCTACTGACGGTACTGTTGCAAGTATTGCAATATTGGATAGTGGATCCAACATGGGTGTTGTTGGACGAAGATATGTTCCTCTGGATCTTCCATCGTGTCCACCTACGACCAACATTCAGATCACCGATGCTCAGTTTCATGCTGCACAGGATGTTGCTACTCACCACCACCTCTACTCTATGGTCGACACTTATGCCGGTTTGATGGCTGGACACCACGCACAGGTTCATGAACGTCGGGAATGTTCTGCTGACTTAGCATCCTATCGTCACTTCTTCCTCAATGCACCTCATGAGGTCATTCAGCATACCGGATTTAATGCACCTGCTCCATCTCTTGCTTACAAGTCTGTTGGGAACGATGTTATCGCCAGCGTTTTGTTGAAGGTATTATGGGGAATTACGATGCGTATACCAGTTCATGAAGCTTCTGTAAGGGAAGAGTTGATGATTACACAAGTTCATGACACTTCTGTCCTGCTTGAACCGTCTTCTCTCGGCAACGATGTCACTGCGATGCATTCGAACAAGAACGATGTTGCTGACAACCATGACTATCCATTGGCTTTGGTTAATATCGTTCCTGAATTAATCGAAATACATGATAGGAGTGTATTACTTATGAGCTCTTGTTTGATGTGTGGTGCCGACCATGTGTCTTGGACTGAAGAATATGATAGACAGCTGAACTATGGGGAGCACTGTGCATTATCGAGGTATGATCTTCTCTTTGGTATGAGCTGCGAGGTACTTGATGATTCGAAGGATAGGAACAGTGTTTGCTACAATGATGATGGATCCTCATCCATGAACATTACCAACTGTCGTGGAAGATTGATAAGTGCTGAGAGAGAGATCATCGAGTCGACAATTGGATCGAGGCAGATCACCAATCGGTCATTACGATGGGGAGCGATCCGCAGCGATCATCATGGTTCGACACAATGGAAGGTACCCTATTCAGCGATTGGTAATGCCGCCGTGGCAGTTCACATCTCTTCCAACGATGGCGACTCCATCTCTACAACTATGCCACCCTATTACGCATTGTGTATAACTGGTACAACTGGGGAGCTGCAAGACTTCGCCTGGATGATTCTCAAGAGTATTGACTTCTTCTCTTCAGTTTGGAATGCCATTACAACATCGAACATGAGAACCAAACGATCATGGAGAACGAGGATTAGGAGCCATAACATTGAAAAGACTCACATCACCAGCAATGAGAATGGGGAGCTTTACAACGATACCAACCACCACTACTCTATTGACCACTTTTATTCGGCAGATATTGATACATTCAGTATTATCGTCACCTCCAGATTGAACGAAGTCAAGTATTACATGACTCCTGCTGTGGATGTTAGTGGTATTATTATTTCGCATGAGGTGACTGCGGTGGCTGGTTATCTGGACGATGGGATTTATTGCAAGTTAGGTGAAGTCATTCCCTTCGCAAGTGTCATTGCGTCATCTTTTAATGAACTTAATGCCGTCGACGTATCTGCTCCATCCCCTGATGATGAGTATGTTGGGAAAGCTGTCATCGCCAGCGCTGTATGGATAGGCCTATGTGGAGATTTGATGTGTACACAAGTTCATGAAACTTTTGTATGGGGAGATTTGACATGTACAAAAGCTTATGATACTTCTGTCCTGATAGAACCGCTTCATCACAGCAATGATGTCTCTGCGATGCATTTGACACAGGTCAATAACAGCAGTATTGCTGATAGCGATGGCTTTCCATTTAATGACGGATTCGTCTACAGCCATAATGCAGATCTGGTGTTGGTTATTATCGTTCCTACATTAATGGATATCACCGAATGCGGCGAAGGATTGATAGTTGTTGCACGTGACATCTATGGATTGGTGTATGGAACGAGACTGATTGCTACCGTGGAGCGGTGTTTGATATGTGATAATCATCATGTCTCTTGGACTGAAGAAATCAACAGAAGGCTGAATTATGGAGAGCATCGTGTATTACCTAGACATGGGGAGCAGAGTTCTGGTAGAGTTGGGATAGCATCAACTGAAATCAACTCAGCCCATAATGCAACGCTGAACTGCACTGGAAGAGATTTGCTTTCTTTGGTCAATGAACACAGCTACAATTGCGATGGATTAAACATCCCTGACATTCCTCCGTCTGTCGGCGTAGTATTTGACGAACTCACTTATGGCAATGAAAAAGGGAGCAGTAACAGCGAGAATGTTATCTCTGGAGAGTTGGATGCGTTGACGTGGGTGCCTGAATGGGGAGAGCTCGAGGGAGTTATGGCGAAGCAGCAGCCTAAGACAATTGATACGAGAGACAAACGAATGATTGGTATCAGTGGTTACTACAGATTGATGAATCATGATGAGCATGAACCTAGCAGCAAGGACGTTGTGACTAGCGGACACTCATGGGGAGCTACTTCAACGACGTTCGCGGCAGTGAATAGCAACGATAGTCTTTTGCAAGCCATCAATGAATACAACTTCGACTCTGTCAATGATTGTAGTGGAGTACTCACGATGAATACTATCTCGAGGAGACGACAACTCATGCTTGTCTTTGCCATTGACCTAGGCCATGCTGACATGTTGTGTTCGATGAATTCGACTGATGGATCTCCTTGCATGATATTCCGCTTGCGGCCAATTTGCAATGATGTCTGCAATGTACCAATGACTACTGCACCCGCTACGACGATGAACATTAGTGCATCAACTGGATCTGTTAGTACAGCATTTGCCGACACCAACGTCATTATCCATTACGACGCACCAGCTCATGGCAGGAGACACCCGACCAGCACAGGATCCGAGCAAGCCCACTATGTTGCAGCTATTGAAGACTGTTCAATGCGACAAGCTGTTTATGAAACCTATGCCTATTGTGCAGATGCATTCACGATCCACTATATGAATGATTATGTCAATCATGCAATGCCTGAATACTTTGTTGAAGACACCACAAGACAATATCTGCTTGGACCGTGTGATATGTACCATTCTGCATTGGGTGATTCTATCTTGGTACTGACAGGCAACGATGCTCTTGCAAACGATGATTGGTACAAGGCTTGGTCTATTGGCAGTTACTTCGAATACACATGTGGTGATGATGAATTGACATTCGGTATGGAAGAAGTTGCAACGCCGCATGGTAATGGAAAGGATTTACTCTACTTCGTTGCGGTGAAATTGAGCGATAATCATGTTGGGCCTGATGGAAGCAGCAACCCTTATTCCACCGTATTGGGTACAAGATACACTGCGGATAGTGCTTTTGCTAGTTACAAATGCATGCTTGTCAACCTCTTCTGCGGTGAGTCATCGGATACGAAGGATGCTCTTTTTGATGTTGCAATCTATACCACGAGAACTATGCTAGAGAGGACTAAAGTCAAGTCTACGTCGCTTTGTCTCGAGGGATTATCTCCAGAGCAACTTGCATCAGATGCGCAACCACATGGTAAGCTTCACGAGAGACATTTGAAGTTTTCGTATCATTATGCGTGTGCGAATATTGCCGCTGGGGTATTAAGGTTTGCCTTCGTCCGCGGAACAAACAATCCTGCTGACACATTGAGTAAGCATTGGGCTTGTAGTTCTGTTTGGCCACTGATCAAACCTATCCTGTTTTGGAGCGAGGATATGATGGATATCTTGAGTCAAGATGCGTGGATAAAGAATCGTAGGGGAGTGTGAAATGATACAATTTATTGTATTGGTACGGATTCTATACTTATGGGGAGATACGGTACTCTCGAGGTATATTAAGGATATGTACGATAGGTGCTGATGACGCACCCGAGGAAAGATCGCACAGGCTGACATGACGGCTCGTTGCACCATGTCGAGCTCACTGTTTAAAAGAATAAAGTGTATAGCACGAATTATTGAGTTAACGAGGGTGAGTCCTCTTTAGTTGGTTGTCTAACTAACAGTCACAGTTTGCGAAAACTGTCAGATCAACATTCTCGTGGGTCTATTATCAACCTATTTGGTTGTATAGGGCACGTCAATATCAAGTTGTCAATTGGCCGTTTGCTGAGCCGCCAATTACACTTGTGATCAAGTTCACCGCCATTTCCACCGAACGATCTGAATGGTCCCAGTAAGAGGAGTTTGGACAAGATCTGCGCCCAACCGAGGGGGGGACAGATA
>Ga0208544_10001412_pt1 | contig 16581 bp, 17 predicted proteins | sample DEB08_DNA_9_FD_184526 | JGI IMG/M metagenome (GOLD analysis project Ga0208544, IMG submission 184526) | Aqueous microbial communities from the Delaware River and Bay under freshwater to marine salinity gradient to study organic matter... | ecosystem: Environmental > Aquatic > Marine > Coastal ... | reverse complement strand
CGCAACGCGTGAGACCGGTTCGCATGGTTTGCCAAAGGCATCAGACGTGATCAACTCGCGAACAAAGATTGTTTTTCGTGCCAGGACCATTTCTGCCTCCATAAATCACTATTGACGAAGATGGCTGGTTTTTGCTTGTCGATCGATAGCTTTCCCAACCGGCTGAAAGTGGACCGTAAGGGGGTGGCTTTGGGTAGAGTTTCCAAAGAATTTCAGGCGGTTGGGAAAGGCGTCTCAGTCTACAAGACCCAGCTGCCGTGCAATGGTTGCGCCATCGTAATAGTCGCGGCCTTCGACCACCAATCCGTCTTTTACCCTCATGACCGAGCAATAGCGGACTTCGGCCCGTTTGCCGGTCGGCGCAAAATCCCCAAGGCTTGAGCGCAGAGTACCAGTGTGGGTGCCCGTATTGCGAAACTCGACAGTGGCCCATTCACCGCAATGACTGACTATAACATTCTCGACCTTGCAAAGTCCGTCTGGGAAAGCCTCGCGCCAACGGAAGTAGTCTGCTTTGTATGCATCTTTTCCCGATAACTTTTCGCCGCGCGCTATATCCTCGAAGTCGCAGTCCGTGGCAATGACTTGTGCGCCGCGGTCTGGATCGCGCATATCCCAGGACTCATGAAACTGGCGGACGATCTTTTCAGTAGGATGCATAGTCTGGCTACCTTTCTAGCTGGCGCAGGGGTCCGGTCCCACGGTTTTCTTGATTGACCATGACCAACAAAACACGTCGCGGCAATTCTTGCGAAGTTCGGACTTTTCCTTGTTCCCGGTCGCCGGGCCTTCACCGACATGACAAAGAACGTCTATTTTGGGCTCTTTGCTGCCGTTCGCTGCGTATGCCTTCAATGTCTGCATAGGCCCCCTGAGCACGGCCAAGCGTCGCAAAAGGAGTAGACGCGCGTGTGGTAACACCCTTATGCGGGGCCCATGAACAGTTCTACCTCCTACGCTCCCTCCACGGACCGCATCCTAGCCGGTGTGGCTCTGATGCTAGGATTTTGCGTAACCGCCCCCTTACTGGATGTGGCGGCCAAGCTGGCATCGGGCAGCGTGCCGGTGGGACAGATCACGGCCGCACGCTTTATCGTTCAGTGCGTGCTGATGGCGCCGTTTGTCTGGATGATGGGTCTGTCGTTGCGGGTGGCGCGGGGGCAATGGCTGGCGCTGTTGTTTCGCGCGGTACTTTTGTTTGTCTCGACCTTTTGCTTTATCGCTGCGATCCGGGTCATGCCCCTTGCCGATGCCTTAGCGATTGTGTTTGTAGCCCCGTTCATCGTGCTGCTGGTGGGGAAGTTCTACTTGGACGAAGATGTCGGATCGCGCCGCGTAAGCGCAGCGATTGTGGGCTTTGTGGGTGTCTTGTTTGTGATCCAACCCAGTTTTGCAGCCTTTGGCGCAGTGGCGCTGTTTCCGCTGGGCACTGCGGTGGGGTTCGCGCTCTATATTCTTGTGACACGCGGGCTGTCGCGGCGAATGCATCCCGTCACCTTGCAATTCCACACAGGCCTTATCGCCAGCCTCCTGTGCCTGCCGGTAATGATATTGGCCCAAGGCACGGGGGCTGAGCTGCTTGATCCAGTTTGGCCCAAAGGCGTTGTGTGGCTCTGGCTGTTGGGCGTCGGGTTTTTCGCCTCGCTGAGCCATATGATGATGACCTATGCGCTGTCGCTGGCGCCTTCGGCCACACTGGCACCACTGCAGTATCTGGAACTGCCGGTGGCGACATTGCTGGGCTATCTGGTGTTCGGCGACTTCCCCAATGCGCTGACCCTCGCCGGAATCGCCATCATCATCGGCGCAGGACTGTATATGATCCACCGCGAAAGGGTGACCGCCCGTCAGCTGATCACTGAGCGCGCTGCTCCACCGATTTGAGGTGGAGTGCGATCTTTAATGCAATGTACCCACAGCCGACGGGCAACCCAGCCTGAGATGCCGCTGGTCCAGCGGGACGGATTCAGCGCATTGCGGAGGGTTGTAAGCGGGGATCTTGGGCGAAATGCGGTCGTTCGCGGCGCTTTGCTTGAAGGGCAGCTCTGCGGAGAGGCTGTGTGAAAACTATCGAGAGCTTTCAAAAATGCCAAAAATTGCCAGATTCAGGCACGCTCTCGTCGAGCTGAACCATCAAATTAGCAACTCCCGAAAACCAGCGGCGCGAAATCATGAAGAATCCCGAGTTTTCACACAGCCTCCGGACGAAGCCGACCTTGGGTGTCGCTGCATTCATATCCCCTTTCGCGGTGTGCCGCATGACCACAAAACAGCGCGACTACGCGATTTGACATAGGTCATTTAACGCGGAGCTCCTTGGTATAGTTTCCAATCAACGAATTCTTTACGTCGGATACAAAGAACAAGCATCGCGAGTGGATATGCGTTTCAGCCTTCCTAGAGCATTGGGATATGCGGTCGGTGGGCTCTGGACAGGCTGGGGCGGACGGAAGCGGATTGAAGCCAAGCAACTCGGCAATATGCGGCGTCTCGTGGAAAAAGCGCGGCGCGAGTCGCCGTTGTATCACCGGCTCTACGCGGATCTGCCTCCATCAAGCGAGATTGAGCTGAGCGACTTGCCGGTGACCCGCAAACCCGAGCTCATGGCGGAGTTCGACGATTGGCTGACAATCCGTTCTCTTTCCCTCGACAAGGCCCGCGAACATCTACGGGACATCGGGAAAGTTGGGGTGCCGATCGACGATGTCGCCGTCTTTCAGACCTCCGGGACATCGGGCGAACCCGCGGTCATCGTCATATCTGAATCGTTCGTGGAATATGCCTATGGCATCATGCTGGCGCGCTTTGAACGATACCACCGCAAGCTCGTGCGAGACGTCCGCAAGCTCGGTGACAGGGTGACGATCACAGGCGGGCATGGCCACTTCGCCGGAAACGGGTTTAACAAACTGGTGCAAAGGTTGAATCCGCAGCTGGCGAAGGGGTTTGGGGTAACCTTCATTGAGGCCGACCAGCCTATTGGTCAACTCGTTGACAGACTAAATGCGATTGCGAAAATCGCCTGGATCGTGACCTACCCCAGCATGCTGGCCATCCTGGTCAGGGAAAAAGAGGCCGGGCGGCTGCGGATCGCGCCTGCGCTCTTTACCACGGGAGGCGAGACACTCACGGACGATCTTCGCGCGCGGGTTGGGCGGGCCTTCCCCTCGCTGAAATACGGTATTGCCGACCCCTATGGGTGCACCGAGTGTCTGGCGCTTTCGTTCGAATGCAGCCACGGGCGCAAGCATGTGAACGAAGACTGGGTCATCTTGGAGACGGTCGATGAGGCGATGCAGCCCGTTCCCGATGGCACTTTGTCGGCGACAGTGTTGCTGACAGTCCTCGCTAACGAGGTTCAGCCTTTCATCCGATACGATCTCGGCGACTGCGTACGTTTCGACGAGGAACCCTGCGCTTGCGGGTCGCCATTTCGCAGTTTTCAAGTGGAGGGACGCCAAGCGACGCTCGTTCGTGTCGGCGAGGTGACGCTGTCACCACTCGTTTTCGAACTCGAGCACGAGAGCGCCCGGCGCAGCCAGTTGGTCCAGACCAGTGACAAGGAATTCGAAGTGCGCATACAACTGATCGATGAGACGGCGGCGGGGCGAGTCTTTCAAGAGGTCATAGCTTCGGTAAAGCAGGTGTTTCGCGATAACGGCCTGGATGATGTGGCGGTGCGAGAAAGCGAAGCATCGCCCGAATTCACCGCCAGCGGCAAGTTCCATGAAGTTTTGCCTTTGCGTCGTACCGGCTCAATCACGTGACATAACCCGGCATGCGCCGTTAGGTCCAAGAAAAGCAAAATGGGCTCGAAGCCACCGCGCACAGTGATTTGTTCGAAGGTCCGCAATGGGCCGAAAGTAACACATGCCGCGCCATGCACATTTCGACAAGAAGGGCGATGAGCGTCCGTTCGTGGCGCGATGTACCAAGGCCTGTCAGGCGAACAATGTTGACTTTTAGCCAACGTCCATCAACTCTATTAGGCGTGCCCAGCTTTGCGCAGGCCTTCGATCATGTGCGCGCAATCTTGCGTCCCGACATTCCATTTTCGAATTTCCGCTTCAGTGGTAATGCTGGGTTTCACCTTTCTCATCATCGCCAGTGACACGGCTGCTTCTTTCCGGTCAAGGTGCCCAAATGCTGCGGCGTTCAGGAGATGGGTCCAGTAAAATTCGGGCATACTGATGCGCTGAACATCGACCAAAACCTCGTCGTATCGCCGGTGATGCAAATGCAAAAGTGCGGAACTGAAATGATACCAGCCAGGATGCAACGGGTTCAGCTTTTTGGCTCGGTCAGATAGCTCAGTTCCCAAGTCAAATCTTCCCAAGAAAGACATATAATGGCCAACCTCAGCCAGTATTTCAGGATCGTTCGGGTTGAGGTCGAGCGCACGCTGTGCTTCGGCCTCAAACTTTCCGATGTCCTTCTGAAAAAAATGTACGATCGCTAACCAACAGCGCGCATATGCACTTTGCGGGTCGAGTTGGGTGGCCCTAAGGGCCATGGCCAGAGCCCGCTCAATCGGCTTTGGACGAGGATTGGCCTCAAAGCGGTGCTCGGCCAGATAGACATTGGCCAGTAGGGCATGAGCCTCTGCGTAGTTCGGATCAAGTGCGATCGCTTTTTCAAGAAGATCTCGCGCTTCTGCATGCATGTCCTCGTTCAAGGTGGCGGTATAGCGCCGTGCACGTAGCAAGCAGTCATAGGCATCCCGTTCGGAGGGGCTTTTTTGCAAGGCATGTGTCAATGCGGTATCCTGCATCTTAACCCCAAGCGATGCGACAATCATGCGAGTTATCGCGTCCTGGACTGAGAAAACATCCTCGAGTCGCCGGTCATAACGATCTGCCCACAGGGAAACGCCCGAAGCCGCCTCAATCAACTGGACAGCGACACGCAGCCTGTCGCCTTCTCGACGCACGCTACCGTCAACGATATAGCCAGCTCCCAGTTTTGCTGCAATCTCGGGGAGCGCAACATCGCGCTTTTTGAAGTGAAAAGACGAGGCACTGGCGATTACTCTCAGTTCTCTGAAATGGGTTAGATTGGCGATAACGTCCTCGGTCAGTCCATCGCAAAAATAGTCATCCAGGCCCGCGCTTGCGATCTTGAACGGCAAAACGACCAGTGTTGGCATAACTGTTGCCGTATTTTTCTTGGCCACAGGTTGAGTCATTGATTTTGGTATTTCGATCACGGTTGGATCGGGTTCAGATGAACCGTCAAAAGCCTCACCACTTAGGCGGATGGTCGCGTCAGAGTCGCACTTTATTTCGGCGACAAATCTGAATCCACGTCGCTGTACCGTCCTGATTACGTTTTGCGTCTCACCGGAATCTCCAACAGCCCGTCTAAGCGCAAATATCCCGCTGCTTAGCGTGGTATCGGAAACGGCACGACCTTGCCACACGGCTGCAATTAGATCGTCGCGAGACGCGATCCGGTCGCGGTTATGGATCAAGTACAGCAACAAGTTGAAGACTTGGGGTTCCATGGCAACGGGTTTGTTATTCTTGCGCAGCTCGAACATCTCTGAATCAAGATGAAAGGAGCCGAACTGGTAGATCATTGAAACTCCATTTTCGCCGTGATCGAAAAACGATGAAATCTAAACGTAATCTCAATGCCTTCATCAAGCAATGATGTCGGGGCTCGGTTAGGAATTGGCACGATCCAAATTTGGAAAAAGGAGTATCTCTATGACCTGGTCGCTTAAAGGAACCTATTTTGAAAGCTGCAATTGCGAGGTCGCCTGTCCTTGTCTTTTCCTCAGCCCCCCAAGCCAAGACGAGTGCACCGCGCTGGTCGGTTGGCACATTGAAGACGGCGAAGACGAAGGCGTGTCGCTTTTGGGCCTCAATGTGGCTCTTGCCGTGCACTCTCCGGGCCACATGGCCACAACCCAGTGGAACGTCGCCCTCTATGTCGATGAACGCGCCGACGAGGCACAGAATGCCAGCTTGATGAAAATATTCGGCGGTCAAGGCGGCGGTCATCCGGCCCGACTAGCCACCCATATCGGGGCCATAGTCGGTGTGCGTTCAGTGCCGATTGAATTTACCGTGGATGCTGGCAAGCATGGGCTCAAAATCCCGAACATTGCGGATGTCGAGGTGGATCAGATTTCCGGCCAGGGCGGCGATCCAGTCACAATTTCTGGCCATCCTTTATGCATAGCACCGGGGTTTCCAGCGACAGTAGCCAAATCCAGCAAGATGGTTTTCAAGGACCATGACATGGACTGGAATCTGTCTGACAAAACCGCCGTGTTCTCTCCGTTTGCTTATCAGAGCGAACAATAATGGACCGCGCGGGTTCGATGCCCGGCACAACGGCGCATATGACGCCCGCGCGTCTGGCTCTGTTGTTGGGCGGCCCAATTGCCGTGGCCGTGGCGTCGTGGATTTATCTGGCACTCATGATCACCGACATGTCCGCGATTCCTGGCATGTCCGCGATGATGATGTCTCCTCAGATGTTCACGCCGATGCAATTTTTCGGCCTGTTCTTGATGTGGGCGGTCATGATGTCCGCGATGATGCTGCCCACGGCGGCCCCGATGATTGGGGCCTATGCGCGGATGCAGGGCGCTGACCGCGCGAGAGGCGCCGGTTGGCTGCCGGTTTTTGCTTTCTCCGGCGGGTATGTTCTGGCTTGGGCCGGCTTTAGTCTAGTCGCGGCGGGGCTACAGGCGGGGCTTACCAACTTGGCCGTGATGTCCCCAATGATGATGAAGGCCGCAACACCGCTGGGGGGGGGCATTCTTGTGATTGCAGGGCTGTATCAGTTTAGCCCGATCAAACACGCTTGCCTACGTCAGTGCCGCACACCGATCAGTTTCTTGATGACCCAATGGCGCGACGGCGAATGGGGTGCATTGACAATGGGCTGGCGGCACGGCCTGTTCTGTGTCGGTTGCTGTTGGGCGCTGATGGGGCTTCTCTTCGTCGTGGGCGTCATGAACACCGCATGGATCATCGCGATCACAGTCTACGTCCTCGTGGAAAAAATCGTTCCAAGCAGCGAGATCCTTGCAAAGTTTGTCGGTGTGACAATGGTTGGGTTAGGTCTTTTGATCAGTTTTTAAAATAGATCTGATTGCGACTCCATCGAGCGCCTTGTGCCAATCGAGCGGATACAAACCCTGCTGTCGCTGCAATCTCTGGCTCTGATCACGCCTCTCAAACTTCTGACAGTGTAGTATTCAGCAAAATGGGCGCCAAGCCGACCTTCGCTGCACTCTGCACCAATGACCGCTCCGCGGGACAAAGCAGCCAAACCCTGGAACGAGGCGAAAGGCTTTCTGACAAATGTCAGCCAGGCCAATTCGAAGGCTGCTTCATTCATGCGCCGCTAAAACAACCAGGCGTCACGAAACTTGCATCCTGCTCGTGGAATTGAGAGCCTTGTGGCCGCGACCATAATTCCACTTAGTCAATATTTGCATTTGAGGCTCTTATGAACTCCAGTCCGATGACATTTAAAAGAAAACTGGCCAATCAAGACTTACGATTGACGGCTCATGTTTGTACAATCCCTTCCGCAATAGTGACACAGGCAATTGCGTCCGCCGGGAGTGATGCGGTGATCATCGATATGGAACATGGAGCAATCGATTACTCCTCGGCGCATGCGATGATTGCGGCCACGGCCGGGACGTCTTGTGCTCCGTTGGTGCGTGTTACCGAAAATGATGCTGCACAAGTAAAGCGCACATTAGATTTGGGAGCCGAAGGAATTGTTTTCCCGATGATCCGTAGTGCAAGCGATGCTAAACGGGCAGTCGCCTCATTGCGATATCCTCCCAACGGTACAAGAGGGTTCGGACCATTTTTGGCGCACTCACGGTGGGACACCTCTTTGCTTGATTACCGCGAAGCAGTGGACGACCAGATTGTGTGCTGCCTTTTAGTCGAAACCCGCGATGCGATTGAGAATATCGAGGAAATTTGCGCGGTTCCGGGCATTGACGCTATTATTCCTGCACAGTTTGATCTTTCAACCGATCTCGGCATCTCTGGTCAGTTTGATCATCCAGATTTTCAGACGGCTATTGCGAAGGTCGAGAGAGCCGCGAAAGCTGCAAATATCCCTCTAGGAAATGTCGGACTCGCAAAGCCGCAAGCCGATGCGCTTTTTGCCAAAGGCTATCGAATTATTGCGGGGTTCGACATTCTTTGGCTCAAAGCAATCGCAGCTGAAACTCAGTCATGGACCAAATAGAAGTTGGCTGCCTGTCATATCTGCACGTTGGACACGACCATCCAATATAGACACCGCCCAGTCCCCGCGGCTTCCTCCCTGAGAGATTTTTCAACGCGGGTCACAGTCGAGCCAAGCCGAAAGACCGCACACTGGCCCGCATCAGAAAATCTTCATCTTAGCTACCGTTCGCTGCGCAGAGTGCGGAGGTCTGCTAAGTTGGACAAAGTCGTCGTTCGACGAAAACCAGTTTTGGCGCAACCAAATTGGTTTAATCAAGCAATTTCGGATATACTTCCATTCAGAGACGGATTGCATAGCGGGCGGGAGGTTTCCAATGTCGACTAACTCTTCCAGTTTTGTGGGTGATATCCCAAGCCACTACGACAATGGCTTGGGCCCTAACATCTTCGTGGATTACGCCGACAGGCTGGTAAAGCTATGCGACGACGGAGATATCGGGAATGTGATCGAGCTTGCAGCCGGAACGGGCATTGTAAGCAGAAAACTACGAGACCATTTGCCGCCTGATACTCAATTGCTTGTCACAGATTTGAACCAGCCAATGCTGGACGTCGCTAAATGCAAATTTACCGAAAGTGAAAACGTTGAGTTCGGTGTTGCTAACGCTATGGATTTACCTTTCGACGCTAACATCTTCGATTTGATGGTCTGCCAATTCGGAGTAATGTTTTTTCCTGACAAAACAGCGTCTTATAAAGAAGCGGCTCGGGTTCTGAAACCGGGCGGACGCTATATTTTCAATGTCTGGAGCGCCATGTCCGAAAACCCATTCTCGAAAATGGCGCATGATGTAGGTGCGAAATTTTTTCCAGACGATCCGCCCGGCTTCTATAAAGTCCCCTTTCATTATGGAGACCCTGAAGTGGTTCGAGCCGATCTGGCTGCTGGAGGATGGTGGGATGTGGAGCATGAGACTATCCAATTTAACAAGACCATCGACAACCCAGAAGCATTTGCAACAGCGCTTGTCTACGGCAACCCGCTCATCGACGAAATCAGGGAACGTGGTGGCGTTAACCCGGAAGAAGTCGCTTCTGAGATGCTATCCGCACTTCAGGAGGCATTCGGATCGAACGGTATGGCAATGCCACTGTCGGCGACGACGTTTATTTGCCGCATGCCGTAATTGAGGGGTTTTGCGCTTGGCGCAGTGATCGCTTCGGGCGGCGGGCAGACGTTCGTTGCAACACGAGCCGAGGGCGGCTCTGTCGGACTTTGCTGCCGCTCAAACACACGCTGGAAATCGATGATCTTAGACTTAGCCATCATTCAATTGTGAAATTGCCGCAAGGCCTACTTCCTGAAAACTGCTACCCTTGAACCAGACACCAAATGCCTCGACTTCTTTACTAGAGCCATGAAGGGAAATTCGTTCGATATCGATCGCGTCGCATAACCTTATGTGGCCCATCCAGACTTTGACGAGTACCTGCACCGGTGCTGTTACCCAAAGATCGATTTCAAACCCCGGATCTTTCTTGCACAAGTCAATTTCACAACCTTCAAATACCATCCAGTATAATCGTTTGGTCGCCTCGGTATCAGTCAATCTGATCTCGACAGCACGGCGTTTTTTCACCCCTGCCTCGTTTGACATATTGGCAAACCGAACCTCCCAAAAAAATAGATCGGGATTAATGTTGTCCAACGATGTCATGGAATCTCGGAGCCAATGTTGCGACCAATTTCCCATTTGTTCCAGCACCGGCCACAAGGCGTTGCCGCTTTTGGTTAAGTGATACTCGAATTTATTGCCCACCCCAACACGTTGTCGTTCGATAATTTGCATGTGTTCAAGTTGGGCGAGCCGCTTTGAAAGCAGTGCAGATGACAAGCGCGGCATGCTTGCGTGCAGTTCATTAAAACGGGTTAAACCAGAAAAAAGACCACGAAGGATAAGCGGGGTCCACCGCTCTGCAATGATTTCTGCTGCGGCTGCGATTGGGCAGTACTGGCCGTATTTGGTTTGAGTGCTCATTTGACAAGCGTAAGTATTCCGGACGCCAAATCAACTTCAGATATTGAAGTGGAACTGAACGGGTCGGTATCCAATTATCTCAACATATCTAGATTAACCAAAAGAGGGGCTGCAAATGAAACAAGAACGCAAACCAACAACGGCGAAGGTGAACGGGCAACTTTGGGGCGCCCGTGCGCGCGACTGGGCAGAGATTCAAGAGCGATCCTGCCTCCCCGTTTATCACGAAGTCCTAAAGCGTGCAGAAGTCGGCAGTACAACCCGCTATTTGGATGTGGGTTGCGGTTCTGGAATGGCCGCCGGTTTGGCGGCAGACCTTGGCGCCGAAGTATCCGGCATTGATGCCTCCGAAGCCTTGTTGATGATCGCGAAGGAACGAACAAGTAAAGCCGATTTTCAACTTGCCGATCTGGAAAATATTCCTTTTGAAGATGATAGTTTCGACGTCGTTACTGGATTCAATTCATTTCAGTACGCTGGAAACCCTGCGCTGGCGTTGGGGCAAGCCCGACGAGTCACGAAACCTGGCGGAACCGTGGCTATAGTGACTTGGGGCAACCCCGAAGGCATGGACGCCGCGTCGTTGGTGGCAGTCTTAAAACCGCTTCTGCCACCGCCGCCGCCCGGCGCACCCGGCCCCTTTGCTCTGTCTGATGAGAGCACACTAAGGGAATTTGCCTCCAGCGCAGGATTGACGCCGACTGATGTATTTGATGTCGATGGCGTATGGATTTATCCAGATCTGGACACTGCAGTCCGCGGCATGTGCTCGGCTGGGGTCGCGGTAAAGGCAATGGAGCACTCTGGCGACGAGGTTGTGAGGTCTGCCTATGCCGCCGCTTTCGCACCGTTTCTGCAATCCGATGGCACTGTCCGGGTCGGTGCAAGTTTTCGGTGCTTGATTGCTCAACCGTAACAGTCAAACCATTGGTACTCAGGGTAGGTTTGGGCTTATTCTGTTGAAAAAATCCAGTTTCGGGCCTGGCGGACAGATTTTTTCGCCATACAGGTCGATTAGTTTATTTTGGTAAGGGGATCGGCCAAATCAAGCCTCCCGGGTTGCCAACGATCCCATATCTCTGACTTCTGCTTGTCTGTAAAAAATACTCGGGGACGATACTTCATGCCTAACACTCCATCTTTCCAAAAAGGCTAAAGTGTTGCGTCGACCGATTGAAACCGCAGGACAGAACGGACATTTGATTCTGCAAGATATCCCCAGCGATATTGTTCTCACCATAACAGCCAATACGCTTACGCAGACGCTTCGCTTCACGGGTTGATCATTTTCATAAACTGTTCCGGAACCTGATCGGTGCTAAGTTCTTCTTGCTCTTCGGCATCGTGAACGAAAGCGACGAGGTCGGCGAGCTCTTCCCCTGTTAGGTTGATGAATTCGCCCAATTGATCTTCTTGCATCAGAACCATCGCCGGCGCGCCCCGCCACATTCTGGCTGCAAATTCAAAGGCATTCATCGGGCTGGGCATGTCTGCGGCATCAAGGCTCGGGCCAACTTCGCCGCCGACACCATTGATCGAGTGGCAAACCACGCAACCTTTTTCCAGAAAGACTTCACGGCCCCGGTGGGAACTCATCGGTGGCATGACCAAACCAATACTTGTCATAAAGCTATTCAGCCGCTCTCGCTGCTCGTCGGTCATCTCATCAATCACACCGAAATCATGCTCGTGCTCGTGACTGCTGTGCATTTCGCGCATGGTCTCAAGGGGTTCGTCGTGGCCCCCAGTCATGATCTCCGGCTGGATACAATGCGGTTGGCGCTAGCGCAAATACGACAGCGCTTGCCAACGAAAATATTGGGACTGGTCTTCCAAGCATTTCGATCTCCTTTGGCCGGGCAACGCGAGGCCATTGCCAACGCATTGCGCTTCTAGCCGATCATTTGTGTCTACGCGCTCAAGGGCCAAACATCCTTGATTTAAATCAGTCCGTACCGCGGCGACTTGTGCCCTAGGAATTATCAGAAGAAACCAGCTGGGGTGCGAGCGCTGCACGCTCATTCTCCTCTACGGCTAAAGATTTGTGAGGCCAGTATACTGGACCTCGTTCGCCCGAGGAGAGCGGCAACCGCAAACACACCATGTCGTTCGCTGCGTGGCAGCACCCTTGCACCAATGACCGTTCCGCGGGACAAGGACGAAGCGGTCTTTTCATATGGGAATTTGGATTGATCGCCGGTCATTTTCCGGCGATCTGGCGTTCAAAGTCTTGAGCGTCAAAAAAACCTCGGCAGCGACTGACTAACATGTCGCCGTCGAGTTCCCATTCGTGCCAGCCAGGCAAAGAGACGAAATTTCCTGTATCGGTGTGATGACCTTCGAGCGTCCAGATGAATACGGCCCTGTCTCCGGCGTGACGAGTTTCATGACATCGCACAACCAGACCAGGGAAGGTCGCCAGCAATCCCTTAGCGTTGTCAGCTATTTCTGCTCGACCCACATGTGTTTCCCCATCGTTAACGGTGATGGTCCCGTTTTCTGAAAATAATTCTGCAATCTTGTCCGGCTTCCCCTCAGTCCAAGCAGCGGCATGCTCAATTGCCATCCTTCCAACCCTCCTCGCCTTTTCGGTCATCCTGCCTCTCTCCTGCTGGGGTACTCATACCTTGAATATACCTCAAACGGCTCCGAGCAGGAACCAAACGTGAGCCACGCCGTCTTTTTCGTCATGCCAGCATTGGGCGTGAACCGGCCGTTCTTTGAGCGCTGTTCGCGGGTCCGCTATTTGGAAACGCGGTCGTAGTGATCTCTAACGTGTCAGACTTGGAAAGCCACCTATCACACGGCGTAGCCATTCACGTGCTTCCGGGATCACCACTTCCAATTGGGGCAAATCGTTAACGCAAAGAAATTTAATCTCAGGTCTGTTGGCACTTTGCAAAAGCGCCCATGTTTCGGCTGGAGGGCAACCAATTCCCTGCCCGCTCTCAATGTGTAGATGATCATCTACTGTATGAATAACGGCGCTCTCGTCTATAATGGAGCGGTGATTATGCAGGCCTTGAGGCAGGAACTGGCTCAGGTCACGAAAACGATGTTTGATATTTTCAATGAAGGCATCCGAGTGCTGATCAAACAACTGCGCCATGACTGTGCGTCTGAGTGGATGGACAACATGGGCTGAAGAGAAAAGCCTGCCCGCATTAAACCCCGCCATGCGAGCTGCGTTTATCTGCATGAAATGATTGAATTTTGCTGGATCCTTCCTCATATCGGGCTCGTGAAGCAATGCGCTGTAGTCGACCCATTGTCCGCGCAGAACAGGCGAAAAGCCCCTAAAAACATCTATCGGAAGCAGCGGTGCGGAGAGAAATACATCGTCGTTAAAATACATGAAGCGCTCGCTGAGCCCATCAATCCTCCACATCATACTTTCAATTGCCAGAGAGTTGAATGTTGGAAGAACTGCGCTGAAGTCTTCGAAGATATCGCGGTGAAACACGAAGCTAACCTTGGCGCGTAGGGCGTCGGAAAGTACGGATAGATTTGGGGTCTCGCTATCGACAACGATCCAGATTTTTCGCGTCCAGGGTGCGAAGTTTTCGATGGATTGTAGGCAATACAGGATTTCATCATTGTTACCCCATCGATGAGGGTTAGTCGCGTTCTCATGAAGCGTACTGCCAGATGCTGCCATGTATTGGGAGCGTTTACGCTGGTGAGAGACCGTGTTCCCATCGACCCAAGTAATGACGGCATCAATGGGATCAGTGTTGATATCTAAAGTATTGATCAATTTATCTGCATGCCCATTCGTAGAAGACCCTTACATAGGTCTCGTCGCCGTAGATGGTAGAACATAATATCTTTCAGCGGTGCAAGTTCGCCTTTCTTGGCGCCGTGTTTGGCTTGTCTTATGATTTCCCTATCGATCTGCAAAGATTGAGCCATTGCTCGCGCTGCCATCTAAGGTGGGCATATACGAAGGCATTCTGTCGTCGTTGAAGTACCCGGTGTTATCTCATCGAGAGCGGTAAAGAATGTGGCTCAGCGTGAACTACAAAAAGTTCAAGGATGCCGACGCAAAGATAGCCGCACCGTCGCGCCCTGCCGTGATGGGCCCAATCCTGACCTTTGCTGTTTTTCGCGCCTGCGGACAACACGGACTTTGATACAGCGAAGGTGCGACACTCAATGCCGCTGCAAAATATCTGAAATCAGGCCCCAAAAGATCACGAACCAATGTGGCCCTTCGGCGACTTAGCCTTTCAAGCTGGTCATTCGCAGATAGGGAAGAACAGCTGTGAAGTCGCCAAATTTCTCTTTGGCTTCTGTGTCGCTAACAGCGGTCGGTATCACCACATCATCACCGACATTCCAGTTGGCGGGTGTTGCGACACCTCGGCTGGCAGCCGTTTGCAGGCCGTCGAGCGCGCGTAGGACCTCTGCAAAATTACGGCCCACGTTCATAGGATAGGTCATGGACAACTTCATCTTTTTATCCGGCCCGATGATGAAAACAGATCGCACGGTCTGACTATCGTTCGGTGTGCGGCCATCTGGCAGATAGGCATCTGCCGGCAACATGTCGAAGGCTTTTGAAACTGCCAAACCTTCATCTGCGATGATCGGGAAGCCGGCAGGGGCGCCCCCAACTTTCTCAATATCGCCTTTCCACTTCTTGTGATCCTCAACACCATCTACGGAAACACCAATTACCTTGGTGCCGCGCTTGGCCCATTCATCGGCCAGTTGAGCGACTGCCCCGAATTCTGTTGTACAAACCGGTGTGAAGTCCTTGGGATGTGAAAAAAGGATTGCCCAGCTATCGCCAATCCAGTCATGCAGACCAAAGGTGCCCTGGTCTGTTTCGACGGTGAGGTCGGGAATAGTGTCGTTGATGCGCAGGCTCATAGCGTTGCTCCAATGTAGGAATTTCCACACAAGGCCAATCGATTCACCCTGAATCGATTGGCTGAATGTCCAAAAGCTTACGCATGCCGACGGCGTCTTTGCAAGAATTGCCGGTTTGGATGCGAACGCATGGTGCTGCCAGACGAATCCGAACGCGTCTCTGAATGGGCAGAGACAACGCCACTCGGCAAGATGTGTTGCCGGGACGTCGCCTAAGATAAAAATCAGGCGTCAGATTGCCTCTTGGTTCACTCGCTTTATCAATGCCGCGCCCGTTTCCTTGCGTTCGCTGTAGCGCTCTACCAGATAATCAGACCGACCACGTGTCAGCAGTGTGAATTTTACCAATTCCTCCATAACATCGACCATGCGATCGTAGTTAGGCGATGGCTTCATGCGGTCGTTATCGTCAAATTCAAGAAAGGCTTTCGGGGTCGAGGATTGATTGGGGATTGTTATTAGCCGCATCCACCGACCAAGTACCCGTAACTGATTGAGGGTGTTGAAGCTTTGCGAACCGCCACAGACTTGCATCACTGCAAGCGTTTTGCCTTGGGTCGGGCGCACGGCCCCTAAAGAAAGCGGAATCCAGTCGATTTGCGCCTTCATGATACCTGTCATTGCCCCATGGCGTTCGGGAGAACACCAGACCATGCCTTCGCTCCAGCTGACCAGATCGCGCAATTCCTGCACTTTGGGGTGGGATGCGTCGGCATCGTCGGGCAAAGGCAAGCCGCTGGGATTAAACGTCTTGGTATCTGCCCCCAGGCGCGTCAGAACCCGCGCCGCTTCTTGGGTCATCAATCGACTAAATGATCGGTCCCGAAGTGAGCCATAGAGCAACAAAATGCGCGGTGGGTGGTCTGGGTCACCTTTGGAAAACAAACGAGCAGAGTCGATGCTATGGAAGTGCTCTTCTACGATGTTGGGTGTGTCAGTCATGTGAGGGTCTCTCGGTTCTTTGAAATAGCGTCAATGAGGCCTTCCAGCGCTTGATCCAGTTGCGCGTGCACACAGCCGATGTTCAGCCGCCCGAAGCCTGCACCGCCCTCGCCGAACGCGATGCCGCGAGTAATGGCCCATCCTGCGTCTTGTCGCAGAAACAAGGCCAACTTCTCAGGCTCTAAGGCCAAGGCGCGAAAATCCAACCAAAGCAAGAAAGTTCCATCCGGCTCAATCAATGTGACCTCAGGTACATCGGCAATCCGTTCCCGTACCAGGGCTAGGTTGGCCTCGATATACGCATTGACAGCATCAAGCCACGGGCCGCCATGCAGATAAGCGGCCTCCATCGCAACGCTTGCGAAGGCGTTGTTTTTGTTCACTGTTAGGCGACTGTTTTCTGCGGCGAAAGCGTCGCGTCGCGCGTGATCGGGCACAACTGTAAATGCACTACAACATGCCGCGATGTTAAAGCTCTTGGCGGGTGACAGGCAGGTAATGCTGTTTAGTGCGTCATCATGCGACACCGAAGCAAACGGAGTATACGTGCG
>Ga0208544_10001411_pt1 | contig 16584 bp, 25 predicted proteins | sample DEB08_DNA_9_FD_184526 | JGI IMG/M metagenome (GOLD analysis project Ga0208544, IMG submission 184526) | Aqueous microbial communities from the Delaware River and Bay under freshwater to marine salinity gradient to study organic matter... | ecosystem: Environmental > Aquatic > Marine > Coastal ... | reverse complement strand
GAGTCAACCTTAGGGGTTTACCGCGCCCGAGGTTAGTAGCCCAAGAGTTTAGTGGCCACCATGCGCTGACGCAACCCCTTTGTTCTCATAAATCAGTAAGTCTAGGTTTGGAGGGGTCTAACAGCTTAAGCCAAAGTCCTTATTTTTAGGGGCCCTTAACCCCACCTCAGGGTGCCGGCGCGCACCCTCAAACTCCCCTAAGCTTTGTCACACATTAACCTTCACAACCCCCCTTTAAGGGGGCCCACAGCGGGTGTTAATTCAAAACGCGTGGGATTCCCTATAAATTCAGTTAAAATCTTAAAATTTAAATTTATAAATTTACTCTTTTTTACACTCTCTTTTTTCACCTGGATCCCCCTTAGTAATTATCCCACATTTAGTTAAATTTGACATGACCCTTAATAAGGAAATGAAAATTTTAAGTTTTTAATGTTTGAAGTCTCTCTGTAATACGAGCCGAGTCAGACTAAAGCTCAAATAATTTTCGGGGATTTGACTGCCAAGGGTGACATTTAAAGAGTGGTATTCAAGTATGATCATTAATTTGCATTTAATGGGTGCCTTTTGGCTCACTTTAAAGTGCGCGCTGGTGTTTTAGCACAGGTACTTTTGGGGTACCAAGACCTGATTATTGTCGGGGCACGCAAATAGTAAAGTTTCTTGTGGTTCTAAGTTTAGTCAGAGTGTTAGGGGGGGTTTTAATAGGCCTCGGCTTAGGTTTGTCAAAGAAGGTTCAAATAGACCGAGAAAAGCTGAGTCCATTTGAGTGTGGGTTTAACCCTAAAAGCGCATCGCGGCTCCCCTTTTCTTTGCGGTTTTTCCTGATCGCTGTGGTGTTTCTAATCTTTGACGTAGAGTTGTTACTGATTTTTCCAGTGGTGATAAGAATGTTCAGCGTTAGGCCTGTGTCTGCCGGGGGCACCTTAGTGGTATTCCTAATTATTTTAATGGGTGGTTTAATACATGAGTCTAACCAAGGAAGACTAGATTGGGCTAGGTAGGGTGATAGAGTGGCCGAAAAATAGGTAATAGACTGTAAATCTACTTATGGGTTTACCCCTCTCTCAAATGTATTCTATTAACAAAACACACCCGGTGCTAAAGATTGTATCAGGGTCTCTAATCGAGCTGCCCACCCCAGCCAATATTTCGGCTATGTGGAATTTTGGCTCCCTTTTAGGTTTGTGCCTGGGGGTGCAAATTTTAACTGGGCTATTTTTGGCTATGCATTATTGTGCAGATGTTACTCTGGCCTTCGAAAGGGTTAGTCACATTTGTCGAGATGTTAATTATGGTTGGGTGTTGCGAGTATTTCACGCAAATGGCGCAAGATTCTTTTTCATTTGCCTTTATTTACATATTGGCCGAGGCCTCTATTATGGGTCTTATATGTTTAAGTTTACTTGAGTGGTTGGGGTCTTAATTCTGTTCGCAGTTATAGCCGCGGCTTTTCTGGGGTATGTCTTACCTTGAGGTCAAATATCTTTTTGAGGGGCTACAGTGATTACTAACTTATTTTCTGCAATCCCCTACATTGGGGAGGACTTAGTAAAGTGGATGTGGGGGGGCTTCGCAGTTGGCAACCCGACCTTAACCCGGTTTTTCTCTTTACATTTTCTGATTCCATTTGTAGTCGCTGCGTTAAGAGCTGTGCACTTACTATTTTTACATCAAACAGGAAGGGGGAACCCGCTAGGGGTGAATAGGAATTTTGACAAAGTTAGTTTCCACCCCTATTTTACGACAAAGGATTTGTTCGGGTTCTTTGTGATGCTGTTAGGCCTTTCTATGATTAGGTTATTGTGGCCTTGAACTTTAGGAGATCCTGAAAATTTTATTCCAGCAAATCCTCTTGTAACCCCAGTTCACATTCAACCAGAGTGGTATTTCCTAATAGCATACGCGATCCTACGGTCTATCCCTAACAAATTAGGTGGGGTGTTGGCTTTAGTGTTGTCGATTGCCATTCTGTTGCTTTGCCCTTTCTTACCTAAGACTAAGTTCCGAGGTCTGACTTTTTACCCCATTAGAAAGGGGTTATTCTGGTTCCATATTAACGTGGTCTTACTTCTCACTTGGATCGGGGCGCGACCTGTTGAAGACCCTTATATTATAGTAGGACAGCTTCTTTCTGTAGTTTATTTCTCGTATTATTTTGTACAGATTGGTATTATGAAATTGTGGGACTCATTCACAGATTAATTTAAGGTGGCAGATAAATGTATTAATTTTAAGCGTTAAGTATGAAAGAGTTTTCCCTTGTGACACCTCACAATTAGGTTTTTATTAAATTTTTTAATCATTATTGTACCCGTTCTAATTAATGTAGCGTTTATTACATTACTAGAGCGGAAAATTTTAGGGTATTCCCAATTACGTAAGGGCCCCAATAAGGTGGGTCTGGTGGGGTTTCCTCAACCATTCAACGATGCTATTAAGCTTTTCACAAAAGAAAAAGTTATCCCTAGTTCTTCTAACAGGGGTTTATTTTTAGTTGGGCCTACTTTAGCTATCACATTGTCACTATTAATTTGGGTCGTGCTCCCCCTAGACGGGGGCGTCTTGAGAAGGTCCTTGTCAGTGTTAGTCATTTACACAGTTATAAGGATAGGAATTTACCCGTTAATAATCTCTGGGTGATCCTCTAACAGGAACTACGCAATAATCGGGGCTTTGCGGGGGGTTGCACAAACAGTTTCTTACGAGGTAAGATTTGCCTTAATTATCTTGGTAATGCTGATTAGAGGTGAGACCTTGAGGTTAGGGGTTCTAGTGAGAGAAAACTCATACTGATTTAAGTTAGGCTTGTTTTTTCCTTTAGCGGGGTTGTGGCTTATTATTTCATTAGCGGAGACTAATCGGACCCCTTTTGATTTCGCCGAGGGTGAGTCTGAACTAGTGTCCGGGTTTAACATTGAATACGGTAGGGTGGGGTTCGCGTTATTGTTTATAGCAGAGTACGGCAGAATTTTTTTTATGTCGGCTTTATTTTCTTTAATGTTTGGTACGGCCAGGGCATTCACCCCCACATTCGTCTTGTTAACGTGCGCGTTGGTTTTCGTATGGGTGTGGGTACGTACCACCTTACCCCGTTATCGGTACGACATACTTATAAATCTCGCTTGAGTTAGATTTTTACCTATAGCTTTGGGGTTATCAGGTTATATTTTATTCGTTTGGGTTTAGCCCGAGGCCTGTGAGGTCAATGTTAGTTGCTATAATTATTTTTACTTCTCTTATGCTTATTATGTCAGATAGCTTACTAGACAGGGTGAGCATTTTAATTTCACTGGAAGTGTTCGTTTATTTAGTAAGTATAGCCAAAGTCTGGTTTCATGTAATCATGATGTTAATCCTGCTTGAATTTTTTAGTATTAAGGGGTTTGTAGTTTTAGCTTTAAAAAGGGTTACTTTAATTAACCCCAGGGCTTTATTCCTTTTCGCGGTCCTAATGGTTTGTGAGGCCAGGTTGGGTATGGGGTTAGTAGTGAGGGTTAGCCGTGGGCGCGGGGATGAGAGAGTGGTGATCTAAAAAAATAATAAAATTAAGGGTGATAGCATTTTTAGCTTTAGCTAAAAAAGAATTTGTTTTACTGGTTAGCATTTTATTAACTTTTATGGTTGGGGTTAAAAGAAGAGAAAGTGTACTCCTATTTGAAAGGTCGGGGTGCGGCTCCGTAGGGGGTTTATTAATCATTTTAAGTGGGTGATTGATAGTATTTATAATCGCGGCCAACATCAATGCCCAATTTGAGAGAATCTTTTTAACCCTAATAAAATTAATATTGGGTTTCTTAGTGTTAAGGTTCAGGGTTAAGAGGGTATTCGAGTATTACTACTTCTTCGAGGCAGTGTTGCTACCAATTTTTTTACTTATTATAGGGTGGGGCTACCAACCGGAGCGTATAAGAGCTTCGCTTTACATGTTGTTTTACACTTTAACGGCTTCTTTACCTTTATTGTTGGTTGTATTGAGTTTAGGTTTGGTTAATGGTAGAACTAGAATCGTTTACTCTGGTTTGATAGCTGGAGAGTGTGGGCCGTTGATAACTTTGTGTCTGGTTATGGCTTTTATAGTAAAATTCCCTATCTATGGGGCTCACTTATGGCTCCCCAAGGCTCATGTCGAAGCCCCAGTGTCAGGCTCTATGATTTTAGCTGGGGTTTTATTGAAGTTGGGAGGCTACGGCGTGTTTATTATCTCAGGTTTGATTAGTATTGGGGGCGTCACCAACGGTTTGGCCAGGGTCTCTCTGATTGGTAGTAGAATCGTGGCTGTTGAGATCCTTCGTTCAAGGGATATAAAGGTTGCTATCGCTTACTCTTCCGTGGTTCACATGAGTATAATTATTGCCGTGTTGTTAAGGGTTGGATTCTTAGGCGTGTTAGGTGGGGTTTGGATAATAGTTGCGCACGGTTTAACCTCTTCTGGTATATTTAGGGGTGCCAACATGATGTATGAGCGTAGGCACTCACGTGGGATAAGGGCGAATAAGGGGGTGCTTAGCTACTTCCCTAGGATGACTTCGTATTGATTCGTATTAATTGTGTTAAATTTTGCGGGCCCTTTTACGCTTAATTTACTCAGGGAGATTTTAATAATCCAAACCCTAATTACGCTCTCAACATTAAGTATTGTACCTGTAATATTTCTATGCTTTTTCTCGGCGGCTTACAATATTAATCTTTATGCCTCAACCCAACAAGGGGTTACAGCTAACGTTTATGTTAGGGGTGAAGATTTAAATGCTCGAGAAATAAGAGTATTGCTCGGGCATATTTGGCCCTGTGTTCTGCTCTTATTGGTGTTAAGTTTGTTGGTTAATAGTATAATTAGTACAAGAATTTTGTAAATTTTAAGTGCCTAAGGGTTTAACCAAATAATAAAATTTAATAGCGTGGTTTTTCTTTTAACTTCTAGGACACTCCTTTGCGCAGCTGGGGTAAGAGGGTTAAGGGTAATATTATTAACCTCGGGGGAAGAGTTTAGGTTAGAGTGGGAAGCTCTTACTATTAGGGGTGTCAAAGTAGTTCTACTTTTTTTATTTGATTATATTAGAGTTCTGTTTTTCAGAACTGTGGCAATAATTTCAGGGGCTGTAATGCTTTATAGAAGTTCATACATAAGAGCAGACCCATTTAGGTCACGTTTCTGCCTTCTAGTGATTAGGTTTGTCGTTAGAATGGGTTTACTTATTTTTAGCCCTAGGTTAATTTGCATACTACTGGGATGAGATGGGTTAGGGGTAACTTCTTACCTATTAGTCTGTTATTACAGAAGTGAAAAAAGGTTTAATGCTAGGATATTAACAGCTCTAACTAACCGAGTCGGGGATGTGGCTGTATTGATCTTGATTGGTGTTTGGTCTAGCCACGGGTTGTACAATTATGGTTTAACCAGGTCCAGTAATGGTTTAGAGGGGGGCCTTTTATTTCTATTGGTTATTCTAGCGGGTATAACTAAGAGGGCTCAAATTCCGTTCTCTGCCTGGTTGCCCGCAGCTATGGCCGCCCCAACCCCCGTGTCGGCTTTGGTGCACTCCTCTACTCTTGTTACGGCTGGGGTTTATCTGATTTTACGAAACAATTATTACATTGCTAGGGGGGGCTGATCTTGAGGGGTGCTCATTCTAGGTTTAATAACTATAACTATGGCTGGGGTCTCCGCCTTATTTGAGGTGGATATAAAGAAAGTAATTGCTCTATCAACCCTAAGTCAACTAGGTGTAATATTCTTCAGGTTGGGTTTAATACAACCATTCCTCGCCTTTTTCCACCTAATCTCTCACGCGTATTTTAAGGCCATACTATTTATGGCGGCTGGCGCGATAATTCATAGTTTAAAAGACTATCAAGACCTACGAAAGATGGGCGGGGGCGTGTGAGGCGTGCCAGGCTTAGGCGGTGTTATTTTAATTAGTAACCTTAGATTATGTGGTATACCCTTTCTCTCAGGTTTTTACTCCAAAGATATAATTTTAGAAATAATGCTAATAGGGGAATTGAACGTGGTAATTATGGTTGTTGCCTTACTAGCAACAGCCCTAACAGTAATTTATTCTTGTCGGCTAACTCTAGGTTTGTTTAGGGAAGAGAGTATGCGGGAAAGATACAGAGGGGAGAGTGATTTTGACGTTGTTATAGCCGTGAGAATGGGTGTCTTAATTCTTCCTTCTATTATGGGGGGTTGGTTTTTAAGAGGCTTAATAGGGTCAAGGGTCTTGGTATATCTGAGTTCAATTCAAAAGCTTTTTATTTTGTTAATAGTATTAGCGTCAGGGGCGCTCGTTCTAGGGGCCGCTGGCGTAAGCTTTAAGTCTAATTCTAAGTTGCTCAATCTCCTACATCAGATGTGATTTATACCTCTACTTTTCAGTGTTAAGTTGACTAGTGAGGGGTTGTCTAAGGCCAAAGATAGGGTCAAATTCAGAGATATAAGATGGTCCGAAAATATAACCTGGGTTTGGGTCTCTAGTTATAGAAAAGCCCAAGAGCGCTACTTGTTCTCGGGAAACAGGCAAACAACAATAGTTAGGGGATTAACCCTCCTATTAATAATCGCTGTTTTATAAAGTCGGCACTTGAATACAGCTAAATTTCCAAGATTCTAACACTCCTTTAATAGAAGAGTTATCACACTTACATGATTTTATTAATTTAATTTTAGTGTTTATTATCACCTTTGTGGGTTTAATTATAGTAATAATAGTAAAAGAAAAGTTCATTAACATAAACTTACTGGAAATACAAATGGTAGAGTGAGTGTGAACCTTAATTCCAGCAGTTCTACTACTACAAATTGCTTTACCATCTTTACTGCTTTTGTACATACTAGACGAAACTGTTGATAGAATACTTACGGTGAAGACAGTTGGCCACCAATGGTATTGAAGGTACGAGTACAAGGATTTTTGGTCTGCGGATAATAATATGAATTTGGAATTTGATAGCTATATAATTCCCACTTCGGAGTTAAGAGAAGAGATATTTCGATTACTTGATGTGGATAACCGCACAGTTATCCCCATGCACACTCAAGTGCGTGTGTTGATTTCATCAGCGGATGTATTACATTCTTGGACTGTCCCTTCTTTAGGGGTGAAGGCTGACGCAGTTCCTGGTCGGTTAAACCAAGTAAAATTTATTAGGCAGCGACCTGGCTTATATTTTGGGCAGTGCTCTGAGATTTGCGGAGCTAATCATAGGTTTATACCTATTGTTGTTGAAAGAGTGGAGTTAAACACGTTCCTCAATTGAGTTGCGGTGTCTATAGAAGAATAGTTTACCTAAAGCTTTTAGAAGCATATCATTGTTACTGATAAGAAGGCACTGGGCCTGGGTAATAAAACATCAGAAGAATAATTATTTTCAATTTAGGGGTTTTAGTCTCCACAGGGGTTTTAAAAACAAATCACCCAATTAGAATGGGCGGCCTATTGGTTGTGGTTGCGGTGGCTAACTCCTTGTTCCTGGGTAAAATACTATCTAGTTGGTTGTTTTATATACTATTTCTAGTGTTTTTAGGTGGGGTTATAGTGGTGCTGCTGTTTATAGTGTCTATCTGTGGGAATGAGAAGTTTTTTTATATAGAGGGGCCCAGCGGGGCTTATTACTTTGCCGCGATTATTGCTGTTTATTTACTTATAAACGCGGAGATAGGCGGGGGTTTAAGATTTACTGGTTTAAATTTAACTCTAAGTCTTTACCAATCTGAAATAGCCTTAGGGTTTGTTATTTTTATATTAATTTTAGTGTTATGCTTAATTAGAGTTGTTAAAATCAGAAGGTTGGAGTCTGGCCCTCTTGTTAAACGTTTATAATTTAAAGGTTAGTATAATAGATTACGTTTTACTTACAATAAAGAGATATTTTTTTAATACCTTTAAATTCCTCAAATAAACCCAATAAATTGAACGCTATTATTAGTTTTATTTAATTCTATCTTTGTGCTGCTCATAGCTAAAATACATTTCTTCAAGTTTATGCAGCCAGGCTCAAAAGCTGAAATAGTTGACAGAAACTATGAAGTGCCAAGTTTTACAAAAGAAATCTAATGGGAGATTTATTTGCCTCATTTAACCCTCAAACAGTGGTAATTTTTGAGTTTGCGGGGAATTGGTTGGGTAGGTTATCGGTGTTATTCTTAGTACCCCAGGGGTATTGATTAATGGGTAACCAATTTTCAACAGTTTTCCGTATAATTGTGTCAGCTCTGATTAGGGAGCTCACAGCAGTGTTCGGCGCCTTTATAAGCCCGGGTACATTATTATTCTTTATTAGGTTATTTATGTTTATCGTAGCTAATAATTTCTTGGGGCTCACTCCTTATGTTTTTACGGCTTCAAGGCACTTAAGATTCACCCTTTCTCTTGCTCTGCCTTTATGGTTAGGCAGAATGGTTTTTAGGTTAGTTAAGCAATTTAACCATAACATGGCCCACTTGGTTCCTCTAGGGACGCCGGCTCCCTTGATACCAGTTATAGTGCTTATCGAGACAGTTAGTTCTATTATTCGCCCGGGGACTCTTGCTGTGCGGCTGGCCGCTAATATAGTGGCTGGGCATTTACTGCTAGTTCTTTTGGGTAGTCAAGGACCTAACTTGAGAGGGCTAGTTCTAGGGGGTTTAATAATTGGGCTGTTGGCTTTAATAACCCTGGAGTGTGCTGTGGCTTGCATTCAGGCCTATGTGTTTACTATTTTAAGCTCCCTGTATGTTAGGGAGCACACGAGGTTGGAAATAAGGAAAGGTTAATAATCTAGTATAATCAATTACGTATAATTTCCACTTATAAAATTTAAACTTTAAGATTATTAGTTTGTTTAGTTGTGGCAAAAATGAAGGTGTGAATAAAATATTTACATGCACCAGGTTATAAAAACACTCGCAGTAGGGAATATTTATAGAATAATAGGTTTACTTGAGGGGTAAATAAAGTGCCAGCATCCGCGGTTACACTTTTCCTCTTCTTCATACATTGATAGATTATAAATGTAACACTTAAATAGTACACAGTCATAAGAGTACCCTTTACGTGTTTCATACGCCGTATTAACAAAAAGAGCATAAAGAATGGGGGTTAGACTCCTCGTACTCTCTAAAAAAATAACTCAAAGAAATAATTGTAAAACAAAAAATTTAACCAACATGGCGGCACTTTATTCCCGGCAGAGGGGTTCGACGTTTAATTAGTTAACCCTCTATTTATCTTACTTGAATTTATCTTGTGTGTGGTTGTTTAGGGTAGCCTGATAAGGCACTCTTAGTTCAAATGACACGTAGAATACAATCAAGGGTAGTTGAACCACATTATAATTTATAACAATAGAAAATAATCATGTAGGATTTGCTAGTAGGGGTGAAAAATAAAGTAATTTCGAAAAGGTTATAGAGTGTGTACATATTGTCCGTCGCTCTCAGGTTTGAGATAAGTCGTAGCAAAGTAAAGGTTTTAGAAAAAGCCTTTAATTTAAATTTAACTAAACAAGATTTAATTAAAATATATAAAATAATTTAAATTAATTCAAAGAGGGGTTATCCCTCTAGCATCATGGGCAAATTATTAAGGCTATTAAGCAGCCTCCCGAAAGTAGGGTAACTACTTGTAAAAGTTTTGCCTGTATAAACTCGCAATTAAATTTACTAGTTAAAGTGATATGCTATATCCTTACATATCTGGTTGAATACTTATCGAGGTTAAACCTCATATATAGTTTAATAGTAGGCCTGCAGAGACAAGTTTGTAGGTTAAAAATGAGTAATTATTTCATCAAATATGGTTAGGGTTAGTAATACCCGTAAAATTAATATTGACATTAGTTATGATTTATTAGGCTCTTTAAATAGGTAATTTTAACAACATTTATAGTAAAATATAATATATTTGTATTAGTAAAATAATAAGTCAGTAGATGATATAAAACGAGCGTAATTTATTAAATATAAGTTTTTGGTAAAAGTACTCACCTAATAATTTTTGACCTGTTTAACAAAAACACCCTTTTATTTAATAACAACCCCTGCTCAATGAATATATTTTAAATAGCCGCGCAAGCGCTAAGGTAGCATAATAATTAGCCTCTTAATTGGGGGCAAGAATGAAGGGGGTCATTAGAAAAATAGATTTAAACCAATAGTTTGAATTTTTATCTTATTGAAAAGAATAAGATGTTTCTTTAAGACGATAAGACCCTATGAAGCTTAACAGCACTAACGCAATTATAACATAATTAGCTGGATTGTTTGGGGAAAAATGTAATATTAATATTAAATTATCTAGGACTACATAGATCTTGTGTAAAATAATAGGAAAAAGCTACTCTAGGGATAACAGCGTTATATTTATTAAAGTCCTTATTGAAATAAATTATTGCGACCTCGATGTTGAATTATGAATCTTTGTAGCTGCAGACGGTTATAAAGGTGAGTCTGTTCGACTCGTATTTCATACATGATTTGAGTTTAGATCGATGTGAATCAGATTGGTTTCTATCTTAAGAATTATAATTTGTCCTTAGTACGAAAGGAATTAGACAAATTTTTGAGCGGTTAAAAGCGGGGACTTCTAATCTTACGTAAAAGCTTAGGTTTACGCTCTACTTAGGTAGTTTAATAAAAACTTCATGTTGAAGCCATGGTAATAACTTAGGTTCTTGAGTAAAGTAGAATATTTTAAGATTAAATGATTGTGGTCTTGCAACCACAAAGATATTGGTACGCTATATTTAATGGCAGGGGCTTGATCAGGAATAGTTGGGACAGGGCTCAGTATAATTATCCGAATGGAGTTGGGCCAAGCAGGAAGACTAATTGGGGATGATCAGATTTACAATGTCGTGGTTACAGCTCACGCATTTATTATAATTTTTTTCATGGTTATACCTATTCTTATTGGGGGGTTTGGTAACTGATTAGTTCCTTTGATATTAGGGGCGGCGGATATAGCTTTCCCCCGTATAAATAATATAAGGTTTTGGTTCTTAATACCAGCATTGATCATGCTTCTATCTAGGTCTCTGGTTGAAAGAGGGGCTGGGACAGGGTGAACAGTGTACCCACCTCTTTCTAGAAATGTGGCGCACGCTGGTAGGTCTGTTGATTTTGCCATTTTTTCTCTTCACTTGGCCGGGGTCAGTTCAATTTTAGGAGCCGTTAATTTTATTAGAACTTTGGGTAATTTGCGAGTGTTCGGCATAATCTTAGACCGAATGCCACTATTCGCCTGATCTGTATTGATTACCGCCGTGTTGTTGCTTTTATCCCTTCCTGTGCTGGCCGGGGCAATTACTATACTTTTAACTGACCGTAACTTAAACTCTTCTTTCTATGACACAAGAGGGGGTGGGGACCCAATTCTATACCAGCATTTATTCTGGTTCTTCGGGCACCCTGAAGTTTACATTCTCATTCTGCCCGGTTTTGGTTTAATTTCTCACATTGTTGCCCAAGAAAGGGGTAAAAGAGAAGTTTTCGGGGTGCTGGGTATGGTTTACGCTATGCTTTGCATTGGGGTTTTAGGGTTTGTTGTCTGAGCTCACCATATATTTACAGTAGGAATAGATGCGGACACCCGAGCTTACTTTACATCAGCAACAATAATTATTGCTGTGCCCACTGGTATTAAGGTTTTCAGGTGATTAGGTACTCTGCATGGGGTTCGGTTTTCTATGAGACCCTCTTTGTTGTGGGCCTTAGGGTTTATTTTCTTGTTTACGGTGGGGGGATTAACGGGGGTGGTTTTATCTAACTCTTCTATTGATGTAGTGATGCACGATACCTACTATGTGGTGGCTCATTTCCACTACGTGTTAAGTATAGGGGCGGTGTTTGCCTTAATAGGGGCCTTTGTAAATTGGTTCCCACTAATAGTGGGCTTAACTATAAATCCTAAGTGGTTAAAAGCTCAGTTTGGTCTTATATTTATTGGGGTGAACTTAACTTTCTTCCCAATGCACTTCTTAGGGTTGGCAGGAATACCACGGCGGTACTCTGACTACCCTGATTCATATACATACTGGAACGTGGTCGCTAGGGTGGGGTCTATTGTTTCTGTGGTCTCCGTAATAATGTTCCTATTTATTCTATGGGAAGCTTTAGTTTCTCATCGACCAGCTATTGCTAGAATCTGTCGGGCATCGTCACTAGAGATAGTTCACACATTCCCCCCCCTAAACCACAGGTACGCTTCTATTCCAGTGCTAGTAAGGTAATTAGAACTTAATTTAAGATAAAATATGCCGTTGTCAACAGCAAAATGCTTTTGGGAGCAGTTTTGGGCTTTTTAAAAAGGTGTTTTGAAGTCACCAATTAGGAAATTCCTGAAGCTCTATAATATTTATAACACCCCTTTTAGGCTATAGCGTAATGCTGTTGATATGTGTGATGGTTTCATTAAGGGTGGGGGATTTGTTTTTCCAGTGAGTTAGGCTTGAAGTTAATATACTATCGGTGATTCCACTGTTGGTGGTGAAAATGCGGGAGAGTGCTGTTCTTAATGGTTTAAAATATTTTATTTCCCAAAGTGTTGCGTCCTTGGTGTTTATTTTAAGGCTTCTAATGGGGGCGGGCTCCAGGGGGTCAATGGTAGTAGTAGCAGTGGCTGTACTATTTAAAATAGGGACCCCCCCGCTTCATTCATGGCTCTTAAGAATTTTACCATCTTTGGGTTATATAGAAATGTTTCTGCTACTTAGGGTCCAAAAATTTATCCCGTTAGTTATTCTTAGTCAAATTCTTATTCCTTTGCCGGCTCTATACATTTTAATTGTAAGGTGTGTGCTGTTTCTATTATTTAGATTGAACAAAGTGGGGTCAATCTACATGTTGATGTTTTTATCTTCAAGCAGGAATGGTCTGTGGGTTTTAAGTTCACTGTTTAGGGTGAGAAAGTGGTTTTTATTTATATTGGTTTACACGGTTATTATGGGGGCCACATTAGTTCTCCTTAATGGTTTAATAATCTTCAAGCTAAACGACCTGCTCTGCAGGGGTTACCTGGGCTCTCTTTTAGTGGGGCTTCAGTTTTTTAATATGGGTGGGCTGCCCCCCTTCTTGGGCTTTATATTAAAAGTTATTATAATTAAAGCCGCCTTAATAGTGAGAACAGGGTTGACCATGATTTTAATCTTCACGAGTTTGTTAATAATGTATTTATATACTACAACACTATATCAAACATATTGTGCCGTCGACTCTTATAACTTTAGCTCAGAGGTTTCTGGCTCTAGGTGGGGGTACGCCGTGTGATTACTAAGAACTTTAGGCACAGTTTTAATCATTTATACACTTTAATCAAGTAGCACAATTAGTGTGTTTTGTTTCGGCCAAAAAGGTGGCTAAATGCCCTTGATTTTACTTGGTGTGGTGTAATATAACACAAAGTGTTTTCGTCACTTAGATAGATTTAAATCTCAACAAGAAGATTGCTGAAGTAATCAAACGAGATGGAGAATTTTTAATTCTTGTATAGGGTGTACCCTCTCAGCAGTTTAAGATAGTTTATTTAAAATACCAATTTTGGGGATTGGAGATGAGGTCTCTTTCTTAAAATATGTCAAATTTTATTCAACATCCTTACCATATTGTAGATGAATCCCCGTGGCCCTTATATGGGTCAATGGGGGGCTTATACTTAACAAGAGGGATAGTGTCTTGGTTTCATTTAAATGATTTAAGTCTATTCTTTATAGGTGTGGCATTACTAGCTTTAGTAATGTATCAATGGTGGCGCGATATCAGGCGCGAGGGGGCGATTCAAGGTCTACACAGGGCCATTGTTGAACTAGGCCTGCGCTGAGGTATACTCCTGTTTATTACCTCCGAGGTGTTTTTCTTCGTAAGATTCTTCTGGGCCTATTTCCACGCTAGATTAAGCCCTAATATTGAGGTGGGGTCTCTATGGCCTCCAGCCGGGATCAACCCTTTTAACCCCTTTGGTGTCCCGCTACTTAATACAATCGTTTTAGTATCGTCCGGGGTTAGAGTTACGTGGGCTCACCATGCTCTAATAGAGGGGGACTACGATCAAATAAAAAGGGGGCTTATTATTACTGTTGTATTGGGGGTTTACTTCACTATACTACAGGGGTTGGAGTACTATGAAGCCTCTTTTTCTTTCGCGGATGGGGTTTATGGGTCCACTTTTTTCATTGCAACTGGTTTCCACGGGCTTCACGTTTTAGTGGGAACTCTCTTCCTACTTGTTTGCCTGTTGCGGCACTATAAAAGAGAGTTTAGGGCAGCTCACCATTTTGGTTTCGAGGCTGCGGCTTGGTATTGGCACTTTGTCGACGTGGTGTGGTTGTTCCTGTACTTAGCTTTATATTGGTGAGGGGGGATTTAATAAAATGCCTGAAAAAGGGTCATTTTGATAGAATGAAATATGTAAACTCTTTACTTTTATTAATTTACCTTACTTTAGCAAAACTAAATGCATTAAATTTAGGATTTAAAGATGAGAAGAGTCTCAGGTAAGAAAAAATATAAGCTAAATTTTAAGCTAAAGAGCTCATAACTCTTCGATAGGGAAGCCTTGTTTTTAAAGGGCCTAAGTTAATTCAAACTAGGGTGCTTCAAACACCCCAATAACCTAGAGTTGGTCCTTAGAAAGTATAATATAAATATTATATTAAATTGCAAATTTAAAAAAGCTAACAGCTACTTTTTATTTAAGTAGTTTAAATAAAATATTGATTTGTGGTGTCAATGATGTGATTAACACCTTAAATAATTAGCCGGTCTAAAGGTTCGCGGGGTTTGTGGTGCGACCCTTAGTTAAATTTCAGGAGACTTTTAAATTTTAATTTTATTTAAACCGCATCCGGGATTATTATCCTAACCTCATAATCTGAGAGAAGTAGATAAAAAAAGGCGAGATATGAGTATTATTAGTGCATTAATCGGGGTTGATTTGGGTCGCAGATTGAAAAAACTGGGGGAAAAGTGGGGGGGGGGGCCTCGACTCGGGGGAGTCGGCAGGCCGCGGGTTCACTCCTGCGCTCTGCGAGCCCGCAGCTCCGGAGCGAACCCGCGGCCTGCCGACCCTCAAAGGCGTGAGTTATGTTAACTCTTTGAGCTTGCGGCGCTTGGCGTATTTGCGTGTCGCGGATTTAACACTCTCACGGGGTGGGCGCTTGGCGGGTTCGCCAGGCGGCCCTTAATCGCCGCGGGTTGGGGTGGGCGTCTCAGCTAGGGGTTTGACCTAGGATTAGGCCCCTAGCTGAAATGCTCACCTTAAACTCCGCCCACACCCTTAGTTTTCAGGGGCTCAACCCCGAGGCTTAGGTTCACATATTTTCACACGCTAAGGGGGGGGCCTTTGCTCTTTTTACGGCGCGCCAATTTTCAACGCAATACCGGGTTAAACCCGGCAGGCTACTACGCCCGAGGTCTTAACGGGGTTCAGGCTGAGTTGGGTTTTTAACTTTAAAATTTTGCTCAAACGCCTCAGCTGGTGTGTTTAGCCTAAGACCCGTTTAACTTTTAGTTTTCAGGGGCTCTACCCCGAGGCTTAGGTTTACATATTTTCACACGCTAAGGGGGGGGCCTTTGCTCTTTTTACGGCGCGCCAATTTTCAACGCAATACCGGGTTAAACCCGGCAGGCCACTACGCCCGAGGTCTTAACGGAGTTCAGGCTGAGTTGGGTTTTTAACTTTAAAATTTTGCTCAAACGCCTCAGCTGGTGTGTTTAGCCTAAGACCCGTTTAACTCTTAGTTTTCAGGGGCTCAGCTCCGAGGCTTAGGTTTACATATTTTCACACATAGGCTTTCTGCCTTATGGGTGTTAATTTCGACGCAATATTTAATCAAACCTGGTAGTTTCCCACAACCGTGCTCTTACTGGGGGCTGTGTTGAGTTAGGCCTCTTGGTTTTAAAGCTTTGTTCAAACGCCCCGCTGGTGTGTTTAGCTTAAGACCTGTTACACCCTTTAGTTTTTAAAGGCCCAACCTTCAGGTTCAAGCCTGCCCCCCTCGCACGGGGCTTCCATTTTTACGGCGCGCCAATTTTCAACGCAATGCCGGGCCAAACTTGGCAGTTTGCCACGGCTGCGGTCTTATCGGGGCGGTGCCGGGTCGGTTTTTAACCTTAAATTTTATAAAATGTTTCAGCTGGTGTGTTTAACCTAAGACCGGCTCACACCCTTAGTTTTCAGGGGCTCAATCCCTAGGCTCAGGCCCGCACTCTCGCACGGGCTCCTAGTTTCATGGTGCGCAAATACCAAACGCAGCAACCAAACCAATTCTGAAAACCTCACAGGCCTCGGTTTTAGCGAAGTTGGGTCGAGTTGGGTCTCTCCACCCCTAAATTTTATTCAAGGGTGCTCAGTTGATGCACTTAACCTCAAATTTCTTTATGTCTATTTAGTTCCCGGTGCCTCAGTTTTTGAGGTTTGACCCCGCCCTGTCGCGCCGGGAGGGGGCGTGCTTTAATGGGGTTTAATATTCAACGGAATGCTGAGTCAACCTTAGGGGTTTACCGCGCCCGAGGTTAGTAGCCCAAGAGTTTAGTGGCCACCATGCGCTGACGCAACCCCTTTGTTCTCATAAATCAGTAAGTCTAGGTTTGGAGGGGTCTAACAGCTT
>Ga0208544_10001409_pt1 | contig 16602 bp, 9 predicted proteins | sample DEB08_DNA_9_FD_184526 | JGI IMG/M metagenome (GOLD analysis project Ga0208544, IMG submission 184526) | Aqueous microbial communities from the Delaware River and Bay under freshwater to marine salinity gradient to study organic matter... | ecosystem: Environmental > Aquatic > Marine > Coastal ... | reverse complement strand
TTAACCCTAAAATAATAACCTGAAAAGAGTTTATTTAAAATAAATAAAATTCTGCATTTTAAACATAAATCAAAATATTATTTTGATGATATTTTATTTTATTAACTAATTTTGGGCGAACCTAGCGATAAATAGAAAACTAAAATAAGTGTTTGTTCTTTTAAGGAAAAAAGAATATATAGATTCCTTAGACTAACAATAAATTTACACTGTCGAGAAAAGATTAACTTACTATGAGTTTTGAGGAAATTAAAAAAGCATTAAAGAAAAATCTAAAAGGGGACTTATCTGATTTTTTAGATAAATTCAAGCTATTATTATTAGATGATTCTGACGTTTATGAGGACGTAAACACTTTACGTGACCGACATAATAGAACTATTAGAAGCTATAGAGTTAATGGTGTCATCACCGAAGAAGTCTTTACTACTAAAGAAAATAGGGCAAGGGAAGCTATAACTTATTTGATTGATGAATTGTTTGAAACAGATTTGATTCCTAATGTTGAGCAAAAATTTACTTTTTGCCCCATAAGACCAATTGCAACACCTACACCTAAATACGAAGCATCGCCTGCTGTAACCAAGAAAAAGAAAGGATATATTTTATACCGTATTCCAGCAGTGATGAGTAAGGATACGATGAGTCGCTGTCATATTCGAATTGCTTATACAGATGAATATCTTTATGATACGGAGGATAAAGACGAACATACCCAAGTAAAATTAGGGAAAGTGAAAGATGTGATGCAGGTAGAATCTTTAGAAGACGATGACCCTACGTTTAAGGTAAAAACAAGAAATAGTACCCAACAATTTATTGATGAAACCCAATATACAGAATGGATTTATCAGGTAACGCCAACTCAAGAAGGGGTATGCACCTTGTCTTTTATGGCTACCTTGTATGAGCAAATTGGAGATAAATCTTATCCAAAAGAATTAATTATTGAAAAAGATGTTACGGTTAATAATGAAAACTATCGAGAACTAAACCCTAAAGTAGGGGAGCCTGGTAGTGAAGATGAAAATGAACCCGATTATAAATTACATGGCACTTTTGTTGGGATGATTCCAATGATGCCTACAGGAATAGAACCTCCAAATAACTCTGATTCTTCACCTAACTCTGAACCTCCATCTAACTCTGAACCTCCATCTAATTCTGATTCTTCAGTAACCAATCTACTGGAGAAAACCTCTCTTTTTTCAGAAAAAATTTTAAAACTTCCAGATTCATCGATATTTATTTATTATCCGCTAATTATACTAATATTGCTTCCGTTAATTTATTGTATTTTTAGTTTTCCTAAAATTATCTTACTTCCTGAGTCGACAACGGAAATCTTGCAATTAGAGGTATGGGGTAGTCATCCACCATTTAACTTAACTTTACATCGAGGAGATACTACTCAAAAACACTTAAAATCTTTAAGCGGGGTTAAAAACACTTTTAGTCTAAACCTAGCTAACCAAGGTGGGAGTATTGGAGATACACTTACTATTAAAGATACAAAAGGAAATAGAGACACCTTAATATTAGAATATTTAAATGTAAGTTGTACAAGACAAGACGGTCAACTAAAAATAAATGTGGAAGGTGGATTTCCTCCTTATAAATTGCGAGTATCTAATTCAGAAAACTCATTGTGGACCGATTTACTGAATCCTGATTCTTTGAATTGGTATGCTATTGAAAGTGAAATTAACTTTAATGATACCTTACATGTATTAGATAAATTAAAGCAGGAAATCATATTGTATTACCAAGACTGTCCTGGTCCCTTAGAGGTACTTTGTAAAAGGGAAGACGGTCAACTAAAAATAAATGTGGAAGGCGGGCATCCTCCTTATGAATTATGGGTAAACCATCCTAATAATCAACTATCCACCTTTTCTTTACTAAACCCTGATTCTTTGAATTGGTATTCCATTGAAAGTGAAATTAAATTTAATGATACGTTATATATATTGGATAAACTAAAGCAAGAAAATATATTGTACTACCAAGATTGCCCCGGCCCCTTAGATGCAATTTGTAAAAGAGAAGATGGCCAACTAAAAATAAATGTGGAAGGTGGTCATCCTCCTTATGTATTAGAGGTAGCTAATCCAGATAGCTCATTATGGATTGATACCTTACGGAATCCTGATTCTTTGAATTGGTATGCTATTGAAAGTGAAATTAAATTTAACGATACTTTACATATATTGGATAAATTAGGACAAGAAACCATATTGTTGTATGAAGATTGCATTATTCCTGACTTATTTGAAACTGTACCGTCATCCTATCTTTTATTGAATAGTAAAGTAATAGGGGATAGTTTAATTGTAATTTTGGACGGAAATCACCCTCCTTATTTTGTAACTGTAAAAGGTGCAGATGAATCTAAATTTGAGAAAATATTTAGAGATACATCGGGACAGTTCTCTGTCTTTTATAAAGACTACGATATTAAACATGGAGATCGTCTTCTTGTTGTAGATGCTAAAGAGGAGAGTCGTTCAATGCTGATTGAGATTAAGAGGGATGTTCCAAAAAGGAAAAACATTAAACCTAGATTGACTACAAAATTTACGGGTGATTATTTACATTATGAAATTGAGGGTGGTTATGCTCCTTATTCCTTAAATATTAATAGAATCGGTAGTACTATAAAAATAGAAAACTGGACACTTTCTAAATTAAAAGAAGGCAAAATAGATTTAAGCAAATATAGACAAACTGTTCCGAAACAATATACGCTTATATTAACTGATATTAAACAAAATGTAACCGAAAGTGATTTTAAAATCCCTGCCAGTGAAGAATCTGTTTGTACTTGGATTAAGATGCCTTGTCTAGAGGAAGCTAAAAAAATAGATAATTTTTTCATTTATGCCTACAAAGATTCATCGTGGAAGAGCAGAAAAATGAAGGACGAAACTTTGTATTCAAAAGAATTGCTGGATTGTTTGTGTAGTAATTATACGCCAATTCTTGTTAATCTGGATGAAGTTTGTGAAGCAAATACGAAATTAACGGTACCTACTATCTACTATCGGAAAGCAAGAGGCAACCAAATCTCAGAACTTACAGGGTTTGCATCTGCGGATGATTTAACAGAGATTGCCTGTTCGTCAAAGTCGGGAAAAATTGTACAAATTAATCCCTCTATCACCAAAGGGTATTCCTTTAGATTAGTTACTTATTCTGAAGAAAAGAAGTTTGACAATATGATTAAGAAAATCCTTGAATATCATGCTAACGAATTTATTCTTGCAGAAAAAAGAGGTTCAAAGTATATCATTTATATTGGGCACAAAGACAGTAAAGAGGAATTAAATAATTATGTGAAATCTGTTAAAGCTTTATATCAAAATTCATCAAATAAAAACTCAAAAGAAATTTTTAATTTATTCTGTGATTTTCCACTACCTTCTTTTCGAATTCTAGATTTGTCAAAAAATACTAATGTTAAGCCTGTAAAAGGATGATTTTATGAATGAAAATCTAGTACTTATTCAGGTGGATAATTTAGCTTATTTTATAAATGTTTGCAAAATGCGTTGCTAAACTCAATCAATATAGCAATAGGTGATTTTTAGAAAAAATCTGACACGCTAGTAGTGCTTACTGGACCTTAGTCGGTTTTTCCAGATACCGCATCATCTTTATTTGCGTATTATTTTGATTAAAGCGTTTCGTCCCAACCCAAATCATAATGGCATCTGAAGAAGAAGAAGTTTTGACTTTCCACTCACTATAAACTGGCTGTGTACCATTTTCTACTAAGGTAAGTATATTTTTGCCCTCATCTACCATCCAATTTCCTTTGGTTACTGTACCATCATAAAAACCTGTTTCTAAAGTATTATCGGCATTCAATTTAACCCATTTTCCTATATACGCCTTGCCTTTTTCAAGGTCTTTAACGACAACCGCTGCTTCATAATGCCAATAAACACCAGTGTAAAACTGTTGTGCATAAGCAGTTAAAGGTGTTGCTTGTTGAAGAACAGGTGCTTCCCCGTTTGAGGTAATAGGAATCGGTTCTGATTCTATTTTAGGAATGACTTCTTTAGTTGTGATAGGGGATTCAGCTTCCGCTGTTTTTTTTGGTGCTTCTTTGCAAGCAAAAAAAGAAGTGGCTATAAATAAGAAGATAAAGATTTTAAAATTCATGACTTTTTGTTGAATGTGAGTTATGAATGTTAGATAATTGAACCATATAGGCCCTCATCTATCATTCATAACTTTTCTTCGCAACTTCCTAGCCAATTGTTTAAGCTTTTACAAAAATTGACTGATGTGCGGATATTTTATAAGCGGAATTATTTAAATTGACCTTAATTTTTTTGTTAGATAAATTTTGTAAGGTCGTTCCTTTGCGCTTTACCTTTACTTGGATAGTCGCCCCTCTGAATTGAATTTTGAAACTAAAGCCTTTCCATTTGGCGGGTAAAAATGGATGAAAATGCAATTCATCATTTAGTACACGCATCCCACCCATGCCTTTGATGACAGATAACCACGTTCCTGCCATGCTGGTAATATGCAAGCCATCCTCTGTATCATTATTATAATCATCTAAATCTAGTCGGGCAGTTTGCAAATACATCTCATACGCCTTATCGTAATTGCCTGTTTTCGCCGCTAAAATGACATGAATACACGGTGAAAGTGAAGATTCATGTACCGTCATAGGCTCATAAAAATTGAAATTTCTTTCAATCGCAGCGGTGTCAAAATGGTCTTCAAAAAAGTAAATGCCTTGCAAAACATCCGCTTGTTTGATGAAACAAGACCGTAATATTCTATCCCAAGACCAGTTTTGATTAAGTGGCTTATCTTCTGGTAATAAAGTATCAACTGCCCGCAAATCTTTATCTAAAAAACCATCTGCTTGTAAAAATACCCCTAATTCAGTATCTTCTGGTAAGTACATATTATCACAGATATTGGCCCAGTTTTCCAGTTCTTCATGCTCCTTAAAAGCTATTTTTTTACTTAATTTTTGATACTTTTTGCTATTATTATTTTTGACATAATTTAATGCTGTAGCCGCATAACGCATACACCAAGTGGCAATGTAATTCGTGTACCAGTTATTATTGACATTATTATCATACTCGTTGGGACCAGTTACGCCATGCATCACATAAAGCCCCTTTAAATTAGAAAAATGAACCCTTTGTGCCCAAAATCGAGCAATAGCAATTAAAACTTCTAACCCATAATCAATTAAATAATCTTGGTCGCCCGTATAACGGATATAGTCATAAATAGCATAGGCAATTGCCCCATTTCTATGGATTTCTTCAAAGGTTATTTCCCATTCGTTATGGCATTCTTCCCCGTTCATCGTCACCATAGGGTAGAGGGCCGCGCCATCTTTAAAGCCTAATTTAGCAGCATTTTCTATTGCTTTTTCTAAATGTTTATACCGATAAATCAATAAATTTCGAGCTACTTTTTCATCAGTAGTGGATAGGTAGAATGGTAAACAATAAGCTTCTGTGTCCCAATAAGTAGATCCGCCATATTTTTCACCTGTAAATCCTTTTGGACCTATATTTAAACGCTCATCTACCCCTGTAAAAGTCTGATTTAAATGAAAAATATTGAATCGAATCCCTTGTTGGGCAGCGACGTCTCCTTCAATGATTATATCACTATCTTCCCATTTTTTTGCCCAAGCTACTTTTTGGGCTTTTAATAAAGAATCGAAGCCTGTTTTATAAGCTTTTTTTACTTCTTGTTCACAGTTTTCTAATAGGACTTCTTTCGAGTGATTCTCCGAAGAAAGGATAGCGGCATATTTAAAAACATCAATCGTGTCTCCTTTTTTTACAGATACATCTACCGCCGAACCAACAAAAAGACCAGATTTAATTTTATTGGATTTAAAAACGATTTCTGCACCATTTTTATGAATGCCAAATTTCATACCTGTGGCCACTTGGAAAGCCGTCTTTTTAGTTTCTGTTACGACGTAAGCTTGTCTTCTTTTTACTACTTTAGAGACAGGCAACCAAAAAGAACCATCTTCATCCCAATTGGCATCCTCATTTCTAACATCCCCATTTAGGAAAGGGGTAATACTAATTTGACCACTAAAATTAAGGGGCGTAACGGAGTATTTAATGGCGCCTATTTCATCTGTTGCAATGCTGCAAAATCGAATAGCTGCTACCTTTAATTTTTTTCCATCTTCCAAAGTAGCTTCAAAAGAACGAGCTAAAAAGCCCTCTTTCATATTTAAAACCCTAGTGAAATTTTTAACTTTACAGGTAGCTAAATCTAGACTAACATTTCCTATTTCAATATCAATACCAATCCAATTGGTTGCATTTAATACTTTAGCAAAGTATTCTGGGTAGCCATTTTTCCACCAGCCTACTTTTGTTTTATCTGGATAATAGACCCCCGCGACATAGCTGCCTTGCAATGTATCACCGCTGTATTTCTCTTCAAAATTGGCCCTTTGTCCCATACGACCGTTACCAATACTGAAAATGCTTTCAGAAATTCTGTTCAATTCAGGTTGAAAACCGGCTTCAATTATACACCACTCATCGTGTTTTAAATATTGCTTCATCAATGTGATTTTGAAAATAGAATTAAAAATAGGAAGTATTAGTATGGAAACTAGAGGGAATAGCTGACAACTTTATCAATCTAGTGGTACAATTTATAAGTCTTTGACAGGTTAACTTGTATTGTTGCGATGTTACCGTGTTGCCTTGTTGTGATAAAACATGGCAACACGGTAACATGGCAACCTTATAGTAGTTGTCAAACTATTTTAGCAATAATGTCTTCTACGGTAATGCCTGATAAGGACGGTAAAACTAAATGAGCTGCACCTAAGTTATCTGGGCTACCCATACCAACCGCATAAAACCCACCAGCTAAAGCAGCAGCGACCCCGCTTTCTGCATCTTCAAATACAATACATTCTGATGGCTTACAACTTAAAGCAGTTGCGCCCATTTGAAAAACTTGTGGATCAGGTTTGCTTCGAGTAGTTTTTGTACCGTCAATGATTGCTTCAAAATAATGCAACATTTCTACCTTTGATAAAGCCAAAACCGCATTTTTACTAGAAGAACCCAAAGCTATTCTTATGCCCTTCTTTTGAAGGTCTTGAACAAATGCTAATGCGCCAGGTAGAATTTCTTTTTTATCCATTTTTTGTAGAAATTCTAGATACCAATCATTTTTCTGACTAGCCCACTTTAATTTCTCTGTTTCTGTTAAAGAAATATCCCCCCAATTGAGAATTAGATTAATAGAATCCATTCGACTAACCCCTTTTAGTTGCTCATTTTCTTTTTCAGTGAAATCAAAACCTAGGGCATTAGCCATTTTTTTCCAAGCTTTAAAGTGATATTTTGCAGTATCCACAATAACACCATCCAAATCAAAAAGGCAGGCTTTAATCCCCGAAAAGTTTCGGGATTTTACTTCGTTTAACATTTTCTAGTTTATACAATTATTAAAGCTGCAAATATATAAGGATTCATGCAGACTTAGTGTATTTTTTACATTAATTAATTGAAGTTGAAGGCTTCGGAAAGGTCAAAAAGTAGAAATTTCTTCCGAAGGAGGTTTAAAATTGATATTGATATTGAAGTTGAAATTTTTTAGATTGAGGTTATAATTGAAATTGAGATTGCAAACTATTTAAATGTCTATTCTTAGCAACTCAAGAATCAACCCTTTCTACAAAAAATCCGTACATTAGCGGGAATAAAGTTGAATTTTTAGATTTTCTAAAATTTTATGACTTTTTTTATAGAAAGTGGTATTAAATTAGCCGTAGGATTGAGAACGGAATTAGGATCATCACCTTTACTTATAAGAAAATAAATGAATCAATTGGTAATAAATATTGCTTATATAGCTGATAATCAAATAACTGTAACAAAATTAGTCGATGGATTGAGCGAGGCTAATGTGCGTTTTAACTTAATTAATGCAAGTAATTTACCTTTAGGGGAGAATCTAAAACGACACATAGTAGTAGCAGATCATCCGTGCTTTTTAATAATAAGTGATAATTTTTTAAAATCAAGCGTATGTCTGCAAAACGGACTCAGTTATTTACAGGCGTTAATAAAAAATGAACAGGTAATTCCAATTATTATTGACGGCGTTTCAACGGATGTAGCAGGTAATCAAATTGCCGTTCCTACTGAATTTGAAAAGGTGAGTAATGTCATTAAGTATATGAACTTCTGGCAAGAGAAATATTTAGAATTACGTAAACTAAAACGCAGTATTCCAGAGGCCGAAGAAGAAGTTTTTGTAGAAAAATTGAAAATCGTTAGAAGTATTTCTTCTGAAGTGGGAGAATATTTAAGAAATTTAAGAGATACTAATTATTATACACTAGAAGAATTTTCTGCTAATAATTTTGAAGCATTTTTTAGAAACTTTGGGGATGAAGCAGCTTATTCGGAATTTGTGGCAACACAAAAGGATAGTTCGCCAGCAATTAAAGAAGAAGCCATAACAGAGTCAGTTGTAATGAAGGAAATCGTAACCGATGAACCAATGAATGGTTTTTTGCCAATAGAGCAACTAATTATTGAAAAAGAAAAATTAGAACAGCCTGTTGAGGTAGATTTAATTGATAAGGTGTCCACTGATTCAAAAATGGAGATAGATAACGTTGATGCGGAAACGGAAATGTTGCATAAAGCGCCGATTAAAGAATTGAATCCTGATGAAGTAGATATTGAAGCGCTAATGGCGGCAGACCCAGAATGGACTACTGCCGAGGAAGAAATTGAATCATTAGAGGAAGAGGAAGAAGACTTGACGGATAGACCATTAACGGATACTGAATTATTAGCTTTGGAGTTGGCAGGTAAATTGCCGACTAATACTCCTACGGAAACACCTTTAGAAGAAGAAGAAGAAGAAGAAGAAGAAGAAGAAGAAGAAGAAATGATTTCCCTTGATGATTTAATGGGAGGTGATTTTTCAGGACTCACTCAACAATCAGTGCCTGAGCAAGTCAACGATTATACAGACAAACCTAATTTGGCGGTAGAAACTTTGGCTGAGCAAGATGGGGTTGCGCAACCTTCAATGGATTTATTGAGTGAATTAGAGGAATCCGAAACAATTATCAACAGAGAAGGAGCCTCTTTTCTGGAGGAGTCAGCTGATATCAAAGAAAAGTTAGAGGATTCTTTTATGGATGAAGAAGAAGAATTAGAGGGCTATTTTATGGATGAAGGAGAGGAACCAGATGAATTGGAAGAAGAATTAAGCGAATTAGATGTATTAGAAGCTGCTAATACACTTGTTCAAGCAGGAAAAGAAGCAGAAGGAATAACTTTTTTAAGAGAAATTTTAATTGAGGCACCTGAATTTGTTTCTGTAAGATATCAATACGCTGCCTTTTTAGCTCAATATCAAAACAACTTTAAAGATGCGTCTGATCAATTGGCTATTTTATTAGAACAAGAACCAAATAATTTGTCTGCTAAATTCTTTTTAGGGGAGTTAGCGGAAGCGGAAAGGGATTATTTAACCGCTAAAAATTATTATGAAAAAGTTTATGAAGAAAACCCATCGTTCCCTAATCTAGCATATAAATTAGGAATGTTGTTAGTAGGACATTTAAAAGAAGACCCCGTTGCAGCAGCGAATTATTTTGAAAAAGCTTATACCCAAAATCCAAATAATATTAATGCCTTATACCAATTAGGTTTATTGCAAGGGGAGGAACTAGATCAAGAAACCGAAGCAATTAACTCCCTAGAAGCAGTATTAGAAAAAGCTCCTGAGCACCCCTTTGCTAATTATGATTTAGCCATTATTTATCATAATGAAGGAGATAGAAATACTGCCTTACAATACTATGAACGAGCAGCTATGGTAAACCCTGAACTTAAAACTTTGGTTAATGATCAGGCCTTTGCTATTGCGCAGGAAGAGATGGAAATTGCTACGCAAAATATTGTTGATGAAGAGCTAGAGGTCATAGCCGAAAATGTAGGAGCATCCATTACAACTATTGAAAAAGCCGAAAATATAGGGATTACAGAAATTGCTTCCCCTCAAAATATTTTATCAGCAGAACCAGATTCATTTGAATTTCCATTTGAAGAACGGGACAATACAGGAATCATAGATACACCCCTCGAAGAAACCGTAGAGAAAAAGGTGTTTCCGATGAAGGAGCAGGCAAAAATTGCCTTAATTACTGGAGCAACCTCAGGTATTGGAAAAGCGACGGCAATAAAACTGGCGGAGGAAGGATATCAATTAATTCTAGCTGGTAGAAGATTTTCTCGATTGTTTCAACTCAAAGACCAGTTTGAAAAAGAGCATGATGCAAAAGTAAGATTGCTCCCCTTTGATATCAAAGATGCAAATGCGGTGCAGTCAGCTTTAGCAGAATTAGAAGAAGAATGGCAAGCTATTGATATTTTAATAAATAACGCAGGCCTGGCTAAAGGAGAAACGCCTATTCATGAAGGAGAATTAGGCCATTGGGATAGTATGATAGATACGAATATAAAAGGATTACTATATGTCACTAGAGAAATAGCGCCTTATATGGTTAAAAGAAGGAAAGGTCAAATTATTAATGTTTGTTCCTTGGCAGGCAAAGAAGTTTATCCTAATAATGCTGTTTATTGTGCGACTAAACATGCAGTGGATGCTTTGACGAAGGCTATGCGCATTGACTTGCACAAATATAATATTCGAGTTAGTCAAGTCTCTCCTGGGTATGTTGAAGACACCGAATTTTCTATGATAAAGCATGAGCGAAACGAATCTAGTACACTGAATTTTACGCCTATCAATGCGCAGGATGTAGCAGAAGTCATCTATTTTATGGCCACTCAACCAAAACATGTTAACCTGCAAGAAGTTGTCATGACAGGAACGCAACAAGCTACGGTTAATATTATTGCAAGAGATTAGGTGGAATGGTTATTCTATTAATAGTATAATTTATAAATCATTGACAATTTAATTAGCTTTATTTTTGTTACTGGTTACTGGTTACCTGTTCACTCTAAAATAACAGGCAACTGGAAACTGGCAACAATTTTTAAACTGCCTACTGTCTACGCTTAATGGTCACTCCTGCTGCATATAAACTCTTTTCTTTAATCTAGAAAAGGAGACCGCTGTAATGCCCAAATAAGAGGCAATATGTTTTTGGGAAACTCTCCTTAATAAATCATTATGCTTTTCCATAAATTGCAGATATCTTTTTTCGGGACTCTCCTTAATAAAACTTTCATTTCTTTGGAGCGCAATCGATAAGCTATCCATGATAATAGTATCCATGACCTTTTTTATCCTAGTACTAGCGTTCGTTAATGTTTCTAAATCTTTATATTCGAAAAGAAGCGCCTCAGAATTTTCCAAACATTCAAACGCATGGTGGGTAGGTTTTTCTAGAATAAGCGGCTCATAAGCAGCAAAAGCTGTGTTTTCTTGAAATAAAAAAGTAGTTAATTCTCGACCTTGATAATTAATGATAAATCCTCGGACAATACCCTTTAAAAGGATAACTAGCTTTTTCTTTTTATCTCCAAAGTCAATGATTTTTTCACCTTTTTTGAATTTTGAATGATGCGTAATAGATAGAAAAGCGTCAAAGTCACTCGGTATTAGAAATGGGAATCGGCTCTGAAATTGATTGGTGAAGTTCATGATGTTTTATTCGTGTTTCAAGTAATCTTTTATTTGTTGGTTGCATATTCGAGTGCAAAGTAGGTAGGCCGTTTAATGATACCTTAAATTACAAACGATAAAGCTAATTCGCAATATTTTAATGTTTTTTTTTTGTTAATTAAAAAATGGCATAGTTCTATTGGTATTGTGGTATTAGAATTACTAAAAAAGTTGCCAGAAATTTCTGGCAACTCGATTTCTATTTTTTGATTGAACGATGAAGGCAATATCTTTATTAAAAAAAATTAACCTTCATTGAGATTGCATCAACTGCCTAAGCATAGATTTTTCAATCGAAATAGAATAAAGTAATGTTAACTAAAACAAGACACTATGAGCTCTTTGTTTCTCTTAATTAATAGTCAAATAAACACGACTAGCCAAGCCTAAAATCCCTTTAGATTTTGGACGAATTAAATTTGAGTAATAAGTGATATTTGAAAAAATAATGAAGAGAGAATATATGTAATAGGATAGTGAAAATTACTATGGCATATAATTTTTTGATTAAGTTGGCTTGAAAACCAATATTTAATAGAGGTATACCCTAATGAGTATTGTGTTATGCTCATTTATTTCTTTCGTTTCTTTGTTTGCCTAATATTTTGTACCAAAAGTTATTTGAGAGGGGAAGTGGATGTACTAACAACCGTTAACTTTAGGCTTGCCTCGGACGTAAAATTAGGAGATAAAAAGTAATAATTGATTTACAAAAGTTAACTTTCTATGTTTAATTTTAATAATTTTTTATTTTATTTTTTTATTTGCTATGTATTTACTGCTGATTTATAAAATGTTAGTATTGTTAGGTGCGCTTAATGAAATTTGTATATTTCTACTAAAATAAAGTCACATAAACCTAGAAAGATAGAAATTATGTAAAATGAGGTTATTTTGAGCTCGATAACCTTATCAGTAGGCAAAATAATTAAACGTTAGGACTAAGAGAATCATTGATTAATGTAACTTTGAGGCCGAAATAGAAAATATGACCCGATCTGAAAAATTAGGACAAGCACCTATAGGTAAATTATTACTGGAACAAGCTGTTCCTGCCTCTGTTGGTATTATGGTGATGTCGATTTACATGATTGTAGATACGATATTTGTCGGACAATATGTGGGTGCGGTAGCGATTGGCGCCATCACCGTTGTTTTGCCGATTACTTTTTTAATTTCTAGTACGGGTATGGCCATTGGAATTGGCGGTTCTTCTATGGTTTCAAGAGCTTTGGGGGAAGAGGATACAGAGAGAGCAAGAAATATTTTTGGCAACCAAATAACCCTTACTTTATTACTTGCCTTTACTTTTTTAGCGATAGGCTACTTTTTTCAAGATAGTATTTTGAATTTGTTTGGTGGCAAAGGAACAATTCTACCTTATGCCAAGACTTATTTCGGAATTATTTTACTTGGTGTGCCCTTTTTGGCATGGGCAATGATGACCAATAGTGTGATTCGAGCAGAGGGGGCGCCTAAAGTAGCGATGTTTACGATGTTGATTCCGGCTATTTTAAACCTAATTTTAGACCCCATTTTTATTATTTGGTTCGAGTGGGGGATAGCAGGAGCCGCTTGGGCAACAACTATTTCTTATATTGCTAGTGGGCTTTTTACTTTTTGGTTCTTCTTTTCTGGGAAATCAGAATTGACACCCAAATTTGCAGATTTAGGATTAAAGTTTTCTTTTGTTAAAGAAATTTTCTCTTTGGGAGGTGTTACTTTAGCTAGACAAGGCGTCATTAGTATCTTGGCAATTGTTTTAAATAATACGCTTTTTAGTTTTGGAGGAGAACTGGCGGTTTCTGTTTATGGCATTATCCAAAGAGCTAGTATGTTTGCTAACTTTCCAGTATTGGGCATTACACAAGGATTTTTGCCAATTGCAGGATTTAATTATGGCGCAGGCAATTGGAATCGGGTTAAATCAGTGATTAAATTAGCCATCAAATCAGGCACTATTATCGCCGTATGCCTTTTTGCGGTGATATTAATTTTTGCAGAAGAAATCGCTAGTTTATTTACTACCGATGCTGATTTGATTGCGATGACTGTTCCTGCCATTCGGATAAGTTTTTTGGCTACGCCACTTGTTTTAATGCAATTGATTGGTTCTGCCTATTTTCAAGCGATAGGAAAAGCAATTCCAGCTTTATTTCTTACTTTGACTAAACAGGGTTTTTGTTTAATTCCATTGATTCTATTGCTGCCTCAATTTTATAATTTAACAGGCGTTTGGATTGCATTTCCAATTGCAGATGTTTTATCCGCAGGCATTTGTTTTTTCTTTTTAAGAAAAGCTATTAGAGAATTACCACAAGTTTGATGATGCGTCAATTAGCTATTTTTATTTATCGAATAATTATCCAAATATATGCTTTAGGGATTCGATTTGCTTCGTTTTTTTCTCCTAAAGCTGGACTTTGGGTGAGTGGAAGGACACATTTATTTAAAGAATTGAAAACTGCTTTTGAGACGGAAAACGCACCGATTATTTGGATGCACTGTGCTTCTTTAGGAGAGTTTGAGCAAGGAAGACCATTGATAGAACAATTTAAAATAGGATACCCTAATTATAAAATACTACTGACTTTTTTTTCTCCTTCTGGTTATGAAATTCGGAAAAACTATCCATTAGCAGATTATGTTTTTTACTTACCATTGGATACACCAAAAAATGCCAATCAATTTTTAACTATTGTTCAGCCAGCACTTGTTTTTTTTATAAAATATGAATTTTGGTATTTTTATTTAAATGAGTTGCAAAAGAGAAAAATTAAGCATTACCTCATTGCGGGAGTCTTTAGAGACAATCAATTTTTTTTTAAGAAATTTGCTAAATGGTATTTAGGGGTAATTCAAGGATTTGACTACTTATTTTTACAAGATGAACCGTCAAAAAAACTGTTAGGACTTCATGGTATAAATAACTGTGAGGTAGCTGGTGACCCACGAATTGATAGGGTAGTGGCGATAGCATCCGAACCTAAATCTATTCCCGAAATAGAAAGATTTAAAGCGAATAGAAACCTTCTTATTATTGGTAGTGCGCATTTAAAAGACTTGCAAATTTTCTTTGATGTCTTGTCCGAAATTTCCGATAAAAATGACCTCAAAAATTGGCGCTTTTTAATTGCTCCACACGAAATTGATGACCGAAGTATTCAGCAATTGGAAACGCTATCTACAAGAACTACTTATCGATTTTCTGAAAAAAATCGACCCATTTCTTTTAACGAAAATGCTATCTTCATATTAGATACTATTGGGCAATTAAGCGCTTCCTATCAATATGCAGACGCCGTATTTATTGGCGGTGGTTTTGATAAAAGTATTCATAATATCTTAGAACCTGCCGTATTTGGAATACCTATTGCGTTTGGCCCAAAATATCATCGTTTTGCAGAAGCAGTGGATTTAATCAATACAAATGGGGCTTTTTGTGTGCAATCGACTACTGATTGGATTTTTTGGTTTGAGCAATTACAAACAGTAAAAAACCGAACTGAAATAGGAGCTATTTGTAAGAAGTATACTTGGCAAAATAAAGGAGCCACGAAACAAATTATTAATTATTTGAATAAAAAAAATATTTTAAATTCAATTTAAAATTTTGCAAAATCCAAATTGTTTACTAATTTAGCAGCAATAGGGACAAACACTCATTAAAGGCACTTTTTCTTTTCCTTTCTCATTTCTCCAATTACCTTCTTTTATAGAAGTCCTCTATTCTATTTTTACAACCATACAATTTTCTTAGATTAAAATCATTTGGCTATACTTTATGTTGGACATAAAAGAAACACTATCTAAATTTCGAGGACTTAAAGTTTTGATTATCGGAGATGTGATGCTAGATTGCTATTTACATGGTCGGGTAGACCGTATTTCACCAGAAGCACCAGTCCCAATCGTCGCTTTATCCAATAAAATATATAGACCTGGAGGAGCAGCAAATGTTGCTTTAAATATAGCTGCTTTAGGGGCTAAGCCTCTTTTGTTTAGTACCATAGGAAAGGATGAGGCAGGAGATAAATTGCTGTCTATACTATCAACCCTAAATATTTCCACTAAACATTTACTTTGCTCAACTAATCGTCGAACTACTGTAAAAACGAGGGTGCTAGCACAAAATCAGCAAATGCTACGGTTTGATGAAGAAGATACGTTTGATTTAGATAAAGCATCAACAAATAAATTACTAAACAAGCTTACTAGCGTAGTAGAAGATGGTGATATTGATGTCATCCTTTTTCAGGATTATAATAAAGGCGTTTTATCAAATACGATTATTCGAAAAGTATTATTTGCCGCATTAAAATTAGATATTCCAACCGTAGTAGATCCTAAAAATGAAAATTTCTATGCCTACAAACGAGCTACTTTATTCAAACCCAATCTAAAAGAAGTCAATGATAATTTACCTTTTCAGAGTGCTGCTAACTTAGAAGACCTGAAGAAAGCGGCTAATTATCTGGAATCGGAATTGAATAATGCAAAAACGTTGATTACCCTTTCTGATAAGGGTATTTTTTATAGCGATCAAGCGCATCAAAATATCTTACCGACTATTCCTCGAAATATTGCGGATGTATGCGGGGCAGGGGACTCTGTTATTAGCATAGCCGCTTTGGGAGTTGCCTTAAAGTTACCTTTAGTGGATATTGCGCAATTGGCTAATTTGGCTGGTGGGCAGGTTTGTGAAAAAGTTGGGGTTGTGCCTGTTTCTGTGGCTCAATTGGAGTTGGATTATTTGAATTTGAAGTAGCTTAGGCTTCTAGTGGTTTGCGCAAGAAGTTAGCGGCAGTTAATATTCTTCAATTTCTTTCCTTTGTCGAACCCTTTGAACTTCCATTTTAAAGGTTTTACTAAGCACCGATTGTAGAACTCTATATAAGCTCTAAT
>Ga0208544_10001408_pt1 | contig 16611 bp, 12 predicted proteins | sample DEB08_DNA_9_FD_184526 | JGI IMG/M metagenome (GOLD analysis project Ga0208544, IMG submission 184526) | Aqueous microbial communities from the Delaware River and Bay under freshwater to marine salinity gradient to study organic matter... | ecosystem: Environmental > Aquatic > Marine > Coastal ... | reverse complement strand
AATCCTATGAATGGGGTAACACCCGCAAAGGATATTGGCGAATAGCTCACAGCCCTATCCTGCAAACGACTATTACTTGTGATCGTCTGAAACAGAAAGGATACATCCCACTAACGGAAATGTACACCTTTCGTCGTGAAACTTTAGTGAACCGCCGTGATACGAGACCCGTACGTCCGGTGGTGTGAGAGGACGAAAGTTAATCGCACCATCAATGGTGGATTAACTTTCTCCTACTCGATTAGAAAGAAAGGTGTAAAGGCGGTGTGTAAAAAGTGTAAAAGTGTAAAGGTGTAAACGGGGAAAAGTGTAAAAAGAGGAAAGGTGTAAAAGTAAGCCCTGTCACGTTTTCTATGAAAGATAAATATATAAAAAAATATAAATTGTAGGTTTGGTCCAGAAATTACTTGTTTACCCCCCCTCTGTTATTGAAAATACATGAAAAAGAAGAAATTTACGGCAGCAGTACATCTATTGTTGCTCGCCCTGGTTGGTTTTATTCCTACCAATCAGGCCATCACAACGCACCTTCTGCCGCTCCCCACTATTAGCCGGGCAATAGCCGGGATTGATCATCCCTCCCACGGGAAAAAAAATCACTGCCGGATTTCGCCCTATCCTGATCCCATTGCGTTTCAACAGCCCGATGGCCGCAGTTTTTCCGCTTTCTTGCTGACGGAAGGCCCGTCCGCTTACCTGGAGACTTTGGATGGGTATACCATTTTGCTGGATCCAACCGACGGGTATTACCGCTACGCGACCCGGGGCAGCAAAGGAGACCTGGCCCTGACCGGCGTGGCGGTCTCGGCCATCGCTGAGCGCATTCCTACCGAAATCCTGTTGTTGACCCAGATACTGCGGCCACATTTGCGGTACGAGGGCGCCAGACTCCAGGAATTGGTTGCTAATGACCAACAGAAAGACCTCACCCTTCCAGTCGTTACGGGTTCAATTTTCCCGCCAGCGGGTAATCAAAGAGCGCTTTTGTTGTTAATCGATTTCCCCGACCAACCCTTCACCTATACCACTGCTGACTTCAATAACCTGGCCAATCAGGCAGGGTACAATGTGAACGGAAATTCGGGAAGTTTTAAAGATTACTACCGCGATATTTCCTACGGCCTTCTGGTCATTGATACCGATGTGTCTGGTTGGTACCGGGCCGCCAATAACCAATCCACCTACGGCATTGAAGACCTGGCCAACCGGAATTTTAGCAATGCCATTCCGCTGGTCCGCGAAGCGGTAGATGCAGCCGAAGCGGCAGGGGTTGACTTTTCGCAATACGACGGCGACGGAGATGGCAGGGTCGACGTGGTTGAAATCATCCATTCGGGGCGGGGCGCCGAGGAATCTGGAAATGTAGCCGATATTTGGTCGCATCGCTGGGCTCTTTCCTCAGCGGGGCTTCAGGTTACCTATGACGGCAAACAAGTGAACGACTACATCATGCAAGCCGAAAAGCTGGGAGCCACCAACATCGCCAATATTGGGGTGCTGGTACACGAATTTGGCCACGCTTTGGGCTTGCCAGATCTGTACGATACCGATGGCTCCTCCAGTGGTTTAGGTCGGTGGTGTTGTATGGCTGGCGGTACCTGGAACAACAATGGCCGCACCCCGGCCCAATTCTCGGCCTGGTGCAAAGCCCAGCTGGGCTGGACCACCCCGACGGTTTTGGAGGGTACTGGCAACATTACCGGATTAAACTTTAGCGATGCCAGCGATGAAGTGTACCGGATCAATACGCCGGACCCCGACGAATACTTTCTCCTGGAAAATCGCCAAAAAACCGGTTGGGATACCAACATTCCGGGAGCGGGTTTAGTCATTTACCACATCGATGAAAGCCAGAATAGCAATGCAAATGAGAATCGCCCCCTGGTGGATTTGGAGCAGGCGGATGGCAATAGTAACAATTCGGGGGATACCGGGGATTTGTTTCCGGGGTCAACGGGCAACACCAGTTTTAGCTGTGCCACGGTACCGAACTCCAATACTTACAGTAACTTTTCTCCAACGTCAATGTGTCCAACATTACTTCAGTGAATAGCCTGATCAATTTCGCCTACGGCTTTTGTAGTACCGACTGTGCACTCCAGGGCATCCAGCTCAGCGGCGGACCTACTAACCTGGTTGGCGGAACCTACAGCCAGTCTTTTTTGGTCAGCTACGCTTTTTCACCGGCCACCGGTACCTTGGATGTCACTGCCGCCGGGGTTGCGGTAAGTGCCAGCATAGCTACCAGCCCACAAGTAGTTACCTTGACCGGCTTACCAGCCAATGGCCAATCGGTCGACGTTACGGCTTCTTTTTCCAGTAACTCCACTTGCAATGCCAGCATCACTAATTTGTACCAGGCACCTGAATTCTGCAACAACGATGATGTTTGCAGTGCCCTTGATATTACCAACAAAATAAATGGTGCGGCAGTGAGCTGCAACAACATCGGCGCTACCGCTCAAATGGGTGAACCCAAGCCCAACTCAGTGGGTTGCTACGTACAGAATGGTTGGTGCGACAATGCCGCTACACAAACCGTCTGGTTCAAATTTACGACTCCTGCTTCCGGTAGCATTGACCTCGACTTTACCTCACCCATCGACCTGCAAATGGCCCTGTGGGAAGCCAATGATTGCCATCGCTGCTCAGCAGCAATACCCGGTTGTTGGTAGCCGCCAACGACGACAGTGGCTCCGGCGCGGGGTATAGTCCACGGATAGCCGATGTAACTTGTCTGGTGCCGGGTAAAACGTATTTCGTGCAAATAGATGGCTGGCAGAGTACCCAGGGTAACTTCACCTTTTTGATTACGGATCCGGGCATCAGTTGCCCGGTAGCACCCACTGCCACGGCTGGCTGTGGAAACATTTACACCAGGATGTCGACGGGTAACGGCGAATGGCTGCACCTAGCCGATGGCAACGGCCAGCGCATCGCCTCGGTGAATGACCAGTTAATAACCTGGGAATAATAAATGCGGTCTATACGATTAACCAGGGAACCCCTCGTAAAGACGCGGATAATTTTCCATTGCTCAACCGGGATTGGTTCATTAATGTCACGAACAACGCCGCTGCCACCATTCGGCTCTACTTAACGGACGAGGAATTCCAAGAGTTGATTGATGCGGGCGGTCCGCTGCAATTGAATGATTTCACCCTGCTGAAGGTGAGCGAAGGAACTTGTGGCAATTTCTCTGGCGGGGCGGTATCTATTTTAAATCCGGTGTATACCCGACTGGATTTCGAAGGCAATAACCACCTGTTGGAGTTTAAAATAACCAGCTTTTCAGGTCTCTTTCCGCGCTCCGACGCCGCAGTCTTACCTATTGAAATGGCTTATTTTACCGGGGAACCTTTGGAAAAACACAACCTGCTGCGCTGGGGAAGTGCGCTGGAAGAGAACACCAAGGTTCATCATATTGAACGATTGTTGCCTGGTGAGCGCGATTGGCAAAGTAGGGGTACGCTTCCTGCGGCCGGATTCAGCCAACAGCTGACGACCTACGAATGGCAAGATTTTGCGCCCTATCCCCTGGCTTATTACCGGATCAAAACCATCGACTTTGATGGCAGTGCGCAGTATTCGGATTTGTTGACGCTGGAGCGTAAAAACGATCCGATCCGATTGGAGCAGGCTTACCCCAATCCCGTTCAAACGCAGCTTACCAGCCCCATTTTTACCCTTGATCCCACTGCGGTAGCATGGAAAATTGTGAGTCCCGGTGGGCAAGTCTTGTTAGCAGGTCAGAAAGACTTGATGGCGGGAAATAACCTGCTCGTCATGGATCTCAGCCAGCTAAAGCCCGGCCTGTACTACCTGCGAATGACCACGTCTGGACAGGAATTTATCCAGAAGGTTATTAAATTCTAAGCTGAAGGTTAGCTGGGCTTGCTAAGGCCGAAAGCCCGGCTAAGTGACCAGGAATCAGGGGAAATTGGGTTGTTCGATTAACAAAATACAGTTGTGTTTGTTGGATACTTCTATTCACCACCATTACCGTATGCTGTCTATGAAAAATATTTATCTTTTGGGGCTTTTGTTAACCCTGGCTATCCCTGTTTTTAGCCAAACCAATATTTTGGTGACCCATTCCCTGGCGGAGACTATTCTCCAGGGTGATTATGCGCCGGCAGCTTACCTGCCAGCAACCATTGTGGACGATCCGCAACTGATTGCAGCAGGAATTGCCGGTAGCGTATCTGCCGATTCGATCCAGCAATACCTGGTGGAAATGCAGGCGTTTGCAAACCGCAATACCGCCTCCGATACCTTGTCGGAGGAAACGGGTATGGGAGCTGCCCGGCGCTGGGCTTTCCGCAAGTTTCAGTCGTTTAGTCCGCGCCTGATTCCTTCCTATTTGCAGTTTGATCTGCTGGCTTGTGGGGTATTGCAGCACCGGAATATTTTTGCCGTATTACCGGGCACGGGGCCGAATTTCCGGGAGAGTGTTTTGGTTGAAGCCCACCTGGACAGTCGTTGTGCCGAGCTTTGCGATATTACCTGTACGGCCCAGGGTATGGACGACAACGGCAGTGGATCGGCCCTCGTCCTGGAGCTTGCCCGCGTGATGAGCCAGTACACGTTCGATCGGACGATCGTTTTTGTGCTCACTACGGGAGAGGAACAGGGGCTGTTGGGCGCCGAAGCTTTTGCCAGCTATTTTAATGCGGCTGATCTGCCGCTGCGCGCGGTTTTCAATAACGATATTGTCGGTGGCATCACCTGCGGGATGACGGCTTCTCCGCCGGGTTGCCCGGGCCTGAATGACATCGACAGTACCAACGTGCGCATCTATTCTTCCGGCAACCTCAACTCCCGCAACAAGATGTTGGCGCGCTTCGTCAAATTGGAATACGAAGAGATGCTCGGCAACCTGCTCGGCCAACCCAATGTCATCAACATCATGTCGCCCGAAGACCGTTCCGGGCGCGGTGGCGATCACATCCCCTTCCGCCAGAACGGTTACCCGGCGGTACGCTTCACCTCGGCCAATGAACATGGCGATGCCAATGCCACTGCCCCCGACTACCTGGATCGCCAACATACCACTGGTGATGTGTTGGGTGTTGATACCAATGGGGATGAAGTGTTGGATTCTTTCTTTGTGGATTTCAACTACCTGGCCCGCAACGCGGTCATCAATGGCAATGCCCTGGCCATGGTGGCCCAGGGCCCGCAACCGGCGGCTAGCTTTAGCCTGACGCCCGTTGACGGTGGCTTTGAAGTAGCGATTGAGGATCCCAATAACTACGGTACTTACCGGGTCGGGGTACGCCAATTCAACGGACTGGACTTCGATACCATTTTTACCCTGCAGCAACCGGTAGACACGCTCTACGGTTTGACGCCCGACTTGCTCTACGTCGTTTCCGTTGCTACCGTTGATGCCCGGGGGGTAGAAAGCTTGTTTATCGGGGAAAGATTCAACGATTTCGAAACGGGTCTTGCTACCATCAGTAAGGCACAGGAACAACTGGTGTTGTTGCAAAACCGCCCGAACCCTTTTGACGAGGCAACCTACTTTGGGGTGTTGGTCAACGAAATACCCGACTATACCCAAGCGAGTATCCAGGTGCGTGATTTGCAGGGCCGACTGCTGCAGGAACTGCCCATTGACCTGCAATTGGGCGTCAATGAAGTCATCTATGATTTCAATCACCACCAGTACCAGCCGGGCGTATATACCTACACCCTGGTGCTGGATGATTATCCCTTGTTTACCAAAAGAATGATGTACGCTTACTGATTTTTTGTCGATAACAAACTGCAGGATGGGGCAAAATAGTCCGTATCCGAACAACTACCGCCACGGGAGACAACTTATTTTCAGTGGCGGTAGTTGTTAAGGTGTTCATCAACCACACCCACTTATGCGAATGCTAGCCTACCTCAGCTTGTCCATCTTTACGTTACTCCTGGTTCAGTGCGCCGACAAGCCGGCAGCTGTCGGTCAGGCGACGGCGACGACTGCCGAAGCAACTGCTACGCCAGCAGTTGATCCTTTGCCCGTAAGTGAAGCCGACCCTTCCGTTCCAACAACCGCATCGCCAGCCCCTTCGGCAGGCCAGGAGAAAGCCCCCACCGCACCGGGTGTGGTGCGCGCCAAAACTACCAATGTCACCCTGCGTGACAACCCTTTACCTACTTCGCCCAAACCCGTGCAAGCGCTGAGTGTGACCGAAAACGCCGCCCCGGCACCTTTGGCCCCGACGCCCAAAGTTGTTACCGAAGCCGCACCGGCCGCAACGGCCACCTTCGACCACAGCACCTGGGACCAGTTGTTGCGTACTTACGTAAGCAGCAGTGGGCAAGTCAACTACAGCGGACTGAAAGCTTCCGGCGGTGAATTGGATGCCTACCTGGACTTGTTGAAAGCCAATCCCCCCGCTTCAGATTGGGGCAAAAACCAAACGATGGCTTACTGGATCAATGCCTACAATGCCTTCACGGTCAAGCTCATCCTGGATAATTATCCGCTAGCCAGCATCAAAGACATTGACAACGGCTCCCCCTGGGACCGGAAATGGATTGCCATTGGTGGAAAAACGTATTCCCTGAACCAGATCGAGAACGACATCCTCCGTGCGCGGTACAAGGATGCCCGGATACACTTCGCCGTCAACTGTGCCGCAGTTTCCTGTCCACCGCTTTACAACCGCGCCTATACGGCTGACAACCTGGCCAGTGCGCTCAATGCCCGAACCAGCAAGTTTATCAACGATAGCCAGTACAATACCCTGGCTAACGAGCAGGTAGAAATTTCCAAAATCTTCGACTGGTACGGTGTGGACTTCGGCAAGCCGTTGGATTTCATCAAGGGATACACCCGCCAGGACATTTCACCCGACGCAAAAGTTACTTTTAAAACCTACGATTGGCAGTTGAATGGGCGGTAAGCACGTGCGCAAGGGTAGGAGAACCCCGTGGAAATACCCTTGTTCTGTGCTTGATCTGGTGTTCCGGTCGGCCTTCAAATTCTAGCGGAAACATATTGGAACCTAAGGCGCATGTCCGTTACAACTTCGTGTCGTCTTCCCTGGTTTTCCAAAAGTCCAGCAATTTCTTAGCGACATTTAAATTGGCGACTTCGGCAATTTCTGAGGCCCGGGCGGCTTTGAGCTTGGTGACCGAACCAAAGTGGCTGAGTAGTTTTTGCGCTGTTTTTTCACCGATACCAGGAATGTCGGTCAGTTCGGTTTTCGTGAAATTTTGGGAGCGCTTGTCGCGATGAAAAGTGATGGCAAAGCGGTGCGCCTCGTTGCGGGCGTGCTGAATGACCTTCAGGCTTTCCGATTTTTTGTTGATCAGGAGCGGCACCGAATCGTGGGGGAAGAAGATTTCTTCGAGTTGTTTGGCAATGCCCACCACCGTTATTTTTCCTTCCAACTCCAGTTTGCGGATGCTTTTCATGGCGGAGCTCAACTGGCCTTTGCCGCCGTCGATAATCACCAATTGGGGTAAGGGCTGTTCTTCTTCGAGCAGGCGTTTGTAGCGCCGGTAAACAATCTCCTCCATGCTGGCAAAATCGTCGGGCCCGACCACCGTTTTGATGTTGAAATGGCGGTAGTCTTTTTTGCTGGGTTTGCCATTTTTAAATACCACACAACTGGCCACCGGGTGGGATCCCTGAATGTTGGAGTTGTCAAAACACTCCAGATGTACGGGCAATTCCTTCATCTGCAGGTCGGTTTGCATGGTTTTCAGGATCCGCTCGACGGGGGTGTCTTTGGTGGCGTAGGTGGCGGCCTGTTTGCGTTTTTGCAGCAGGTAATAGTGCACGTTTTTCTGACTCAGTTCCAGCAGCTTCTTCTTGTCGCCAATTTTGGGCACGGTGATACTGGCGTCGGTATTGGGGAGTTCCAGTTCGCGGTCCAGGATGATTTCCGGGGCAATGCTATTGAACCGTTCGCGCAGGAGCGGGATGGCGTATTGGAGCAGATCCTCTTCCTCTTCGTCGAGGTTGGGAATCAGGTCTTGGGTATGCGTATGAATGATGGCGCCGTCCACGATCTTGAGGTAATTGACGTAAGCCTCTTTGTCGTCAATGGCCAGGCTAAACACATCGACGTCGCGGATGGTCGTACTCACCACCGTACTTTTTGACTGGTAGTCTTCGAAGACGGTCAGTTTTTCCTTGATCTGCTGAGCGGCCTCAAATTGCAGGTTTTCGGCGTAGCGCTGCATCAGGTCTTTGAAGTGCTGCTTCACCGGTCCGAAATTACCTTTCAGGACGTTCTTGATCTGGTCGATTCGGGCGTTGTAGTCTGCTTCTGTTTCGTGCCCTTCGCAGGGGCCCAGGCAATTTTTGATGTGGTATTCCAGGCAGACGTCGAATTTTCCGGCCGCGATGTTGGTCTCGCTGAGGTTGAGGTTGCAGGTGCGCAGGGGGAAAAGCTGCTTGACCAGATCGAGGAGAATCGCCAGCCGGCCTTTGCTGGTGTAGGGGCCAAAATAGGTGCTGCCGTCGCGGATGATCTGGCGGGTGGTAAAGACCCGTGGAAACCGCTCCTTTTTAATACAGATGTAGCTGTAGGTTTTGCCATCCTTGAGCATCACGTTGTAGCGCGGCTGGTATTCCTTGATCAGGGCGCTTTCCAGGAGCAGCGCGTCGGTTTCCGATTCCACTACGGTAAATTCCAGGCGCTGAGCATGTTTCACCATGATCCGGGTACGGTGTACCCGGTCTTTGCGATCGCCAAAATAATTGCTGGTACGGCTGCGCAGACTCTTGGCTTTACCGACGTAGAGGATTTCACCTTCGGCACCCAGAAAGCGATAGACGCCCGGTTGCTTGGGAATGGTATTCGCGATGGCCTGGTAATCGTCAGTTGTCATAAAATCGTTGAACTCAATTGAAGGTCTCACAAAGGAAACAAATAACGGCGAAAAAGGGTGTGGAAACGATCGGCAAATTGGATCGGTCAGGATGGTCTGCCAGTGGGAACAGTGGCTTTTCAGCGCCGCTGCGCAACCACCACGTAGGTGGGGAAGGCGTAGGATGGCCGGTCGATAACTTCCTGCACCTGAAAATTATTAATCGCCAGAAAAATTTCGATTTCTGCCCGCGTAAAAGCACGAATAACGGTGTCGTCTGCGCCGATTTTTTGCCATTCGTCACCTGCTTTTTGGTAGTACACCGATACCCACCGAAAATCCATGCCGTGGACCAGGTTCAGCGACCAATGGCTTTCCCTTTGGTAAAATACGCCCTCGGAGGAGGCCTCGTGGAAGACCGTTTTGCCATTCGCCAGTGGGGGAATGAACCGTTGGGCATCGATAAAGTCGAAGCAAAAGATGCCTTTGTCTTTTAGATTTGAATAGGCGGTGGCAAAGGTGGCATTGACATCGGCATTGGTCAACAAATAGCTGATGCTTCTGCCAGGGATGAGGATACTTTCGCTAGGGGAGGGGCTGGTAAACCGGCGCATATCCCCCAGGCTGAAATCTATTTGCGGGTATTTTTTTCGGGCAAGGCTGATCATTTCTTCGCTGAGGTCCAGGCCCTGGTAGCCAAAACCAGCTTCGGTAAAGTAGGGCGCCAGGTTGCCCGTACCGCAGCCCAATTCGAGGAGATTTTTTTTCTGGTACTGCCGCAAAATGCTGCTGTAAAAGGCAAATTCGCGGGGGTAGTCCATGAAGGTTTGGTACATGGCTTCGTAGACGGGGGCGAGCTGGTGGTAGAGGTTGGACATGGGTGGGGATGTGTTTGTTTTGCGCCAGGAGGGAAGAGGTAAGTGGCGGGGATTTTTCGACCATGCTCAAGAGCCCCTTGGGAGGGGCCCACCCTTAAGGCCTGAACGCCGGCCCCGCTTCCGACCCACTGGCCGTACGGGGCAAACCACCACCATTGCTCACAGTGCAAACTGCAAACAACCAAGCAAAGAAAACAAAAACCACTGAATGCCCTTGCTGGCCGGGCGAAATATTTCGCCGCAAGGGGTATTGCCGATGAGTAACCGAAAAGCTGATCAATATTGCTTTTTTCAGATTACCTGACAAATGTACAAACAAAAAAGAATTTAATTTAATTTTTTAAAACAAAATTCGCTAAAAATAGCTCAATCTGCCGCCGGTGGCGCAGGATATGGACAATAGCGTGTTCCATGAGCTGCTCCACGTCGTAGCGTTGCCCCCAGCGAACGAGTATTTTTTGATCCTCCGGAAAAACCTCGAGGGGCAGCTCCGGATAGTCGATGAAGACCTTTTCGGTGTACTGGAACATAGCCGTTAAAGCCTCCCCCGCTGAAGACGTGGCCACGAAATCGAGTATCTCACCTGCTTTGGGCACGGGTTGTTCCCCCTGGTGCGAGCGGATATAATTGGCATAAGCATAGCCCGCGCGGACGACATGGCTCAGTACGGTTTGGATAGACCGGCAGTCGGGGTTATTGGTGTGCGGGTCGGCAATGGCCACCAGCTGCGCAGGTGTAACCGTCTGGATGAGCGCCTGGAGTTCGCCAACCGCCCGCTCGTACTCGTCGAGTAAGGCACCGATGGCACCGTTGGTGCGGTATTTTTTCATGGGTTTTATGGATTTTGGTTCTCGCGGTGTCTTCGATTTGGTTCTCGCGCCTGCCACGTCTTCAGCGTGGATAGCCCACTCGATAGCCTCATTGCAGCTCATAAATCTTCCCACGCTGAAGACGTGGCAGGCGCTCCTACAGAGCTTTGCAAACTATTCAGCCAATTTATCCAGGGTCTGACGACCCTGGCAATAAGCTATCCACGCTAAAGACGTGGCAGGCGTTCCTACGGAACTACACCTAGGACTGCCCGACCCAAAGGAATAACGCCGAATCAATGGGAATTAGATAGATTTAATCACATTTATCAAGGCCTCTTCCTGCTTGATAATGCAACTTGTGTGACCTCAGTTAATCTTATCGTTCACGTAATTTGGCCATTTTGCGGTCATTTATTGAGACCTCTACAGAGGTCGAAGTATGTTAGAAGCAGTATGATTAGTCAATTTGTTCGACCCTACCCCAGTGGGGTCGCATTAAACCAACGCATAACCGATAAGACGATGCTTTTTTCGTCCGTTCGATGGTCACCTCTTTTGTCAGAGAATCATAAAAAGGTAGGTGCGACCCCGCTGGGGTCGGAAAGCATTGGCGGTGTGAGGGCTAACATAATTTGACCGCGCTGCGGTCATTTTGCTAAACCTCAGGATACGGTGTTGCCTATTAAAACAAATCAATAATAATTCCCCTGCAACTTGTGTAATAGCCGTAGTCCTAAAGGAGTTTGCCTGCCCGCCTAGATGCGCGTGATCCCTTGATTGTTGTGGTTGTATTCATTGGGCGGCTCGCGCCTGCCACGTCTTCAGCGTTGGCGCCTGCTGAAAAAAGGATACGCCTGACGTGGTCTCGCCCCACTTTTACACCTTTCCACTGCCCTAACTTTTCCACCTTTCCACTTTTCCCCCTTTCCACCGCTCATGCTACCATTCCACCTTCACCCCATCCTTATACAACAAAAAACGGTCTTCGGGTTCATTGAAGGCCAGGGCCTGGTTGATACCAAAATCTACGGCCCCTTCGATGTCCATCCCCTGGGCGATGCCGAAATAGAAGCCCGAGGCAAACGCGATGGCAGCTTTGTCGCCAACGCTCCAGCTGGTACCTACCACGTAGGGGACAACCTGCGAGACGGCTTCGGCCTGCTTGCTCGAATGACAGGCGTTGAAGACGACCGCTTTGATGGGAATCTTGTGCCTTTTGACCATGGTGCTGAAGGTTCGCTTCAGAAAGGTGGTATTCACAAAATGGGCGTGGCGTTTGTCTTCGTCGTAGAGGTAGATACCTGATTCTTCCTCGGGTTTAGCCGAGGGCGGTAAATCTTCGTCTTTGCGCCCGGCGCGGCTTTCCGACATTATGCTCGCGACATCGGGCGCTTTGCGGTCGCCGTGACCAGAAAAGTGGACGATATCGGGTTTTTCGATAAAGAGAAACTCCGTGAACTCCGAGGGCGTAACGGCCTGCCGGAATTTCAAAGGAAACTTTTCGGGCTCCAATGCTTCCTGCAAGCGGGCGGATACCCGACTGTGCTCCGTGGTGAGTTGCAGTTTGGCAGTATCCGAGGGGTTGGAAGCCAGGAAAAGGATTTTGGTGATGTTGTCCTCAATGATGGCCGGGGGAGCTGCTGGCGCTGCCGGCTTGGCGGGTACCCTGGCAGCAGGAGTCGGCGCCGAAGCTGCTGATCCCGCTTCTTCCTCATCCAAGTCGGACAAAATATTAATTAGCGCATAACTGATCTTGGCGCGCTCCTTGGCGTAATCGTCATCGTCTTTGATGCCGAGGTTTTTCTCTCTTTCGTTGCCGGTATACCGGCTTTGGAGGAGGGTGAGGGTCATGCCCAGGTCACCGTCACTTTTAACCTGTGGGTGATTGGCCGCCGCATCCAGGGCTTTGTCTAGTTTGGCCTGGCCAATCAGGCCGCGAATTTGTTCAATTGTCATAAACTTTTCCTTATGTATGGGCTTTGGTGACAATGATACCAAGATTTATTTTTTTTTCTGCTATGCGGTAGCACTTTTCTTAACCAGCCTTTATATTCGGTTTCCCCGCTTTTGCGGTTCGCGCAGTCCAAAACTGCCAGACAAGTTTCTTATCTTTATACTTTATTGGGCTTGGTGGCAAGAAAAAACTATCCTCTCGCAAAACCTTTACACCTAATCCCACCTTTACACCTAATCCCACCTTTACACTTTTACACTTTTACACTTTTACCCCCTTACACTTTTACCCCCTTACACTTTTACCCCCTTACACTTTTACCCCCTTACACTTTTACCCCCTTTACACTTTTATACATAAAAAAATCCATGGCACATACCTCCCTTTGGACCGGCTCCGACCACTATCTCTGCGACCCCGAACTGGCTCAGGCTTTTCACATGGCCCGGGTATTGGGCATGCCACTCCTCATTGAGGGCGAGCCCGGTACCGGTAAAACGGAACTACCCCTACAATACGCCCAGGACCAGGGCTTGGATTTGTTCCTCTTTCCCGTTGGTTCCAAGAGTGTGGTGGAGCAGTTTGTGGCCAAGTTTGACCACGTCAAATACCTGCGCGACTCCCAGGTGGAGGTGCTCAATGCCCAACGCGAGGAGAAGGGAATGGCTCCCCTGAGCAGCGGTGGCCGCCGCACCGAGCAGTTGGACGATTACGTGCTCCTGGGCCCCGGCGCCCAGGCCTATCTAAAGCCCCATTCCGTCTTGCTGATCGACGAGATCGACAAGGCGCCCCGGGAGTTTCCCAATGACCTTTTGTTTGCCCTCAGCCACCGCAAGTTCATCTTGCCCGAATCGGGGCGTGCCGTGGAGGTGTCGGAAGCAGACATGCCCGCCATCGTGATCACCAGCAACCGCGAGCAAGAACTGCCCACGGCTTTCAAAGGGCGTTGCATTTACCACTATATCCGTTTTCCCGAACCGGCTACGATGCGGGAAATTGTAGCCCGGCACTTCACCAACCTGGAGCCCCTGCTCCTGGATCGGTGCCTGGACCTGTTTTACCAACTGCGCGACCTGGGGCTGGAACGGGCACCGTCTACGCGGGAATTGCTGAGCTGGCTCAAGTACCTGCAGGCCTACGACCCCGAGCGGGCGCTGGAGCAGGTGCAGACGCGCACGGGAATGGGCATCCTGGTGAAAACCCAGAAGGACCTGGCCCGGGTATTGCGCTTGTGAGGCGCTGATTTTTAATACAATACACCAGCCGGTTGGCCGGACCTCAATACGCTGCGTATGTTTCCTTCGCTTCCCCATACCTTCCGCGAGCACGGCCTGCAGGCCGACGTGCGCACGCTGTTGTTGTTGCGCAAGAGCCTGGAACGCGGACTGGTGCGCACGGTGGGCGATCTGTACCTGGTGCTCAAAGGGCTGATCACCAACGACCCCAAAGATTACGGTCCCTTTACCGAGGCTTTTTACCAGTACTTTCTGGACATCGACATCCAGCCGGGGGAAAAGCTGGAGCAGGCCATCCAGCGCTCCCGCATTTACCAGGAGTGGCTGGAACGACAGGACATCCCCGAGGACGAGGACGACGAAAAACTGGTCGATCGCTTCCTGAACGACATCCACCTCAGCAGCTACGACATCCAGCAGGTGCTGGACGGCGAAGCCATCTTCCGGGACGACAACCCCGACATGGACGACCCCGCTACCGAGGACCAGGAAGCGACCCGCAACGAAGCCGAAGCCGAAGCCCTGCGCCAGGCCGCCGATTACAGCAACATGAGCCTGGAAGAACTGCTGGCACGCATGCGCCAAATTGCCGACAAACAACAAACCAACCACCGCGGCGGGAGCCACTGGATAGGGCAGGGGGGCGTATCGCCCTACGGGCACGGCGGGGCAGCCGTAGGTGGCATCCGGCTCGGCGGCCCGGGCGGTGGCAAGATGGCGCGCAAAGTCATCGGCGACCGCCAGTTTTATCCCGTCGACCTGAAGATGCCCCTCCAGGATGACAACATCGACGTGGCCTTGTCTTTTCTGAAAGGCATAGAGGAGGAGTCGGCCCAGCTCCTGCTGGACATTCCCAATACCATCAAGGAAGGCGTTCGGCAGGGCGGCCTGTTTCTACCCGTCGAGCAGGAAAAGAAGGAGCGGAAAGTCCAGATTCTGCTGCTCATCGACAACGGGGGGCGCTCCATGACGCCCTACGTGCGCGTGGTGCTCAAGTTGTTTGCCAAGATGAAGCGCCGTTTTGCACAAGACGTCAAGACGTACTATTTTCACAATACCATCTACGGCGGCGCCTACACCGATGCCGCCCGCCGGGAATTCGAAGCGCTGGATAAATTGCTGGCCAACAGCGCCGATTACCACGTCTTCGTCATCGGCGATGCCGATATGGCACCCTACGAGCTTTCCCAGGCCAGCATCGGCCAGTGGCAGGCCATCGTGGCGCGTTTTCCGCGTGCCGTCTGGCTCAACCCCCTCCGCGAACGCTACTGGGAGTACGCCTTCACGGTGAGCATCATCAAAAGCTTTTTTCCCATGTTCCCACTGACGGTGGGTGGCATGGAGCAAGCCGTCTTGCACCTCAATAAAAAGATCCGTTCTTAAACACCATCTCCGGGAACCAATCCGGTTCCTGCTGCTGTTCCTGCTCCTGTCAGATGAAAAGCGGGCTTCGTGTTAATTATAGGTCAATACCACTTTTCTTGTGTATTAAATTTTGCAAAAGTTGATTTTTGCCAATTCCTTATTGGTGAAAACTGCTATCTTCAGGCAACCAAAAATGTTTTAGTCATGGAAATGAAATGGCGCAAACTTAACGGAGAAAAAATTGTGGTCGACATTAAGGAGGCGGTAGAAAAGACCCTGCAGCGGGAACAAGCTGCCGGGCATCGCCTGAAAGTCTGTATCGGATCGGATTCGCAGGTGCGGAGTACGGTGGTGGAGTACGCCACGGTCATCGTGTTCCTGCGCGAGAAAAAAGGGGGGTTCATGTTCATCAGCAACTACCGCGAAGAACGCACCCTGGGTATCCGGGAACGCATGATCTCGGAGGTGGCCCGCTCGGTGGACGTCGCCTACCGCCTGTGCGATCTGCTGGACAAGTACAACGTAGAGCTGGAAGTACACGCGGACATCAATACCGACCCTCACTTCGAAAGCAACGTGGCTCTGCGCGAAGCCATGGGCTACATCCTGGGGATGGGTTTTGTGTTCAAGGCCAAACCCGACGCTTTTGCGAGCTCTTCTTGTGCGGATAAGATGGTGTAGATTGTAGTTAGATCTTGTAAATGCAGCACATTAAATAATGTAATTTATGGTTGCAAGAATCTGGCATGGTATAACAAAAGCCAGTACAAGCGTTTACAAACGTTTATAAACGACATTAAACGTTTAACATACGAATGTTGGCGGCACGCTACTCCATCTTTGTTGAAAATTACAGCAAGATGAATCTATCGGTAGCCTTTTTGTCCGTCAACGAACGTCAGTATATCGGTATCAATGCAAAGACTTTTGACCCGTCTTTTCCGCAACGTATGCGGCAGATGGGTGGCGCGTATTGGTCGGCAGATGCTAAATACTGGCTGCTGCCCTACACCTGCTGGCAGTGGAATCGGGTCAAGCACCATTTTCAGGAAGTCAACTTCTTTTTCGAGGCCGATTTTATTCCTCCAACGGAAGCAGCGGAACTACTGCCTGAACTACTGCCTGAACAATCCACACGCTCCTCAACTATTACCGATGAGATAATTACCCTCTCGCAACACCCCGATGATGTAAGATACATGCGACATCGAGCCTGGAACCAGAAGCCGGACGAATGTTTGTGTATGGAGGGAAAGGTAAAAAAGACAGGTGTACCCTACTTTCTCCAAAAGCATGGGAAACACTCCAAGGTTATCTGGCCATATATCGTCCTGTTGAATGGGTATTTGAAGGACAAAATGGTGGCTCCTATAGCGAGCGGAGTGTGCAAGCACTTTTCACTAAAGCAAAAGCTGATGCAGGAATCAATCCCTATGCCACAGTACATACCCTCCGACATTCGTTTGCCACCCACCTACTGGAGTCGGGCGTGGATTTACGTTATATACAAGGCTTGCTGGGCCACGAAAGTAGCAAAACTACAGAAA
>Ga0208544_10001407_pt1 | contig 16616 bp, 15 predicted proteins | sample DEB08_DNA_9_FD_184526 | JGI IMG/M metagenome (GOLD analysis project Ga0208544, IMG submission 184526) | Aqueous microbial communities from the Delaware River and Bay under freshwater to marine salinity gradient to study organic matter... | ecosystem: Environmental > Aquatic > Marine > Coastal ... | reverse complement strand
AATTCATCATAGCAGCCGTGTATGTCTCAGATAAATATATTTCTCATTATTTTTTCTTATTTTTATGAACAAAATAATATATTGTTCCAATTATTACTACAAACAGTATACCTGCTATCACTAAATTTCAAGTCTCTCAAGCAACATACCCTACCCACATTAATAATAGATTCCATCATCCTGCTCCGAGTCATGTATAGAATAAAAACTTAGCAAAGTTCATTTTAAATACTCCAGCTGGTAGACTAATAAGCTGTCGTATAACGGTTACAAATCGAGCGAGAAAGGTAGTGATAACTCAATGTTTTTGAAAGTAGATTTCAGTTCTCTCGTAGTGTTCTATTTTTATAAGGAAGTATTTTCAGTACTTGTTTATAAGTGTTTTTATTATTGGAGCTCATAATTTATATCAGAGAATATAATTAATACTCGCTCCAATTAAAGCTCCAGCTGTTCCCGCTAAAAAAGCGATAGCAAAGTTCATTTGGCCAATACTGGCGAGATACCCAGCTGGTATCATGGCCACCTCACTAGGGAATGGAAAAAATGATGATTCTAACACCATCATGAAAAATATTCCGGTATAACCTAGTTCTCCAACAAAATTTACTATAATGTCTATTATTTCGTGCATACTATCAAAGTTTTAATCAATTATTTATTTGTTTATCTGCTACCGCGAGCACGACTCAGTCATCTGAATAAAATCCTGCTATCAGGCACTGTGACATAAAGTTTCCAATCTGTTTTTCAGGAAAGTTCACTACGGCTATAATTTGTTTTCAGATGAGTTCTTGCTTACTATAGAGCTGCGTGATCTGAGCAGAGGTTTTGAGCTCTCCAATTTCTTCTCAAAAATAGATCCATATTTTATAGGCTGGATTTCGAGCTTCAGGAAAATCTTCTACTTTCGTTATAGTTCATGATCTCAACTCCACCGATTCAAAATCATTCCAAGATATTTGTTTCATAATTTACAGGTTAATCATTACCAGTCATACTACTGAGAGTACGATCATAGACCACTGAGCTATGATAAGCTTATCTTTGTAGAATAACCATCACACAAGCGCAATAAACACTGATGCTGTTGAAAGTGTGAGAGTTACTATAGAAGGATTCCCTATGGTACTGGTATAGAAGAGTCAAAATGAAAAAAATGCAGGAAAGGCACACATAGTAAAAAACTTGATAGCCTCGTTTCACTTAAATATTTTAAATACTTCTTCTTGAGAGTTATAGAGGTGATAGATAACAAATGGAATAAATCATAGCAACACACTAAACTCTGAGAGATAGATGGCAAAATATGGATCTACTGCTCGAGAGTAATAGATAAATCATGATACCCAAAAAATAAGAGTGAATATTCTCAAAGCTATATAAAAGAGCCCTTTTGTATAATTATATTTTTGTTGTGTATTATCTGACTTAATAAGTCAGAGTCAACCAAGAGAAAACAATAATATCGCTGCTCAGATGTATCATACAATAGAAAGACTTTCTCCAAACACGTAATAACTAAATACCAGTATACCTATGTTGTTTAAGTTCATCAGTGCTCACACTACTCACATGGGTAGATATTTGTTTGCTCTGAGTTGAAAAAATACTCCAGCAGCACCTATCAGTCATAGTGCGACAGAGGCGAGAAGAAATTGAGACGTTACTTTGCTGAAATCTGCAAAATACAACAATGGAAGCAAGAGTATAGATATACAAATAGATCTATAGAGTGACACTCCTAGTATTGATTTATTTCTTGATACTCAGGCAAAGAAAGTACTATTGATAGTACTTCCTACCAGAGTAAGAGCGAGAATTCCATAAAATAACAATGTTGTATCCATGAGAGTTTAGCAGTTCAGATTACGCAAAGTATGCAGCAAATTCTTCTCCAGAGAGTTCTTCTTTTTCAAGAAGGTCTTTTGTGATTTGTTCGTGTAGCTTTTTGTTTTCTTTGATGAGTTTGATAGCTGTTTCATAGGCTTCTCGTAGTATCTTTTTAACGAGAGCATCTATTTGTTTGATGGTTTCATCAGATACCACTGGTTTTGCAGCGTCTCAGCTGTAGTGATCTACGGCTCATTCTAGATTTTCTGCACCAACTTCAGAGTACATACCATATCGCATAACCATTTTTCGTGCTATGTCAGTTGCTTTTTCAATATCGTTTGAAGCACCAGTAGTAATATTTTCAGCTCCGAAGAATATTTCTTCAGCAGCTCGTCCACCGTAGAGTGTCGCGAGTTCATCAATATATTTAGCTTTTGACACGAGTAGTACGTCTCTCTCTGGAAGGAACCAAGTTACTCATAGAGCTCCTCATCTCGATACTATAGATACTTTATGTACTGGGTCTGTATTTGGGAGTAGTTTACCTACGAGAGCATGTCCTACTTCGTGGTAGGCCGTTATTTCTCTTTCTTGGTCATTCATAACCTGAGATTTTTTTCGAAGCCCCATTACGAGTCGTTCGAAACTTTCTGTAACTCGTTTTTCTGTAATTTGCTTTTCGTTATATCTGGCTGTAATAATAGCAGCTTCATTGAGAAGATTTCCTAGATCAGCACCACTAAATCATACGGTTTTGCTAGCAATAGATTTATAATCAATGTTTTTGTCTATTTTTTTGTTTCGTGCATGTACCTTGAGTATCGCTTCCCTATCTGAGAGATTTGGTAGTCCTACGGTTATTTTTCTATCAAATCGTCCTGGTCGTAGCAGTGCTTTATCCAGAACATCAGCTCGGTTGGTAGCACCTATAACAATAACATTGGTTTCATTATCAAACCCATCCATTTCTGTCAGGATTTGGTTGAGTGTTTGTTCTCGCTCATCGTGTCATCCACCGGTTCCTGGTCATCGTTTTTTTCCTATCGCATCAATTTCGTCGATAAAGATAATCGCAGGAGCTATTTTTTTAGCATTGGTAAATAGGTCTCGTACTCGACTCGCACCCACACCAACAAACATTTCTACAAACTCTGAACCAGAGATAGAGAGAAATGGTACATCTGCTTCACCAGCTATGGCTCGAGCGAGCAGTGTTTTACCGGTACCTGGAGGACCAACCAGAAGCGTTCCTCTTGGTATTCTTGCCCCAAGGTCTTTAAATTTCTTTGGATTTTTTAAGAACTGCACTACTTCAGCGAGTTCTTCTTTTTCTTCTTCAGCTCCAGCGACATCGTCAAAGGTAACTTTGTCTTTTGTTTTATCGTAGAGCTTGGCTCGTGATTTACCAAATGTCATAGCGTTATTCGCCATACCTCACATCTTTCATAGGAGCATAAATGCTATAACTCAGAAAAGCACAAATAGGAGAAGTGTTGGGAGTATAGATCACCAGAATTTTTTAGAGGTGTTGTCTACTACAGTAATTTCTGTACTAATGTCTGGATTTTTGAGTCCAAGGTCTTTGAGTGAATCGTTGACTGGGAGTATAATAACGTGTCGCTTTATCTTTTCGACTCCGTTTTCTTCTATCACTGATCCACTTCATGTTAACTCAGCGGTAGCTTTGTTTTCATTAATTTCAATAGTTTTATAGGCACCTAGTAGGTAGTTTTGCTCTAACACATTGAGTCCAACTGGATCGTCTTGATAGAGTTGTCCTTGTTTTAGGTTGGTTGCTAGCAGAGCGACTGCAAAAGCGATCACAAACAATATAAGCACCGGGTGTGCTTTGGGTGTTGGCATTTTTGGAATGTTTGGTCCATCAATTCTTTTCTTCTTTTTTGCTTCTGGCTTTTTAGTCATTTTTAGGTTAGTTTTTTTATTAATTTATAAACGAAATTAATTTTATAGAAATACCAATTTTATGCAAACAAAAAAGAAGCATAATTGCTTCTTTTTTGTAATTTTACTTTTCGATTAACTGTATGTATTCTGGATCTTTAAAAAATCTTTTTATTTTTTCTAATTTTGACCTGTGAGGTATATAATAATATGATTCTTCCGATCGATGTATTCATACACTCTCAGCTTCTACTAATTCTCACTTATTACAGTCTATAATTACTATATTTGGCTCATCTCAAAATTTTAAGAAACATTTTCATCATAGTTCAGTTTCTTTACATCAAATATTATCCATATTGCTACTATCTTTATAAATATGAATACTTGAATGAATGAGTTCATGTTGAAATTCTCTATATTTACTTGTTTTAATATTTTTTACTATTAGTGATTTTCATTGCCCATAGAAATAAACAAAATCTCAGATTTGATATCGTTCGTTTTGGAATCCGTTTTCAGAGTAAAGTTGATCGGCATTTTTAACTTGATCCATTCTGATTAATCAATTTATCTTTGACTGCTCTGAAATCAATGCATGTTGTGGACGAGAATTTTCACCATTTGTAATTATTTCAGCAACATTATCTCAGTTATATCCCCTATTTTCACCTATTTTTTCCTCAACTTTAACTAAAAGTGGTCTAAATTTTTCTTGTAAAGGCGACATTTTATTACTTTCTTCGGACATAAATCAAGTATATAATTATATAAAGTTAATAACTATAAGATATGTATTTATTAACTAAAGTCAAATAGAGTTATTATACGACTATTCGTTATTGTTTTGATTTTTGGTCTTCTATTAATAGAATATAGCTATTAACAACTAAGCTTTATAATATGTTTAACATAAATATCTGAAATATAATTGGAGGCATTCAAAACAATGTCACTACTGGTCTAGAGCTCTACCTCCCAAAGATCTTGGGTGCTGTTTTGCTCATAGTAGTGTGAGTGCTGATATCTATGCTGGTATATAGGTTTGTTCGATACCTGTTTAAAAGATTTAAGATCTTAGAAATTATAGATCAACTCGATATTGATTTTGAAGATGAAGAAGAAGAAAAAAAGATAGCTACTCAGGCTAAATCAAAAACCAAGAAAGGTAAGAAGGTCCTCAAGCTATCTGAGACATTTGGAAAGAAAATTCAAATGGATATCGTTATAGCAAAGGCTTTTGCCTACTATGTATTCTTGCTCTTCTTTCGATATGCTATTGTAGTGGTAGGAGTCAGTGATGTAGAAGACTTTATGTCTGAGTTACTCACCTATCTACCAAGCTTATTTATAGCTTTTGTGATAGCGTTTTTTGGGATGCGATTTGCGAACTTTATATATGACATTAGTTATCATTCACTCAAACTAACTAAACATAAGACTGCTAAAATAATAGCATCTGGTTGCAAGGTTATTATTATGTTTTTTACTCTGATGGCTGTGCTAGCCAAAGTTGGTATCCCTGCTGAGATTACCACGACTGTTCTGATTGGTTTTGTCTCTATGCTTTCTATTGCAGGATGATTGGCTTTTGGTCTCGGTGGAAAAGAAGTAGCAAAAGAGATTTTAGAAAGTCTAAGAAAATAAGACGAAGCTATAAAACCAGCTCTTTAATATCTCGCTTGGCTTCTTGGAGCATATAGTTGGTTTTACAATCTGGGCAATGATGATAATACTCGTAGAAATATTTTTTCTCGAGTGTTTTTTTTGTGTGTTTTGGTTTTTTCTCAAGTAAGAGTCCTTCACACTTTCTGCAAAATTCTCCTGTGTCGACTCCGCTATCTTTTATAATAGTTTGTTGACCCAGTGGTTTTTGTTTTTCTTCTTCTATAAAACCAGAATCGAGCAATAGGTTATCTTGGTTCATGGCAAGTGTAGCCAGCTCGTCACAGCGTTCATTTTCAATATGTCCGTTATGTCATTTGACCCACTCAAAGCTGACTTCATGCTGGGTAGTAAGTTCTAAAAATATTTCCCAAAGGTCATGATTAACAGCCTTTTGACTTCACTTTCGAAACCAGTTATTGCTTTTCCACTTTTTTGCCCATCATTTCTCTATACCATTGATAGTATATTGTGAGTCGGTATAGATGGTTACCTTTGATTTTGATGTGAGTGAGCGTAGTCCTGTGATAGCTCACAGTAACTCCATTCTGTTATTGGTTGTTTTGGTGTATCATTGCAAGACTTCTTTTTTGACTCACTTGTATTGCAAGATAACTCAGTACCCCCCTGGTCCTGGATTTGGGTTGGCTCATCCGTCTGAAAATATGTTTACTTGTGGTATCATTTTGTATTGATTGCTATGCTAATATCTCACTCATTATATAATTTATTTTAGAAATACTAGGTTTTTATTATAATAGCGCACATGAAACATCTCAAAATTAAAATAAATCACCTGGAATACGAAGGAGATACGGTATTTAAAGATATCGATTTTACTATTAATCGTACCGATAGAGTCAGTATTGTTGGAAATAATGGTGCTGGTAAGACGACTTTACTCAAAACTATTACCTGAGAAATAGATCGTTTTGATGGTTTTATAGAAAACATATGAAATCTAAAGCTCTGATACCTACAACAGGTCTATAGTGATGATGAGACAAGAACGGTATTAGAAGAGCTCAGAACTGGTTTTGATCACCTGGTAGAGATAGATAACCAACTCAAACAAAAAGAAGAGGCTGGTAATTTTGATGAGCAGTATTATGAGCTCTTTGATTTTTTTCAACACTCAGGTGGAAATGAAATAGAATCAAAAATTCACTGAGTCGCTAACGGTATGTGATTTTTAGACCTGCTGGATAAAAAACTCTCAGAGGTCAGTGGATGACAGCGAACCAAGATTGCTCTCTGAAAAGTATTGCTTGAATCCCCTGATATACTTTTTTTAGACGAACCAACCAATTTTATAGACATGGCTTGAGTAGAATGGCTCGAGGGATACCTGAAAAATAAATGGAAAGGCTGATATGTTATCATTTCCCATGATCGAGAGTTTCTTGATAAAACCTGTGAAAAAACATACGAGATACAACCTGGTCTCACGCTCACTTATTATCACACTAATTATTCAGGATACGTCATCGAGAGAAAAAATATAGAAAAGAAAAAATCAGAAGAATTTAAACGTCAATCAGAATATATAGATAAGCAACAACAGCTCATAAATCGCTTCAGAGCATGATCTCGAGCTGGTTGGGCTAAGTCTAGAGAAAAGATGATTGATAAAATGAAAAAGGTTGATTCACCCTATATTCCAAAGCGTCCAAAGTTTTTCTTTGAATATGTTGGAGAGTCTCCAAACAAACTTTTTTCTTTGAAAGAAGTCTTTATTTGACGACAGGAACCTCTCTTTTTTGTACCTGAGGCAATCTTGTATGAATGACAGCGAATGTGAATCGTCTGAGATAACTGAGTGGGTAAATCTACCCTCCTCAAAACTATCATCTGACAGCTCGAGATACTCGACGGTCAAATGACTCTCTGAAAATCAACGGTGATTTGCTATTACTCACAGATGCACGAAGAACTTGATAGAGACAAAACAATCAAACAAAACTTTGAAAAGCATTGAATGCAGTTTGATGATACTAGTTTAATCTGACTCCTCAATCATTATCTCTTCGACAAAGAAGATATAGACAAAAAAGTGTCTCAGCTTTCATGAGGTCAGACTTCTAAGCTTTTGTTTGCTATACTCGGTCAAAAATGATGTAACCTACTGATCCTCGACGAACCAACCAATCATCTCGACTACGATACCCGAGAGTCTCTCGAAGAATCATTAGGAAACTTCAAAGGGACTATACTCTTCATATCCCATGATCGATACTTTGTAAACAAGCTTGCTAGCCATATCTGGTTCATAACCGATGGTGAACTCTCTATCTCATACGGGAACTACGAAGACTACCGATTCAAACTAGAACACAACATAGAAATGGATATGAGCCTCTTCGACGAAGAAGCACAACTCAATCTAGTACTTGAGGATAAGCTCTGAGAAAAGAAATTCAAGAAATTAAAAGACAAGTTTAGTAAGAGCAAGAAACGAAGTGGGAAATAAAATATACTATTTGACAATATATTTTTATAGTATAAAATTAATAAGATAGAAATACTTCTATCACTTGTTCTTAAACATTCAACATAAGGTGAAAAAATGATCTATTTTAGATTTATATTTAGATCCTTATGTTTTGGGGTTCTGATTGCATTTATATATGCATTTTTTGATGAGAGTCTTCATTCGGAGTTAATGTCACTGGTTACTTTGGCATTTAAGTCAATTTGGAAACTTCTCTTTAAGGGAGGTATATTCTTTATTATTTTTACATTATTCAAGAAGGTAATTATTAATCTTTTCATAATATTTATAAATAATAGAGTTGTCAGTCATTTTGCTGGATCTATTCGCGTATTTAAGAGGATACAAACGCTGCGTCTAAAAAAAGCTACTATATGGAAGAAATTATCTTTTTTCTTTGCGGGAATTATACCACCTGGACTTTCTATCTGGCTTTTTGGAATCTGGAAGGTATTACCTCCATTTATTACAAAGTTTTCGATATCTAAAGTATTTAGTGTTGTAGCATCAGGACTTATTTGGATTTTTACAACATTTCATGATTATATTTTAATGATCTGGGGTTGGGTCTTACTTTATCTATGCATTCATGGGTTAGAAAGAATTCCTCGTTTAGGTCGTAAAATTAAAGTTATTCGAGTTTTATCAAAAAAGAAAATACGTAGAACTTGGAGGAAACGAGAAGAAATCATTTATGAGTACTTTGAAGTACATGTTCAAGTAAAGGCAAAATCCATAGAAAAATATTTAAGGAGGCAAGAAAAAAAGGAGAAAAATGAAGAATGACTTTTAGCAGGGATGCTAGGGTCTTTTTTTTATGAAAATTTTTCCAATAGATTCACTACCTGAAAGCTATCATCTTTGATAGACTTGTACATAGTAGCTACACTTGGTGTTCCACTTCACAAGATAAGCTTGTTTCAGTTGAGCTTTGTTATCTGTTGAGCTACCTCGATAGCGTTGTATCGTGGGGCCTGGTCTGAGATATAACTGTTGTCGTGCTCTTCATCTATAATAATAGTAGCGAGATTGTTGTAGGGATAGAACAGTGAAGACCTGGTTCAGACTATCACTTTCGCATTTCAGGTATATATATCTACCCAGTGCTTGGTCTTGGTTGCATCTGTGACCGAAGAGTTGATAGAAATAACATCTTTTCAGAATACTTTTTGAAGTCTGGTAAGTATCTGGTTGGTGAGGATAATCTCAGGTATCATAACGAGAGTCTGCTTCCCTGCTAGAATATTATCTTGGATAATTTTTATATAGACCTCTGTCTTTCCACTCCCGGTAATTCAATACAACAATATATTTTGAACAGTTGAATCTGTTATCTCGCTGTAGACTTTAGCCTGAGACTCAGAGAGATCTAGATTATGGTCAAAGCTGTATTGTTTTTGCTTTTTACTCTCTAGTTCGAGCTTTACCTTCTCAATTTTTCAGAGGAGGTTTTTTGGGAAAAATAATCGTGTAGCGTTGTGAATAGGTGTAAAATAGTATTGTGAGATCCAAGGGATGGTGTCGAGCTGATATTGATTGAGAAATACTCTCTCATCAAAGATACAAGATATTTCTTTTATTTTAGATACGTCATAGCTCACCGTAATAAATTCTTGAATATCTAAGACGAGTGCTAGCTCTGATCAGGTTCTCAGGGGTATCTCAACTATTTGTCAGAGTTTAATATCTCAGACTAAAAAATCTGGTATCTTATAAATAAGACCCAGATCATCAAAGGTTTTAGTAAATGGAGAGACGATGCTATACATAGTTTTATGCAAATTTTACAGTAGTATTTTCTATTCACATATCTTTGACGCTTTTATTGAGCAGCGCCATGTTATCTGGTGTGTCAGCTGCTTTTCTAGCGAAATTAGTTCTAAATGTAATGACGAGATGAGCTCATTGGAGTCCAGCACTTCATGCTCGAATACCCATAGTGAGTGAGCCCTTGGCTCCATTTTTTTTGAGCGCGTCAATGAATGTATTGATATCAAATCAATCGCTGCTGATTGGTTCAACTTTTGCTGGAGCATCTAGGCTGAGATCACCGAAGATGTCTCAAGCGTCATCAGAGGTTATTGCTTGTTTTTTAGCTCCCCCTAATTTCTGTACTTGGTCTTCTCCCCCTTGTTGAGGGGGAACTTTAATTTCTGGCTCATTCGTAGAGGGAGCTGCTTCTTGCTGAGACTGTACATTGCCTACTATCTTGAGAACTCATATAAGAAGTGTGGTATTCTCGTCGAGTGTCATCTTTGTTTTCGAGTAGCTTTCGTTGAGTATCTCTAAAATTTGAAGTTTTCGAGCATAGTTATTTCCTGCCTTAATCTCAGTGAGGATACTATTTTTTATGAAAAATATGAGTTCTTTAAAAAACAACTTCACATTTTTTCCATCTGAGATAAGTGATTCAAAATCGTCTACGATAGAGCTATCTGATGATTCTAATTTACTCGCAAAGTTAGCGAGTACTTCACCGTTTACTATTCATAGTTTATCTATGAGTATTTTGTATTCTATTGTAGAGTCTGTGATAAGTTGCTCAAAGAGTGAGATAGCGTTTCGAAGTCATCCTCCAGAGTTATTAGCAATATAGCTGAGACTTTCAGCATCTATTGTTACTTTTTCTGAGTCAGCAATAAATTGGAGTCGTTTTTTAATATCTTCTACTCAGATTCTTTTAAAATCATATTTTTGGCACCTTGAAATAATAGTTTCAGGAACTTTATGAGTTTCTGTAGTCGCCAGAATAAACTTTACGTACTCTGGTGGTTCTTCTAATATCTTCAGTAGAGCATTAAAAGCACCCGTAGAGAGCATATGTACCTCATCTATGATGTAGACCTTATATTTAAGAGAACTTGGTCTAAACTGAGCTTTTTCGATGATTTCTCGTATATTATCCACACCAGTATGGCTGGCTGCATCTATTTCGATGATATCAATGAGTCGTTCATCCAGAAAGTCTTTACAGACACTACACTTCAGGCAAGGGTTTCATAATTTCTGATCAGGACAGTTTATTGTCTTTGCAAGGATCCTCGCAGTAGAGGTCTTCCCGGTTCCTCGAGGTCCACACAGTAGATAGGCTCCCACAGTTTTATCATCAGCAATAGCTTTTTTCAAAGTCGTATTAATAAACTCCTGCCCCACCAGGTTATCAAAATCGTGCGGTCTATATTTTAAGTAAAGGCTCATGGTTTTATTGAGTTAACTTGGAATTATTTTTTACGTATTTAGTATATACAATTTGCTTGTTTTTAAAAGATTCGCTTTTCATTTTTCCATCTATTAATATTATGATATTAATTAATAAAAAAATATTATGATAATGAGACTTAAATTAGATCAAGTTGATGAAGTCCGAGAACTGCTCAATCAGGCAAACGATTCATCAATCACGCACTACTCTCCTAGTGATGTAGAGCTTTTTAAATCAGCTAACACAAGGAATTTAATCAAAAAATATATACAAGACAAAAGATACTCTAATTTTTCATATACAGTAGATAATAAGATTTGATGATATCTAGTGTATGATAATTCAATATCAATGCTCTATAGGCTCTACGTGCATCCTGATTTTCAATGAAAATGAATTTGATCTGAATTAATAAAGTATATAAAAAAAATAGCGATAGATCTATGAAAAAAATCTATCACTGTACCCTCTCGAGATAATGCTGTTTCATTTTACGAAAAGCACTGATTTATAAAGACATGAGAGTATAATGAGTGGCGAATCGAAGATAAAATTTTTCAACAGAGTGTATTGATATATAATTTTTTATAAGCTATTTATTTCTAAAATTTTATCTTCAATACTCAAATCATAATCATTAAAGTGAAATGTATGTACTCAAGTATTTTTTGAGACTATATTTATATGATTAATATTATCATCTATGAACAATACTTCTTCTGGTTTTAGATTGTAATTATTTAATACATACTCAACATTTTGAGTTTTAGTACCATCATCAAAAGATAGATGTTTCTTAAAATATTCTCACATACCTGATCATGCTATAACTCTATCGAGAGAAGTACCTGGTAGGGCTGTGTTTGTGAAGCACATATAGTTATTAGAGTTGTTTTTTATAAAATCAATAACAAGTAGATTTGGAATAGGATTGCTTTCGAAAATAATACTTTTTTGTGTCATAGTTTCAAGTGCAGCATCTGCATCAAAATCATGTATTTCAGATATTTTTTTAAATATAGGTTTTCTATTAAGTCCTAAATCTAATATATCTTGAACTCATGGTAATCAATATACATTGTACTGCTTAAGTGTTTCTGTAATGACTTTTTTCTTATCTTGATTTGATTGTACTATTACTCAATCAACATCAAATACTATTGCTTTTATCATGACTATTTCACTAAACTATTACTATCTATTTCTTGTAATACCTGTTGTACGAATGTCTTCTCGTGGTATTCAATGGGTCAGGCATTGGTCATGAGGACATGTTCGTCTCATTTACCGGCGAGCACTATGACATCATTTGGTTCGGCTCAGACTATAGCCGTTCGAATAGCTTGTTTTCGATCTGGGATCACCCAGAAATTTTCAGATTGCTTCCTGTTGATTCATGGGAGTACGTCTTTGATGATAGCCATGGTGTCTTCTGTGTAGTCATCGTCTTGAGTGAGAATGACCTTGTCTGAGTATTGGTCTACTATTTGTCCCATAAGAGGTCGCTTGGTTTTGTCTCGATCTCAGGTTGCTCAAAATACGGTTATGATGTTATTGATCCCTGAGAGCTTTTTCACATTGCTGAGTACTTTCTCAAGTGCATCTTGGGTGTGAGCGTAGTCGACAAATATTTTGTATCAAAAGTCGTTATATACTTCGTCCATACGGCCAGGTACAGTAGTTACTTCGGCTATAGATTTTTTGATAATATCGGTGTCGATTCAGAGAGAAACTCCCACTCAGATAGCAGCAAGAATATTTTCTACGTTAAAATCTCAGATAAGGCTGGTTTGAATAGATAATACTCTTCCTGGAAGTGTTACGTCAAATGTTGTTCCAGAAATAGAACTAACAATATTTTTAGCCTGTAAGTTAGCGCTACTCGTTCAATAAGTGTAGAGACTGTCGTAGGTCTGATCTATAAAAAGATCTGCGTATTTTGATCCAGCATTAATAATAGCTGATTTTTTGACTCAGGGTTTTCTGTTATAGGTAATGAGTTTTTCAAATATTTGGAGTTTTGTGTTTACGTAGTCTTCCATAGTTTTATGGAGATCGAGATGATCTTGGGTGATATTGGTGAGCACTGATATATCATAATCTATTCACCAGACTCGATGCATTTTTATACCATGGCTAGCTGTTTCTATAACCGCAATCTCGCATCAGGCTTGCTTGGCTTGATATAAAAGTTTTTGGAGATAAAAAGCATCTGGACTGGTCATCTTAGAGTTATTGGTATATTCTTCATCTCAAATAATTATATTCACCGTAGTAAACATAAACACTTTCTTACCTGCGGCTTGCAGAGATTTAGCAATAATATTTGAGGTAGTAGTTTTACCATTGGTCCCGGTGACTCAAATAATAGTCATTTCCTTACTGGGAAACCGGTATACTAGGTTCGCAATAACCGCTCTTAGTTTGTGGTACAAGAGTCTGAATGGATTGTCGAGAGCGATGAATGTTTTTAATTTTTTTAGCATGAGTTTATTAGGTCTGTAGTTATTTCTCTAAGTGCCCTAAGACGGAGGGATTATTAGTCTATACTATAATAAAAATCTGTATTTACTCAAGATTTTTGAGCACTATTGTTTGGGTCAGATATTATAATAGAGTGGTCTGGGATACCGGGTTGGTTGTAGAACTTGAAATCGTAGTCTCTGCACTCAGTATTTGGAAGAGAATAATAGAGATTAAAACCTCGTGTTTCGAGTCGTCTAGTAGTGATGAAAAAATTTACTTCTTTACTACTGGGATGTTCTATGATAGATATAAGATTATTATCTTGGATGATAGCTTGCTTGGGGAGTAACACTCGTATAAAACTTTTATTTGGGCTATCTCATTGTATACTCAGTAGATTAGCTTTGTTGGGTATGTCGTAGGTGTTGAGTATGTCTTTTACTTCATCGACTCTGTTTTTGGTCATCAAGTGCTTGAGTATTATTTCAAGATTGGTGTCGATAGAACAGTTATCGTTGATAATAATGTCTTTTGAATACTCTCGCTTCATGTATCTATCTGACTTGTTTCATCAAATAGAAGTATAGACAGGATAACTAAAATCGAGCGTTGAGCTATAGTCTATGTTGAAACCTAGGTTCAGGTCAGAGAGGAGTGTATTTTCGTCTTCTCGAAAACTGTATATTCCTATTTCTCTTCTGAGGAGATTATCTACGAGCACGTTGGCTGCATCTGGATAGAGTTTTTCGTCAGTAATTTTTTCAATATAGCTATCAATAAAATCAAAGAGTACTTGTTTTGGAGTTCCGAGGGTTCATTTTTTGGTGAGTTTTGCTTCTACTATGGTCGACATAAGAACGGAGAAATTGTTTCAGTTTATTTCTCTATCGAGGTAATCTAGTTCTACTCATCCTGTTTTTTTGAGCATATCAATAATAACATTTTGATTGAGATACACGACTCCATCTATATCAAACCCGGCTTGGTTCATAAAAAACTTTATGTTTTTAGATGAACTTTCTAGGTTTACGAGATAGTTAGCATCTCGAAGTCATAGAAATTCTGTAAGTTTATCGATTCCCTTGGGTGCCGGAATCTTTTCATAATCTGCTGTCTTGAGGTTCCATTCATAATTATAAACGTCTCGTTTATCAAAGTTTTTGAGTTTTCCGTTTTCAATGGTCACGATTCACATACTTCACATAAATCATCCGGTAGGGCGAATCTCGTCAGCGTTTTGAAATACAACTAAGTATTTTCTCTCTCAGTGCGATCATAGTAGTTTGAGTAGACCAGAGTAGTTTTGATTAAGTGAGCTGTTAAAACTAGATATGTTTTTCAAGATAGCATTGGCTTGGTCGAGTTTGTAAGCCACGTATTCATCTGATAGGTCTTGCACTCTATCGTAGTGATAAGTCGCTTTTTGGAGTTTTGCTTCAGTGGACCTAAACTCTGGAGCGATATTTTTGAGAAGGTTAATATATGATATATTTCCGATTCCTTTTTCTACAGCGAGTTCTGATATACCAGAATAGAGAGCAAACATGTCGTCTCATAGTTCGGTCAGATTTTTTCACCCTTTTATAATATGATGCCCATTCCATACCTGCTTGTGTGGAATGATTCTAAAAGGATAGTAGAGTATGTCTGCCATAATAAAATCAAAGCGAGCGTCATTGAGGTTTTGTTGCATCTGAGCAATATTTCCAGAGTCTTGTTTTATTTTGAGCAGTCTTTTGTATCCAGACTCGAGATATGAAGTAACCAGCAGCTTATCGATCCATAGAATAATCGCGAGTGCAAAAAGAGTCCCAACGAGTTTGATTAAAAAATGATATTTTCAGTATGAGTTATTATTGTCATTCAGGTAGTCTGATCATCTGAGCTTTGATAGTATACTCACTCCAGAAAACGAGAGTTTGTTTTTGAATTGTTTCTTTGAGATAAGACTATCAAACACGGCTGTTTTATTTTGAGTAACTATCACTTGATCAGAGCCCTTTACATTGAGTGTTCACTTCCCACTTTTCATTGACTCACTCCCTCTACTGCTGTCATATATCTCTAGCACAGCTGCATCAAACTGCTCATGTTCTCAGGCAAAGTCGAGGGTTTCATCGAGTCATGTAGTAAGGTCATTGAGTTTCATAGCAATAGTTGAGAGTTTTAATTATGGTTCTATGATATGAAAAATAGAGCTTTAATCAAGAATAGAAAGAAAAAACCCAGTCCTTTGTAGGGACTGGGTTTAAGTATGTACTATAATCAAATTTCTTCTCGGATGACATTTACTTCATGAAGCAGCATGGCATCTTTTTTGATGAGTTTTTGGAGTTTATTGCAAGAGTAGAGTACTGATGCGTGATTTCTTCCACTAAAGATATTTCCGATTCTCTCATAAGTATAGTTCATCTTGGTTTTGAGAAGATACATAGATACCTGTCTTGGTACCATGAACTCTTTTCGTCTGTTTGGTCCGAGGATCCCCTCTTTTTCTATACCAAAGTGTTCTGAAACTCTGTCGAGAATATCTTCATAACTTTTGATACTCGCTTTTTTGATTGATTGGTTCTTTGTATCTCAGAGAATGTCAGTGGTAAAGCTGAGCTTTTTGAGTTGTGCTGCTACTTTGTTGAGTACTGGTGTTTGACCCGTAAGTTCGTATTCCATGATGAGTTGATTGAGGACTCATTCGAGCTCTCTGATGTTTTCAGTTACATTTGCAGCAATAAACTCTGCTACGTCGTGAGGGATCAAAAACTCTTTTGCTCGAGCTTTTTCTTGAATGATAGCGAGTCGTGTTTCAAAGTCTGGTCTTCCAATATCTACCGTAATACCCCATTCAAATCGACTTCGTAGTCTTGGCTCTAGTTCTGTGAGTTCTCGAGGAGCTCGGTCACCAGATATGATAATTTGCTTGTTTGAATCGTATAATATGTTAAATATATTATAGAGTTCGTTTTGAGTTTGTTCCTTTTTTTGTAAAAATTGAACATCATCGATAATCAATACATCTACGCCTCTATATTTTTCTCTGAGTCGTTCGATACTTCT
>Ga0208544_10001405_pt1 | contig 16624 bp, 13 predicted proteins | sample DEB08_DNA_9_FD_184526 | JGI IMG/M metagenome (GOLD analysis project Ga0208544, IMG submission 184526) | Aqueous microbial communities from the Delaware River and Bay under freshwater to marine salinity gradient to study organic matter... | ecosystem: Environmental > Aquatic > Marine > Coastal ... | reverse complement strand
AGCATCGCTGTAGTCGGGCTGGCGACCGCGCTTACCGGTGGGCGTGGCCTCCCAGGTCATGGCGGGATCAAACCAGATCGTCAGCGAACCACGGCGCTTGAGCGCTTCGTTATAGGCCGGCCAGTTTCTGGTCTTGTAGGCGGGGGGGATGGGTCTGCTCATGCCCTCCAGCTACCACACTGGATTCACTAGATGAATCCCTCACAGAATTTGTGCAACAGAGCCCCGTCACGGACATCAATCTGGTCGATCCGGCTGGCGTCCCGACCCAGCGGTTTGATGGCAGTCTTTCGATTGCCGGCATTGAGACGGCTGGCGATCTGGATGCGACGGCAACCGGACGTATCAGTGGCGTCGATGTAAATGGATATGTCGTCGGGGCCGATATGAATCTGGACCTGAACGGGACGGTCCGCAATGACGGCGGCCTGGGTGATGCGGTGTTTGGATCCGTTACAGGCGAGGCCGCAGGCGATTTCTACATGGATGTGGACGGGGTTTTCTTCGGGACCGGGCGCTAGGCCTATCTGATGCGGTCCGGCACGATCATGTGGCGGATCCGCAAACGTCGCTCGCGGTAGAGCGTGAACAAACCGGTGGCGACGACGACAAAGGCACCAACCAGCGTCAGACCGCTGGGCCAGGCACCAAAGACCACCACGCCAAGCACCAATGCGACCAGCAGGCTTGTGTAGCGGAACGGCGCGACAAATCCAATTTCGCCAACGCGCATGGCAGCCACGGAAAACACATAGCCAAAGATGATGAACAAGGCTGACCCGCCCAGTTGCAGCGAGGCTTTGACGGTGAACGGCTGCCATTCGATCAAAAGCGAGGCAAAGCCGCCAAATACCATCACGGCAATGGCCGCGATCAAGGCAACCAGGACCGAAGGCACATCCGGTGACAGCCGACGCACAACCACATCGCGCAACGTGACGCAGGCCACGGCAGCGAGCGCGTAAAGACTGTATATGTTAAAGTCCGCCCCGCCCGGTCGGACGATCAAAAGCACGCCACAAAAGCCGACGCAAATCGCCGTGACACGCCGCCATCCCAGTGCTTCGCGCAAAAATACCGCAGCCGCGAGGCTGACCGTCAGCGGAAGCGCTTGCAGAATGGCGCTGACGTTGGCGATCGGAAGGTGAAACAGAGCGGTAATAAAGAAATAGGCTCCGCCTACTTCGCCAATCGCACGCAGCAACAAAAGGCCCCAGTCGCGGCGGGTCAGGCTAAACCGTAATTGCCCCATCACCGCACAGAGCACCGACAGACAGATGACGGTGGCAAGACCCCGCACAAAGAGCGCCTGAAACAAGGGCAATTCATCCGACAGCGCCTTCATGAATGCGTCATTGATGGTGAATGCCGTCATCGACCCCATCATGAAAAGCGCACCGCGCGTGTTGTCGGAAAATTGCACCATCTTCACGGCGTACCAGCGGATTGAAACCAACGCCAGAGGGCACATGCGCCGCAGGCGCCAGAATGATGTCGCGCGGCACGCGCGCCCGTCAGGTCAAACCCAGCAACGCAAAAGGCCCCCGAAGATCGGGGGCCTTTTACACATCTGCGAAACGTTCTTATTCGTCGCTGCCTTCGGGCGTGTTGACGATCAGATCGCCAAATACGTCTGCCTCTGTCACGTCCGATGACATGGGCATCGGCGCGGCAAGAGCTGCAGCCTGTTCGGCTTGTTCCCGGCGCGCCTCGATCACGACGTTGTCACGGCTTGCCGCAACAGCACGCATCTGCTGGGTTGCCCCGCCCGTTCCGGCTGGGATCAGGCGACCGACGATCACGTTCTCTTTGAGACCGATCAGCTTGTCCCGCTTGCCCTGCACGGACGCTTCGGTCAGCACGCGCGTGGTTTCCTGGAACGATGCCGCCGAGATGAACGAACGTGTCTGCAACGACGCTTTGGTGATACCAAGCAAGATCGGCTCACCGGTTGCAGGACGATCCCCACGCGCGATTGCCTTGGCGTTGGCTTCATCAAACTCGGCCTTATCGACGTTTTCACCCTTCAGCAGGACGGTGTCGCCGCTGTCCTGGATTTCCCATTTCTGGAGCATCTGACGGACGATGACTTCGATGTGCTTGTCGTTGATTTTCACGCCCTGCAGGCGGTACACGTCCTGCACTTCGTCGATCATATAGTCAGCAAGGGCTTCGACCCCCATCACCGCAAGAATATCGTGCGGGGCTGGGTTGCCATCCATGATGTAATCGCCCTTTTGAACAAAGTCACCTTCCACGACGGGAATGTGCTTGCCCTTGGGCACCATGTATTCGACCTTGATGTCTGCATCGTCAGCAGATTCAATCGCGATCCGGCGCTTGTTCTTATAGTCCTTACCAAAGCGCACGTAGCCATCAATTTCGGCGATGATTGCGTGATCTTTTGGACGGCGGGCTTCGAACAGTTCGGCCACACGTGGCAGACCACCGGTGATGTCCTTGGTCTTGGCGCCTTCACGCGGGATACGCGCGATAACGTCACCGGCAGCGACCTCCTGGCCATCTTCCACCGACAGAACGGCATCAACGGACATGCCATAGGACACGGGGTTGCCGTCATCCTTCAGGACAACTTCGCCATCCGCACCGATCACGATGATCTTTGGAGCCAGCTCATTGCCCTTGGGTGCCGCACGCCAGTCAGACACGATGCGCTGGGTCATACCCGTTGCTTCGTCGGTGTCTTCGCGCATGGCGATACCGTTGATCAGGTCGACGTATTTCGCTGTACCCGCTTTTTCGGCGATGATCGGCAGTGTGTATGGGTCCCATTCATAGAGCTTGTCACCGCGCAGGATCGCAGTGCCTTCTTTGATAAACACCTTGGAGCCGTAACCGACCTTGTGGCTGGCAAGCTCTTCACCGTTTTCGCCCATGATCGACAGGGTCATGTTACGACCCATGACGACGTTTTCACCCGCCTGATTTTCAAGCAAGACAGCGTTGTCATAACGCACTTCACCAGACTGCGACGCCTCTTGGAACGACTGCTGGCCACCTTGGGCAACGCCGCCGATGTGGAATGTCCGCATCGTCAACTGTGTACCGGGTTCACCAATGGACTGCGCCGCGATGATGCCGACAGCCTCGCCGATATTCACGCGTGTACCGCGCGCCAAGTCACGACCATAGCACATTGCACAAACGCCGTCTTCGGCTTCGCAGGTCAGCGGGCTGCGGATGCGCATCTTGGCGACACCAGCAACGTCGATCATGTCAGCCTTGCGTTCGTCGATCAGTTCGCCGGCTTCGACGATGACCTCTTCCGTGCCGGGACGCAGGACGTCATCGGCAGAGACCCGACCAAGCACACGTTCGGCCAGCGACGACACGACCTCACCATCGTTCACCGCAGCTTCGGCGGTGATCGCACGTTCCGTTCCGCAATCAATCTGACGCACGATACAATCCTGTGCGACATCCACCAGACGACGTGTCAGATACCCCGAGTTCGCAGTCTTCAACGCCGTATCCGACAGACCCTTACGGGCACCGTGGGTCGAGTTGAAGTATTCAAGAACGGTCAGACCTTCCTTGAAGTTCGAGATGATCGGCGTTTCAATGATTTCGCCGTTCGGCTTGGCCATCAGGCCGCGCATCCCGCCCAGCTGCTTCATCTGGGTTACAGAACCACGCGCACCGGAGTGTGCCATCATGTAAACCGAGTTCGGCTCGTTCTCGGACCCGTCAGCCGCACGGCCCGTTGTTGAGATAGTCAACATCATCGCGTCGGTGACTTTGTCGTTGGCCTTTGACCAGGCATCGACAACTTTGTTGTACTTTTCACCCTGAGTGATCAGGCCGTCCATGTACTGCTGTTCAAAGTCTTTCACCAGATCGCGGGTTTCGTCGACAAGCGCCCATTTGGTGTCAGGTACAACCATGTCGTCCTTACCGAACGAAATGCCCGCCTTAAACGCTTCGCGGAAGCCCATGGTCATGATCTGGTCACAGAAAATAACCGACTCTTTCTGGCCGCAGTAGCGGTAGACGGTGTCAATGATCTGCTGCACTTCTTTCTTGCGCAGCAGGCGGTTGACCAGAGCAAAAGGTGCTTTGGTGTTCAACGGCAGCAATGCACCCAGACGCAGGCGACCCGGCGTGGTTTCAAAGCGCGTCAGCACCTCGTTGCCCTCATCGTCGATCTGCATCATGCGCGCCTGAATTTTGGCGTGCAGGTGTACTTCGCCAGCGGTCAAGGCATGCTCGACCTCGTCGATATTGCTGAACGCCATACCTTCGCCCTTCATGCCTTCGCGCATGATGGTCGTGTAGTAGAGGCCCAGGATCATATCCTGCGATGGCACGATGATTGGCGCGCCATTCGCAGGCGACAGCACGTTGTTCGTGGACATCATCAGGACGCGCGCTTCCAACTGTGCTTCCAGCGAAAGCGGCACGTGAACTGCCATCTGGTCACCGTCAAAGTCGGCGTTGAAGGCCGAACAGACAAGCGGGTGCAGCTGGATCGCCTTGCCTTCGATCAGGACGGGTTCGAACGCCTGAATGCCAAGACGGTGCAGCGTGGGCGCACGGTTCAGCATGACCGGGTGTTCGCGGATCACCTCATCGAGAATATCCCAAACCTCGGGACGCTCTTTTTCAACCAGCTTTTTCGCCTGCTTTACAGTCGATGACAGGCCTTTGGCTTCCAGACGCGAGTAGATGAACGGCTTGAACAGCTCCAACGCCATCTTCTTGGGCAGACCACACTGGTGCAGTTTCAGTTCCGGGCCGGTCACGATGACCGAACGCCCCGAAAAGTCGACCCGCTTGCCCAAAAGGTTCTGACGGAAGCGACCCTGCTTGCCCTTCAGCATATCGGACAGCGATTTCAGCGGACGCTTGTTGGCACCCGTGATCACGCGACCACGACGGCCGTTGTCGAACAGCGCATCGACAGATTCCTGCAGCATCCGCTTTTCGTTGCGGACGATGATGTCAGGTGCGCGCAGTTCGATCAGACGCTTCAGACGGTTGTTACGGTTGATCACGCGACGATAGAGGTCATTCAGATCGGAGGTCGCGAAACGGCCGCCGTCCAGCGGGACGAGCGGGCGCAGTTCCGGCGGGATCACGGGGATCACGGTCAGAACCATCCATTCCGGACGGTTTCCGGATTCGATAAAGTTTTCGACGATCTTCAAACGCTTGATGATCTTCTTGGGCTTCAGTTCGCCAGTGGCTTCCTTGAGGTCCGCACGCAGGGTTTCCGCTTCGGACTCTAGGTCGATCTGAGCGAGCATTTCGCGGATCGCTTCTGCACCGATGTTGGCTTGGAACGCGTCCATGCCGTAAAGGTCCTGCGCGTCGTTGAACTCTTCTTCGGTCATCAGCTGACCGTAGGTGAGGTCGGTGAGGCCCGGTTCGATCACCACGTAGTTTTCGAAATAGAGGATCCGCTCAAGATCACGCAGCGTCATGTCCAGCATCAGGCCGATGCGCGATGGCAGCGATTTCAGGAACCAGATGTGCGCGACGGGTGCGGCCAGTTCGATGTGGCCCATCCGTTCGCGGCGGACCTTTTGCAGCGTCACTTCGACACCACATTTTTCGCAGACGACGCCGCGATATTTCATCCGCTTGTATTTGCCGCACAGGCATTCGTAGTCTTTGATCGGGCCAAAAATACGCGCGCAGAACAGACCGTCACGCTCTGGCTTGAACGTGCGGTAGTTAATGGTCTCCGGCTTTTTGATCTCGCCAAAGGACCACGACAGAATCCGTTCGGGGGATGCCAAAGACACCTTGATTTCGTCAAACGTTTTCGCCGGAGCAACCGGGTTAAACGGGTTGTTTGTCAGTTCCTGGTTCATCTTCAATTCCTTGAATTGGGGTGCAGAGGGGGAGAGGCGGGAAACCAAATTTCTGGAAATTTGGTCGCCCTAAGAATTTTTCTGGAAAATTCTTATTCCTCATCCTCCGCATCCAGGAGTTCCATGTTGAGGCCGAGGCCCCGGACTTCTTTTACAAGCACGTTGAACGACTCTGGGATACCGGCCTCAAAGTTGTCTTCGCCTTTGACGATGCTTTCGTAGACTTTCGTCCGCCCTGCAACGTCATCCGACTTGACCGTCAGCATTTCCTGCAACGTGTAAGCCGCGCCGTAAGCTTCCAGTGCCCAGACTTCCATTTCCCCGAAACGCTGGCCTCCGAACTGGGCTTTACCACCCAGAGGCTGCTGCGTGACAAGGCTGTAAGGCCCGGTGGAACGTGCGTGGATCTTGTCGTCAACCAAGTGGTGCAACTTCAGCAGGTACTTCATGCCCACTGTCACCTTGCGGCTGAACTGTTCGCCGGTCCGACCGTCGAACAGGATCGACTGACCCGAGGTGTCGAAACCGGCACGCATCAGCGCGTCGTTCACGTCAGCCTCTTTGGCGCCGTCAAATACCGGCGTGGCGATCGGCACACCGTGTGTAACGTTGCCTGCCGCTTCAACCAGATGCTCTTCGTCCATGCCTTCGATACCTTCGGCATAAACGTCGTCGCCATAGGCGATCCGCATCGCTTCGCGGACCGGGGTCAAATCGCCGGAACGGCGGTATTCACCCAAAGCATCGTCGATCTTGATGCCCAGACCGCGTGCGGCCCAGCCCATGTGGGTTTCCAGAATCTGACCGACGTTCATCCGCGACGGCACGCCCAGTGGGTTCAGACAGAAGTCCACCGGTGTCCCGTCCGCAAGGAACGGCATGTCTTCCATTGGCACAACTTTGGAAATCACACCCTTGTTGCCGTGACGACCCGCCATTTTGTCGCCGGGCTGCAGCTTGCGCTTCACAGCCACGAAGACCTTGACCATCTTCATCACGCCCGGGGGCAGATCATCGCCACGGCGGACTTTCTCGACTTTGTCCTCGAACCGGGCATCCATGATGCGCTTCTGGATATCATACTGTTCGTTCAGAGCCTCAACGACCTGCGCGTCAGCTTCGTCCTTGAGGGCGATTTGCCACCACTGACCACGGCTCAAATCTTCAAGCGTGCTTTCGGTCACTTCCGAATTGGACTTGAAGCCTTTGGGGCCTTTTACGGCCACTTTGCCAAGGATCATGGACTTCAGGCGGGCGTAGATGTTGCGATCAAGAATGACCATCTCATCGTCGCGGTCACGCGACAGCCGCTCGACTTCCTCACGCTCGATCTGGAGCGCGCGTTCGTCTTTTTCCACGCCGTGGCGGTTGAAGACACGTACTTCAACGACTGTACCAAAGTCACCCGGCGGCAGGCGCAGGGATGTATCGCGGACGTCCGACGCTTTTTCACCAAAGATGGCGCGCAGCAGCTTTTCTTCTGGCGTCATCGGGCTTTCGCCCTTTGGTGTAATCTTGCCAACAAGGATATCTGCAGGCCCGACTTCGGCACCGATGTAGACGATCCCGGCTTCGTCGAGGTTGCGCAGGGCTTCCTCGCCGACGTTGGGAATATCGCGGGTGATTTCCTCTGGACCAAGCTTTGTATCGCGGGCCGCGACTTCGAATTCGTCGATATGGATCGAGGTAAACACGTCATCACGGGTGATGCGTTCCGAGATCAGGATCGAGTCTTCGTAGTTGTAGCCATTCCAAGGCATAAACGCGACGATCACGTTCTTGCCCAGTGCGAGTTCCCCGATATCGGTAGAAGGACCGTCGGCGATCACTTCGCCTTTCAGAACGATGTCGCCCACTTTGACCAGCGGACGCTGATTGATACAGGTGTTCTGGTTCGACCGCTGGAACTTGCGCATCCGGTAGATGTCAACGCCGGCATCGCCAAGTTCGAGGTCGTGGGTAGCACGCACAACGATACGCTGGGCATCGACCTGGTCAATGATACCCGCACGCTTTGCCATGATCGCAGCGCCACTGTCGCGGGCCACGACTTCTTCGATACCGGTGCCGACAAGCGGCGCTTCGGCTTGCAGCAAAGGCACGGCCTGACGCTGCATGTTCGAACCCATCAAGGCGCGGTTGGCGTCATCGTTTTCCAGGAACGGAATAAGCGACGCCGCGACCGAGACAAGCTGTTTCGGCGACACGTCGATCAGGTCCACGTTTTCGCGTGGTGCCAGCGTATAGTCACCGTTCATGCGGGTCGAAACCAGTTCATTCTTGAACGAACCGTCTTCGTTCATGCTCGCGTTGGCCTGCGCCACGGTGTGACGCATTTCTTCGGTTGCGGACATGTACTGCACTTCGTCCGTCACCTTGCCATCCACGACCTTGCGGTATGGTGTTTCGATGAAGCCGTATTTGTTCACGCGGGCGAATGTCGCCAGTGAGTTGATCAGACCAATGTTCGGACCTTCGGGTGTTTCAATCGGACACATGCGACCATAGTGGGTCGGGTGCACGTCGCGCACCTCAAAGCCGGCACGTTCGCGGGTCAGACCGCCGGGGCCAAGCGCCGAAAGGCGACGCTTGTGCGTGACCTCGGACAGTGGGTTGGTTTGGTCCATGAACTGCGACAACTGGCTTGAGCCGAAGAATTCGCGCACCGCAGCAGCAGCAGGTTTCGCGTTGATCAGGTCCTGTGGCATGACCGTGTCGATTTCGACCGATGACATGCGTTCCTTGATCGCACGTTCCATCCGCAGCAGACCGACGCGGTACTGGTTTTCCATCAGCTCGCCAACGGAACGGACGCGACGGTTACCAAGGTGGTCAATGTCGTCGATATCGCCCTTGCCGTCGCGCAGTTCCACCAGCGCCTTGATGCAGGCAACGATGTCTTCGCGGCGCAGGGTGCGCATGGTGTCTTCTGCATCCAGATCGAGACGCATGTTCATCTTGACCCGGCCAACAGCGGACAAGTCGTAACGCTCGCTATCAAAGAACAGGGTGTCGAACAGGTTCGATGCTGAATCAACGGTCGGTGGTTCACCGGGACGCATGACGCGGTAGATATCCATGAGCGCGGTTTCGCGGTTCATGTTCTTGTCTGCGGCCATGGTGTTACGGATATAGGCACCGACGTTGATGTTGTCGATGTCCAGAACCGGGATCGACTTGATGCCAGCATCAACAAGATTCTTGAGCGTGCCACCAATCACGTCGCCCGCCTTGTCCATCTCGAGCGTCAGTTCATCACCGGCTTCGACGTAGATCGCGCCCGTCTCTTCGTTGATGATGTCGCTTGCAACGAATTTGCCGACAATCTGGTCGTAAGGGACAAGCAAATCGGTCACTGCGCCTTCGTCGATCATTTTCTTGACCGAACGTGGCGTGATCTTTTCACCAGCTTTGGCGATCACCTCACCGGTGCTGGCATCAACCAGATCAAACGTGGGGCGGGTGCCACGCACGCGCTGTGGGAAAAACTTGGTTGTCCAAGCCTTGCCGTCTTTGTCCAGCGTGTAGTCAACGGTGTTGTAATAGGCATCCATGATGCCTTCCTGATCCAGACCCAGCGCATACAGCAGCGTGGTCACAGGCAGCTTGCGACGACGGTCAATCCGGCAGAACACAAGGTCCTTGGCGTCAAATTCAAAGTCGAGCCAGCTGCCACGATATGGGATGATGCGGCAGGCGAACAGCAATTTGCCTGAGGAATGCGTCTTGCCCTTGTCATGGTCAAAGAACACACCGGGGGAGCGGTGCATCTGGGACACGATCACACGCTCGGTCCCGTTCACAACGAACGTCCCGTTTGGTGTCATCAGGGGCATATCGCCCATGAACACGTCTTGTTCTTTGATGTCTTTGACAGACTTCGCGCCCGTATCCTCATCTACTTCGAATACAATAAGACGCAGCGTCACCTTGAGGGGGGCGCTGTAGGTCATGTCGCGTTGCTGACATTCCTCGACGTCGTATTTCGGTTTTTCAAGCTCATACTTGACGAATTCAAGCACGGCGGTTTCATTGAAATCTTTGATCGGGAACACCGACTGGAAGACACCTTTGATGCCTTCGCCGTCAAGGGGCGTATCACTGTCGCCAGAGCGCAGGAACAGATCGTAAGAAGATTTCTGAACCTCAATGAGGTTCGGCATTTCAAGAACTTCACGGATTTTGCCGTAGTACTTGCGCAGGCGTTTCTGACCAAGGAAGGAGGAAGCCATGTGCGATGTCACCTTATATTTGTCTCTCGAATGACGCATCGCCCGGGCCGCGATACATCACCCATTTGACCGGGGGTTTGATGTCTATTCGTGGCTGCCGTCCCACCGGCACCCTCCCGACATCTCAAACCTACCCAAGAGGTTGGTCAGCGCTGGCCAACCTCTAAGACAGATTTGGCCGGGCGCGCGAAATGCGCGTCCAGCCGTGTTATATGGCAAGGGAGACCCCCGCCGGAAACTGACTCAGGCCAGTTCGACCGTCGCGCCAGCTGCTTCCAGCTTTGCTTTGATCTCGTCTGCTTCTGCTTTTGAAGCGCCTTCTTTGACTTTGCCGCCAGCTTCAACGAGGTCTTTTGCTTCTTTCAGGCCAAGACCTGTGATTGCGCGGACTTCTTTGATGACGTTAATTTTCTGTGCGCCAGCTTCTTTCAGCACAACATCAAATTCAGTCTTCTCTTCTGCAACTTCGACAGCGGCAGCAGGACCAGCAACGGCAACTGCACCAGCAGCTGGCTCGATGCCATACTCATCCTTCAGGATGGTTTTCAGTTCTTGTGCTTCGAGAAGGGTCAGACCAACAATCTCTTCAGCAAGTTTTTTCAGATCAGCCATTTTATGCTTTCCGTTCGTTTTAAGTGTGTTCCAACGTCAGGGCACGCGCCCCAAGTCAATTCAGATGCTTTATGCAGCGTTCTCTTCGATGGTCGAAAGAATGCTCGCGATGTTCGAAGCAGGCGCGCCAATGGCCCCGGCGATGTTTGCGGCAGGTGCCCCGATGCAACCCACGATGGAAGCAATAAGCTCCTCGCGGCTTGGCATCCCGGCAACGGCTTTCACACCAGCGACGTCCAGTGCTGTATCACCCATTGCACCACCCAGAATAACGAGTTTTTCGTTACCCTTGGCGTACTTATCCATGACCTTCGCAGCTGCGACAGGGTCTTCGGAATAGGCGAGCACGGTCATCCCCAACAGGTAGTCTGCAATGCTTGCGCACGGCTTACCTGCAAGGGCGATCTTGGCGAGCTTGTTCTTGGCAACACGTACGGACCCACCCGCGTCACGCATTTGTGCGCGCAGGTCCTGCATTTCGGCAACTGTCATGCCTTCGTAGTGGGCAACCACTACGACGCCAGAGCTTTCAAAGATCTGGCCGAGGTCGTCGACCAGCTGTTCTTTTTGTGCTCTATCCACAGTTTCACTCCAAGTTTGGGGGTCTCCCCCCGGCTCACATTTGCCGGATAGCGAACTACCCGACATTCGGTGTCCACGTACACGGGTGAGCCAGGTTCAACCGAGGAGAGCCTCGAAAAATCTGGTCTATCCCCGTCTCAGGCAGGAATTAAAGGCGTGACACGCCAACCCACCGTCTCGGACGAACAAAGGCCCGAACGAATCAATCATCCGGGCCAAGTTGGTTGGTTACTGCCACATGAACCGAATGCCAACCCCCGGGGCCCGGAATATTGGCAAATCTGCCGTTCTGCCCGGCAATCCCCCATGCTGAGGGGATCACAAAGCCGTTAGCGCAAGCGCCAAACGCAAACGGCAGGCCCAAAGGCCTGCCGCAGGTCGCATCCGCAGATACGTGATCTTATGCGTTGCCGGTGGCAGATGCCACGTCAACGGATACGCCGGGACCCATTGTTGAGCTTACCGCGATCTTTTTCATATAAGTGCCCTTGGCGCCTGCTGGCTTGGCTTTGCCAACTGCGTCAACGAAGGCCAGCATGTTCTGCTCCAGCTGCTCGGCGGTAAAGGATGCCTTGCCGATGCCTGCATGCACAACGCCGGCTTTTTCAGCCTTGAACTGCACTTGGCCGCCTTTGGCCGCTGTCACTGCTTCTTTGACGTCCATGGTCACTGTGCCTACCCGCGGGTTTGGCATCAGGTTGCGTGGACCCAGAACCTTGCCCAGACGACCAACGATGGCCATCATGTCAGGTGTTGCAATGCAACGATCAAAGTCGATGGTGCCGCCCTGAATGGATTCCATCAGGTCTTCGGCACCGACAATGTCTGCCCCAGCGGCTTTGGCTTCGTCGGCCTTGTCACCACGAGCGAAAACAGCGACGCGCACGGTTTTACCGGTGCCGTTTGGCAGGTTGACCGTGCCGCGGACCATTTGGTCGGCGTGGCGTGGGTCAACACCCAGCTGCATCGCGATTTCGACGGTCTCATCGAACTTCGCCGTGGCATTGCTCTTGATCAGAGCAACGGCCTCGGAAACCGAAACATTGTCCTTGCCGGCAAATGCGGCGCGGGCTGCGGTTGTACGCTTACCATATTTTGCCATTACTTGACCTCCACACCCATAGAACGGGCAGAACCCGCGATGATCAGCATTGCGCCTTCGATTGAGGTCGCGTTGAGATCTTTCATCTTGGCTTCGGCGATTTCACGCACCTGCTTGCCAGTGATCGAACCAGCAACTGTTTTGCCGGGTGTCTTGGAGCCGGCTTTCAGCTTGGCCGCTTTTTTGATGTAATAAGACGCAGGTGGCGTCTTGATCTCAAAAGTGAACGACTTGTCCTGATAGTAGGTGATCACGGTCGGGCATGGTGCGCCTTTTTCCATATCTGCGGTCTTGGCGTTGAATGCCTTGCAGAATTCCATGATGTTGATGCCGCGTTGACCCAATGCCGGGCCGACTGGCGGGCTTGGCTTTGCTTCGCCTGCAGCTACCTGCAGTTTCAGCGTCCCCATAATCTTCTTGGCCATGTGGCCTCTCCTTTTTCAGCGGTGGATCAGATCCACCCTACAATGCCCCGATGGGGCGGTTTTGCCGTGGTTCGGCCAGGATGTGCTCCGGACCTCCCACGTCTGAACGCGCAGATTACTGTTTGGAAACCTGCGTGAATTCCAATTCGACCGGGGTTGCCCGACCAAAGATCGACACCGTCACCTTGAGGCGCTGGTTATCTTCATCAACTTCTTCAACCATGCCGTCGAAATCTTCGAACGGACCATCGTTGACTTTGACCTTCTCGCCGATCTCGAAGTGGATCAGTGTGCGTGGGCTATCCTCGCCCTCCTGAACACGACCAAGGATCGCTTGCACTTCGGCGTCGCGCATTGGCATTGGGCGACCTTGCGGACCCAAGAACCCTGTGACTCGGTTGATCGAGTTGATCAGATGATAGCCTTCATCCGACATCTCCATGTGAACCAGCACATAACCGGGCATGAAGCGACGTTCGGCCGTCACTTTCTTGTTGCGGCGGATTTCGATCACTTCTTCGGTGGGAACCAGCACTTCGTCGATCTGATCCGAAAGGCCCTTTTCTTCCGCCTTGGCGCGGATAGCCTCTGCGATCTTTTTCTCAAAGTTCGAGAGCACGCTCACCGAATACCAACGTTTCGCCATGTTCTGGGCCACCCTGCCGTCACCGACCCGTCAGGGCCGAAAGTTCCAATTATATCTGGCGGACGCACCGCCAGTCGGGGCAATAAAAAGCGGCGCGCAACTTGATTCGCCGCACGCCATTCCCCGAAGTCTGTGGCTCATACCGCTCACACCGCGTGTTTTCAAGGGGTGTGGGGCAATTTCCGCAGACCGTTAGCTACTGAAGTACGCCAGCACCCCGGTCAGTCCGGTCCGGATGAGAATGTCAACGAGCGAAAAGAAGATCGCGGTCACACCAGCCATGATAAATACCATGATGGTTGTCAGCACGACCTCGCGGCGGGTCGGCCAAACGACCTTGGAAACTTCGGCGCGCACTTCTTGGATGAACTTGACAGGATTGGCAGTGGCCATGGGGCTTTCGTCCTTTATAGAAACATCTGGCGACATACGGCGTCTGCCCGATGATTTCAAGCCTACGTCTGCTGTTGCGTGCCCACGTGCCTTAGGGGCGTAAAAAGGTGACGCCATTGAGCGCGGCAATCCCCGCGATTTGTGCTTTGTAAAGCTGGCTGGCCGTATCGTGCTGCGCCGGGGTGAAGCCGTCGAATGCCACGTGTTCCGGGGTCACCGGCAATGATTTGCGCGCGGCAACGGCCACGTTCTGCACTGCAGCGGCCCCCGCGCCTTGCTGGACTTGGGCGACGGCAGCGGCAGAAAGGCCGACATGGATTTTGCGGCCCAGCGGCGCGACCAGCGGCACATTTTGCGGACCAGCAAGACCGCCGATGATTTGCGGAAAAATATCCTGATAGTCCTCGTACTGCCAGACCGTCAGCCGATTGACCCCGGCAGCCCGCCTGATCCGCAGCACCAGATCCAGCCAGTTCACGCTGGCAATCGGGTTAAGCTGGGTGAACTGCGCCATCGGCATCACCCGCCCGCCCAGCAGCAACTGGCCATAGGCCGAGTTTAGAAAACTGGCCGGGTGCCGGATGCTTAGAAACACATCGAGCCCGCCGCAATCCACGCCCGCCGCCAACGCCGACAGACGGCTTGCGGCCTGCGGATAGCGGGTTTTGACGGGGCGTCCACGCGGACTGTTTAGCCCACCGATATAGTTTTCCTCGCTTAAAACCAATCGTGCGGCACCTTTGCGCAGCAGGGCCAGTTGATCGGCGGGTGCGCGTCGCTGGGTATCGGTGGCGCGCCCGACCTTGAGCCCGAACAGCGTCGGAAGCGACCGCCCGGGCAGGCGCAGATGCTCGGGACCGTAGTAGCGGACCCCGGCATCCGACAGCGCATCCACATGACTGTGAAGCGACCGCTGCAAATGCGAGGTCGCTGTCTTGTGCGCCCCGATGTGGATTGCAACGGTAAAATCAGCGGCTGGCATGGGTCGTGCGATCCTCCGGCTGGCGCTTGCGGGGATCTGGCCTGGCAGGGGCATGGAGACTCGAACTCCAGACCTACGGTTTTGGAGACCGTCGCTCTACCAACTGAGCTATACCCCTATGGCCGGTTGTCGGATTAGTCGCAAATGGATGCGGGATCAAGAGGGAAGGCGCAGCAGACTTGTCATCAGGTCGATAAATGTCGAAACAGAGGGTACAATTCCGCAACAAAGGCCCCTGCCCCCGTGTCTTTCCGCCAGCGCATCGAAAAATCCCAACGACTGGCAAGGTTGCTTGCCGCGGTCGCTGGCGCCTATCTGGCGTTCTGCAACCGGACGACGCGCTGGCAGATCGCGGGCGTTGATGACCTGCGCGCGGCACTTGCCAAAGGGCCGGTGCTTTTGGTGATGTGGCACGAGCGGTCGATCATGGGTGCGCTGCATTGGCCCGTCGCAGATGGCCAACTATCGAGCCTGTTTGACAGCTCACCCATTGGTCGCGTGTCAGGCGCATTGCAGCGCCGCGTTGGCCTGCAACCGATGGAGATGTCGCGCAGCCAATCCAACCGCGCGGCGTCGCGCACAGTGCTGAAACGGGTCGGCGAGGGGGTCAGTATCGGAATGACCGGCGACGGGCCCTTGGGGCCAGCCCTGCAGGTCAAGGATGCCCCGCTGGATTGGGCGCGCGCGACCGGGGCGCCGGTGTTCTGCTATGCCTTTGCAGCCACACAGGGGCGGCGGCTGAATACATGGGACAAGATGCTGATGCCTTATCCGTTCGGACGGGGAGCCTATGTTTTCGCCCGCTTCAAGGCGGAGGTCCCGCGCAAGCCGTCTGCCGATGAAACCACGGCGCTGCGCGAGGCGATGCGGCGATTTATGGACGAAACGACAGCGCGGGCGGATCGGTTGATCAACGCATCCACCGCAGACTAAGCGGTCAGGCAGGACCGACCGCCTGCAATGCTTTCAAATTGCCCCCGGCGATCACGGCCTCTTGGGCCGTGATCGTGTCAATATCCCAATCCCACCAGGCCAGGGCGTTCAGCGTCTCTATGATCTCTGGCCCGAATCGGGTGCGCAGGACACGCCCAGGATTGCCACCGACAATTGCATAGTCAGGAATCGCGCCCGTTACGACCGCCCCAGCGCCGATGATCAGACCGTTGCCGATTTGGGCGTCGGGCATGATCCGGGCACCCTGTCCGATCCAGACATCATGTCCCACCGCGGTATCGGGGCCAGACGGCGGCATCGACGGGGCGGCGGCACCGCCACCGGTAAAAATCATCAAGGGAAAGCTCGAAAATCCATCATGCCGATGATTGGCCGATGCGGTGATAAATGTCACCCCGTCGGCGATTTGACAAAATTTGCCGATGATCAAACGTTCAGGTGAGAAATCATAGAGATAGGGTGCCAGATGTCCTGCCCAGTCGTCAGGTGGCACATGGGCGCTCGCATAGCTGTAGTCGCCAACGCGGATTCTCGGGTGGTCAGTGGCGGCCGATAGGAAAACAGTGCCGCCGTGCGCGGTTCCGTCAGACAGCTTGACGGGATTACGTGTCCTGGGAGAAGGAAATGTCATAGGGCATCCTTGTGCTGAATTGAAAGGGTTCAGAACTGCGAACGATCCATATCGGCCTCCGTTTACGGGTTCGAGATGGATAGCAGATATCGGAGAAACACAAAAGGCCGCCCCATTTCTGGAGCGGCCTTCTTTGTTTCGTGAGGTGCGGGTTCTCGGTGATTGCTGCGCATTCACCTGCCACCCGCTCGGTGCGTTTGCGGTCAAAGACCGCGAGCCGCCCCGTGA
>Ga0208544_10001404_pt1 | contig 16630 bp, 9 predicted proteins | sample DEB08_DNA_9_FD_184526 | JGI IMG/M metagenome (GOLD analysis project Ga0208544, IMG submission 184526) | Aqueous microbial communities from the Delaware River and Bay under freshwater to marine salinity gradient to study organic matter... | ecosystem: Environmental > Aquatic > Marine > Coastal ... | reverse complement strand
CTTTTGGGGTTAAGCCCCTGCTATCGGCAATCACTTCCTTGATGGAGTCGTCGTCCCATCGTTGAAGATGTGGCGCCCATGCCTTTTCAATCGACAAACGTCCATCCAGAGCTGCTAGTCTCGTACGAAGATGCGGGATCCATCCATCACTGAGATATGTGATATGGATCGTTGGAATCAACATGACACAAGACACAAATCCTGATGCTAGTTGATATGCATCTAAAACTGTAATGATGTCGTTAGCAATGATGTCGTCCCAACGAAGTGTTTGTATGAAGTAATTTAGGCCCCACTGATCTTGAAGAGCGGAATGCTTTACAATGTCCATTCCACCGTATTGAAGCGGTCCATGTACCAACGCACGTGGAGTATTGCGGTTTATCTTCATCAGCGGAAGAAAGACTCCCATTACCAGAACATCCAGTGCATGGCATTGTTTCATCGTAAATTGGGAGAGCCGCATGACGTATGTGGTTTGAGGGACAAGACGGCATGTGAGGAGTATGAAAGCCTCGTGTTGGCGCAAATGCATTGACACTGCTGCCTTGCACATGTGCTTAATCCTTTCCACCCTGCGTCCAAACTCATGTTTCTGATTTCCATCAGGGGCGAGACAGAAGCCAAGGCCTTCATTTGGCTGATCTGGTGACACGAGTGGAATCCTTGTACGCGCTCCTTTGATATCGAGTAGATCCATTTCAAATTCGAATTCGTAATCAATAACTAAGGACGAAGCTACAACGATGTGGCCCAGGATTTGAGTGATGCATTTGTGGAATGCTGTTGAAGCTGCTGCCACATCCTGAATGTTGTACCACTTCTGAGCTCCTTCTGTCAGCTTGCACATGACGCTTTGTGACTCTACTTGCCCATAATCCATTGATCCTGCCCAGGTGTCCACATCATCTGCGTATGCATCATTATTCTTCCTAATTCCCGTCTTGCCTATTACTGAAGGTAGAACTATCCCTGCATAAAGTATCGCATGTGCAAATAGAAGTATGCTACTGGTCATTGTCCACAGACTTGCAACATCACCTTTGCCCTGAATTTCTCCTTGAATTTGTGGGTGACCTAGTTGATTCTTGTAGGTTTGTTTTGAGACACACAGACCTGTCTTGATGTGTCTTTTCATCTTTGCTATTGTCTTTGATCTGCACAATAATTCTATTGCAGTTGCTCCATTTGCTTGGGCGATGATGTTTGTGAACGAAGGGATCATTCGATCAAAACATGCTGTTTGATCATTTGCGAAGAGAGCTATCGTGATTTTTACGTAGCGTCCATACTCAAAGGTGAGCATTTTTCGAGCCGCTGCATCCGTTGAGGTCCGATTTTTGCGAAACCCCCACTGTTCATCATGAAGACCACATGACTCCGCATATCCCATAAGTCGTTTCGAAAACAGAATTTTTAGAGCCGTATTGAAGTCTGCCTCCAGGATTCCAATTATTCGGAGCTGATGAATTTTCCGCACATCCCGTTTCTTCTCGAGCATGACATCGATTTCTGTCGTCCACCTTTCATTAACAAACCCGTACATAAACGGTAAGCTCATCATCACACTCAACCAGTCCGCTATATCATCCTCTCTTGCAAGGACCTTCCACATGGAGTAATGAAGACCTGATGGTGACGAGGTTGTTCTTTCCGATACTGCTTTGAACGCCGATTGGAAGTCCTCTCTCGAAATTGCATTGTCCATTGGAGGAAGGATCATTCTGCTCCTCGTCTGTTGAACTGCACTTAACCATGCCTGAATAGCCTCATCTACCGCCTCGTCCAATGGAATGTCTCCTCGTAGATATTGATCGGCCAGGTCGTTAGTACCATGATTTTCGAGAAGACGTTGCATGAGAGGATCGTGCACTCGGCTGTCTTCGATTGACGCCTGTTGGAGATGACGTTTATTTCGGGCAAGAATGATTGATTCGATCTGCTTGGGCTCTGTTACCTCTGTCCACAGTTCGCATGGAAGATAAAGGGCCATCAATCTGATTTCATTGTTGCTCTGCTGAACTGATGCACGAATTGCGTCTTCTGGGAGCACTTTCAAATGGTGATGTGTGTAGAAGGACACTGGGTGCGTAGGCTGAAGACCAACTTGTGGCGTCTGTGCTGCATATGCTTCAAAAACACCCGAGTCATAATGATATAGCTCTTTTGTCATTTTAGAATAAAACCACTCATACTTTGGTACTTCAATTCGATCAAGACTCTGGCGTGTTCCCTTAGTTGCATTCGTCAGCTTCCTGTTCACACCCCTTTCTTTGGCTAGCCTGGCCATGTCATTCATCTTTTTCTTCCAATCCAATTCCCCTTCTGCTTGTGCAATGTTCCGAGCATTCTTCTCTAGCCAGTCCACTCGTTCTTGAGTCGCATTTTTCTGTACTAGCCAGAGATCTTGTCTGGCCGCAGTAATTTGCTTCCGGACTTGTCGTTTGTTCAGAGTTTTGGCTCCTTTGAAGTCGATGTCGAGTGCCACTGCCCGCTTTACGATCTTTTCTGTTGGTTTCATTTTTCGTGCTGTGGAGGATAGTATTGCCTTCCAGAAATGCAACTTCTGCCCAGCCGTTGTCAGATTCTTCGACCGTTGATATCCGAACTTCTTCTTTGCAACCGATTTCGCTGCACTCATCATGCACTCCGTTAGTTCTCTATCAATTATATGAAACTTCCGAAGATTAATTTCTGTTGCACCGTGCTTTTCAAAGTCCTGGGAGAGCTGAATAATACGTTGTTCGAAGTTCTTTTCATTTGCAAATTTCCGAAATCGTTCCAGAAACTTCTCACACTTGTCTGCATGCTCAATGACAAATTCTCGAGCCGGATTGAGTACCGGACGGTTCAGTACTCCCTTGAAAAGCACATCTTCATCACAGTCCATATAAAGCATTACATGGTCCGAGTTGATGCCCTCGTGCAAGCCAAGAGACCCGATCCGTTTGATTGCTGGTTCGATTGTGGCATCTACAAAAATGAAGTCTATGCGTCGGATTCCTCGTGCATACGTCGTTGGTGTGATTCCTCCGTCTGAAAATTTGTTGTGCATTGGATCAACCAGTTGTACTCGTTCAAGGAAGGACCGAAATGCTGTACTTTTTGAGTCTAACCAGTCGTCATTTGCATCCATCATTAGAATCGGGCGGAATCCCAGTGCTCGTTTCTCCGTGATGAGATTCTCAAGATCTGTGAGAATCCTTGTTCTTGGATCTAGAGTATGGTCGCCTTCTCGAATCATGTTATCCACCTGTTGCGAATAAGCCGTAAAGGGTCCTGCCTTTGCTCCCCTCTTTTGGCTCACTATGTAGGCTGATATAACTAGAATTCCTTCATCCCTGCCTCCTCTCATTTCAGTCCAAGAGAATCGGCCCCAAGGGTCGCTCCCTCTTTTTTGCATTCTGCCACATTGAGGTCCTACTACCGCCAGCATTGACCCACCAGGTTGATAGCCATCCTCGTTTCGTGTTGAAACATTTGAGGCGCATACTACTCTTGAGTGACCCAGATGAGTGTACAGTTGTTGTGCCATTTTTTCTCTGTTGGCTTGATTCCAGTGCACATTGGTTTCGGTGAGCGCCGCCACATCAATTTGTAGTGCTCCCATCGTCGCTATTTCTGGCATAACATGAAGCCCTTCTCGGATACTGATCCCATGTATGTTCTGAAATGCAAAGCGGACCGATCCGCTTTCTTTGTCAATCAAAGGATCTCCAGATGCTTCAATTGCTTCGTTCTCCTCCTCAGATAAAGACAAAACATCGAATCCAAAGCAGTCTTGGAGAGTCAATTGTTGTTTCTTTTTTTGTTTTCGTTTCTTTGCTGAACGCCTCACGGTGTTCCAAGATTTTTCGTTTTTAGCACCGCCTCCTTTCGGTCGTCGGTGCTTTCTGAACCGCGTCCCCCCAGGTGGAAGGAAGCCCAGACACATCCTTGATAATGCGTGATTCTTATTGTTTGTTAGTTTGCTTTTCTCGTTGTTGTTGGTATCGTCAGTTGTTTATGTGGGATTGAGTGAGTGAGTGGAATATATTTGATGTTATGTGTCGTAGTTTAGTGATAATGATGGCCGCCAGCTAAGTAGACCCATTGTGCTTCGATATCTTAGCATTTTCATTTCCTGTCTTCGTCACATGTTCAAATATCGTGTTGATTGCAGGTTGTAGTTTGTCTTTTCGAGGTACTATCTTTGAAGGCACTTTCTCCTCTGATTTCCTTTTGCTGCTGCCCAGCTTGGGTGTCACCTTAGATGGCATTGTCACCGTTAATTGTTTCTCTTTTCCCTCTGCGGATTCTGCTTGCGGAGATAGCATCAATATTGATGTTGCCAATTCCAAGTGTACTACTTTTGACTTATTCACCCTTCTGCCACGATGTAGTGTATGCTCAATCTCATCGACTGGACTCTTAAGTGGCACCTTTGCTCGTCGTGTGCTCACTCCCTGGAATTCAACAGTTGGTTTAATCACCGGCGTCTTTGCTGTTGCCTTCGATGCGGGTTCAATCTGAGCCTCGATCGAAATTTCGCCGCACTCTGTCTTGGAGGTGTCCAGCATCTGCTGCTCTGCTTCCATCTCTACCAATGTTTGCTCCTCCTCTATCTCACCCGCATTACTACGTTGTCCCTGCGTCTGCTGCAACTCAGCATCCTTCATGCCTGACAACTTCTCTACTTGAGCTGTGCTCAGAGGTATTATCTCCTTCTCAGGAACCAACGCTGTCGTATTAGTTGACTTTCTCTCCTCATCCGTTAACTGCTTCTCCTTCTCTATACCTTCATCCGGTGCCTGGCCACTGCTCGGTCTGCTGTTCGTACCCGTCTTCTTCATCTCGGAGATACCCATCGTCACAGCTATTTCTGGCAGAGACCCCTTGGGCTTGGGCATCTCCACTTCCGTCGAAACAAGTGAATCCTTCTCTAACATTACCCTCGGTTTGTCGGTGACTTCCGGCAGTGCTGTCGGTGTTGGTGGTAACGAGGAGGACGCCTGTTGAAAAACCGAGATATCTAGTCCTGGCGGGTCCCGACCATGAGTGCATGTTGGATCAAGTTGGAATATAGATTCCAAATTCTTTGGTTGGATTCCAGATTCTGAGCTAGGAGTCCCGGTGTTTTGAGTTGACTTCGACAATTCAAGGATGTTGTGAGGCGCTTTTTGTTTCGGTGGAGTGTTCATGTCCAAGCCCTGCTCCAAAGAATGCATTGTCTGAGGCGAAGGAACTCCCGTGGATGCAGTGCTCGTTACATTGGTTGTTGATTTTGCCTCCTGCGTGAGATCAGCTCGATTTGGTGTTAGTAACATGGAGACTTGAACTGTTTCGTCCTCCATCCAGCGCCGTAGACCTTCTACCAAGAACTCTCTGGCTTCCTGGAGTAAACTGCGATTTTCGCCATGGAGGCAGTAATATCCCTCTTCATTCCTGCTCATTCCTTCAAATGGGAATGTCACTTCCCCTGTATTGGAGGTGTACTCAGTGAATAATAATATCACCGCCAATGTTGCCCCAGACCGAACTATGCCGTCATTGTCCCTAACGTGTTTGGGTGGTACATATGTCCAAGGATCTATCTCCCGATTCATGTACAGTGTCAGAAAGTTTTCACTGAAAACGGAGGCTGGATATACCCTATCAGCCTTCTGTGCACTTCCAGCTTGATACGAACTTTGGACTATTGGACGTAGAATCGAAGGTGATGGGAGATAGAATCGACCGTGTAGTGGAGATGAGGTCTCAGGAGGCAAGGTAGTTTCCCCTCTACTCTGAAGGCGCCGTGCTCTTGCTCCACCCTCCGATTTGAGCTCCTCTGATATTTCATCAATCGATGTGATCGCCTCTTCGAGACCCTCACTCTGATACTTCTTTCCATCTCCTTCCGTAAACCACACTTGCATGGACTGCGATAGATTATCCAGCGCTGCAATTGTATCCTGTTCACGCGCATATTCTCCAGCTTCTGCATTTGTTAAGTCCGCGCTAAGTTCTGTGCGGAAGGTATCCACAAGATCGGTTGCCTCATTCACTCTGATTGCCATGAGTTTCATATTTCCTGCAATTGATTGGATCAATGCACCTAAGGCTGCAGGCGTCAATTTTTCCTTTGTCTCAGAGGATTGTGGAAATGTCAATGCTATTGCCGCTGTATTTGCATCGATCTTTGTTACCAGCGGCTTGATTCCTGCATTGACAATCTTCAACATCTTATCCTCCATGAGTTGGATACAGATTGAGGACTCAATTGATGGACTCGTGATTTGCTTCGCTCCTTCCGACCGAAGTGGAGACTCGAACGGTTTGGCTCCATCTTGCCCTACAGGGGTCCTCTCCTTTGCCCACGTTGGTGCTCGATCCAAGTTACTGTTTGAATCACCGACTGGTTGACGCCGTTTGCTCTGAATCAGCTCAATTACACTTTGCAGATGAGCACATATAGCATCGGCTGATTCTTCTTCCACCTCATCATACGAGTCTACCTCATGCACCAGCTCTTCAAGCAGTTCTGGCATCTGGAGATGCTCTGCTGGCACGAAGTCCTTCTCATGGTGTACGACTCGCGAGCTGATTTGTAGGTTATCCTGTTCCCAATCCTCTAGCCATGATGTAATGAGATTGCTTAGATCATCTTCGTGTCGGGAAACAATGTCCCTTTTGATAACATCGTACTGGAGATAGTAGATCCTTCCGGTGTCTCCTTCCTCGTGGTGTATTTTAGCAAATGGTGACGCCACATCATTTTCTTCATGTTGAAATAGGTTGGTGGAGGAGAGAAGAACGTCCTCTGCAGTCCATTTTGGCGTTGTTTCATCTCCTTGCTCAGTACTGACAATCAATCTATCTAGCCGTGTGTTCTCTAGACCTTCGATCATTATAAACCTCCGTGATTGAAGGTGAGCCGTCTGCGCATTGAGTGCTGCTTGTAGGCGATCTTGAGGATGGAAGCGCCGAGTTGAGAAGTACGAGTAATTATGTGTGATGCGACAGCGTAGATTATCGTCCGTTGTAGCCAGTGCTAAAATGTGCTCCTCGGCATTCTCCCTATCATTGTTCCTAATCATCACCATTGTCACATCCACATCGTTCAGTGTTCCCCACTCTAGCTCAAATGCTTTTGAGGATAGGTGTACTCCACACTCCCGTCCAATTCGTTGCATTATTTCTGTCTTTGCTACAGTCAGTTCGTCGATTGCACCGCCTCCGACAGCAATCATAGCCATTTGATATTGCACATTTCGACGCTTCAGAACTGTTTGTTGCAGCAGGTTGGTGTTGAAAAACAATTGATAATCTGCACCAATGTCATCAGTAAACCAATTGCTCCGAGAAGTAAGGATTGACAGATCAAATGTTGACTGTACTCTGAATTCCACTGCAAATCCAGTGCCCTCCATCGTTGGAATTGTTGAAAGAAACATCTCCTCCCAATCCTTGCCCGATGGGTAAGTATCTTCAGTGCACTCAAATAATTCTTCTCCCTCTTCGTCATCTTTGTCCGTATTCTTTAGTACCGTCAATTGGCGGCCATTTTCCGTCACTGTTCGCAGTACCTTGACGAGCCATCTCCCTGCAATATCTGCTGGAGTTTTATCACCTGTGTGAACCAGTCTCAAATGAAACTCCCCTTTCGCTGGATTGTGACGCTCATCTGCGTCTAGCCACGACTCCCTTTTGCCAGTGGTGAAACGATATGTATCTCGGGGTATTGTTCTCAGTTCGATTGCTGGTACAGGTTGGGACCTTTCTATTACTGATGGACACCGAGAGTCAAACGTTTCCTCCGTTCTCTGTGACGCCACATCATGTTGCGTTCCATTCTCAGAACATTCTGATTCAAGCTGTGTTGGGGTTTCGGCCTCAGAAGTCATGTCCAACACCATTTCTGCCACCGCTGTGCTTGGCAATTGGAAGTCAGTGTCTGCGTGTTTCCTGCTGCCTGCTGAACCCGCTTCCTCTATCCACAGTAGTCTCTTCTTCTTCTCTGGAGTTAAATTGTAGCTGTTATCTATCTGATGAAAGGGGTGAGGAGAGGACTCCCGCTTCTGCGTTGTTGAAATCAAAACTTCTTTTAGGGAGCCTCGGTGTTGGTCTGAAATTTGGACAGCGCCTCCGGCTGTACCTTTGTCCCTTTTCAAATTGTAAACCCCAGTTGTCAATCCCACTCCATTGTTATTCTCCCGTTTTGTCTCCCCACATGCCACACCCGTTGTGTCCAAAAAATCAGCAGCGCCTCCGGCAGTACCATTGGCCATTTGCAGGGTTTGTCCAGTGGAGTCCAGTGCCATTGTCGCTGCTGAGTTAAGAGAAGTTGGGGTAGAGCAGACGGCGGATTTGGCTTGAGATTGATCAATGTTGAGAGTAATTGGCAAGAATAACTTTCCACCTTTGTCATAACTTCCCTGTCCCAGGTCATTGTGTCGTGGCGCAATTTCGTTTCCGTGAGAGCTGGTGATAAAATTGGCAGCGCCTTTGGCCGCGGCTTGACCCTTTTGCTGAAAGTTCTTTCCGTTATGAAGGTTACGCTCAGATCTTTCTGATGGATCTTTCAAACTGTTAATTATGCCTTCCCGACATACCTCCCCATTCTCCCTTTTCTCGATCTCTTTTGAATCACGAGGTGTGTTCAAAATGTTACTAGCGCCTCCGGCAGTACCCTTGGCCACACTCAGGATTTGTCTAGTGGGGTCTTGTGCCATTGTTGCTGTTCCCTTTTTCAGATGCTCTTGTTTCTGACCCATTTTGCCATGATGGGACCTGACGGAAAAATCGGCAGCGCCTCCGGCTGCAACTTGGTTTATACGCAGAATTTTCTTGAGCTCTTCCGTCTCTTTCATTGCATCCCCTGCAACCCGAGTTGCTCCCAAAAAATCGACAGCGCCTCCGGCAGTGCCCTTAGTCTCACTCAGGGATTTAGTTGGGTCCAATGCCATAGTTGCTGTTCCCTGCTCCAGCTTGTCATGCACTCGTTTTCCGTTGCCATAGTGATTGTCGGCGGAAAAATTGGCAGCGCCTCCGGCCGCGACTTGGTCCAAATGCAAAATCTTCTTCAGTGCTTCTGTGCCCTTCGTTGCCATATATTTATCTTCAGTAGACTCCTGCACCATCTCTGGGTATGGTTCTCTGATTGCTGCACTCTTCTCTTGTTTCCTCTCCTCCTCTGAGACACAAGGTGTGTTCAAAATTTCGGCAGCGCCTCCGGCTGTACCCTTGACCACACGCGGGATTTCTTTAGTGAGTTTCAGTGCCATTGCCGCTGCTGAAATGTGTGAGGTTGGGGTGAAGGAGACGGCAGGTTTGGTTTGAGTGTGCATATTTTTGATTTCATTTTCCAAAGCCACTTTTTCATTTTTGGCATAGGTACTTTCCCTTGGAACTGCACTGGATTTATCTATCTGCTGTTTCTTCATTGCTTCGATTCCCTCACTACTTGACTTTCGTGGTGCACTTGAGCTGTGTGCAAGATACGCAAACCTCTCCTGCGCAGTTCGCCGTGGTAGAATTTGATAGGCGCGTAATGATGTTTCCAGCTTCCCTGGCACTAGAAAGTATGACTGTAGATCCAAAAGACTGATCTGACCATTTTGGAGGTGATCCATTATTTTCTTTTCTAGGGTTGGATGAGATATTTGGACCCACTGTTCTAGTGATTGAAGCAATGCACACAGTCGATCCTGTGGCTCCTGGAGCGGGTAGATGACTTCCTGGAGCATCATTCCGGTATACCCCAATTGGACGTTTGGGGCAGTGGTAGGAGAACTTGGAGGTACTGTGTGCGATCCAAGACTTCCTAGTTTGACTTGCTTGGCGATGTAGAGATCTTGATTGTTGGTGGAAAAATCGGCAGCGCCTCCGGCCGCGACTTGGTCCATATTCAAAAATTTCTTCAGTGCCACTGTCTCCTTTGTTGTCGTAGACGGAGCTTCGGTTGACTCCTCTGTCATTGCCAAGGATGTCCCTCCAATTGCTGTGCTCTTCTCTCTTTTCCTCGCCTCCTCTGATACACAAGGTGTGTTCAAAATTTCGGCAGCGCCTCCGGCTGTACCCTTGGCCACACGCGAATTTTTTTCAGTGGGTTTCGGTGCCATTGCCGCTGCTGAAATGTAAGAGGTTGGAGGTGAGGAGAAGGCAAGTTTGATTTGAGTGGGTGTACGTTCAAGTTGATTTTCCAAAGCCACCTCTTCAGTTCTGACATAGCTACTATTGTTGGTGAAAAATCGGCAGCGCCTCCGGCCGCGACTTGGTCCAAATGCAAAATTTCCTTCAGCGCCACTGCCTTCCTTGTTGGCGTAGGTTGAGCTTCGGTAGACTCCTCTAACATTGCCGAGGATGTCTCTCCAATTGCTGTGCTCTTCTCTCTTTTCCTCGCCTCCTTTGATACACAAGGTGTGTTCAAAATTTCGGCAGCGCCTCCGGCTGTACCCTTGGCTACACGCGAATTTTTTTCAGTGGGTTTCAGTGCCATTGCCGCTGCTGAAATGTAAGAGGTTGGAGGTGAGGAGAAGGCAAGTTTGGTTTGAGTGGGTGTTTGTTCAATTTGATTTTCCAAAGCCACTTCTTCAGGTCTGACATAGCTACTTTCCCTCGTCGTTGCCTTAATAATGTTTGCTCCCTCCACTGGCTTCGTCTCTCCCCTGTCATCCGCTGGCGTGGTAGTTGCTTCAAATGACACTCCTCCGTTTTCTGTTGCGTCCCATGTTGCTGATGCTTGCAGCTGAAATGGATTCACCGTTTTTGGAGGGGAGCTGATTCCAGAATCATTCTGTGGACTTGGTGGGAGTGGGGCCGGGGCTGTCTCTGCTTCGTTTGTTGACCTCCTACCCCCCTCTCTTGACAGGACTCTATTATCGTTCAACTCCTGTCTCAATTTCCCCGGGATTACAAAGAGTGTCTGTAGATTGAGAATGCCCTGTGTTACAATGAATTTCATAATCTTCGCCTTATCTTGGGGATGATTGATCTGAACATACAACTCAAGCCCTTGAATTAGTGACTGCCGCCTGGTCTCGATTGGTTTCTGAGCCTTGAGGAATTCTTGTAATGACTTCCCAACATAGCCGAGTTGATCACTTGGTGCTAGGTTGTTGTTGTGACTTGACTGTTGCTCCTCTTCCACCTGTTCTGGCTGCTTATTATTATTATTATTTAGATGGAGTGCAGTGTCCTCTTCTGGTGCCAAATGCGCCGCCTCCTTCTTCTTGGCTAGTTCCTCGAGCGTTGGAATTACGGAGAGTCTGATCCACGTGAATTTTCCTAACACTTTCTTGATTTTGGTCCATTGAAAGATCGCCCCCTCGATTGAGCATAGTTGAAACAATTTCAGCTCTTTCTCATTTGCATTTTTGAGGGCTGTCATGAACGAGGTGTAGTGGAACGCCATGTATCGCTTGCAGAACAGTTCAATCACCTGGTAGAAATCCTCCCGTGATGCAGTTGCGTCTTGCACTCGTTTGAACGCCGCCACTCCCACATACATACTGGCCTGACTGTTCGGGCTCAATTTCCATTGATCAGGTTGTGGTACTGCCATCTCTGCTCGCCTGCTTTCACGTATCGCAAAATTTATATTATTAGACACTTTGTAAAAGAACTCAGTGTTTTTTCCGTGCCAATGACGATCCGCTTGGTCAAGAACTATCCCCGTGCCCTTGGTTGCTCTCTTTGCCGCAACTGTCACCATGATTGAGTATTTTTGGTAGCTCTCAAAGTTTCTGATTGAGTCAAAGTTGCATTCCTGATCCAATGGAATTGCATTTAGTGTTGCCGCTGCATCTACACTTGTTGTTGCGAGCATCTGCCCTGGGCGCTTGGTTGACCTCGCATTGCCGTCTCCGCTGGGGTTTCGGCCTCCCCTTCCGCCCCTCCCCCCTCTACCTCCTCTCCCTCCCCTCCCTCCTCTTCCTCCTAACTGAACTAGTCCCCGACCGCTGAATCTTCCTCCATTGCCACCGTATGCAACTTTTGGGCGCCGAGGTGACCGTACTGGAGACGATGTGTTCTTGCCTTTCCCCCCTGCCGGCACGTCCTCTCGAAGAGGCGCCTCTATCGCTGCCGATGCCGTCTTTGCCTGAGTGTCGTCCCTGGCAGCAGCAGCTTCATCTTTCTCATCTCCCCACGACATGATTGTCTTATTATATTATTATAAAGATTTAATTCAATACCGAAATATACAGACGATTGCCGCTTGTTTTTCGGGGGCGTAGAGAAATACTCCCAATTTAAATTCCCGTTCGGGGTTGACCTTTCGTATCGACTCTCTTCCTTCTGAGTTGCCTTTACAGGATCCAAGCTGTTGTCCAGGCTTGATCCGACTGATAGGCAGCTACTAGTCTGCTTGCCGGTGGGATCTGCACGTGATGTTCCGCGCCGAATCCAAAAAATCTGACCAGCAAGTGTTGCCGTCGGGCCTAGCTTTCAGATGAATTAGCTCGATTGATGTGAGCAGCGTGCTCTATCAATGTTGCCTGGCTGGTTACTGTTGTACCGCTGATGACTCTGCTCGACCTCTCCTTGATATTAACGTTAGCCGGGCTGATGTTCCGCGCCGGATTCTGCAGAGTATTTCGTGAGTCGTCTTTCCTTGATCAATCTGTGGCTCTTGCTGCAACCGATCCCGCTCGTCAGAATATAGTTCGACACTGAGCTCTTTGTGGGCTTGCCTTGATGCCTGGGTCTTTGGACAGACCTGACGTTGCCTGTCTTGATTTATGCTTTTCGTCGCGCCGGAAATACTGGCAGCGATTCGGTCCGTTCTTGGGCTACAGACCTTGGTAGTAGGCCTGAATTTTGATGATCTCCTTGTAGCGATGGTCCCGAAGGGTTCCGCGGAGGTTTCGTTGGCTTTGGGTGGTGGTATGGACAATGGTATCACCTTCCTTGCTGTTATTGTATCTCGTTCGGTTCCGACGTAAATACTGGCAGCAGTTTTGTCTCGTTCTCGGGTCACAGACCACTTCAGAGGCTCCAAGTTTCAACTATGTTGTTGTGATGATGATAGTGAGGAGCGCCGTGTATGTCTCGGCGGGGTTTGTTGGATGGCAAGACGACGGTTCCGACGTCCTTGATGCTATTGACGATGAATCGATCTCGCACGAGATCGTACGCCTGGGAAAAGCCCGTTCTTGGGCTGCTGAAGTCCGTTTGGGCTCTGGTTTTCGATGGCGTCGTCGTATCGGTGATGGACGAGGCCGTAGGAGTGATTCCGGCGGGATTCTGTGGTTGGTTATCCAACTAGATTGTCTTCCTTGCTGTTATCGACGATGAATCGATCTCGCGCGAGATCGTACGCCTGGGGAAAGTCCGTTCTCGGGCTGCTGAAGTCCGTTTGGTCTCTGGTTTTCGATGGCGTCGTCGTATTAGTGATGGACGAGACCGTGGGGGTGGTTCCGGCGAGTTTCTGTGGTGGCTTATCTTTCTGTGGCGTGATGTTGCTAGGGAGAGGGTGAGATGGTTTCGGATCCCATGGTCAGGGTCTTCGATGCTTCCTCGCGCGCGCGATCTCTACGTAGGAACAGTACTAAGCGTAGTTTTGCTGTTCGCTTACTATATTTTGACTTTTTTGACACTTTTCGATTTACGAAACCCGAAAAAGTGGAGCAGCCCACGTAACCACGGTTACAGCCAGACGCCAAGCGCTAACACCAGTTAGGGGGTTTATCCAGCAAACGGGTCAAAAATGAACTTCCCAAATATCATTTTTTGAATAGTCATACCTATCCCAATCAATCCAACTAAGAAATGTTACTTTGGGGCAAAACATAAATGTTACTCATACCATGATTATTTATACCTTTAAACACCTAAAAACACCGTTTTTTGTATATCCTCCACATTTAGCCACAATTTGATGATGTTACCCACTCTTTTACACAAGATAACTACCTCATGATATGTTATAAAATGATCTGTACTCATGTACTCATACTGATTCATTATATGCAATGTATTGATGTAATTTAACAAACAAATGACAATAACCAATTTATTTCTTAGTTATGTACTCCCTCCATCCCCCTTTTTGATAGTTTTTAGGTTCCAATTACCCATGGCAAACTTTTGGTCGGTAATCCTCATATCATGTTCACCCAAGCAGTCATCGTCCCACGTAACCCTGACACAATTTGTTTTTGAGTTTACTACATCTAGTACCACTCCATGGTACCACCCCAAGCATTGTGTCCCGCCATCACCGCTATAATTGAACAACATTTCTAAGCTGAATCCTTTCATTTTGCCAACTTTTGGTGGCAAATTCGATTGCCGGTCGTACCACCGATCCCCTTCCCCCATATCCTCTCTCCTATCAATCTCCAGCATTGCATTCCCCTTGAACAGCCTCAGCTTCTCTTCTGAATGCTTCCACTGATCTTCTGCCAAGTGCGATGTTGTTCCCAGCTCCTTCATATCCGGCATCTTTGGCAAATTCACAGGTGGCTCCGTTGGCATTTGCTTATAATTTGCCAATGGAATGACATTATCCATTAGCCACTTCAACAATTCCTCAGACATGAAGGTTACTTCATCCTTCGACCAATCATGGTGAGCCTCTTCCCATCCCAGCCCCAAATACCTGATCAAGATCTGCTCTTTCACAGCGGCCAGCCTTGCTGCTTCGCTACCCAAGTCTCTATACACTTCTCTTGCTCTGATTACAGTCAACCAACAACGAGGCGAGAAGTATTGCTCAAAACAATAAACAGCAACAATATAGTCCTCTTCAGCAATGGCAATCTTCTTCTCCTGTGCAATCTCCTCCTTCCTACGCCTCTTGTCAAATTGATTTTGCAGAGCAACATCAAATCGACATCTGTTGTGCTTTGCATTCTCACTTGATGCAATCATTGCAGTCCGTTGCAATTCTTGTGGTAGCAAGTGACATGTGCCAATGGTTGTGTCCACCCGCTCATGCTTGGTACTCTTCCTCCCTAACACAAGCTGAGTGTGACCTTGGCCAAAGTCATTGTTGGCCCTTGTCTTTCCCTCTACCGCACAGTGATCCAGCCAAATAGTACTACCAAGCTTGAGCCCATGTCTATTCTTGGCTATAGATAATGCCAACGAGGTGAAGGAAATCGATGATATTGAAATAGACTGCAAGATTTATGTGGATTCTGCAAGCCGTTCCAATTACTACAACTCACCAGTCATGGTCACTACAACTACTGCAGTTGTGGCTAAACCTTTTCCTTGGGTTCCTAGACTCCCTGATAATGGTAGTCCATTTGCCAATGGCTTTATTCCTCCCTACGAAGATCATAAATCCAACAAAGATGATTGCAGGACTTTACTTCTCAAAGACATTCCATTGCCTGATAATGGCGGCCCATTTGCAAATGATTCTAATGCTCCTGGCAAGCCAGGTGAACCACCCCAAGATGAGGATAAAATAGTGGCTATAAATGAGAAAGGATATTACAAGTTTGACAACTCTTCAATTGATGAAGACTTTCATCAGGATTGATGTCCTACTCTTTTTGGCGAAACATCCTCAATCCACAATAGGCTTGTCCAGCACAATGAACCCTCGTTTTTAGAGAAGATTCTTCTCAAGAGAAAAGTGGTAATTTGGCACACAATCATGGGTTTTGTGCACTCCACAAAGAAAATGTAGATGAAGTCGAAGCTGTGTTAGGAAATAATATTGTTATAATTACTCCAAACAAATGCAGCAGGCCTAAAAAAGATTCCAATAAGATGGGAGAATCTGCTAGGAATTTGGGCATGCATGATGTTTGAAAGCGATTTGTTGGGGTCTATTGTTTAGAAGGTTTTTTACTGTTTTAGTCTTATTCTTAATTGGTATCATTCGCTGAAATTTGTTGCCAGTTTTTGTTCCAATAAACTAAATAGGTTATCAAGATGTCCCACAAGGTTTAGATATATGTATTGGTAATTTTGACAAGTTTTATCACGTCTAACATGGACAATCAAGAAGATGTATTGCAAAAGGTTTTGAGCTCAGATGAGTACTCCAGAATCTTCTACAATGAAAAAAGAGGAAACAGAAGGAGAGAAAGAATGAAAAGAGGAAGGAAAAACGGTAAATGCTGTCGGAATCCCAAAAGGAAACAGATATTGAAAAACGTCGTTGTGATTATGCAGGTATGCCAAACAAAAATCATACAGAACTGTTGAAGTCTATGAAGGAATATCAGGAGACCAACAAGGAAAGCTTCTTGGCTGCCAAGAAGGGGTATCGGAAGGCCAACAAGGATGAAATCACAGTTGCCATGAAGGGGTATCGGGATGCCAACAAGGATGAAACCACAGCTACCATGAAGGGGTATCGGGATGCCAACAAGGATGCAATTACGGCTGTCAAGAAGGGGTATCGTGAGGCCAAGAAAGATGAAACTGAGATTGCCAACAAGGAATACTATACCTCAAATAAGGGTTCGATCCTTGACAAGAGAAAAAATACCGTATGCAACAGAGTTGCATCCATTTTTGTTGAAGCATGGTTTAGAACGCCATTGTGTTGATGTAAGCGATGAAGAAGAAGACACCAGTATCTTGTGCATGACCTGCTACAGTGAATCCGAATCAGCGAGCAATGATGATTCTGTATTCTCAGACAGTTGTTATAGTAACAGCTGCTGTTCATAAAATGCAAATTGTTTTGGTGAACAATGTTCAT
>Ga0208544_10001403_pt1 | contig 16631 bp, 14 predicted proteins | sample DEB08_DNA_9_FD_184526 | JGI IMG/M metagenome (GOLD analysis project Ga0208544, IMG submission 184526) | Aqueous microbial communities from the Delaware River and Bay under freshwater to marine salinity gradient to study organic matter... | ecosystem: Environmental > Aquatic > Marine > Coastal ... | reverse complement strand
ATCCAAGTGCGCATAGGCAACCGAAAACCCCAGCAGATATAGGCTGAGCGTGGTTGCCCCCCAGAGGCGCGCCATGGCGAAAAAGCGCAAGGGACGGCGCGTGGCCAGCACCAGCGCCGCCAGCACGGCCGCCCCGGCCAGCACGCGGACGATGGAAAACGCCAGCGGGTCGATATGCCCGCCCTCGACCGCGGCACGGTTCAGCACCGAATTGGCCGCGAAGGCCAACATGGTCAGTGCGGTCAGCCCCCAAAGGCGTGCGCCGGTCATGCAATTAATCTTTCTACCATCTCGCCCATCGCATGGGTGAACACGCCGCCGGCAATCGTGGCCTGCACCTGCCGCAAGCCTTGATCAACGACAATCAGATCGGCGCGGCTCCCTTTGATCAGGCTGCCCCGATCCGCCATTCCCAACAGCCTGGCTGGCCCCGACGACACCAGTGGCCACGCCTCGGACAGCGACCATCCTTGCGCCAGCAGAGCCCGCACCGCACCAAGCGGCGCGGGATAGTGATAATCCGAGGCGAGCGCGTCGCAATGTGCCGCCAACACCACATCACGCGCGTTCATCCCGCCCTTCTTGTGGCTTCCCCCACGCACGACATTTGGCGCGCCCAGCACCACCCTGTCACCAGCTGCATGGGCGGCGGCGGCCACATCGGCAGTCAGCGGAAATTCCGTGATCGTGACGTTCATCGCACGCAATGCGGCGCGGTCGTCGCTGTTGCCATCATCATGGCTGCCCACCCGCACGCCACGCCCTGTCAACGCCGCAACAAGGCTGGGCAACGCCGCATGTGCCGCGCCCGCATCGCCGATCAACCGTTCAATCAGCGCCCGATGATCATCAGGCGATCGACCGGATTTCAGGGCCTGACCGGTCAGGCCCGGTGGCGGACGCCCCTTGGCAATAGCCTCATGCGGGAGGTGGTCGTTCAAGACCACATAGCCGATGCCATATTGGTCGATCATCGCAAGCGCTGCGTCGAAATCCGCGTGGCAACCAACCTCGAACCGCAGTTGTACGCGCAGACAGGCGCGGGCGTCATGGGCTTGAAGGGCCGCGCATAGGGCTTGGGCGAATTTCGGGCTGCGCATCCCACCTTCCCAGCTCCAGAACTGGGCCAGCATTGCCGTCGTGATCCCATTGGCGGCCAGTTCACCCTCAACCGCGCGCAGGCCTTGACCCAGATCGGTGGCGGCCCCCCGGCGGGGCGCAAGGTGCCGTTCGAACCCGTCGCCATGGGCATCGACGATGCCCGGCAGAACCACCAAACCCGACAGGTCAACCTCGCGTGCGGGGCCATCGGCGATCACACCATCGGCAATGGTCACAGGCTGTGCGACCAACCCTTCCGGGGTCAGCACACGGGCATTCACAAAGCGGATTGGCGGCAAACTCATGCCAGCTTGTTGGGCCAATTCACGGCCAAGGAAAACCCCTGATCGGTCACGGTTCAGGCATCGCGATAGGCTTGTGCAAACAACATCGCCCCATCGGCCTCGGACAGGCCCGCGCTCATACCGCCGCCGATCAAGGCCGCTGCCGCCCGCAGTGTCGGGGTCTCGACGCCCAGTTCCGCCGCGACGCACTGAAAAACATCGTTGTCCTTTTCCAACCCCGAAATTGTGAACCCCACGGTGTCATCCTGCCCAAGCATCTTGGGCAGACGGTCACGTAACACCGGAATGGACGCCGGACCGCCGAACAAGATCGTCAGGGCCGTTTCCAACGGCAGCCCAGCGCGCTTGGCCACGCGAATCTGTTCGGCAAGTCCAGCCATGTAGGATTGGACAATCCCATTGTTGATCGTCTTCATAACCAGCCCGGACCCCAATGGCCCAAGGTGAAAGATACGACCCGACAGCGGCGCCAGTGCCGCCAGTGCCCGCGTGGCAGCCTCGGGCGTGCCGCCGATGAAGATGCCGCAATTTCCGGCGGCGACAAGCTCTGGCCCGCCGGAAATGGGGGCATCCACGGCCATCGCGCCGCGCGCCATGATCGCATCGATCCGGCCCGTCAGAACCGAGGGCACCACAGTGCTGGTCTCCACGATCACCTTGCCGGTGATATCTTGTTGCAACAGCGCATCCAGCATGGCCGCAACGGCCACGTCGTCAAACAGGCTGAGTACCAGCGCGTCGGCGCGCGCCACCAACTCCGCAAGATCGCCGGCTTGCGGCACGCCGTCCACGGCACGCCCGGATCGGGTCCAACCGACCACGTCCCGCCCCTGCGCCGCGTATCGCGCGCCGATGGCGCTGCCCATGCGGCCCAGCCCGATAATTCCGATCCGTTCCATCTTGCACCCTCCATTTTTCGCAATCTGCCCGCTGCACGCGCAAAGAAAAAGGGGCCGCATCATGCGGCCCCCTTTCATATTCCCAACGCGTTGTGACGCGTCTTACATCATGCCGCCCATGCCGCCCATGTCGGGCATGCCGCCACCGCCGCCGCCGTCTTTGGCGGGCTTGTCGGCAACCATGGCTTCCGTCGTGATCAGCAGACCCGCGATGGAGGCTGCGTCCTGCAACGCGGTCCGCACGACTTTGGCCGGATCAATCACGCCAAACTTGAACATGTCGCCATATTCTTCGGTTTGTGCGTTGAAGCCGAACGTCTTGTCGTCGCTTTCCCGGATCTTGCCAGCCACGACCGAGCCATCAACGCCCGAGTTCTCGGCGATCTGGCGCAGCGGTGCTTCCAACGCCTTGCGGACGATCGAGATACCGACGCTTTGGTCGCTGTTGGCGCCCTCCATGCCGATCAGGCATTTGCCGGCCTGAACCAGCGCAACACCACCACCGACAACGATACCTTCCTGAACGGCAGCGCGTGTTGCGTTCAGGGCGTCGTCGACGCGGTCCTTACGCTCTTTCACTTCCACTTCGGTCATGCCGCCGACGCGGATGACGGCAACGCCACCAGCCAGCTTGGCAACACGTTCCTGAAGCTTCTCACGGTCGTAGTCAGACGTGGTTTCTTCGATCTGCTGACGGATCTGAGCAACGCGCGCTTCGATCTCGGCTTTTTCGCCGTGACCGTCGATGATCGTGGTCTCGTCCTTCGTGATCGTGATGCGCTTGGCTGTGCCCAGCATATCCATGGTCACGTTTTCAAGCTTCATGCCCAGATCTTCCGAGATCACCTGACCACCGGTCAGAATGGCGATATCCTGAAGCATGGCCTTGCGGCGATCACCAAAGCCGGGGGCTTTGACGGCGGCGATCTTCAGACCACCGCGCAGCTTGTTCACAACCAGCGTCGCCAAGGCTTCGCCTTCGACATCTTCCGCGATGATCAGCAGGGGCTTGCCCGACTGGATCACGGCCTCAAGCAGCGGCACCATCGACTGCAGCGAAGACAGCTTCTTCTCGTGCAGCAGAACCAGAGCGTCTTCCAGTTCGGCAACCATCTTTTCGGGGTTGGTCACGAAATACGGGCTCAGGTAGCCACGGTCGAACTGCATGCCTTCAACGACCTCGGTCTCAGTCTCGAGGCCCTTGTTCTCTTCGACGGTGATGACGCCGTCGTTGCCGACTTTCTGCATCGCGTCGGCGATCTGGCGGCCAATCTCGACTTCGCCGTTGGCGGAAATCGTGCCAACCTGCGCAACCTCGGCGCTATCCTCGACGGGACGCGCAGCAGCTTTGATCTGTTCGATCACTTTTGCAACGGCCAAGTCGATGCCGCGCTTCAGGTCCATCGGGTTCATGCCTGCGGCAACCGATTTCAGACCTTCTTTGATGATGGCCTGCGCCAGCACGGTCGCGGTGGTGGTGCCGTCGCCGGCCTCATCGTTGGTGCGGGAAGCGACTTCCTTCACCATCTGTGCGCCCATATTCTCGAACTTGTCTTCCAGTTCGATTTCCTTGGCAACCGACACACCGTCCTTGGTGATCCGCGGTGCGCCGAAGGATTTTTCGATCACGACGTTGCGGCCCTTGGGGCCAAGCGTGACCTTCACAGCGTCTGCCAGCGTGTTGACGCCTTTCAGCATCCGGTTGCGAGCGTCGGTAGCAAACTTTACGTCTTTAGCAGCCATGTTGTGCTCCTATCCTATTGTTGATTTGGAAAGCGTCCGCTCAGGCGATCAGGCCGAGGATGTCGCTTTCCTTCATGATCAGCAGCTCTTTGCCATCGATCGTAACTTCGGTGCCCGACCATTTGCCGAACAAAATCTTGTCGCCGGCCTTGACGTCCATGGCGATACGATCGCCATCTTCATCCTTGGCGCCTGCGCCAACAGCCACAACCAGCCCTTCGGCCGGCTTTTCCTTGGCGCTATCGGGAATGATCAGCCCGCCTTTGGTTTTGTCGTCGCCTTCAATGCGCTCAACAAGCACGCGGTCATGCAGCGGTGTGAATGCCATTTCTCGAACACTCCTTAGGTTCGTGTTTCGCCTCGTTAGCACTCAGTCTCGCCGAGTGCTAACGAGGCAGCAGATAAGCAGCGTAGCGCGGGGTGTCAACAACCCTGAACCGCAGAATTTTACGGATACGATTTCGGCTCATGAGGCTTTCGCGTCATGAGCCCCACGTTCAAAGGAATGATGCCTTTGCACCTGCACGCGTTGCACCCCCTGCAACCGTTTTCACACTATCATTCGGCATGGGGCGACACCAATGGCTCCCGGTGGCACTGCCTCCCTGATCGGGGAAAGACGACGCCCGCTGCCATGCCTCCTCAGCGCCGCCAGCCGCATGTTTCCCCGCATAACCAGCCCCCCACGAGCACTCAAAAAGGTTACTCAAAACGCACCTCTCGGACCTGCGGTCGCGGTCCGATCCGCGCGCGCGTCCGATCCACGCCCACCACCCGAACCGCCCCGCGACGCACTTCCCCGTGACAACCCGGCCACACGCCGCTAGAAGGGCCGCGAATTTCGTCAGCATTTGCAGGGACACAACCCATGACAACCCTCGTCTTCGGGCACAAATCACCCGATACCGATTCCACAGGCTCCCCGATCATCTGGGCTTGGTATCTTTCCCAGATCAAAGGCGAAGTGGCCGAACCGCGCCTGCTGGGCGAACCCAACACCGAGGCGGCCTTCATGCTGACCCGGTGGAACCTCGACAAACCGGAAATCATTGCCGATGTGGCCGCAGGCACCCCCGTGGTCATCGTCGATACCAACAATCCGGCAGAACTGCCCGAAGGTATCAATGCCGCCGACATTAAAGGCATCATCGACCATCACAAACTTGTTGGGGGGCTGGAAACCAAAGGCCCGATAGACATCCGGATGGAGCCGTTGGCCTGCACCGCAACAATCATGTACAAGATGATCGGCGATGATGTCGCGCAGATGCCGACGAACATCAAAGGCGTGATGTTGTCGTGCATCTTGTCCGATACGCTGGAATTCCGCAGCCCGACAACCACCCCCGAAGACACCGCAATCGCCCACGCGCTGGCCAAGGATCTGGACATCGACATTCCCACCTATGCCGCCGAAATGTTCGCTGCCAAATCCGATGTCACGGCCTTCTCGGACGCCGAATTGCTCCGCATGGACAGCAAGGAATACACGATCGACGGAACATCTTTCCGGGTTTCGGTGCTGGAAACGACCTCGCCTGAAACCGTCTTGTCGCGCAAGGAAGGCCTGATGGCGGCAATGCCCAAGGTCGCGCAAGAAGACGGCGTGGATCAGGTGCTGCTTTTTATCGTCGATATCCTCAACGAAGAATCCACGATGCTCATTCCGAACGCACTTACCAAGAAAGTGGCCGAGGCAAGCTTTGCCACGGTCTGCGGCGACGCGGACACCGTGGTCTTGCCGGGCGTCGTCAGCCGCAAGAAACAGATTATCCCCAACCTCACGATGTGACGGCAGGGCCAAGTGAATGCGAAAAGGCCGCCTGAAAGGGCGGCCTTTCTTGCGTCCGGTCGGCAAAAAGCAGCCGACTTTCGCGGCCCATCAATACATTTGGGCGCGAATTCTCAAAGATCACCGTTAGGCTTGCCCCAAAATTTAACGGAGATCCCCATGCCCATTACCCTCAACCGCCGCACGTTCCTTGGCACGACCGCCAGTTTCATTGCCCTGCATCCCTTCTCGGCGATGGCACAAGCCAATCAGGCCCACCTGCGCATCATGGAAACCACGGACCTGCACGTGCATGTCTTTCCGTATGACTATTACGCTGATCGTCCGGTGGACACGGTCGGCCTCGCGCGCACGGCTTCGCTGATCAACGCCGTTCGCGCCGAATCAACGAACGCGATCTTGCTGGATAACGGCGACTTCCTTCAGGGAAACCCGATGGGCGATTACATCGCCTATGAACGTGGCATGGCCGAGGGCGACAGCCACCCGATCATCACCGCGATGAACACGCTCGGGTTCGACGCGGGAACATTGGGCAACCATGAATTCAACTATGGTCTGCCGTTCTTGATGAATTCGCTGTCCGGTGCGGGCTTTCCCATGGTCTGCGCGAACGTCGTCACGGAAATGGGCGCGACGCCCACTCAGGACACGACCCTGATCCCCCCCTACATCATCCTCGACCGCGAACTGACCGACGGTGCGGGCGTCACGCATCCGATCCGGATCGGGCTGATCGGCTTCGTCCCGCCCCAGATCATGACGTGGGACCGCCGCCACCTTGAAGGCAGCGTGATGACGCGCGACATCGTCGAAACCGCCCGCGCCTACATTCCGCAGATGAAAGAGGCGGGCGCCGAGATCATCATCGCACTCAGCCATTCGGGCATCGGCGCGGCCGACCATACGGATGGCATGGAAAACGCATCCGTCCCGCTGGCCGCCCTCGACGGGATCGATGCCATTCTGACCGGCCACCACCACCGGGTCTTCCCCGGCCCCGATTATGCCGACACGCCCGGCGTCGACGTGGCCGCCGGGACCATCATGGGCAAGCCGGCCACCATGGCCGGGTTCTGGGGTAGCCATATGGGCCTTGTGGACCTGATGCTGGAACGCGATGGCAACACATGGCGCATCGCCGCGCATACGTCCGAAGCGCGGCCCATCTTCCGCCGTGAAGAAGACCGCTCCATCACCGCACTGGTGGAAAGCGAACCAGCCATCCTCGCGGCCGTGCAAACCGAACATGACGCGACGCTTGCCTACGTGCGCCGCGCCGTCGGCACGACGGATGCGCCACTGCACAGCTACTTCGCCCTGGTGGCCGATGACCCCTCGGTGCAGATCGTGTCGAACGCCCAGACGTGGTATATTGCGCAGATGATGGCGGGCACCGAAAACGAAGGCCTCCCGATCCTGTCGGCGGCCGCGCCCTTCAAGGCGGGCGGTCGCGGGGGCCCGGACTACTTCACAGATGTGCCCGCAGGCGACATCGCCATCCGCAACGTGGCAGACCTGTATCTTTATCCCAATACGGTGCGCGCTGTGCGCGTCACCGGGGAACAGGTCCGTGAATGGCTGGAACGCTCTGCCGGGATGTTCAACCAGATCATCCCCAGCCAGCCCGATCAGGTGCTTCTGAATCCGGATTTCCCCTCCTACAACTTCGACGTGATCGATGGCGTCACCTATCAGATCGACCTCAGCCAGCCCGCCCGCTACGACAATGACGGCATCGTGGTGGCCCCCGATGCCCACCGGATCGTCAACCTGATGTATGATGGTGCTCCGATTGACCCGGCCCGGGAATTCATCGTTGCCACCAACAACTATCGCGCCGGTGGCGGCGGCCATTTCCCCGGGGCGTCACCCGAAACCACCGTGTTCGAAGGCCCCGACACCAACCGTGATGTCATTGTTCGCTACATCGTGGAACTGGGCACCGTGAGCCCCTCGGCCGACGCCAACTGGTCGTTTGCGCCGATGGCGGGCACCACGGTCCTGTTCGACACCGGACCGGCCGCGACCGCTTACCTCGACGACGTGCAAGGCGTCGCGATCACGCCCGCGGGCGACGGCCCGGATGGCTTTGCGCGCTACCGCATCGCCCTGTGAAAAATCCGTGCCCTCCCCCTTCATCTTGGTCAACAAACTCCGGGGGGAGGCGCGCACAGCGCGACGGGGGGGCTGGCCCCCCCCGGCCGAACCGCCTAAGCAGGGGCCAGCTTTTTCAAACCTGCTCAGGACCATGACCCAGATCATCCGCTCCCTCGCCGAAATCTCCGACCGTTACGATGCGCTGTTCTGCGATCTCTGGGGCTGCGTCCATAATGGCATCGAACCCTTTGCCGAAGCCGTCGCCGCCCTGCAGGCGTTTCGCGCCGCCGGGGGAACCGTTGTCTTGCTGACGAACGCGCCGCGCCCACGTGCCAGCGTTCAACGCCAACTTGAAAAAATGGGGCTACCGCAAGATAGCTGGGATGTCATCGCCACCTCCGGCGACAGTGCGCGCGCCGCGATGCTGCGCGGCGCCGTTGGGCAAAAGGTCTATTTCATCGGCGAAGATCACGACCAAAGCTTCTTTTCCCCGATGGACATGGTGGCTGACGCAATGGACATCCAGCAGGTTCCGCTCAACGAGGCCGATGGGATCGTGTGCACCGGCCCGTTCGATTCCCATGCCGATCCGTCCGTGATGCGGCCCCAGTTCTTGCTGGCCAAGACCAAAGGGCTGAAACTGCTCTGCGCCAATCCTGACATCGTGGTGGATCGTGGCGAAAGCCGCGAATGGTGCGCCGGCGCGCTGGCCGCGCTCTATACCGAAATGGGGGGCGAGAGCCTCTATTTCGGCAAGCCCCATCCGCCTGTCTATGACCTTGCCCGCCGCCGTCTGGCGCAACTGGGCAAGGATATTTCCGATGATCGCATTCTGGCCGTGGGTGACGGGATCTTTACGGATGTGCAGGGTGGCATCGGTGAAAACATCGATACGCTTTTCATCTCGGGCGGCCTCGCCAAGGAGGACACGGGCACCACGGATCAGCCCGATCCTGCGAAACTGGACGCATTTCTTCAGGCGTCCGGTACGCACCCCAGCTATGCGATCGGTTACCTCAGGTAACCACTGCGTAACTTTCTTGCAGAATAGTGGTCATATTTAGCAATATTGTTGCCGACAGGATTGCGCAAGCCGGCCATTTTGGGTATGAGAGGCCAAATCTGTGCAAAGGCCCCGCTATGCTCGACAACATGCCCCGTGGCACAATCTGCATCGAAGATATCGAAATCGGCATGACGCGCAGCCTGTCCAAGGTGGTGACCGACCGCGACATCGCGATGTTCGCAGAGGTATCTACCGATCATAATCCGGTTCATCTGGACGAAGACTATGCCCAAGACACGATCTTTGCAGGCCGGATTGCGCATGGGATGCTGACCGCCGGGCTGATCTCTGCGGTGATCGGCGAACAACTGCCCGGCCACGGCACGGTCTATCTGGGTCAGACGCTTAAATTCATGGCCCCCGTCCGTCCCGGCGACCGGGTCCATGCCGAAGTTCAGGTAACCGCCATCGACCACGCCCGGCGTCGCGTCACAATGGCGACCCATTGCACCGTCGATGGCACCATGGTGCTGAAAGGTGAGGCCGTTGTTCTGGCCCCCTCACGCAAGTTCGACTGAAAATAGGTTACAAAGATTCGCGATTTCCTAATTCTTTGTAACCTATTTTTTCCGTAGGCGACCCCACCTTGCCCCCGACCCCGACCCCGGCTAAGTCCGCAATATGCGGATCGTGCGAGACCATCAGTATGTGCTTGAAACGGATCGCGGCGCGTCTGCCGCGATCGGGAACTTCGATGGCGTGCATTTGGGTCATCAGCATGTGATCGACCTTGCCCGCCACGACAGCGCGCCGCTGGGTGTGCTGACGTTTGAACCGCACCCCCGCGAATTCTTTGCACCCGGCGCCCCGCCGTTCCGCTTGATGGGTGCCGAGGCCCGCGCGCATCAACTGGAAAAGCTGGGGGTCGAGGTGTTGTATGAACTTCCCTTCAACCGGACCCTTTCGGAACTGTCGGCGGAACAGTTCGCGCGCAACGTGCTGGTCGAAGGGCTGGGCCTGACCCACGTGGTCGTTGGTGCCGATTTCTGCTTTGGAAAGAACCGCTTGGGCACCGCCGACGGTTTGCGCGCCATGGGCAGGGAAATGGGCTTTGACGTCACAATCGCCACGCTTTTGTCGGGTGATGTGGGGGCCGTATCCTCCACCGCGATCCGTCAGGCGCTGACCGATGGCAAACCCAAGGTCGCCGCCAACATGCTGGGCCATTGGCATCGCATCGAAGGCCCGGTGATCCACGGCGAAAAACGCGGGCGCGAGCTTGGTTATCCGACTGCGAACATGTCGCTTGATCGCCTGCACGTCCCCAAACCCGGTGTCTACGCGGTGCTGGTGGATGTGTTGGAGGGCCCGCAGGCCGGGCGGTATCATGGCGTTTCCAACCTTGGCATTCGGCCGATGTTCGAACGCGACACGCCGAACCTTGAAACCCACCTCTTTGATTTCAAAGGCGACCTGTATGGCCGCCACGTGTCGGTCGGCTTGGTTGATTATCTTCGCGGCGAGGCGAAATTTGACAGTCTGCCCGCGCTGATCACCCAAATGGATGCTGACAGCGCACGGGCACGCAGCATTCTGGCGGCATTATGAGAGATCAGTTCTGGACCCGCGTCCCGATGAAGAAGATGACCGCCGAAGAGTGGGAGGCGCTGTGCGACGGCTGCGGGAAATGCTGCCTCAACAAGCTGGAAGATGAGGATACGCAGGAAATTGCCCTGACCCGCGTGGCGTGCCGTCTGCTTGACGATGAAACCTGCCGGTGTGGTAATTACGCGATCCGAAAAACCTTGGTGCCCGACTGTATCCGGCTGACCCCCGACACGATGGCGAAAGTCGCCTATTTCATGCCGCAGACCTGCGCATACCGCCTGCTGCATGAAGGCAAACCCTTGTTCTGGTGGCATCCTCTGGTCTCAGGTGATGCCGAAACAGTTCACACGGCGGGCGTTTCCGTCCGCGGCATCACGGTGCCGGAATTCGAAGTGTCCGAAGAGGACTGGGAAGAACATATCATCGAGGAACCAGGTACATGATGTTCGCATCCGACAACACCGGCCCCGCCCATCCGAAAGTGATGGAGGCAATGATGGCCGCCAACACCTATGCGATGCCCTATGGCAACGACCCGTTGAGCGCCGAGGTGCGCGACGGGCTTCGCGCCTTGTTCGAGGCCCCCGACGCGTCTGTGCATCTGGTTTCGCTTGGAACGGCGGCGAACGCGCTGGCGCTGGCGCTGATGGCCAAGCCATGGGACGCGGTCTTTTGCCACCGGATCGCCCATGTGCAACAAGACGAGGCTGGCGCGCCCGAGTTCTACACAAACGGCGCAAAGCTGACCTTGGTTGACGGTGCACACGGGAAAATGACGCCCGAAGGTCTGCGCGCCGCGATGGCGGATGCCGGGGGCAGCGTGCATAGCGTGCAGCGGGGGCCCGTGACCATCACCAACGTGACCGAGGTTGGCACCGTCTATTCAATCACGGAAATCAAAGCCTTGTGCGATGTCGCGCACGAATTTGGCAGTCAGGTTCACCTTGACGGCGCGCGGTTTGCCAATGCCTGTGCCGCCTTGGGCTGCACCCCGGCCGAGATGACATGGAAGGCAGGCATCGATGCCGTCAGCTTTGGCGGCACCAAGAACGGCTGCCTCGCGGTTGAGGCAATCATCTTCTTTGATCCGTCCAAGTCATGGGAACTGGAAATGCGCCGCAAGCGGGCGGGCCATTTGTGGTCGAAGTACAAGTTTCTGTCCGCCCAGATGCAGGCCTATATCAAGGACGACCTGTGGTTGGAGATGGCGCAGGCAGCCAACGCGCGCGGCGCGGAATTGGCGGCGGGTCTGCGCGATGTGCCGGGCGCAAGGTTCCACCATGAACCCGCCGCAAACATGATTTTCGTGGACCTGCCCCGCGCGGCGCACAAACGCGCCAAGGCGGCTGGCGCGCAGTATTCCCTGTTTGGCGATGCGGAAGGCGCGGACGATGAACTGGTCGGCTGCCGTCTGGTTTGCGACTGGTCTTTCTCGTCCGATGCAGTGCAACGCGCGCTGGCTCTCTGGCGCGGTTAGGCAGCGATTTCCATCGCTTCATCCCGAATGATGCTGGCGATCAGGGCGGCGGCCTCGGCTGACAGCGTCAGCGGCAGGCGCATGTCGATCAATCCGGCCAGCACCGCGTCGGTCTGCGGCAGTGACTGCGCCGTCGTGTACTGCCAGCTGTCATAGCGGGACGTGAAGGCCATGGGCTCCTTGCGGCCGAACCATTTCAATTCCACGCCGCGTGCCAGAGTCGCGGCCAAGAACGTCTCGATCTGGTCCGGGTCGGCGGCAGGCAGCAGAAACTGGATCGACGACCCGACGATGGATTCCCGCGGATCACGTTCGATGACCTGCAAGCCCGGCGTGTTACGCAACCCTTCCTCGACCCGCACATAAAGATCGTGCCACCGGGCGACCTGCACAGGCAGATCGGCCAGTTGCGGCCGCAAGATTGCGGCGCGCAGGTTATCCATCCGACCGGAAATATTCGGCGTCAGATACTTATACTTTTCGAATGTATCCACAGGGGGGCGCGCCTTGTGCCGCGGGTAAAGCATGTAGCTTCCCGACAAAAGGATCGCGCGGGCCATCAGGTCAGGGTCATCTGAAACAATGAAACCACCCTCGCCGGAATTGATGTGTTTGTAGGTCTGGGTGGAATAGCAGCCCATCACCCCGTGACGCCCCGACGGCACGCCGTTCCAAGCCGCGCCCATGGTGTGCGCGCAATCTTCAATCACCTTGATGCCAGCCGCGTCGCACACCGTCATCAGCCTGTCCATGTCGCACATATGCCCGCGCATGTGGCTCAGAAGCAGCACCTTGGCACCCGATGCCTGCGCCTTGACGGCCAGATCATCAATGTCGAGGGTCAGGCTGCTTGTCGTCTCGACCAAGACCGGCTCGGCCCCGACTGCGGCGATGGCGCCGGGCACTGGCGCAAGGGTGAAACCGTTCGAAAGCACCTTGTCACCATGCCTGATGCCAAGCGCGCGCAGCGCGTTGGCCATGGCGTAACCGCCCGAACAGACTGCCAGCGCGTAGGCGGCGCCGGTGAAGGCGGCAAACTCCTCCTCAAGCAGTGCGACCTCTCCGGCCTCCCCTTCGGCTAGGTTGTAACGATGCAACCGACCGTGGCGCAGAACGCGCAGGGCCGCGTCGATCCCGGCCTCGGGGATCGGCTCTTGTTGCGTGAAATTGCCGGTGAAGCGCGTTTTTTCCATGGTCGCGAAGATGTGGCGCAGGCCGGTGCGCGTCAATGGGGCACGCGCACCGTCTTGTACCCGGGACGTCGTTCTTTGCGCGACAAAGCGCGCCTAGGGCAGGATCTGGTCCAGCACCCGATCAAGATCATCGTAGTGATCCAACAGCGCCTCGGGCGACAGGCCGGCGACGGATTTTCCGCCGGGGCCAAAGGTCACAAGAACCGATGGCACACCCGCAGCACGCGCGGTTTCGCGATCGGTGTCGGTATCGCCGATCAGACAGGCGCGTGCCCGGTTGCCTCCGGCCCGGTCCACCGCGGCAAAGAAGGGTGCGGGGTCGGGTTTGCGGGTCGACAGCGTATCGGCGCCCACAAGCGATGCAAAATGATGCGACACGCCAAGGCTGTCCATCAGCTGAATCGCCAACCCTTCGGGTTTGTTTGTGCAGATACCGACCGCAGCCCCGACAGCCTTGAGCCGTTCCACAGCCGCGATTGCACCGGGGTAAAGCGTGGTATGTGTGTCGATTGCCGTGCCATAGGCCTCCAGCAAGATCGGATAGCCGCGATCGACGGTTGCCTCATCCAGCGCGCCCGCGCGTGTCAGACCCAGCCGGAGCATCGCCCGCCCGCCCCGCAACGCCGTGCCATCATCGGCCCCGCGCAGCAGTTGCGGCGCATGGCCAAGCACCCCAAGGGCCGCGTTTGCCGCCGCGATCAGGTCGCCTGCCGTGTCGGCCAGTGTTCCATCCAGATCAAAGATCACCGTGCGCATAATGCCCCCTTTGGCAGATTTCCGCCCGGCGCTGAAACGTTGCGAAAGGCGAAGTGACCGCCGCCCGGCTTGCGCGCGACCCGGACATGCTTAATACCGGGGCAAAACAAGGGAAAGCAGTATGTCCGCACCTGTGACGCAACGCCCATCCGCGCTGATCATTCTGGCAGCCGGCGCCGGAACGCGCATGGCATCGGAATTGCCGAAACCGCTGCACCGGATCGGTGGGGCGCCGATGCTGGCGCATGCCTTGTCGGCAGGTGCGGCACTGGAACCGGCCCGCATCATCGTGGTGACGGGCCACGGGGCCGATGCGGTCGAGGCCGCGGTGGCCGATATCGCGCCATGGGCCGAATGTGTGCGGCAAGATCAACAGCTTGGCACTGGCCACGCGGTGTTGCAGGCGCGCACGGCGTTGGCCGATTTCGACGGGGACGCGTTCGTGCTCTATGCTGATACGCCCTTCATTTCCGAGGCGACGCTGCACGCGATGCAGGCCGCACGCGACCACCATGACATCGTGGCGCTTGGGTTTCACGCCGCCGAGCCCGGTCGTTATGGCAGGATGCTGATGGAAGACGACCGTCTGGTCCGCATCGTGGAGGCCAAGGACGCCACCCCCGAACAACTGGCCGTAACGTTGTGCAATTCGGGCCTTGTGGCGGGCGATGCCGCGACCCTGATGGCGTTGCTTGCCGATGTCGGGAACGACAACGCGGCGGGCGAGTATTATCTGACCGACGTGCCCGAACTGGGCGCGGCCAAGGGGCTTTCGGCAACCGCCATCATCTGCCCCGAGGCCGAAACCCTTGGCATCAACTCAAGGATCGAACTGGCTCGGGCCGAGGCGTATTTCCAGACATCCAAGCGATTGGAAATGCTGGATAACGGCGTAACGATGCCGGCGCCCGACACGGTACATCTGGCCTTTGACACCCACGTGGGTGGCGATGCCACGGTGGAGCCCTACGTGGTTTTCGGCCCCGGAGTGACCGTGGAAAGCGGCGCCATCATCCGGTCCTTTTCACATCTGGAGGACTGCCACGTCTCCACCGGGTGTATCGTCGGGCCCTATGCCCGCCTGCGCCCGGGAGCCGAGTTGGCAAATAACGCGCGTGTGGGCAACTTTGTTGAGATCAAGAACGCCCAGATCGGTGAAGGCGCGAAGGTGCCGCATCTGTCCTATGTCGGCGATGCAGATATCGGCGCGGGCGCAAATCTGGGGGCGGGAACCATCACCTGCAACTATGACGGCGTGATGAAGCACCGCACCACCGTGGGCACCCGCGCGTTCATCGGGTCAAACACCATGCTGGTCGCCCCGGTGACAATCGGCGCCGAGGCGTTGACCGCATCAGGGTCGGTGATCACCGAAGATGTGCCCGCAGGTGCGTTGGCGGTTGCGCGCAGCAAGCAGGTGAACAAACCGGGGCTGGGCCGACGGCTGATGGACAGGCTAAGGGCGATCAAGGCAGGCAAGGAGCAATAGGATGTGTGGCATCGTCGGTGTTCTGGGCAAGCATGAGGTCGCGCCCATTCTGGTGGAAACGCTGAAGCGGCTGGAATATCGCGGCTATGACAGCGCGGGGATTGCCACGCTTGCGGATGGGCGGCTGGACCGCCGCCGCGCAGTCGGCAAGCTGGTGAACCTGAGCGATCTGCTGGTGCATGACCCCCTGCCGGGCAAATCCGGCATCGGTCACACGCGGTGGGCCACCCACGGTGGCCCCACGGTGGCCAACGCCCACCCGCACCGCGCCGGTGGCGTGGCCGTCGTGCACAACGGCATCATCGAAAACTACAAGGAACTGCGCGCCCAGCTTTCCGGGCAGCCCTTCGAGTCAGAGACAGACAGCGAAACCATCGCGCGCCTGTGCGAACACCACATCGCGCAGGGCCTGTCGCCGCGCGATGCAGTCACCCGGACAGTGAACGCACTTGAGGGGGCGTTTGCCGTTGCGTTCCTTTTTGACGGCGAACCGGACCTGATGATCGGCGCGCGCAAGGGCTCACCGCTTGCCGTGGGTCACGGAGATGGCGAGATGTATCTGGGCAGCGATGCGATCGCGCTTGGACCCATGACCGACCGGGTGACCTATCTGGAGGAGGGCGACATCGCGTTCCTGACCCGGTCCGGTGTTGAAATCCGCGATGCGGACGGCAAGCTGGCCAATCGCGATGTCCGCATGATCGCGGGTCAGGCCACCCAGATCGACAAGGGCGGGCACAAGCATTTCATGGCCAAGGAGATGTTCGAACAGCCCACTGTCTTGTCCGAATGTCTGGCGTATTACGCACCCGGCGACACGGTGGCGATACCGGGCCAGTCCCCCGATTTCACCGATACCGACCGTGTTACCATGGTGGCGTGCGGCACCGCGCATATCGCGTGCCAGGTGGCGAAATACTGGTTCGAACAGCTTGCGGGCCTGCCCTGCGATGTCGATATCGCCAGCGAATTCCGGTATCGTGAGCCGCCCATATCGGGCCGCGCCACCGCCCTGTTTGTCAGCCAGTCAGGCGAAACGGCGGATACGCTGGCGGCGTTGCGCTATACCCGGGACAAGGCGGCCACGATCTTGTCCGTCGTGAATGTCGCCGAAAGCTCCATCGCGCGCGAAAGCGACCTTGCCCTGCCGATCATGGCCGGC
>Ga0208544_10001402_pt1 | contig 16635 bp, 18 predicted proteins | sample DEB08_DNA_9_FD_184526 | JGI IMG/M metagenome (GOLD analysis project Ga0208544, IMG submission 184526) | Aqueous microbial communities from the Delaware River and Bay under freshwater to marine salinity gradient to study organic matter... | ecosystem: Environmental > Aquatic > Marine > Coastal ... | reverse complement strand
ATGCTAATTCCTCTAACATTTTCAGTGGCTTTCTGCAGGTGCAAGAAAACCGATTTACAAAGTTAACTACCTATTTGTGCATGAATTTACAAATTAGTCCAGTATCCTCAATGGTTTGTTGATGCTTGCCCCAATCATGGCGGAAAGTAGGCATGCACTGTATCAGTGGCTGTGGGTCTGGCGAGGAGTTTGGATCCGCACAAATCTCTAGGGAGGATATTTATGTCCAATTCGAAGTTTTCACGTCGTGGCGTGCTCAAAACTGGCATGGTTGCCAGTGCTGGTCTCGCTATTCCACAGTATCTGCGCGCAGCCGGCCACACTGGCTACACAAATGCGCCTGGCGACAGCGGGTCTGTCAAAATCGGCTTCAACGTACCGCAGACTGGTCCTTACGCCGAAGAAGGCCTTGACGAACTGCGCGCTCAAGAGCTTGCAGTCGAGCATCTAAATGGCATCGGCGACGGTGGCATGCTGAACACTTTTTCTGAAAAGAACCTCGATGGCACAGGTATTCTGGGCAGGAAGGTCGAGTTCATAACAGGCGATACACAGACGAAATCTGACGTAGCCCGTGCATCCGCACAGTCCATGATCCAGAAAGACGGCTGCATCATGATCAACGGCGGGTCATCTTCCGGTGTTGCGATTGCTGTTCAAGGTCTGTGCCAAGAAGCTGGTGTGATCTTCATGGCCGGCCTGACACACTCCAACGACACAACTGGTAAAGATAAGAAAGCCAATGGCTTCCGACACTTCTTTAACGGTTACATGTCTGGTGCGGCTCTTGGTCCAGTTCTGGAGGCTGAATACGGGAATGATCGTAACGCTTATCACCTGACAGCTGACTATACATGGGGCTGGACACAGCAGGAATCCATTCAGAGTGCGACAGAAGCACTTGGCTGGAAGACCACACAAAACGTTCTAACGCCAGTTGGCGCTGGCGACTTCTCATCATACATCGCTCCTGTTCTGAATTCTGGCGCGGATACATTGATCCTTAACCATTACGGTGGGGACATGGTAAACTCTTTGACACAGGCTGTTCAGTTTGGTCTCAAAGACAAGCAGGTCAATGGCAAAGACTTCACTATCATTGTGCCGCTTTACTCTGAGCTGATGGCCGCTGGTGCGGGTTCCAACATCCAAGGCGTGTTCGGTTCAATGAACTGGAACTGGCAGCTGCAGGATGAAGGCACTAAAGCTTTCGTTAAATCCTTTGGCGAAAAATACGGCTTCCCGCCATCCGGTGCGGCGCACACTTGCTACGTTCAGACTCTGCTTTATGCGGATGCTGTGACACGTGCAGGCACTTTCAACCCTTGCGGCGTTGCCGAAGCTCTTGAAGACTTCGACTTCGACGGTATGGGCAACGGTCCAACATCGTACCGTGGCGCCGATCACCAGTGCTTCAAAGACGTGTTGGTCATGAAGGGTACAGACAATCCAACGAACCAGTTCGATACACTGGAGATCGTGGAAGTCACGCCGCGTGCACAGGTTGAGTACGAACCAGACCACCCCATGTTTGCGGGCGGCGATCTGGGCGAATGTAACCCTGGCGCATAAGCTAACCAAATCCGAGACCGGCGCAATGTGCCGGTCTCACCTACCTCGGGGGATCGGGGGCTAGACGGCCACCATTGGGTGCGCCGTATCAGTCAAGACTGGTGAAAAAGGCGAGGTCAATGGACGATATTATTCTACAAATTCTGAACGGGTTAGACAAAGGGTCTGCTTATGCTTTGATTGCCTTGGGTCTGACGTTGATCTTTGGGACACTGGGTGTGGTCAACTTTGCCCACGGAGCCCTTTTCATGATCGGAGCGTTCTGCTCGGTTACGGTGTCACGTGTTTTGTCTACGAGCTTCGTAATAATTGACGAGACCCAGACAGATTTTCTTGGCAATCCGCTCAAGGTCGAAACGCCGTATGTACATGCATGGTTCGGCCCGGAATTTGGTGCATCACTGATTGACTGGGCGGTTCCGATCGCCATTGTCTTCGCCATCCCTTTCATGGTCCTTGTCGGCTTCGTTATGGAACGCGGTCTGATCAAACATTTTTACAAACGACCTCACGCGGATCAGATTCTTGTGACCTTTGGACTTGCAATTGTCATCGGTGAGATCATCAAAGCCAACTTTGGCGCAAACCCAATCCCTACCCCTGCCCCTTCTGCTTTTGCGGGTGCTATGGATTTTGGAGTCATGTTAGGTTTTGAACCCAACGCCATAATTTATCCAATTTGGCGCTTCGTCTATTTCTTGTTCTCAATGTTTATTATTTTCGCTGTGTTTGCCTTCCTGCAATTCACAACATTTGGCATGGTTGTCCGTGCGGGTATGGCAGACCGCGAAACCGTCGGCCTACTGGGCATCGACATCGACAAGCGCTTTACCTTTATGTTTGGCCTTGCCGCGGCGGTAGCTGGTTTGGCCGGTGTGATGTACACGCCGATCTTGTCGCCGAACTATAATATTGGGATGGACTTCCTAGTGCTGTCGTTCGTTGTAGTTGTTGTTGGCGGTATGGGGTCATTACCCGGCGCTGTGCTGGCTGGCTTCATGCTGGGTATTTTGCAGTCGTTCGCATCCATGAACGAGGTCAAATCAATACTGCCCGGTATCGACCAAATCATCATCTATCTTGTTGCAATCATCATCTTGCTGACCCGGCCACGTGGCCTCATGGGACGCAAGGGCGTGATGGAGGAATAATCATGTTTGGTATGAACAGAAAAGATACAATACTCTTCGTCGTCGTTTGCGTGATGGTGCTACTGGCCCCTATCTTCCTAAACCCCTTCCCTACGGAAAGCGCGTTTTCGCAGTTCAACGCGGGCTACCCTGCCCTTATGCAACGCTTTGTCATCTTTGGCATTCTGGTCATCGGGTTTAACATCCTCTTCGGCCTGACAGGGTATCTGTCCTTCGGACACGCCGCGTTTCTTGGTGTGGGATCGTTTGCCGCCGTTTGGATGTTCAAACTGCTGTCCTACAACATCGTCCCTGCCATCGTCTTGTCAGTGGTTGTTTCGGGTCTGTTCGCGGTCGTCATCGGCTATGTGTCACTACGTCGGTCAGGCATTTATTTTTCAATCCTAACGCTGGCCTTTGCCCAGATGATGTATTCAATCGCCTATTCTGACCTTGTCGGCAAAATCCTCGGCTTCCCGATCACTAACGGTGAAACCGGGTTGCAAGTCTACAACGATGATCCACAATTCCTTTTAGGAAATGGCCCGACGACGCCACACTTGTTTGGCTGGGAAATGAACGGGTCCGTTACATGGGACATCGGCGGCTGGAGCTTTGTGTTCCATAACGGCTATTACCTTGCCGGGTTGTTCATGATCCTGTCTTTCTACATAGCGATCCGGATTTTCCGCTCGCCATTTGGTCTGATCCTGCGGTCAATAAAATCAAACCAACAGCGACTGAACTACATGGGCGTATCAACACGGCCTTATATGCTTACGGCTTTTGTAATCTCTGGCATGTACGCTGGTCTGGCCGGTGGTCTGCTGGCTTCAATGGACCCTTTGACAGGGGCGGAACGTATGTTCTGGACCGCATCAGGAGAGATCGTGATAATGTCGATCTTGGGTGGTGTTGGGACGCTGATCGGTCCGATCCTTGGCGCTGGTGTGATCAAATACATGGAAAACATCATCTCTACAATCAACGACACAGTGGTACATGGATGGTTTGGCTTTATGCCCGATGGCCTTGAGGATTTCGTGGTTGCCATTGTTCACCCGTTCATCGGAAAAGGCTGGCACCTGACTTTGGGCCTTGTGTTCATGGCGGTCGTAATCTTCCTGCCCGGTGGTTTGGTTGAGTTGGGTCAGCGCATTGGCGCGAAGTTCAGCCGCAAGAAAACAACTGACGTCGCGTCCAGTACCAAGACGCCAGCTGAATAAGGAGATTTGAGATATGGGCATCCTTGAAATTAAAGGCGTCAACAAACGCTTTGGTGGATTGCAAGCTTTGGGTGACGTGAACCTAAGCATTGCTGAGAACACGGTCCACGCGATTATCGGCCCAAACGGGGCCGGTAAATCCACGCTGCTGAACGTGCTGGTTGGGAAATTGATCCCGGATAGTGGGTCTGTGATGTTCGACGGCCAATCTATCCTAGGCCGTCAGCCTTACGAAATCAATCAGATGGGCATTTCTCGGGTGTTTCAAACGCCCGAGATTTTCGCGGACCTGACCGTGTTCGAAAACGTAATGATCCCATGCTTTGCTAAGCGCGATGGGGCCTTTCGGCTTCACGCATTGGGCAGCGTGGGTCACGAAACGGACATCCACGAAACCGCCGAGGCCATTCTAGAAGACGTCGACATGCTGGAAAAGCGGCACATGATCGCCTCCTCCCTTTCGCGAGGTGACAAGCGGCGGTTGGAAATGGCGATGTGTCTGGTGCAAAAACCGCGTTTATTGCTGTTGGACGAACCCACCGCCGGTATGGCCCGCGCGGACACCAACAACACAATCGACTTGCTGAAAGAAATCAAAGCGAAACGCGATATCACGATGGCGATTATCGAGCACGACATGCACGTAGTGTTTTCTTTGGCGGAACGCATCACTGTGCTGGCCCAAGGCACGCCATTGGTCGAAGATACGCCTGAAAACATCAAAGGCCATCCGAAAGTGCGCGAAGCGTACCTTGGCGAAGCACAGGTGTAAGGAACAACCCCATGAACCAGCCATTCAATAATAACGCCAATAACGCGGCTACTCATCCCGCTTTTCTGAGCGTCTGGGAAATCGAAGCGTATTACGGCGAAAGCTACATTGTTCAAAACGTCAGCTTTAACATCCACGAAGGCGAAATCCTGGCACTGCTTGGACGTAACGGCGCGGGCAAAACTTCAACCTTGCGCGCCATTGCCCGCCTTGAAGATCCCGCCCTAAAGCATGGTGAAATTTGGTTGGACCATCAGCCGTTGCACCAAATGAAGGCGCATCAGGCATCTGCTGCGGGGATTGCGCTTGTGCCGGAGGATCGGCGCATCATTGCGGGCCTGACGGTTGAAGAAAACCTGCAACTTGCCCAAATTGCACCGCCGATTGGATGGTCTCTGGAACGCATCTATGATCTTTTTCCCCGCTTGGGCGAACGCCGCAAACAAGATGGCGTGACACTTTCAGGTGGCGAGCAACAGATGCTTGCGATCGCACGCGCCCTTGCCCGTGACATCAAGGTCCTGCTGCTGGATGAGCCATACGAAGGCTTGGCCCCTGTTATCGTGCAGGAAATCGCCAAAACACTGGGGATTATCCGTGATCAGGGCATCACGACTGTGATCGTGGAACAAAACGCCGTTGCAGCCCTAAAGCTTGCTGACCGCGCCGTGATCTTGGACACCGGCACCGTGGTCTTTGACGGCTCAGCCGCCGAAGTGCTTGAGAACGACGAACTGCGCGCGCAGTACCTCGCGATCTAATCCAGCACACGCGTTAATCTAAAATCGAAGGGAGTTCGCTCCCTTCGATTAATCATTTGGTAAGCCACAGCGCTGATTCCATCCCTGTTAATGTTTAAAACGGGGATTACCAAATGGACACGTCACTCAATCTTCCAGCGACACAAGCGGTTCCATCCGCGCCTTCACCTGTGCTTGATCGATCTGTCACGACCAAACTCGCCCCTATCGATGCCCAAGACAGTGCGGCGACACGCCCAACAGAAAAGCCGTTTGTTGCACAAGTTGTGAATGCACGGCTGTCAGGCGTGGATTTTCCACAAAACCCCAGTGAAATCACCCCGCAAGACCGTACGCTGCGGCCCTATGACGTGCCAATGCTGCCCTATTCCGCAAAGCCCCCAACGCCCGAAGCTACGGGTCAGACCGGACACAGCGGCGCACCATTGATCAGCAAAACGGAACCCTGAAAAAATTCAAACACAGGTGTACTTTCCACCTTCGCTGGCTTGCCCTATAAGTGACCAAATGCTTTGTGACGTTGCGTCGCAAAAGCTTCAATAATATGGGCAAAATGGCCGAGGGAAACATGAGCAACAAAACGTCTCACGAAAGCGATGTCAGCTTTATTCAGGCATTGGCGGAACTTTTGCGCGAAAACGATCTAACTGAACTACAGGTCAAGCGCGACTATGGTGAAAACGACAGCTTGAACGTTCGCGTCAGCCGTCAAACACAAATGGTCATGCAAGCCAGTGTGCCAGCCGCCGCCGCTCCAGCGGCCATTGCTGCAGCTGCGCCAACCGCTGCACTTGCAGCCACTGAAAGCACCGATCCAGCAAGCCACCCCGGCGCAGTAACATCGCCTATGGTTGGCACGGTCTATATGGCCGCAGAGCCAGGTGCGGCGAATTTCGTCAGCGTCGGCACAACCGTCAAAGAGGGCGATACAATCCTCATCATCGAAGCGATGAAGACGATGAACCACATCCCTGCCCCACGTGCAGGAACGATCAAGCGTATTCTGGTCGAAGATGGCGGTCCCGTTGAATTCGGCGCCCCTCTTGTGATCATCGAATAAGGGCGCACCCATGTTCGACAAAATACTCATCGCCAACCGCGGCGAAATTGCACTTCGCGTCGTGCGCGCATGCCGCGAACTTGGTGTGAAATCTGTGGCCGTCCATTCGACCGCTGATTCTGACGCAATGCATGTGCGCATGGCAGACGAGGCCATCTGCATCGGCCCACCGTCTTCTGCACTTAGCTATCTATCGTTTCCGGCGATCATCTCAGCTTGTGAAATAACCGGGGCGCAGGCGATCCACCCCGGGTATGGTTTCTTGTCAGAAAACGCTGCATTTGTGCAGGCAGTCGAGGACCATGACCTTACGTTTATCGGCCCCACAGCAGAACATATACGCGTCATGGGCGATAAAATTACCGCCAAAGACACGATGAAAGCCTTGGGCGTACCATGCGTTCCAGGGTCGGCAGGCGGCGTGCCAACACTGGCTGACGCGCAGCGCATCGGCGAAGAAGTCGGTTATCCTGTCATTATCAAAGCCACAGCAGGCGGCGGTGGTCGCGGAATGAAAGTAGCAAAAACAGCCGCTGATATGGAAAAAGCGTTCTTATCAGCACGCGCCGAAGGCAAAGCCGCGTTTGGTAACGACGAAGTCTATATCGAAAAGTACCTGACGACACCGCGTCACATCGAAATCCAAGTCTTTGGCGACGGCAAAGGCAATGCGGTTCATCTGGGTGAACGCGACTGCTCGCTGCAACGGCGCCATCAAAAAGTATTTGAAGAAGCCCCCGGTCCTTGCATCACACCAGAATTGCGCGCGCGCATTGGTAAGGTCTGTGCGGATGCTGTCGCCAAGATTAACTACATTGGCGCTGGCACGATCGAATTTCTGTTCGAGAATGACGAATTCTATTTCATCGAAATGAACACGCGTCTGCAGGTCGAACACCCCGTGACCGAAGCGATCTTTGGCGTTGATTTGGTGCGCGAACAATTGCGCGTCGCATCCGGCATGCCAATGTCGTTCACCCAAGAAGACCTCAAGATTAATGGTCACTCCATCGAAGTGCGCATCAACGCCGAAAAGCTGCCAAACTTTGCGCCCTGCCCCGGTACAATAACGCAATATCACGCCCCTGGGGGCCTTGGTGTGCGCATGGATTCAGCGCTTTATGATGGCTACCGGATTCCGCCATACTACGACAGCCTGATTGGCAAGCTCATCGTGCATGGGCGTGACCGACCAGAGGCTTTAGCGCGACTAGAGCGCGCATTGGGCGAACTGATCGTGGACGGCGTTGATACGACCTTGCCGCTATTCCACGCATTATTGGCAGAAGAAGCCGTGCAAACTGGTGATTACAACATTCACTGGCTCGAGCAATGGCTAGAGAAAGGCCTACTCTAGAAACTGTGGCCGTAGCGTACATGTTGCGCGTCGCAAGTTCCGGTCAGGCGAAAGATAATAGTCTCTGACGCCTGATCGCTGATCGGGCGGCAGACTGTCCCAATCCGACCAAGTCACATCATAGCAAAGCCCCTGCGCCATCATTTCAAGCGCCGCACGGCTTGGGATGCCTTTTACCGCAATTGATTGCCCGGGAATTTGCGGCGTCGCATTCAGATTTTTGTCCGTTCGCTCGCGAACCAGCCTGATGATCGCGCCCTGCTGTTTTATAAAATCGCTGTCGATTATGATCAACTTTGGATGCAACTGGCGCACCAGATCCAGCAAGCGAAAATGATCCATTACGTGATATAGCAACCCGTAGATCGCGATCACATCGTATTGCTCTTTTGCCGCGATCGAGGCCTGCAGGCCCACGAAAACGTCTTGAACGCGCACAGAAATGCATCCCTTGAACGGCGTTTCCGGGAAAGCTTGGAATTGGGCTGCGACGTCCGCGCGCGCCTCGATTGCCGTTACAGCGGCTGCACCCGCACCCGCAAATGCATATGCCCAACGGCCATCATGGGCGCCCAAATCCAGAACGCGCGCACCTGCAATGTCTGTGAGAAATGGTGCAACCAAAAACGCGAAACGCTTGTTAAGACGTGCAATCTGATTTTCCTTGCCATCATACTGTGCAAGTTCGGGCAAAAAATCAAAGAATGCCAATGCACTGTCCTTTTTCAAAAGCGGCATTGATGATAATAGCGGACCTGCAAATAAACCTCCATAAGGCAATGCTGGCCATGAAAGACAACCCGACATTGACGCCACAGCTTCTTTTGCAAGCGTATCAGGTTGGATTGTTCCCAATGTCAGAGGGGCGTGACGACCCAGAGGTTTTCTGGGTCGACCCAAAGATGCGCGGCGTTTTCCCGCTTGATCGTTTCCATATCTCGCGCAGCCTTGCGCGGCAGATGCGCAATGGGGAATTTCGGGTAACCTACGACACAGCATTCAATGACGTCATACGCGGCTGTGCCGACCGACCCGAGACATGGATCAACGACACGATCTTCTCGCTCTATGGCGCGCTTTTTCAGCAAAAATTGGCGCATTCCGTGGAGGTCTGGGACGGCGACGACTTGATCGGAGGCGTCTATGGGGTTTCAATCGGGGCCGCGTTTTTTGGCGAAAGCATGTTCAGCAAACGTACGGATGCGTCTAAAATTGCGCTCGCTTATCTGGTGGATGAACTACGTATGGGCGGTTATCGGCTGTTCGATACGCAATTCGTCACCCCGCATCTGGCAAGCCTAGGTGCCATTGAAATCCCAAGGTCAGATTATCAGGACCAACTTGCCAAAGCGATCAGCCAAGACGCGTCATTCAATCAAAAGGGTAAGGTGCCGACGGCTCAGGAAGTAATACAGCGCAACGCCCATACGTCGTAACGCGGGTGATCCATTGCGTTCAAAGCGGGTGCTGATGCCAGCATCCAACCTGCAAACAGCACAGCGTTTTCTTTGCGATCCATCACTTCAATATAGGTAAACGCGTCGCCGGATGGGTTGTCGACCGGATACCGGCATTCGATCATCGCGACCGACAAAAAGCCCAACTGCACAGAGTCGCCCTGCTGTAGACGCAAATTGGTGACGGCGCCTGTTAACTTATCGAGGACCCGTAATTCGCCACCTAAGCCCGCCATGACGTCAATCGTCGGTCCAACTGTAGGTTCTTGTTGGGGGGGCGGTGCTGTTAAGTCTTGCAGTAAATCATCAAGCGGCGTCACGACGATCTCTTGGGCGCCAAGTGGGCTCGCAAGAAGCAGCGCTATCGCGAACAGAACATGAGATAACCGCATGATTGACCCCTACTCCGGTGTCCACGCCTCGTAGTCGGACCGGTCCGCAGGTGCACTGCGTCTAATAGAACCCGCGGGCGCATAGGCTGCCGCTGTTCCGGTCAGATTTTCCTGATGTGGCTTTTCCCAAGCTTTATGCTTCAAGTCAGTCTCGGTCGGCGCCTGATCCCATGTGTGATGCAGCCAGCCGTGCCAATCAGGGCTCACGCGCGACGCTTCGTTTTGACCGTTATAGATCACCCAGCGGCGACTGCTGTCAGCGTTCTGATAAAAGATGTTGCCCTGCGCGTCTTCACCAACTTTTTTACCATTGCGTCTGGTCCAAAGCTGGGTGCCAAATGATTGACCGTCCCACCATGTGAAAATGCGTTTGATATTGTGAGCAAGGCCCATGTCGCGTCTCCAATTGCGTTGGCTTATCCATGCACCAAAGGGCCCAAAAGGTCCAGTGGGTTCAAACAGGCAGCCGCGCAGTCACTTCTATTTCGATCTTCATTTCCGCGTTCTGCAACTGGGCCGAGATCATTGTTGCGGCGGGTTTTGCCGTGGCAAATGCTTTACTGACCACTGGCCAGCAATCCGGCCATTCTTGCGCGTCGGGAACGATGTAATTGACCCGCACAACATGGTCCAAACCGCTGCCCGCTTTTTCCAATGCGCCCGCAATTGTTGCAAGCGCGTTTTCGGTCTGTGCTTGAATGCTGACAGGCATTGTCATGCTGGCGTAGTCGTAACCCGTTGTTCCCGAAACAAAGACCCAACCATCAGCAACAACGGCACGGCTATAGCCGATCTGTTCCTCAAACGGGGATCCGGTGCTGATGTGCTGAACCGTCACGATATCAGCTGGCCGTGGCAGATTCTTTTTTCTTACCTTCGTCGTGGATCATCAAAGGGGCGACATCAGAATTGACGGCCTCTTCGTTCACCACAACCTCTGTCACGGTGTCCATACCCGGCAAGTCAAACATCGTATCAAGCAAGATATCTTCCATGATTGAACGCAAACCGCGCGCACCGGTTTTCCGATCAATCGCACGTTTTGCAATCGCGCTCAGTGCATCTTCGGTAAAGGTCAGCTTTGTGTTCTCAAGCTCGAACAGGCGCTGGTACTGCTTGACCAAAGCATTCTTGGGCTGTGTCAGAATTGTGATCAGCGCGTCTTCATCAAGATCAGTCAATGTCGCGATAACGGGCAGACGACCGACAAATTCCGGGATTAAGCCGAACTTCAACAGATCCTCTGGCTCAAGGTCTGAAAAAATTTCACCTACACCGCGGTCATCGGGCTCTCGTACGTCAGCACCAAATCCCATTGCAGAGCCTTTGCCGCGCTGCGCAATGATCTTGTCCAAGCCAGCAAAAGCGCCGCCACAAATGAACAAGATGTTCGTGGTATCAACTTGCAAGAACTCCTGCTGCGGATGCTTGCGTCCACCTTGGGGCGGAACCGAAGCAACGGTGCCTTCCATGATCTTTAGCAAGGCCTGCTGCACGCCTTCCCCCGAAACGTCACGTGTGATCGAAGGATTATCAGACTTGCGGGTAATTTTGTCGACTTCGTCAATGTAGACGATGCCACGCTGTGCGCGCTCTACGTTATATTCTGATGACTGCAACAGTTTGAGAATGATGTTTTCAACATCTTCGCCGACATAACCCGCTTCCGTCAGCGTCGTGGCGTCAGCCATGGTGAATGGCACATCCAAAATCCGCGCCAAAGTCTGCGCCAACAACGTCTTACCGCAACCAGTTGGTCCGATTAGCATGATGTTGGATTTCGCCAGCTCAATATCAGATTTTTCCGCGTGGTTCAGCCGCTTATAGTGGTTGTGCACAGCCACCGAGAGTACGCGTTTCGCGTGGACCTGACCGATCACGTAGTCATCAAGTACGCCGCAGATTTCAGAAGGAGTTGGTACGCCTTCGCCAGCTTTCAGACCAGCAGTCTTGGTTTCTTCGCGAATGATATCCATGCATAGTTCAACGCATTCATCACAGATAAACACGGTTGGGCCCGCAATAAGCTTGCGCACCTCATGTTGGCTTTTTCCGCAGAAACTGCAGTAAAGGGTGTTCTTACTGTCGGTGCTGCTTGTCGTCGCCATCTCAAACCCCTGGGCAATTTGCCCTTATAAAACATCATTTCGACTTACTTGGCCACAACACTAAGACAGCCTGCCGAGGTCCACAATGTCAAAATGACCATACGCACAATGACCTTAACAAAGACATAAACCTGACCAAAAAAGCGGCGTCAAACCACCTCGTCCAAGAAAAAACGCGGCCTAGGCCGCGTCTGTTCATTGCTATGGTTTGGGTGCTTTAGTCTGCAGCTTTGGTGCGGTTCTCAACGATTTCGTCGATCAGGCCCCATTCCTTAGCTTCTTCCGGCGACATAAAGTTATCACGCTCTAATCCGGCTTCGACCTTTTTAAGGGTATTGCCAGTATGCTTGACGTAAATTTCGTTCAAGCGCGTCTTGAGCTTTTGGGTTTCAGCGGCATGGATCATGATATCCGTCGCCTGCCCCTGATATCCGCCAGATGGCTGATGCACCATGACACGGCTGTTTGGCAGCGAAAAGCGCATGCCCTTATGACCTGCAGTCAGCAAAAGCGATCCCATCGAAGCCGCCTGTCCAATGACCAGCGTGCTGACCTTCGGGCGGATGTACTGCATCGTGTCGTAAATCGACAAACCGGATGTCACCACGCCACCGGGGCTGTTGATGTACATGCTGATTTCTTTTTTCGGGTTCTCTGATTCGAGGTGCAGCAGTTGCGCGACAACCAATTGGCTCATGCCGTCGTGCACGGGGCCATTTACGAAAATAATCCGTTCCTTAAGCAGGCGCGAAAAGATATCATAGGCGCGTTCACCACGTGCGGTCTGTTCGACCACCATTGGGACAAGGTTCATATAGGTCTCGACGGGGTCTTGCATATTTAGTGCCTCATGTTCGGACATTTCTGTCTTATTTCTAATAACCTAATAGAGTCTTAGTATTGGCGCACGGGGGCTGCAAGGGTTGCAGGCACCTTTGATACCGCGCGCCGCCCTGCCAGCACTCCTGCGCTGTAAAATCAGCCTACGTGAAAGAGTGATGCAAACAGGCGCGGGTCAAGACTTTCTGCTGCGAAAGTTTCGCCTTCAGTCAACACGGACACGGCATCATGGCTATGCAGGCTTTCTTGGTGGCTCGCAATCACGCGAAAATCTGAAACGCGGGTATCTAACTGTAATTGCTCGGTAAACAAACGGGCTGCGTCTTCGACAAATATCGGGTTGGCCGCGTTGAGTTCAGCAAATGCTTGCTCGTCTTCGCGCTTGACCATGACTTGCGTTTCAGTCGGCACCGCTGCGCGCGCGCGGTCAATTAAGTCCTCGAACCACAGCACATTGGCGCTGTCTTCCAATAGAACCGAAATACGCGCGACGGATCGCTGTGAATGCGGGGTCGCCAACTGGCCACGGAATTGACGGGCATGTTCGGACAGTTCCAACGAACACGGGCACGTCGAGGAATAGACGTAATCAAGGTGCACGATCTTTTTACGCACACCGGCACTTTCGACCAGTTCGAGCGCGATATCATAATACTGGTACCCCGACAGACCCGACCGCAGGCTTTCAACTTTCATCGGAAAGCTGAACCGCATTTGAATGCGTGCATCAAAACTGTCCAGATCGGTTTTATAGGCATCCAGTGCATGTTCGATCACTTCAAAGCTAAATGTCTCTTCGGCGTGCTTATAAAATGTCCGCATGATGCGCGACATATTGATGCCCTTCTTTTCCGCCTCCAGCGACACAGTTCCAGTGACAGAAGTTTCGAGCGTCAGGTCACCATTGTCACGGGTATGAAACCGGATCGGCAAACGGAAATTTGATATGCCAACATGCTGGATTTGCTGCTGCGCACCACGGATCAGGCTGGACGGACCATTTTGCAGATCGGGCATCGACGCTTTGTAAGCATCATCGACCTCAAATGCGTCGGGGTATGCGCGCGCCAAAGCCGGATAATTCGACACTTCTTGACCGGGGATCAGGCGCGACACAAGCGGATCAAGCGTGGCCACTTCTTCGGGGGATACATCAACCGCCCAGCGGCGCAGCAGGGCCAATGCAGCCTCTGCTTCTTGGCGGGTCGGTTCGCGGCTCATGTCATTTGAGTGGATATTCATATCTGTGCCCCCCATCGGTGCGTTAGACACCCCAAGGTGGGGCGCTTCATCGGAATTTCCAATGATATCTTTATAGATACGTTGTAAATCCGCCCGCGGATCAGTCATAGGGATGGCCCTTCCATGCGTCTAAGCTCCCCTAACTAAAGCACTTATCGGGGTCCGCGTCACCACCTCACAATTGCGCGATGGCGGCGCGCAAATCAGCAAGCAAGTCTTGTGTGTCCTCTAGTCCGACGCTCAGGCGCAAAAGACCCTGTGTGATGCCAAGCATCTCTCTGGTTTCTTGTGACAAACGTTGGTGCGTGGTGGTTGCGGGATGTGTCGCTATTGATTTGGCGTCCCCAAGGTTATTGGAAATCGTCCAAATCTCTAGCGCATTCAACAGTTTAAAAGCCGCCTCTTGGGTACCAGCATCGATGGACAATACTGTTCCACCTTCTGCCATCTGGCTTACAACCAACTCGTGCTGCGGATGGCTGTCCAAGCCTGGGAAAATCACGTTTTGCAGGGCACCGTCCGCTTCGAGTGCGGTCGCAATCACCAGTGCAGTCGCGGCTTGGGCGCGGACACGCAGGTCCATCGTCTCAAGCCCTTTTACCATCATCCAAGCCGTAAACGGGGACATCGAACCACCCGTATGCTTCATGAAAGGTTCCACCGTTTTACGGATGTATTCCTTGGTTCCAAGGATGATGCCGCCCAGCGCACGGCCCTGACCGTCGATATGTTTGGTTGCCGAATAGATCACAACATCCGCACCCTGATTGATCGCATCCGAAAATACAGGCGTCGCAAAGACATTGTCCACGACAACGGTCGCCCCAACCGCATGCGCCAGCTGCGATACTGCAGTAATATCAATAACTTCTAGCGTTGGATTAGAAATGCTCTCAAAGAACACAACCTTGGTTTCCGGTCGGATGGCGGCCTGCCATGCAGTCAAATCAGTGCCGTCGACAAAGGTCACCTCGACACCGAAACGGGTCAGAATGTCTTCAAGGATATAAAGACAGGACCCAAACAGCGCGCGCGCCGACACGACATGATCACCCGCCTTCAACAAGGACATCAGCGCCCCGTTGACGGCAGCCATACCTGACGCCGTCGCAAAGCCGGCTTCCGCCCCCTCTAGCGCCGCAATCCGGTCTTCGAACATCGCAACAGTCGGGTTACCATAGCGCGCATAGATGAATTCATCTTCGCCCGATTGGATAAAACGGGCCTGCGCGTCTTCGGCGGTGTCATAGACAAAGCCTTGGGTCAGGAAAATTGCTTCGCTGACCTCGTTATATTGGCTGCGGCGAATGCCAGCATGCACGGCTTTGGTGCGTTTATTCCAAGTCTTCATCTTCATTACCCGTGCGCGCCTGACGCGCTCTCTCATTCATGCGCGCCTGACGCGCAATAAAAAACCTCGACACCGGGAAAAGGTATCGAGGCATAAAAACCCGAAAACCCTCTTTAGCAGCATATTTAACGTGGCCCGCAATCCGGTAACAAATCGCCACAATCAACTAGATACGCCCGTGCCGCGATCCCGTCAAGCGGTGCGCACTGCAATGCACTTGTCCTTTTTGGTCAGGCTGCGATGTTGGCGCCACCGAACAAAAAGGAAGACCGACGTGACAAAGCCCATTGATCTGTATTTTTGGCCGACCCCAAATGGCTGGAAGGCATCCATTGTCCTTGAAGAACTCGCGTTGCCTTATACCGTGCACCTGATCAATATCGGCGCAGGCGATCAGTTTAAGCCCGATTTCCTCAAGATTTCGCCCAACAACCGGATGCCAGCAATTGTCGACCATGACGGACCCGATGATGCGCCAATCTCGATCTTTGAATCCGGTGCGATCCTCCAATATTTGGCACGTAAAACTGGCAAGCTATATGGCGATACAGCCCGCGACCAGATCAATGTCGATCAATGGTTGATGTGGCAAATGGGCGGTCTGGGACCGATGGCGGGCCAAGCGCACCACTTCTTGAAATATGCCCCTGCAATGGATCCGCCAAACGACCTGCCTTACGCCAAAGACCGCTACCGGAACGAAACGGCACGGCTTTATGGAGTACTCGACCGTCAGTTGGCTAACCATGAATATGTTGCGGGTGATTTCTATTCAATCGCCGACATTTCGATTTGGGGTTGGGCATCGCTATGGGAAGGGCAGCAGCAAACGCTTGACGACAAACCACATATGGCACGCTGGCTTGAAAAGGTAAGCGCGCGGCCGGGCGTGCTGCGTGGGCGCGCGTTGGCCGCAGAAAAGCGCGGGGATTTCCGCAAAGATAGCGCCGCCCAAAACGTACTTTTTAAGAAATAGACGTAACGAATTCTTAGGTTTCACTTGGTAGCTTTGTAGAAAGTTATCAGAAAGTGAGGCCTATTATGCAGTATAGATCACATCGCTATCCCACGCAGTTTCCCCTTAGGGTCCAAACCCGGCAGGGGTCTCAACAGGGTGAAGTTGTTGATGTGAACCATAGTGGCGCGCGACTGACAGGTCTTAAGCGATTAAGCCGCGGCGACAAAATTCAGCTGGATATTCTATCGCACCGTGTCGAAGCCGTGGTGCTTTGGGCTGCGCGCGGCGGCATCGGGGTGATGTTTCGGCCCAAGCTATGTGATCATCATCTCGATACACTGCGACAACGATGCAACCGACGCAGCACACCGCAACGTGGACAGGTCGGTTTCACATTCGTCGAAATGAG
>Ga0208544_10001401_pt1 | contig 16640 bp, 34 predicted proteins | sample DEB08_DNA_9_FD_184526 | JGI IMG/M metagenome (GOLD analysis project Ga0208544, IMG submission 184526) | Aqueous microbial communities from the Delaware River and Bay under freshwater to marine salinity gradient to study organic matter... | ecosystem: Environmental > Aquatic > Marine > Coastal ... | reverse complement strand
CAAGCTTATTGGGACGCACAAGACATCTTAGAGGATGAATTTCAAGAGGGAGAACTTCAAAATGAATGGAAAGCCTATTGCGACCAATTAGGAACTTTAGGAACAGCAAGCATGGGAGATCACCTTTGCTAAAATTGAATTACTAACAGAAACCAAAAACACTACTACAAAATGAAAAACATTAAATCACTTGAAAGGCTACTTCCAGAAGGGGCAACATGGGATGAGGATCTAACGGAAGAAGGCGGGGCAATTTATGTATATGCTCCAGATTGGAAAGCTTGGACTAACACGGGAACTAACAGCGTTGTCATGGAGTGGTATTCATATAAGCCTTGGAATCAGACAAGAGCAACTATTATTGAAGCTTTAATTGAAGATCTCAAGGGAGGCATAGAAGATGCTAATGAGGATACCATTCACGCAATGGGATGGGAAAAATAATTCGTAACGTAACACCTTACAGAAATCTAACAACACCAACACTACTACTCAATGAACTATAATTACAATGACGGAGGAAGAGCGGATGCAGGATTAAAAGGGGATACTGATTGCGGGATAAGGGCAATGGCTATCGCCTGTGAGATCTCATACAGCGAGGCTAGAGCAAGACTTAAAGAAGCCTCGTTAAAAGGCAAGCTAGGCAGCAGGGCGATCTCTAGGGGCATTTGGAAAGAGGATCTTGCAGATGCTTTAGCCCTTCTTGGGTGGAGTTGGAAAACTGCCCCTAAAATATCTGGCAGAAAGGCAAGATGCAAAGACCTAACAGGAACAGTTATTGCCAGACAGGCTAGGCACTTTGTAGCCGTCATAGATGGAATACCCCAAGACACTTGGAATAGCTCCGAAAAAATGGTTTACGGATATTGGGCTAAAAAATAATTGCAGAATGAACTTCTCAGAGATTGAATTATGCTCTAGAAACCTCAAGCAATCATGAACGAAGAAAGAAAGAACAAAGGATTCATCCTAATACATAGAAGCCTTGGAGATCATTGGCTATGGCAAGAGAAAAGGGTATTCAGTAAAGCGGAAGCATGGCTTGATATTCTCATGGAATGTAATCATTCAGAGCGGAGTTTTTTAATAGGAGATACAGTGATAACTTGCAAAAGGGGAGAGTCTGTAAACTCTATAGGAACTTGGGCTGATCGCTGGAAATGGAATAAAAGCAAAGTTGTTAGATTCCTTGGACTTTTGGAAAAGCAGAAAATGGTTGATCAATTAGTGTCACCTAAATCGAAACACCTAAGAGTTTGTAAATACGAGACTTATCAAACAACTCGAAACGCAAGTGAAACGCAAGTGAAACGCAAACGAAATCAAAGTGAAATCAAAGTGAAAACAAACAATGAATTAAAAGAATTAAATGAATTAAAAGAATTAAAGAAGAGTGTTGAACTTCCCCACAAATCTAGCGCATTTAAAGAAACTTGGGCTGATTGGATACAGCACAGGAAAGAGATAAAAAAACCTTTAACTCATACAACAATTAAGAGACAGTTTAAGGAGCTTGAAGATATAACCGAAAAAGAATCCATTGCAAGAATTGAACAATCAATTAAAAACTCTTGGGCTGGATTATTCCCAACAAAAGAAAATCAAAACGCAAAGACATCCTATGCCACTGCCAAGGATGAAGAAAGACAAAGAAACCTTAGAAAGATATGAACGATAAACAGAACGAAATACACCAAAAGATAGAATCCTTATTTAAGGAGATTAAAGAAATTCACGAAAAGAAGCCAGAGCAAGCAAGAGAGAAACTAACAGTTGCTCTAAACTTGATGCGTCTAGAATACAAAAGGCTCAAATTGATTTAATGAATTTTACTAACAGCATCAGCGAAGCTTATGTAGCTTCATCAGTTTTAAACAATCCAGAGAAATATATTAACCATCTAAAAGCGGAAGGCATTACAGCCGATTATTTTCACAACCATTTACCAAAGATGATTTGGAGAATGGCTAACAGCTTTAAGGATGAAGGAAGAATAAACGAAATAGAATCACTAGAGTTTTCCGATCAAGTCAAAGGGCAATCTAACGGAGGCGAGCTATCTCATGATATATCACTTATCAGATGTGAATGGCAGGGAGGCGAAATTTTAAAGCAGCATCTAAAGATGCTAAAAAATATGTATGCAACAAGGTTTGCTCATATCGGATTGAATGAAGCATTGCATGGATTAGGCGAGGGATTAACCGCAGAAGAAATAGCGGAGGCATCCAAAAATCTAACACAAGGCATCCTTTCTATTTTGGAAAATGAAGCTGGCTGGAAATCGGCAAAGCAGGGAGCGGAAGAATTTAGCGATATGCTAAGAACTATTCACTCTGACAAATCGCAAGCGGGAGTGCCAAGCGGGATTCTAGAACTGGATCAAATCACAGGAGGCTTATCAGAAAACGAGCTTTGGGTAGTAGGAGCGCAAACAAGCGGAGGCAAAACTGTTTTGATGTTTCAGATCATGGCTCACTTTCTAGGGCTAGGAAAGAACGTCTTGCTCTTTAGCTTAGAGACAGAGGCGAGCAGAATACACGCTAGGCTTGCTGCAAACACGCTCAGAATTGATATGGGGAAAATACTTGCTACAAGTCATCTTCCTTTAATCAAAAACGACATTATTAAACTAAGAGATTACATTGAAGACGTAATAGCCTCAGACTGTCTAACAATTTGTGATACGGATTCGATCAGCTTGGAAAGCATTGCAACAAAATCACAGCAAGTTCAAGACTCTGGAAAGCGAATAGATTTGATAGTTGTGGATTACATTCAGTTAGTTTCCTTGATGAACTCCAAAGACAAGCCAAGGCATGAACAAGTTGCAGAGGTTACGAGAACACTCAAGCAGCTAGCCAAGAAATATAAATGCCCCGTGATAACAGCTAGCCAGTTGAATGATGATGGAAAAGTTAGAGAGAGCAGAGCCATTGGTCATGATGCGGATGTTCTTTTAAATATTGGAGATGATTCAGAAAACATTTTCGTAGCTAAGAACAGAAACGGAGAGAGAAACAAAACTTTGGATTTGAGATTGAACGGAGCGATGCAGAGATTTGAATAATGAACTACGAAAAATTTCTACCATCTGAAAATCTAACAGCCGAAACAATAATCAATGCGACCGCAAAACTTTGGGGGCTTAATCCAAAAAATCTAACAGAAAAAGGAAGGCAACAACCAGATGCTTTTGTTAGACAAGTTGCAATGTATCTTTGTTATGATCTAACAAGTTTAAGCCTAGCTAAAGTAGGAATGGTTTTTAGCAATAGGAATCACGCTACAGTATTACACGCCATTAAACGCATAAAGCAAGCTATGGAAAGGAATCCAAAGATGAAAACAGCCGTAACAGAGCTAAAAAAGCATCTAACAGCCAATGCTTGAGCGATAGAACAGAAAAAATATGCCACATTAACCCTTATAGAATAAGGAAACTTGAAGATTTATTGATTTTGTGCTAGCCATTTATCAATTCATTCAGTAGTTTCTAATCATCAACGGGAGCAACCGCAACCGCAACCAAAACCAAAAACACTACTACAAACATGAAAACCGAAATCAAAACTACTGAGCTTGAAACCAAAACCCTTAACTGGCTTAAAAATACTGGCTGGTATAACTACGACAATGAGCCATTTTATTCAGATGTTGTCGCAAGCGAAATTGCAGAAGGAACGGGAATAGATATTGCATCTTTAAAAGGTGTTCTTGGCAGTCTTTCAAAAAAAGATCTTATTTCAATAGACGAATTTGAGGCAAACTTTGAAGCTCCGCTTTATTTTATCGTGGCAACGGAAGCTACATACATTCATCTAGGAGATGAGGAAATGTTTAGAGAGCTAGGATACTAAAAAAACCAAGCCCCCGAAAGGGGGCAAACCTTAACACTACTACAAATATGAAACCAATTAAATCAGCGCAAAGAATCGCAGTTGAACAGGGGATCAATCCCAAAAGCTATGAGCCTTGGACGGATAAAGAAATCGCAGAGCTACACCATCCAGAATCAGCAGCAATAGGATTGCTGCAAGGATGCACGGATAGAAGCATTTCAGAGCTATCTCATTTAGCCCAAATGGTAAAAGATGATTCATGGACTAGAGAACAAATTTCCCAAAAAATGAAAACGCTTATGGACTACATGAGAGGATCAGACTTCACAGCAAAAAGAATCTTAAACAGATAAACAACCAAGCCCCCGAAAGGGGGCAAACTTAAAAATATGAACACTACAGCAAAACTAACAGAATTAGATCTGGCTTATGCCAAGTTGCATAGCTTAACGCATAATGACATGATCGCATTTAAAGAAGACATGGAAAAGGAAATGGCTTACGAGATCAAGGCAAGAAAAGAAGAAGAATTTAACGAGCGCATGGAATGGGCTAACCCAGAAATTGACTAATGAAAAATCTGGATTGCTTATCACAAATAGGATTCTTAATAGTGCTGGCTCTTTGCTATTGGCTAGGCACAATTTGCGGATCAATCTAACAAAAATCATGAAAACAGAAAACATAATTAGAAGCGGATTAACCCCAAGACAAATTTACATCTTGGAAACACTACTAGAAAAAGAAAGTTGCACCTTGAAAGAACTAACAAGCGACTTTATGAGCAGGGTTAATTTAACAAATGCTGTAGATGGATTAGAGATGCAGAGATTTGTTAAAAGGAGGCGAGATGTTCCAGACAGGCGAAGCGTTAGCGTTTCAATAACAGAAGACGGAAAACAATTCATCTCTAACATTTCTTAGCATGACAATCAAACACGATAGCAGAGAAGCGTTTCACAGATCAATTTACCAATGCGTTAAAGACGGCTTGCAGTTTGAGGCAGACGGAGAGGCATTAATTATTCATCTAACAGGAGGCTTCTAACAATGACGTTATACATTAACAGAAAAGTTAGCGGAACTTATGCTGAAACTGTAGATGAAGTTTCTAACATAACAGAAGCGGAACGCCTAAAATCAGAATATCAACTGTCAGACTCCTATGGTGTTTACTATGTAAGCACAAAAGCATGTAGTAATTGGGAATCATGACCTAAAAAGCAGGTCATTCGACCTTAAAAGCAGATCATTCATTGTAGTAGATGAAAAAAAAGTGCCTCGCAGATCCTTATAAACAAAGGGTTTGCGGGGCTTCTTTGGTAAAAGATGAAGATTTATTGATTTAGTGCTAGCCATTTATCAAATGAGATGCTAATTTTTAATCATCAGCGGGAGCAACCGCAACCGCAACCAAAACCAAAAACACTACTACAATGAAAACAGCAACTAAACTAACCAAGCAAGAACACTCCGCAAAACTTCGCAAGGAGTGGAGCGAAATTAAAAACTCCCTAACGGCTGATCAGATCAGCGAAGCGGAAGCAATCTGTAAAGCTCACGGCTTAAACTTCTCAGCTACAGGATACGCTTTTTGCAAAGAGCAAATGGCACAAGCTAATCTAACTGGAACGCCTTATGTAGATTGCAAAACTTACGCTGGCTGGAAGAAAGCAGGGTTTCAAGTTTCCAAAGGGCAAAAGTCTTTCGGCTACGGAATCACTTGGTTAAAGGTAGAAAAGAAGACCAAAGAGGAATCCTTTATCTACCCTAAACAATATGCTCTCTTTCACGCATCACAAGTTGAAGCAATCTAAATAACAATCAGCCCCCGAAAGGGGGCAACATTCAAAACCAAAAACACTACTATTAAAATGAAGACAATTAATAAGACACTAGACAACGGATGGAAAATCGAAGCGGAGCATGACGGCGAAAAGTATCATCTTTACTTAGAGTCAAGATGCGGGAAGTATTACGGCTCTCTTGCTCTGGCAGAAGATACAGGTTGTGTAGATAACCACGGAACATTAGCAGAAAAGAAAGTGCCTAACTCAGTCATAGAAGCAGCGCAAGAATTAGAAGACAATCTTTGGGAAGAACAAGACTAACAGAAATTAAAGCCCCCGAAAGGGGGGCAACCTTAACACTACAAAAATATGAAAAAACCAACAAAAGAAATAGTGCAAAACTTATTTGCAAATCTAATTAAAGAGCATGATCTAACAATGAACGGGGAGAAACTCTATCCAGACATTTACACCTTTGGAGAAACGGAAATAGTTTTTGAAGATGAATACATTGGCTATCTGTTAGCTGGATACGTTTCCTCTAAAGTATTTGATGAGCTAGAAGCAAGGCTGTTAGATATTGGAATTGAGATGATAGATTCAGACGGATGCAAGATGATCATAGAAACAAAAGCAGAATAACAACCAAGCCCCCGAAAGGGGGCAACTCTTAACACTACTACAGACATGAAAAAAACAATTACATTTATTGCCCTTCTTATTTTCTCCTTCCTTGCTGGAATCGCTCAAGGGCAAATCCAATCTGGAAAACCCATTTTAGTAAAACCAAAAGTTGCTTGGTATAAAATGACGCAAGGGGTTAAATACTTTGAGGGATTCAGATCGGAATCTTACACTTGCTGCGGAGGCAAAAGAACTATTGGATATGGTCACACTGGAAAGTCTGTTAGCAAAGGAATTATTTCCGAGGCAGAGGCAAGCGAGTTGCTACAAAAGGAATTGCACAAATACAAAAACATAGTTTTAGAAATTGTGAAAGTTCCACTAACAGATAACCAGTTAGCCTCCCTAACAAGTTTTACATACAACTGCGGAAGGGGCGCACTATATCAGCTTGTTTCTCAAGAGGGGCGTTTAAACGATGGAAACTATCAAAGCGTTTCCGAGGTAATGCCTATGTATAGAAAAGCAGGGGGCAAAATCCGCAAAGGATTAGTAAAAAGAAGAAGCTTTGAGCTTGAATTGTGGCATGGGTAAAATTATTTTGCCCTTTCAAGCCTTGTAGAATAAGGGAACTTAAAGATTTATTGAATTAGTGCTAGCCATTTATCAATCTATCCTGTAGATTTTAATCATCAGCGGGAGAAACCGCCAAACCACTACCAACCACTACTACCATGAACGCATTAAACTTCAGTTACGAAATCACAAAAGGCGAAGGCTGCATTGTAAAAATCAAAAGATTTGAATCAGTTGAGGAAGCTCTAATGGAGCTAAAGTTTCTCCGCAAAATAACAACCAATAAAATTTCCATGACTTGGAAAATCGAAGGCGAAACTTACACAGCCTAACAACCAACCAAGCCCCCGCAAGGGGGTATTAACCAAAACCAAAAACACTACTATTATGACAATTAAAACCAACTACGTTAGCATTGAAAAAGACGAACACGAAACAACGCTTTGTTTCTGGGAAGACAAGGAGAAAACCAAGCTGACATATTTTAAACCCTACAGCAACGAGGATGCTATTAAAGCAGATTACAAGTATTGGGGTAGCGATCTTAAAACAATAGATTGCATCTAATCAACCAAGCCCCCGAAAGGGGGCATTAACCTAAACCAAAAACACTACTACCATGACTTCAAGAAAAACCAATCCAAAGCAAAAACAAGTTCAAAAACTTTTAAGCCCCTTTGGGCTAGAACCTTCTTTTACTACGTTCTCTCAGACAAGAGTGCCATTGCCTACAAGGTTTCATCCAGAGAGCCTACAGGATCTACAGGAGGAACTATTAAGCCTTGAACTAAATTTGTCAGTTCTTGTAAGCGATACAGGATCGAAAACTTTAAAGGTTGAATTTTAAACCGCAACAAAACCAAAAACACTACTAACAAAATGGAAACAATAGAAGACGCAATAGAAAGCTACCTTAACGGGAATTTCTCAGAAGTTAAATTATGGATGCAGCATAACGAAATAACTCTAACAAGCATGGTCACAGTTTACCTCTTAGATCATGATCCTAACAAAATACAAATTGTGCATTTCATCTCAAGACTTGAAAACCGATAAAAACATGAATACATCAATAGACTGGAAAAACATAGATTTGAAATCCTCATTTGAAAGAGATCTTAACCTAATAGAGAACCTAACATTTGAAACTTTATTACTGGAGATAGATTGCAACATTCCCGAAATTACAAAGGGAGCTATCGTCTTGCAGTTCAAAGAAGATCTAAGTTCAAGAATAGAAGAAGCATGGGAAATTTTCGGGGCTAACCTAGATTCGATTTACTCAGCAGCAAAACAAAAAAGAAAAAACTAACACAATGAAAAACTACTACATAAGAATTGGGTTTAAGGGCAACACTGACAAATCAGTTTTTGAAAACGTCATGCCTTTTAGATCTTTCTTTGCAGCATGTAATTTTGCTCAAAGACTCAGCGAATCAGAAGGCGGGGAAATCGTGGAAATTAAACTTAGAAGCTAACAGAAAATGACAAGGCAAACTTCAATAGATTGTTATCATGAAATAAAAGAAAGCGGTTTGCTTTCAAAAAGACGGCTGCAAGCTCTTGAATATTTAATGAGGATTGCACCTTGCACGGCTAGCGAGTTGCAAAAATCCATGCCTTATCATGACGGGGGAAGAGACTGCATGAAACGAATCTCTGAATTAGCAAAGAGAAAAGTTGTTTACGAAAAAGGAATCCGCACTTGTACAGTTACAGGCAGACAAGTTACTGAATGGGATCTAACAGACAATCTCCCCAAAGACATAAAGCCAGCAACTAACAGAAAAAAGGAAAGGGCTAGCAATGCGCTAAATGCTCCTGCGGGATCTGTATAAAAACAAGGATCTTGACGAAAAATGGAAGCTGGTAGCAAAATTAATCAAAGAAATTTAGATCTCTAAAGCTATATAGAATAAGGGCTAAAGGGGGGGTGGTGAAAATAGATTGATTTAGTGCTAGCCATTTATCAAATGAGATGCTAATTTTTAATCATCAGCGGGAGAAACCGCACAACCTAAACCAAAACTACTACTACCATGAATCAGCAAGATGAACACTACCAAGACAAAGCAAGCTCACAAGACTACATGAACGAAGCTTATGGATCAACCGCCCCAGATGAAGCTTACGAGTTTTATTGTAATCACTGTGAAGATTGCCATGAGATGGGATTAGATGCAGGAACTTTTGAGGATTTCAAAAAGTCTTTAGAAGCCCCCATTGAAGAAAACGAAGATTTGCTAATGATGGGGCAACTTGAAAACAGCCCTTCCGAATATGACGGAGTGCCATTCTAAAAACCCTCAACCAATACAGCCCCCGAAAGGGGGCATTAACCTAAACCAAAACTACTACTACCATGAAACTTACAGAATACGAAAAGCAGCAAGTCATTATCGGAATCAGCCAAGCTAACAGATTTATCAAAATGGAATCTCCCCGCAATCCAGATCTAAGACCAGCAGACGTTCAAGAAACTTTAGATCACGCAATACAGCACAAGGCAAACATGATTAAAATGCTTGCTGATGATGTTGCAGCAACTTACCAAGAACTCTACGCCTAAACAATACAGCCCCCGCAAGGGGGCAACTCTTAACACTACTACAAACATGAAAACCGCAACACTTACACAACTAAAACTAAGAGCGCATATCTGCCAAACTTGCCTCCCTTGTTTTGCTGAAGCAGTCATTGAAGACATCGAAGAATTTCACCCAGAAATCACAGAGCCAGAACAAGTAGATGCACTGCTAGAATGGGAAAGCTATTGGGAGGTTTACAAGGATGTTCATAACATTAGCCCACGATGGACAAGCTACAAAGACAAGACAGCCAAAGAATGGGTAGCTGCAGTTGATGAGCTTCAGAAGCAACTCTAACCAATACAGCCCCCGCAAGGGGGCAACTCTTAACACTACTACAAATATGAAAGAACACACAAATATCTGGGGAGTTACCTACAAAGTAGGGCAGACGGGCAAATGGTCACAAAAATTTAAAAAGAAACAACGTGACGAAGTTTTGACCATCGCTAGTTTTACTCCAAGCAAAAGATTCATGAGAGTGACAAGCACAAAGGGCAGCGCAATCTATTTGTTCTCTACTGATACGCTACTGCTTAAAGGCTCTCACATGGGAAACTCTAGCATTAACTTTAAATAACCAATTCAATGAAACTTACACTAGAAGTCTTAGCAATAAGCGTATTCTTTTTTGTTCTCTCTTATTCATGTTTCACTTTAGCTCTATGTCATTAGAAGTAACAATTTACGATGATCAAGATAAGCCCATTGAAATCATGGGTTACCTAATCAAAGGGCAAAGCGGGATGCGTGATATTTACGGAGTGCAAGAAACTCCAGATGATGAGGATGAAATAGAAATCGTTTCAGCCATTGCAGAAGATGGAGAGGAACTAACTCTGACAGACTCACAAGAGCGGGAAGCAATGGAAATGCTATTTGATTTAATACATCATTAAATGATTGACCAAAACAATAATTGCAAGCAATCTAACAACACATGAACTTAGAAGAAAACAGCATTTTTACGGATTGGCAACCAAAGGAATTAGCAGCATTAAAGTCAGCCACGAAAAAGCTAATGGCAGAACAGCCAGCAAAGCCTAAACGCATCAACTTAAAAACAGGCGTTAAAGGTTGCCATTACCATAGGGGGCATGGAAAGTTTCTAATTTATGCGCTTATTGACGGGGCGCAAGTTTACGCTGGAAGAATGGAAGAATTTGATAAGGAAAAAGCAATAGCATTACAGCAAATTAAAATAGAAGAATACAATAATAAACTCCTACAAAAAAATGAACACTAAAGAATCAAATAGCAATCACGGAGGCGTTAGAAAAGGAGCGGGAAGACCTAGACTAAACGAGCCTAGAGTCACCATCTGTATGAGTATGGATGAGGAAACCGCAAACTCTTTTAAAGACCTAACAAAAGAGCTTGGGAAGTCACAACCGAAAACATTAAAGACACTACTCGCTAGCTATAGTGAAAGAGCTTAAAGTTAATTGCTCTCATGATCGCATGGTTAAATTGGAAGATCTAAAAGTTCATCCAAGAAACCCTAACACGCATAGCCCGAATCAAATTAGGCTGTTAGCTAAGATAATAAGTCATCAAGGATTTAGGAACTCTATAATAGTCTCTAACAGATCTGGCTTTATTGTCTCTGGTCATGGAAGGCTTGAGGCTAGCAAGGAGCTAGGGCTAAAAGAAGTGCCTGTAGATTTTCAAGACTTTGATAACGTCAAAGATGAGTTGTCTTACTTGGTAGCAGATAACAGGATTGCAGAACTGGCAGAGATAGACAGAGCAGAGTTAGCCGATATAATCGGAGACATTGATAGCGGAGATTTTGACTTAGAGCTAACAGGCTTTGAACTAGACATGGTAGAGGATCTAATGACGGCTTGCCCCCCGTTAGATTTAGATGATGATGAGGAAACAAAAAGCAAGAGTTGTCCTAACTGCGGGGAGGCATTATAGTAAAGATGATGCTATTAAATGATACTGTTAGATTTGCTGGCATTTATGATTTGCCTTACATAGTTGATCTTTCAAAGAAAGAATCTAAATCATTAGGCTTTATTCCTAAAATGGCTTATGAATCTGCGATAACTGGAATTAAAAAAGGCAAGAGATGGTCTAATGTATGTAATGACAGATTAGCAGTAATAGAAAATAATGGAGATCTAGTTGGCTTTTGTTTGGCTTCTTTTGGGCAACCTAACAGCAAAGACAAAAGAGGAAAGATTGCCCAGATATGTATTCAAGAAGATGCAAGACAGATAGAAAGAGGAAAGCACTTGCTAACAAAAATAATATTATATGGATCAACTGTAGGTTGCTTTAATATGGGGTGCGGATGCGCTGAAGATTTGGAATCTAACATTTTTTGGAAGGCGATGGGATGGAAAAAGGTTTCAGTTAGAAATGGAATATCCTGCAAGAATACATGGAAGCAAACGAGCAAAAGGATAATAAATATTTACCATTATGATAACCCCCTGCAATACAGACTTTTTGACTAGAAAGAACAAGATGAAAGACGAAACCCAAAACGACAAAAATGATGTTGGAAGACCAAAGGTTATTTTTGATCTAGACGTTGTAGAAAAGTTAGCGGGGCTTGGATGCACTAACGAAAATATAGCGGAATGGTTTTCTTGCACTGTTAGAACAGTAGAAAGAAGGAAGTCAGAAAACCCAGAATTTTGTCGGGCAATCAATGAAGGTAGGGCAAAGCTAGTTGCCAGACTTAGAAAGGCGCAGTTAGATGCTTGCTGGAGTGGTAGCGTTCCTATGCTGATTCACATGGGCAAGCAGTTGTTAGATCAGAAAGACAAGACGCAAAACGAATCAGAAATCCAACTGAAAGACATTACTCCAACAATTAACTTGATAGCCAAAAAGCCTAATGGCGATTAACCCCGTTCTTGAGATAGGATTGCACGACAAGCAATCGGAAGCTTTCTTCTCTACAGCTAATGAAATCCTTTACGGAGGGGCTGCAGGGGGCGGTAAATCGCATCTAATGAGGGTGGCAGCTATTAATTGGTGCTGTGAGATCAAAGGGCTGCAAGTTTACCTCTTTCGGAGAGTATCGGAAGACCTATATAAGAATCACATGGAAGGAAGCGGGGGTTTTCTTTCTCTGTTAGCTAACTGGATTGGGCTAGGGCTTTGTAGTTACAACGCATCTAAGAACGTAGTTACATTTTGGAACGGCTCTAAGATTTGGCTTTGTCACTGCCAACATGAAAAGGACAAATTTAAATATCAAGGTGCTGAAATTCATGTCTTGATGATTGATGAGCTTACGCACTTCAGTGAATCAATTTACAGATATTTAAGGGGGCGTTGTAGGGTAGGCTCTCTAACACTTCCAGAAAAACACAAGGGCATGTTCCCAAGAATTTTTTGTGGCTCAAATCCTGGAGGTATAGGTCATAGCTGGGTTAAAAATACTTTTGTAGATAATGCGCCTTACAAGTCTATTGTTAGAATGGAAAAGAAAGAGGGGGCTATGCGAAGGCAATACATTCCAGCGCTTCTAACAGATAATCCTACTCTTGATTATGAAGAATACTCTGGCAACTTAGAAGGGCTTGGTTCTCCAGACTTGGTTAAGGCGATGCTAAACGGAGATTGGAACATTGTAGCGGGTGGGGCGTTAGATGATTTGTGGCGTTCTGATGTTCACGTAATACCAAGATTTAAGATCCCTTTCTCATGGCGGTTAGATCGCTCTTTTGACTGGGGAAGTTCTACACCTTTTTCTGTAGGATGGTGGGCAGAGGCTAACGGGGAAGAAGCGGAGTTAGAAGACGGCACAACATTCTGCCCCGCAAAGGGAACGCTCATAAGGATAGCGGAGTGGTATGGTGCTGAAAAGGTAGGCACTAACAAGGGGCTTGCTCTAACGGCTAAAGAGATAGCAAGGGGCATAGTAGAAATGGAAAAGCAGTTGTTAGAATTAGGCTGGATAGCTGGCAAGGTTTACGCTGGGGCTGCAGATAACCAAATATCTAACGTAATAGAAAAGAACGCTGACACGATAGCCAAGAAAATGGCAGATGAAAAAGTAACTTGGCTTAAATCTAACAAGAGTGCAGGATCAAGGATTGTCGGACTCGATTTAATCAGAAGTAGGATGAGGGCTGCAATAGATGGAGAGGGTGCTTCTATCTACTTCATGAATAATTGCTTGGCAACGATAGCTACTCTGCCTATAATGCGGCGTGACCCTAACAATCCAGAGGATGTTTTAAAGGGGGCTGATGATCATGCTTATGATGAAATCCGTTATAGAGTCTTGCACGGAAATGTTAGATCAGCTACAAACATTAAGATAACTCACGTTACCTAACAACTATAATTTTATGCCAGAAGTTGACCACCAACACCCGCTCTATGAAGAATTAAAACCTTCATGGGATCAAGTAAATGACTGCATTAAAGGAGAGCGACAAGTAAAGAAGAAGAAAGACATCTACTTGCCAAAGCCTAACCCCTCTGATGTTAGTGCGGAAAACGAGACTCGTTACAATCAGTATCTAACAAGGGCTGTATTTTACAACGTAACAGCCAGAACTTTATCTGGATTAGTTGGACAGGTATTTTCAAAAGATCCAGTTGTAGAAGTTCCACCATTGTTAGATTCAATCATTGAAGATTCTGATGGCTCTGGGGTTTCACTTGTGCAGCAAAGTAAATGCGTTCTAGGATGCGTCTTGGCTAACGGAAGGGCTGGATTGTTTGTTGATTACCCTACAGTGGAAGGCACAGCGACAAGGCAAGATCAGTTAGATGGATCAATCAGACCTAATATCCTTCATTACAATGCACCATCAATCATTAACTGGAGAAGCGAAAGACAAGGTGCAAAGAATCGTCTAACACTAATTGTTCTATCAGAAACTTATGTAGATAGTGACGATGGATTTAAAGAGGAAATTGTAGAGCAATTCCGTGTTCTAAGATTGGTAGAGGGAATCTATCAAGTGCAGATCTACAGGAGAAGCACGGCACAAGGAAGCGGGGCTTATGGCTTAGTTGAGGAATACACTCCGACAAGCGCACAAGGCTCTCCACTAACAGAAATCCCTTTCCAGTTTATCGGATGGGAAAACAATGACGAAACTCCAGATCTTCCCCCGCTTTACGATCTATCAGTTTTGAATCTGGCTCACTTTAGGAACTCTGCAGATTATGAGGAAGCTTGCTACATTGTCGGACAACCTACGCCATACATGACGGGCTTAGATCAGTCATGGGTTGATGATGTTTTGAAGGGGCAAGTTCACTTAGGATCTAGATCAGCCGTGCCACTGCCAGAAGGCGGCTCTATGGGGCTTGTGCAAGCCTCTGCTAACTCTATGCCCAAAGAGGCGATGGATACAAAGGAACGTCAAATGGTGGCGTTAGGGGCAAAGCTCGTAGAGAATAAAAACGTCCAAAGAACAGCAACGGAAGCGGGAATGGATAACGCATCTGAAACAAGCGTTTTAGCTTCTGCAGCTAACAATACAGCGGAGGCATTTAGAACGGCTCTTAAATGGTGCATGGAGTTTGTCGGAACAAGTGGAGAAGTTGATTTCTCACTGCATACAGATTTCGTAAATCATACACTTAATCCTCAACAGCAAGGGGCTTTACTTTCCCTCTGGCAAAACGATGTTCTAACATGGGATGAGCTTAGAGATAATCTAAAGAAAGCTTCCATTGCAGAACTGCCTAATGATGAGGCTAGAGATATTATTGACGCAAGCGCATTAGATGGGCTGGATCAGATTGATGATGAAGTTGATGATGTAGATGAAGAAGAGGAAAACGATTAACCCTTATGTTGGCTCTTTTTCTGAAAAACTTTTTGAATGGCTAACTCAATAATAGACATAGCTACAAGGCATCAAGTCTTGTTAGAAAGGCTTAAAGCTGGAAAGATTAGAGACTACAAAAAAGTAGTTAAATGGTTTGAGCGTGACTTGATAGCAAAGGCTAACAGCCTAGGAGTAAACTCAATAAATGAGCTAACCAAAAAAGAGCTAAATTCTCTTATTAGTTATTCAACTGAGTTAAGCAAAAAATACCAAACTGTGGCGGTAGATGATCTAACAAAAGATTTATCCAAGCTGGCAAAAGATGATGCTCTATTTGAAAGAGACGCTATTAAATCCGTTGTTAAAGGGGCTGCTGTTAATTCAGCCGCAAACATAGCTTATGCTGCAGCTTTGGCTTCTCCTATTAGCGCAACTGGAGAACTGTTAAAGCCATTTATAAAGAACTGGTCACAAACACGAATCAATCAAGTAAATGGAGTTATCCGAAAGGGATACAAAGAGGGGCAAACTCTAAGCCAGATGACTCAACTAATAAGAGGCACAAGAGCTAACAATTTTAAAGACGGGCTAACCTCTTTGCAAACAAGACAAGCAGAGGCAGTAATTAGAACCTCAGTCCAACACGTTAGTGCTACTGCTAGGATGCAGACTTGGGAGGCTAACAGCGATATCATACAGGCTTACAAATGGCGTTCCACATTAGACGGAAGGACAACGCAAAGGTGCAGAAGCTTAGACGGGTTAGAGTTTGAAATGGGGCGTGGACCTATGCCCCCAATTCACATTAATTGCAGATCAACAATTAACTTTGTGCTAGATCCATCTCTAGGTTTAGATGCTCTTGATAAGGGCGCAACAAGATCAGCACTAGGCGGGGAAGTTTCAGCAAAACAGACTTATTACGATTGGCTAAAAAAACAGCCTAAAGGATTCCAAGAGCAAGCTATAGGTGTTCAAAGAACCAAATGGCTAACAGATGGAAAGCTTACAGCAAAACAATTCGCTGCCCTTAACCTAGATAAGAACTTCAACCCTCTAACGCTTGCTGAGATGAAAGCAAAGAGAAGCTCTATAATTTCTAACAAATATGGAACTACAGCTAAAAAAACAGCGGCTAAAACAACTGTAAGAAAAAGCGCACAAATCAAGCCTAACACAAGCTTGGGCTTGGCGTTTCCAAAGCCAGAAGTTATAATTCCAAGCAATGATATCGCTTTAATTAAAAGCGACACGGCAAAAATAATGAAGGGGGTAACAGTTAGCAAGAACACGAAGGCACTTGATAAAGCTGTAGATATGCTTGATAAGGAAAACGCTATATTGGTTGACCTAGATAAGAAATACAAAAGGGAAAAGAACAGACTTCTAAAACAGGCACGGGCTGATAAATTTAATGAACAAGCTGTAATAGTTAGAAGGCTGATAGCTGTTAGAAAC
>Ga0208544_10001398_pt1 | contig 16669 bp, 15 predicted proteins | sample DEB08_DNA_9_FD_184526 | JGI IMG/M metagenome (GOLD analysis project Ga0208544, IMG submission 184526) | Aqueous microbial communities from the Delaware River and Bay under freshwater to marine salinity gradient to study organic matter... | ecosystem: Environmental > Aquatic > Marine > Coastal ... | reverse complement strand
AATCTAGCTGTATTTGTTTATTTAGATAGCTTTGGAGAGCGCATCTATTTATTATGCTAGTGTGAAGAGCTTCTTGAATTGCTGTCTCAAACCACGCTTGTGGGTGGCTGTCTTGCTGCTGACGATTATCGTGGCGGGGGGTCTTGTATTGGCCATGTTGGGCTATCTTAAAATAGCACATGAGTTTCTTGATTCGGACGCGATGTCGTTTTGGGTCGGAGATAAGCGCTTTTCAGCCTATTTGCTGATTCGCAACTTGTTGGTCATCCTTGCTCTTATCTGGGTAACAGGGATTCTCTCTAATTTTGGCAGCAGGCGCATCAGGGGCTTGCGTCGATTAAAGTCGAATAATCGGTCTATCCTGTCGAAGGGTTATCAGGTTGTTTTATATATTGGAGCATTCCTCCTAGGCTTGCGCATTCTTGGCATTGACCTGACTGGCTTGGCTATTTTTAGTGGAGCTATAGGTATCGGCGTAGGCTTTGGTTTGCAGAAGATTACTTCCAACTTCATAAGTGGAATGATCTTGCTGTTTGAAAAATCGATTGAGGAAGGCGATCTGATAGAAATGTCTGATGGAGTGGCGGGCTTTGTGCAAGATACGGGAGCGCGTTATACTCTTGTTGAAACCTTTGAGGGGCGTGAGATCATGATTCCCAATGAGGATTTCATTACGAACCGAGTCACCAATTGGACCTTTAGTAATGCCCAAGGTCGCATTGATATTAACATAGGAGTTTCTTATGGTTCAGATATTGGCAAAGCATACGATATCATGCTGGAGGCCGCCAATGAGCACCCGCGCTGTAGTCGCAGTCGAGAAGCGGAATGTTTTTTGGTTGATTTTGGCGAGAGCTCCGTTGATTTCGCACTTTATTTTTGGGTTGATGATATCATCGACGGGCGCAAGAGGCCTCGCAGCGATGTGCTTTTTTCTATTTGGAATAAATTCAAGGAAGCCGGTATCGAAATTCCATTTCCTCAACGTGATCTTCACATCAAACAATCAGAAATACAGTTATGATCAACCATGCCTTACTAGCTTATCAATTTGACGGCCATGGAGGATACCGATCACTTCTGGAAGAGCCTTTGGATCAGCTGCCGGACGATGAGCCTTTGATCTGGCTGCACATGGATGTGAATGAGCCGGACACCCGCACATGGTTGGAAGGTCCAGATGCGAAGCTTGACCCTTTCATCATTGAGGCCTTGCTGGAGGAAGAGACGCGTCCACGTATGATTCAGCTACAAGATGGAGCCATGCTTATTTTGCGTGGGGTAAACCTTAATGAGGGTGCCGACCCAGAGGATATGGTGTCGATCCGTCTCTGGGTGGAAAAACACCGTGTCATCAGTGTGCGCAGAAGGAGTCTCAAGGCCGTAAGCGATATGGAGCAAAGCATCAAGGCGGGCAAAGGACCGAAGGATGCCGGGCAACTGGTTTGTATGTTGATGGCTCGTTTGTTTAAACGAATTGAACCCGTGCTCACTGAGCTTGATAATACAACCGATGATATTGAAGAGGCCTTGCTTGAATCCTTCGATATATCATTGCGCGAATCCATTATTGATGTGCGTATGCAGGCCATCATGTTCCGCCGCTATATGATTCCTCAGCGTGATGCGATTGATCAGTTGCGAATGGCAGAGCTGAGTTGGTTGAAGAATGATCATCGCCGCCACCTGCAAGAGAATTACAACCGAGTGACTCGTTATGTGGAAGACTTGGACACCATCAGGGAGAGGGCGCAAATCGTCAAAGATGAACTGGCTAATATGCTCACCGATAAGCTCAATAAAAATACCTATATGCTCTCAGTGATCGCCGCGGTGTTTTTACCTCTCGGTTTTTTGACGGGGCTCTTGGGCATTAATGTGGGCGGTATCCCAGGTTCAGATAACGAATATGCGTTTGCTATTTTTTGCTCGTTTCTCGTCGCAGTGGTAGGCGTGCAGATCGTCATTTTTAAGCGACTGAAATGGTTCTAACGAACAACTGAAATATCAGCATCGAGTTTGAGCCAATCAATGCACTCATCGAGCAGGTTGTTATCCATTGAGTGAACATCTTCTCCCTTGCCGATATCGCGGAGCAGTAAAACGGTGAGTTCGCCACCCAGATGCTCACGGAATTCCTCGAGGCCATTGAATACCTCTCTGGCACCCTTAGCGCACTTTTGCTCGAGCGAGGCGTGCCAAGTCGGCAGCTGCAGTTTGTTGATTACCTTGAGAATACGCATTGCGGACTTTTCATCGAGCCGCCCAGATTTCCATGAATACACAGTGTCAAGGGCAACACCAATACTGACGGCCTCTGCATGGCTGAGCTCAAAGTCGGTGAGCTGCTCGAGCTTGTGCGCTGCCCAGTGACCAAAATCAAGGGGTCTGCTGTTGCCAGTTTCAAAAGGATCACCACCGTAAGCAATGTGCGCCGCGTGGAGTAGTGCAGAGCGTTCTACCGTTTCCTCAAGAGTGTGCGGGTGAAGCTTGGTTAGTTTTTCACATTGATCTTCGATCCAGCGAAAGAAGGCGGCATCCTTAACAAGCGCAACCTTGACGGCTTCGATAATGCCGGCTCTGCGGGTGAGCTCAGGCTGTCCGTGAAGAAAGGAGAAATCATTGATGACCGCATAAGGCACGGCGAATGTACCGATGAAGTTTTTTTTGCCGTAGGCATTGATGCCGTTTTTTACCCCCACGCCACTATCGTCTTGGGCGAGCACCGTGGTGGGAAAGCGCACTAGGCGGATACCCCGATGTGCGGTAGCCGCAGCCAGACCGATGACGTCAAGGTAGGCGCCGCCGCCTATGCAGATGATGTAGGAATGGCGATCAATGCCGGCGTTTTCGAGGGTGTCCCATGCAGCTTGCAAGGTGCTGGAATCTCGTTTGCAACCTTCACCTCCAGCTTGCACGATGGTGCCTCTGGATGCAAAGCCCGGCATATGCTCGAGGTAATCGTTTACCTGTGACTCAAGCTCAGGAAATGCTTGAGCAACGCCGCTGTCGATAAAGGCAATGACCTTGGCCTGTCCGTTGGTTTTGAGGAGGTCAACCAGTAAGCGGTTTTCATAGCAAAACGCATCCCTCGTGAAACGGATACGATGCGGGGTATTGATTCTGATGTCAAAGTCCTTGCCGTGCATATGGGTGAATACGTGAGAAAGTGGCATTATATTAGCATAAAATGCATAAAATGCGAGGGATTAGGTCTAAATGGGCTCGTTGGCGCGTATCATCATCAATATCTAAAAAAAATCCGTGCATTTTATGGCGGACGTGGTTTTTTCTTCGGGACATGAGCGACATCGAAAATATCAACATTACCATGACCACGAGCAAAGGACCGATCAAGATCCTTATGTTTGCCGCAGATACCGAAGTAACCTGCGCTAGTTTCCTCAACCTTGCCAGCCGCGGATTTTATGACGGCATTGTCTTTCACCGCGTGATCCCGAACTTCATGATCCAGGGCGGAGACCCTACAGGTTCAGGTATGGGAGGTCCTGGTTATAAGTTTGAGTGTGAATGTAAGCCTCACCTGAAGCATGATAAGCCAGGTATTCTCTCCATGGCAAATGCCGGCCCCAACACCAATGGCTCCCAGTTTTTCGTCACCCATGGTCCTACGCCTCACCTTGATGGCAAGCATACCGTGTTTGGTGAAGTGACCGAAGGGCAAGATATTGTTGATGCCATTGGCCAAGGAGACACCATCGACTCCATCGAGATTCACGACAGCACTGATGCTTTGTTTGCAGCTCAGGCTGATCGGATTAAAGACTGGAATGCTTCTAGCTAGGCTAGTAAGCGGCTAAGCCATAATCCCTTTTTCAAAAGCACCATGCTCTATCTATTGTCACCTGCTAAAAGTCTCGATTACGATTCTGAGGCGCCAGCGATCCGGGCAACGATGCCTCGGTTTCTTGATCACTCGGCTGAGCTGGCTCGTAACCTCAAGAGCATGAAGCCGGCTGAATTAGAGGCCCTGATGGGTATTTCTAGCAAGTTGGCTCAGCTCAATGCTGGCAGGTTTGATGATTGGCGCGAGGATTACAGTAAACCTGAGGCCCGCCAGGCAATTCTGGCATTCACGGGTGATGTCTATCAAGGGCTAGCGGTGCAAGAATGGGACAAGGAAGACTTTGCCGAGGCACAAAAGAGTATCCGGATTCTCTCTGGCCTGTATGGTATCTTGAGGCCTCTGGACTTGATGCTTCCCTACCGGCTAGAGATGGGGACGAAATTGACCAATGAGCGGGGCCCAAATCTCTATCATTTCTGGGGTAGCTTGCTGACCGATAGCCTCAATAAAGAACTCAAAGGCGCTAATGATGCGGTCATCAACCTTGCCTCCAATGAGTATTTTTCATCGATTCAGCCCAAGGACCTGAAGTCACCAGTGATCACTCCGGTGTTCAAGGATTGGAAAAACGGCCAATATAAAATCATTTCCTTCTACGCTAAAAAAGCGCGAGGCATGATGGCATCATGGGCAATCCGAAAGCGGATCACGAGCCCAGCAGGGTTAAAGCGCTTCAAGGAGGGCGGTTATGCTTACGATAAGTCCCTGAGTGATGATTCTAACCTAGTCTTCACACGCAAGGCCTAGCGCTAGGTCGGCAGGTGGTTAGGCGACGGGCAAAAGATTGCCAGATGAATGTCACACGATTGAGCCAGCTTTTGATTGCGCGGCTTGCTTACTCCAAGAGGTCTGGGTAGCAACGCTTCGCCATGCTCTGGGACAGTTCTGATATTTCAGGGCTGGAGGCGGCCTGCAGAGCTTCCTTTACCATTTCTGAACACTCTTTTTGAGAGAGGCTGCGAATGGCCTTTTTGATACTGGGCAGTTGGTGGGCTCCAACGGACAATTCGTCGATGCCAAGACCGACAAGTAAGGGGATGATGAGAAGGTCTCCGGCCATTTCACCACAAATACCGGTCCAGATTTTGTTGTCCTTGGCGGCACGCACGGTGATGTCCATGAGCCGGATAACGGCAGGGTGCGTGGGTTTGTAGAGGTGGGCGACGTAGTTATTCACGCGATCCACTGCCACGGTGTATTGAATGAGGTCGTTTGTTCCAATGGAGAAGAAGTCGACTTCACGTGCAATCTCATTAGCCATGATTGCGGCAGAGGGGATTTCAATCATGACACCGACTTCGATGTTCGGATCAAAGGGAATATTTTCTGCGCGCAGCTCATCCATGGCCGTTTGTAGAACTTCTTTGGCAGCTCGGACTTCGCGAAGGCCGGAAACCATGGGGAACATGATGCCTAGTTTGCCGTGCGCACTTGCTCTGAGGATGGCGCGTAGCTGTTCTTTAAAGAGAGCTATACGTGTCAGCGAGACTCGGATACCGCGCCAGCCAAGAAATGGGTTGGGCTCTGGTTGAGTGAGTGGCTCAGCGGTGATTTTATCACCACCTGCATCGAGCGTGCGGATAATCGTCTGATTCGGGTGCATTGCCTTAGCGACCTCGGTGTAGACATCAGCTTGAGACAATTCATCCGGCATTTCGCCGCCATCAAGTAGGTAAAACTCGGTGCGGAACAAACCGACGCCTTCTGCGCCTGACTCCTTGACCATGGGGAGCTCATTGGTGAATTCAATATTGGCAGAGAGGGTAATGTGGTGGCCGTCCGTCGTGGTGGTCTCAGCTTCGCGAAGAGTTTCGAGCTTTTTGCGCGCTATCTTTCTTTTTTGAGCCCGTTTTTTATAGTCGCTGACCGTTTCCTTGCTCGGATTGAGGATCAGTTTTCCCGTGTATCCATCAAGGATACTTGATGAGAGCGTTTTGATATCAATGACGGCACCTTCAAGGCCGACGATAGCTGGAATTCCCAGCGACCGGGCAAGAATGACGGTATGGGAGTTGATACTTCCTTGTTCAGTGGCAAAACCTAAAACGTGATTGCGGTCAATGGAGGCGGTGTCACTGGGTGAGAGATCAAAGGAAACCAGAATATGTTGATGATCAGGCCGATCTGCGGAGTCGTGCTCTTCATCATGCTTGAAATTACGCAGTACACGCTGGCATACGTCATCAATATCTGCTGCGCGCTCCCTCAAATAAGGGTCATTGATCCTACGCATCGCCTCGAGAAAGGTTTGCATGACCACGTAAAAGCCATATTCCGCATTCTGGTGACGATCCTCGATTGCTGAATTGACCTTGGTGATAAGGGTGCGATCTTCAAGAATAAGCAGGTGAGCATCAAAGATCTTACCGTGGTCATCTCCTGATAGCTTATCGATGTGGCTACGCAGATCATCGAGTTCTATTTTGGTTTTATCCAAGGCTTCTCGGAAACGCTCTTGTTCGCCTGCAACGTGGGTAGGCTTGATTTCATAGACTTCTGGAGCATTGAAACCACGCGCAACGACATGCACAGGCCCAAAGGCGATTCCCGGTGATCCGGGCGTCCCTTGGATGATGATTTCTTTATCAGTGCCTTGCATGAGCCCCAAGCTTGCACACAAGGGGGCAAGGGGTCAAAGTATAATCTTGCCTCTCAGCAAGTAATACACAGCTTTGTAAAAAACTGTTATTCCTCGAAATTGCGGGCAATCAGGCTGCCGAGTTCTTCCAGGGCGGTGTCTTCATCGTCACCATGGGTCGTAATGGTGAGGATTGAGCCGTGGCCAGCTGCGAGCATCATCAGTCCCATAATCGACTTTCCATCTGCCTGTTCGTCGTCTTTTTCCACCTGAATATCACACGAAAAGTTACTCGCTGTTTTGACAAACTGAGCGGCAGGGCGGGCGTGGATACCAAGCTTATTGGTGACGGTGAATTCTCGTGTAGGCATCGTTTTGTATCGGATTGAAGAATGAGCTTCGCCCAAGTCTAGAGGACTGGCCCTCGGGGGAAAAGGGATTTTTTCAGTCAATTTATCAAGAGAATAGGGTCTTAAATACCCAAACCGGATTTTTCGTCGGCCATTTTGTCCAGTAATCGTTGATTAAACTCATTGGCCATGTCGTAACCAACACTGCGAAGTTGGTGCTCAAGGCAGGTGATGGCAACCAAGCGTGTGGTATCTCGTCCTGGGGCTACGGGGATTTCTACATTGGTGATGTCATGGTCGAGGATTCGATAGGCTTTCCGACTGACTCCCAGACGATCAACATTATTCAGATCACTGAAGGGTTTGAGTGTGATTACCAAATCGAGGCGTTTCTGTGTCCTGATGCTGCCAAGGCCAAAGATATTGGCCACGTTGATGATGCCAATACCGCGCATCTCGATGAAACCGCGGGCAAATTCTTTGGCGTGGGCCTCAATCTCATTACCGACTTTACGAAAAATAACCATGTCATCGGCGACAAGGGCGCCTCCACGCTCTAAAAGCCCGATCGCGATCTCGCTTTTGCCCGTTCCGCTTTCCCCCATGATGAGGACACCGACTCCTCGAAAATCGACCATGCAGCCGTGCCGAGTGGTGGACTGCGCGAAGTCATTCTCAAGAAGTAAGGTGGCCGCATTGACGAATTTCATGGTGACCATCGGGGTGGTAAATACAGCGATTCCGGCTTCGTTAGCTACCTTGAGAAGTTCAGGGCTGAGTGTTTTCTTTCTTGAAGTAACAATACAGGGAATGGCGCGCTCACAAATGGTGCTGAAGCGTAATATGCGCTCTTTTTTGTCACGTTTGTTGAGATAGGACTGCTCTGAGTTGCCAAGTACTTGAACGCGCTTGTAGGCAAAATAAGAGAGGAATCCGGCGAGCGCGAGTCCCGGGTGATTAACGGTAGGCTCGATGATTTTGCGGTCAAAACCAACAGCCTTGCCCTGAAGTTCTAGCTTTAGCGCTTCACCGTGTTTCTCAAAGAAATCACCAACCGTAAGATGCGAAATGCGTTTGCGTGCGTATTTTTTTCCCATGTCCAGCTGCAGAGTAGCGGAATTGAGCGCCAAATGCACGCCTTCGTTGCGGGATTAGCCTGATTTTTAAATAGAGGGATTTCTTGAGTTTGCGCAGCATACCGTGTTATCACAGGGGCATGCCGACTACCTACATATCGGAAACTGCTAAAAGCTCAGCCGCCTCATTAGCAGTGGCCGAGGAGCTCAATCTTCCTGTAAACGGAAGACTTCGCAGCAAGATGTTAATGGGCCGTCGTGAGTGGTTGTCTCTGCCGGAGCTCGGCATTGATATGTTAACAGCCAAGGTGGATACGGGAGCCTATACCTCCAGCCTGAATGCCACCGAGTCGAAGATTTACGAGCAAGATGGAAAACAGATGGTGAGTTTCAAAACAACAAGCCACCACGGTCAAGTGATTGCTTGTGAGGCGCCACTGGTTTCGAGAAAAAGAATCAAGAGCTCCACGGGGATAGCTAGAAATAGGTTGGTCATTAAGACCATGGTCAAGTTGCCCGGAGGATTTCAGTGGGAAGTGTTTTTCAGTCTTGCAGATCGCTCCGTTATGAAGTGTCCTCTGTTGCTCGGCCGCAGGGCCCTGTCAGGTTACTTTGTTGTCGATACTCAAGTCTCCCATATCTTTGGTAACAGTATTTATTTTTCAGGAAAATCTCACCATCACCGTTTATGAAATTAGCGATCTTATCCCGCAATCCAAAACTTTATTCAACCTCAAGCCTCAAGGAGGCTGCTGAACGTGCTGGTCACGAGGTTGATGTGATTGATTATCTTAAGTGCCACATGAATATCACTTCCATGAGGCCTAGTATCTATTTGGGTGATAAGGAGCTGAAAGGATATGATGCCATCATCCCAAGGGTGGGTGCATCGAGAACTTTTTTTGGCACAGCGGTGGTGCGTCAGTTTGAGATCATGGGCGTGTATTCGGTCAACGAGTCAGTGGCTATTTCTCGCTCTCGGGATAAGTTGCGCAGTTTGCAATTGCTTGCTCGCAAAGGGATCGGTCTACCCGTTACTACTTTCGCACATGATACGAGGGCTACGGGACATATGATTAAGCTCTGTGGTGGTGCGCCAGTGGTGGTAAAATTACTGGAGGGCACTCAGGGCGTTGGCGTTGTTTTGGCAGAAACATTCAAAGCTGCAGAATCAGTCATTGAAGCGTTTCGAGGTCTTGATGCGAACATTCTAGCGCAAGAATTCATCAAGGAGGCTGGAGGAGCAGATATTCGTTGTCTGGTCGTTGGCGGCAAAGTCATCGCCTCGATGAAGCGGCAGGGAAAAGAAGGGGATTTCCGCTCAAACCTACACCGTGGTGGAAATGCTACTGTGGTGAAGATCACTCCTGAGGAAAGATCAACGGCAGTGAGGGCAGCCAATATCATGGGCCTGAGCTTGGCCGGTGTTGACTTACTGCGCTCTAATCATGGTCCAGTCGTATTAGAGGTTAACTCATCACCTGGTCTTGAAGGCATTGAGAAGGCAACCAACAAAGATGTTGCCGGCGAGATTATCAAGTTTATCGAGAAGAGTGTTGGCCGAGTAACGAGTCGAACTCGTGGCAAGGGCTAGTGGTCACATCCTCGGCGTGGCTCAGGACGATAAGTTATGTAGCTGGGGCCACTCTCTGGAGTGCGAGTGCAACCACAAAGAGTAAAAGGCATACGGCGGCTGCCATTGGTGCAATAGGGGCTAAGAATGTTGCGTCTAAGAGACAAAATCCAGCCAGCGCTCTAGAGACAAAAACGGGCTTGGAGGTTTTTAACGCTTTCAGCCCATAACACATCCAGAGATAGCAGAGTATCAGTGCGACGGCATAACTGATGTATTGAAGGGGCTCTGTGATTGGCATCAGAAAGATGATGGCTAGTGAGCTAGCAGGCACCGTAAGAAGCAGGAAGGTGAGGATATTACGGAACTGGAACGCCCCGGGCCTGGACTCGGTGGAGGCCACCCAGCTAAGCAAAATCGTGTAAGCGCCGACACCTAATGCGGGAATGAGCATCCAGTTTGCTAGCCAATGAGGGTGTGGGCTGAACCAACTGGCTGGGGAAGGGTCATTTTGCAGGAACGTTTTATGGGCAAAGCTCATCGCCAATATGACGAGCAGAAAACGGCATGAGCCCATCATGATGAGGGCGGCTGGCTTATTTTTTTTGTGATAAAAGGCGTAGCAGATTACGACACCGGAGAGCAGTAATCCGAAGGCGATTTCATGCGTTTGGATAGCTTCAGTCCACTGCCCTGAGAGTAGCTTTGCCTGGTGTTCATTGAGAAGAGCTGTGACTGGGGTGACAAAAAACAGAATGATCAGCGCAAGGGCAAAGAGCACGTAGGATGAGGATCGAACCGAGCGGACGGTGAGGATGCCTTGGGGTATAGGTCGGCTAGGCCTGTTTTTACGATCAAATGGGAGATCTACAGCATCCCCCAGCATGCAGCCAGCAAGGTAAATCATGCAGCAAGAAAGCATCAAAAAGAGCAGCGGCACGATCATCTTGTCTTGGCTGATCGAGCCAAGGCAGCAAGCCGGATAAAGTGAGCTCGACAACCAAAATCCTGCCAGCACATTGCTGCAAACAGTGGGTAGGTTGGCGATGCGTCCAGTGGCTAACAGAGCGCGTATTTTTTCCCCACGTGCAGGCATGGTTTTAAGTTACAGGAGACAAACAACCAGACAAGACAGAAGACATGATCACGGAGTGGTGGAGATTTTTCTCGTCTCTGATTTACCCATGGTCCCTTATCACAGCTCGGCCTCGGCTTTTTCGATGGCGTCACTGACTTCGCCCCAACGTGTGATCGCCGCCTCAAGCTTCTCGCTGATGGCCTTGTAAGCTGATGATGCCTCTTGCATTTTCTCGGCATCGCCAGCCGTAGCTGGGTCTGACATGTGAGCGGTCAGTGATGTTTGCGCGGCTTCGTATTCTGAGATTTGGCGCTCAAGTTCCTGCAGTTCATCTTGAAGAGGTTTCAGGACTTGTGTGCGTTGCTGGCGTCGAGCAGCTTCAAGTTTACGCTGTTCTTTGCGGTTACCTCCCGTCGGGGCTGCTGATTCTTGCTGGCCTGTGTTTGCACTAGTTTGTGATTTTCCAGCGTTTTTTTCCTGCTCAAGTTTCTCGATGTAGTAGGTGATGTTGCCGGCGAACATTCGCGGTGGTTGACCTTGTCGGAACTCGAGTGTCTTATCGACGATCGGGTCGAGGAAAGATCGGTTGTGGGAGACGATGAGATAGGATCCAGGGTAATCTCTGAGTGCGTTCTGGAGAACCTCTTGGGACTGAATGTCGAGGTGGTTAGTAGGCTCATCAAGAATGAGGAAATTAGCAGGGCGAAGTAGCATACAGACGAGTGCGACGCGTGAGCGCTCACCACCTGAAAGCACGCCGACCTTCTTGAAAACATCATCACCGCGGAATAGAAAGCAGCCGAGGAGGTTGCGCGCTAGTGGCGCGTTCTCACGGGAGGCGGAACCCTCGGCGCATTCAAGCACAGTGAGATCAGGGTTGAGTTCGTCTGCATGGTTCTGGGAGAAAAAGGAGGCTGCGGCTTTGTGGCCGAAGTGGTGGCTGCCGCTGTCTGGTGTTTCTTGGCCAGTGATCAGTCGGCAAAAGGTCGATTTGCCGGCACCGTTGGGCCCGACGATGGCGATGCGTTCTCCCCGTGTTATCTCGAGGTTGAAGTCGGTAAAAATGTTAATCTTACCATAGGATTTGCTAGCGTTTTCAAGTGTGGCAACGCTATTCCCGGAAGCGGGCGGGTCAGGGAAGCGGAAGCTCATCACCGCATCGTCTTGTTCAATCTCGATGATCTTTACTTTTTCGAGCTGCTTGATGCGGGATTGCACTTGCTTGGCCTTGGTCGCTTTAGAGCGGAATCGATCGATGAAATCTTGAGCCTGTTTGATTTCTCTCTGTTGGGCTTTGTATTGCTTAACGAGGATTTCTTTACGCAGCACTGATTCTTTGGTGTAGAATGAGTAGTTGCCTGCATATTCTTCAGCTCTGCCGTGGTGGAATGCGATCGTGCGTGTGGTGAGCATGTCGAGCAGGGCAAGATCGTGGGAGATGATAAGAATCGCACCTGGGTAGTTGACCAGATAGGACTCCATCCACTTCTGGGAATCGATATCCAAGTGGTTGGTAGGTTCATCTAGGAGCAGGACTTGTGGCTGCACGAGGAGTAGTTTGGCCAAAGCGATGCGCATCTGCCATCCACCGGAGAATTCTCCGCAGTCACGGGTGAAGTCAGAGCGTTTGAAGCCAAGGCCGGTGAGCACCGATTCCATCTTTGGTTTGATGGTTCCTGGGCTGGCGGCTTCGAGTTTTAGTTCGAGATCACCGATATCATGAAGCAGGTCTGAATAAGGAGCTGAGCGCGGATCGAGATCATGGAGATTTTGGGAAAGCTCGTCTATTTTGCGCTGTAAATCACGAGCCTCCGCGAAGGCGGCTTCAACCTCGTCCCAAAGTGAAATGCCTTTGATGTGGATGCCTTCTTGAGGGAGGTAGCCAATATCACAGTATTTGGGTTTAACGATCTTACCGCCATTGGGTGTTAAAATGCCAGCGATGCATTTCATCAGCGTTGATTTGCCGGCGCCATTATGACCTGCAAAAGCGATGCGCTCCTTGGGCAATACGGCGAACGAGAGGTCAGAAAAAATGACTCTCGCACCAAATTCAATGTGAAGATGTTGTATAGCGAGCATGGCGCGCAGTCTTCTGCCAGATTCGAGGCGATTAACAATGGTATTTTTTGTATTTGGCAGAGGGAATGGGGGTTGTCAATTTGCTCATAGTGGTTGAAGGTAGCTGCGATGAGTATTTCTTGTGAGGTTACCAGTGCACTGATTGACTTGGCACTGCGTGAAGATGTGGGTGAAAACCTGCAGACAGGTGATGTGACTTCGGTCTATTTTGTTCCGCAGGAGAGCATTTCAAGTGCTTATATTTATGCGAAGCAAGATGGGGTTCTGGCTGGGATGGAAGTAGCGGCAGAGGTGTTTCACCGAGTGAATCCAGAGCTTAAGGTGGTGCAGCTCAAAAAAGATGGAGATGTGCTGTTGCGGGGTGAGCGTGTGTTGGAGGTGAGTGGCCATGCACGCTCGATTCTGACGGCCGAGCGCACGGCCTTGAATTTCCTGCAACGCTTGTCCGGTGTTGCCACTCAGACCCGTGCTTACGTGGCTAAGGTGGAGACCACAAATGCCAAGGTTCTCGATACCCGAAAAACGACACCAGGATGGCGTGCCTTAGAGAAAATGGCCGTTGTCGCAGGAGGAGGTAAGAATCACCGGATGGGTTTGTATGATCGCGCGATGGTAAAAGACAACCACCTGGTAGCAGAAAATCAACTTGATGCCTTGCAGAATGCCATCGATCGTTTGCATGCAGAAAGGGCAGGGGTAGAAGTGGAGTTGGAAGCAGACACCCTCGAGCAGGTGCAGGGTTTCTTGAGCCTCAGAGGTGTTGATTACATTCTCCTCGATAACATGAATAATAAGATGATTCGCAAAGCAGTGGCAATGCGGGATGCAGTGGCAATGCGGGATGATTCTGGTTCTGCGGTTGCTTTGGAGGCTAGTGGAGGTATTAATCTAGATACAATAGCTGATGTCGCGGCAACTGGAGTTGACTTCATCTCGGTTGGGGCACTGACCCACTCGGCAGTTGCTTTGGACTTATCTCTCGAGTTTGAATAAAAAACTTAACTTGATCACTGAAATAGAAGATTATAACAACCGCGTTGAACCTATTATGGCGAAAAAAAAACATACCATCTTTCTTGTCCTGCGGATAGCCGTTGCGCTATTTCTGGCCTTGATTCTATTTTTGAATTTATCCAGTAGTGCAGTTTCTATCGACTTTTTCGGCCAGCTTTCGACATGGCTTAGTGGTGGCGACTCTATGTTAAGTGTGTTGCGCCTAACGAGCAGTATCGTCATTTTTGCGATCGCTTTATTGCTGCTGTTGAAAAAACCAGTTGTCATATCGGTTGGTGCGTTTTTGGCCACTGGACTGTTTGTGGTGTTGCAGGTCATTTACATCGTCGTGATGTCGCTTCAGTTTGGTGAGCAACCACTGATGTTTGTTTCCACCTGGATAGCGTTGATGGCGTCTCTTGTGCTTTTATTTCGCTTCAGGGGATCTTTGCCTGTGTTGGGGAAATTCACATGAGCAACGGACTAAGCTTTCGCCGTGTGCGGAATAAAACTTGCCTAATACCGATACAATTTAAGTGTTAAAATGATGAGATCAAAGACGTTCAGTTTTTTTATCTATAGCGCGCTGCTGATGAGTAGCTCTTTATTGCTATTGGCCGCGCCTAAGGCTGAGTATATCGAGCTGCCACCGGCGCAGCTTGAGAAGCTTTCATCAGATGACTTTGAAGAGCGGGAGACGGCTTACAAAGCTATTCATGAATGGGCAGATCAAAATCTTACAGCAGCTCCTGAGCTGTTGTACAAGGCTTGGCGAGCAAACGAAGATCCGGAGGTACAGTCACGCTGTTATAACTTGATGAGGCAAATGGTCACGCAGAGGAAATTCGGTAAAGGTAAAGGCTTTCTAGGTATTCGAATGACAGGGGTTATTTTGCCTGCCAAGCCTGGAGGACCTGCTGGACTTCAGGCTGTAAGGGTCGAAAATATTCTGGATGATACTCCGGCACAGAAGGTGGGGCTTAGAATGGGAGACTTGATCGTCCGTGTTGATGAGCTCGACCTGCAACAAGCTAAGCCAGCCAATCTGCGTGCTGAAGAAAAGCCATGGGAACCCGGTAGAGGATTGGGATTGGAAATGCACTCGGTATCAAGGTTCAGTGACTATATTAAATCCAAGCAGCCTGGCGAAAAGGTGGTGCTGCATTGTTTGCGAGGTAATCAGCGCTTAGAGATCGAGGTATGCCTGATGAAGCTGGCGCCTGCAAATGATCCAAAGCATGAGCAGATTGAAGCAGCGTCCGAAATGTTTTTCAGACAGTGGCTCGAAGAGATGAAGAAGTGAGGCTGTGAATGCGATGTTTGCCCGCTGTGTGAGTGTAGGGTGATCATCCATTAATGGAGCTTTTCTGGTTTCAAAACTCATTTAGTTCGTTACGTTCACCAAGCGATGCAGGAGCAGGAACATGATATGCACATTGGTCATTGCGGCTCATGTGGCTGCCAAATGGATACATCCTCCTTGGAGCCGTATACCAACGTTGTGTGCCCAGAATGCGGTGAGCATACGCGGGTAAAATGTGAGCTGGGCAACTATCGTTTGATTGGCCGTCATGCCGTGGGTGGCATGAGTAAGTTATTTGTTGCCCGTGATATGACCTTGGGTCGTGAGGTCGCTATTAAGATTCTCAACGATGAATATTGTCGAGATGAACATAGGATGAGGCAGTTTGAGCATGAGGCGATGATCACGGCGGCCATCAGTCATCCTCATGTGGTTAGGGTGTTTACGGTGGGTAAAGCGTTTGGCCATTTCTACATCGCGATGGAGCTGGTGCTGGGCGAGAGTCTAGAGCAGAGAATGGCGCGAGAGGGCGCGATCAGTGAGGCTGAGATACTGCCGCTATGTGAAGAAATTATCGCAGGATTACAGGCGGCCCAGGACGCGGGTTTGATACACCGGGATATCAAGCCGGGTAATATTCTTTTTGATGCTAATGACCATGTGAAGATCGTTGATTTTGGTCTGGCGCTGGTGACCCAAGGGGGAGTAGCTAAAGCTGAGGAGATATGGGCTACGCCCTATTACGTGCCTCCAGAGGCGTTGACGGGTGAACATGAGGATTTCCGCAGTGATATGTATGCACTTGGAGCAACTCTTTATCATGCTCTTTCCGGCAGACCATCCATCCCCGAGCAGTCGAAATTGTCACGTGAGGTATTACAAGGCAAAGAGCATATTGAGCCTCTCGCGAAAATTGCTCCCTGGCTAAAGCCCGAGACACGTCAGTGGGTTGAGCGGGCAATGGCCTTTCAGCGTGAAGATCGTTTTGAGTCCTATGCTGAGATGGAAGACGCCCGTGCACTTGCCAATCATGTCATCGATGCAGTAGGAGCAAGTGATCCGGTGTATTTCAGCGAGCGGGATCAACGCAGAACACGTGACAAAATAATAGTCACGGCATTGGTCGTCGCTGGCCTCATTGCGCTGATCACTATTTTAGCGGTTGTGGTGTTCAAGAACAAGGACGGCGCGAATGAAGAGAGCTCTGGCTCTGCGGTAAATATGAACGCAGCCATGTTTGCTGACGATGATAGCTATTCTCCTGAGCTGGCGGCCGAGATAGGGAAGTTGTTTTATCAGTCACATAAGCGACTTGATGAAGGCCGTTATCTGGAGGCGAAGGCGATTTTTGAAAACCTCATGAATGACAAAAGGGTCTTGGAGCCTACAGCGTCGTGGGCGGGGGTTGAGGCGGTTATCTCGGCTTGGCTTGCTGGTGATACCGAAAAAGCAGAAGTGGCCAGCGCTAGATTGGGCCAACATATCCAAAACAGGAAAGTGGCCAGTGATAGTGATGTCGCCTTGTTGTCCAAGCAGCTTTCAGGCACCGAAATCATCAACAAGTTGAAGAAGGATGGGGACAGCATGATGCTCTTGCAGATGATGGCAGTGGCATTAAAAAACTGGGAGATCGGAGCTTGGGATATTGCGGTGCCATTGTTTAAAGCTGTTGAGAAAATGGAGCTGCCAGAAGAAAGCCCACTGAGAGTTTATCACAACATCGCAAAAAAATACTTAGCTGATCATGCTTATCTGAAAGCCCTCAGCC
>Ga0208544_10001396_pt1 | contig 16691 bp, 12 predicted proteins | sample DEB08_DNA_9_FD_184526 | JGI IMG/M metagenome (GOLD analysis project Ga0208544, IMG submission 184526) | Aqueous microbial communities from the Delaware River and Bay under freshwater to marine salinity gradient to study organic matter... | ecosystem: Environmental > Aquatic > Marine > Coastal ... | reverse complement strand
TGACGAGGTTGAGAGTCTGGTTCCAGCCGCCGGTGTCCCCAAGACCGTAGGCAACGGGCATACCGCCGAGTTGTAGCGCGATCTGGTGCGGCTTGTTGGCAGTGGCAGACTTCTCGGGAGTGATGGTGATGGCAGTATGGCCGTCATGGTGGATGATCTTAAGTTGAGCGAGCTCTCCCTTTTTTGATGCTAGCTGGAATGTGGTGCCGTCAATCTGTTTTTTAACACTCAGCGCGTAGCCATTGAGGGATGCGCCTGCACCTTTGTGAGCAGGAGCGATGACCTTGCCTTCCTGATCGAGGATGGAGAAACGAAAGTTGTTTTCCTCTATCTGAAGCTGGTTTGTTCCAAGAGGAATGGGAGAGAGGGGGGCAGCAATCAGACAAGTTGAGCTTAGCAACAGACAAGTCACGCTAAGCATGTGCATGAAGTGCGAAGTTTGAGCTGAAAGGTTCGGGAGCATGAGACTCTTCACATTACGTGTTCAGCCACAGAGGTATATCAGATTTTTACGCCACAAAACAGAACTTTTGCGACACTGCGCGGGCATTAGTGCGGGGGCAGTGATGGCTGCATTCGGCGCCTACAGCTCTTGTTACAGGTGGGCAACTAGACCTAGGGGGTGTTCGGATTGCCAATCTGGCGCAGTAGCTGCATCGCAGGCTGGTAGTTGCGGTCGATGCCGAGGCAGGTTCTGCAGGCTTCGAAGGCTTCCGTTTTCTGGCCCATGCGCAGATGAACGGTGGCACGCGCGTAGGGGTAGGAGATTTCGCGCGGGTTGACCTGCTCGGCATAAGAGAGCGATTGTACGGCTTCGCTAAGCTTGTTTTGGCCGGCAAGCAGCAGCCCTAGGTTGTAGTGAGCACGATCATGGCCGGGAGCTATCTGCACAACCTGGCGCAGCAGCAGCTCGGTTTTGTCCTTTTGGCCAAGCTCTGCGTAAGTAAGTGCCTGCAGGTAGAGGTAGCGGGGGTTATTGGGGTCAAGCTTGGCAGCGATTTCAAGCTGAGTGAGAGCTTCCTTGGGTCGGCTCATCTGGCCTAAGAGGATGGCATAATATCCGTGGCTACCAGCCGATGTCTTGTCGAGGGCGAGTGCTTTTTTCATCCACTTCTCAGCCTCAGCTAGGTTATTAGATTCTGATTCAAGCTGTGCCATGCGCATGGCTCCTGAGGGTTGGTCTACAGTAAACTCAATGGTGCCCTTGAGTTCTTTAAGGATGGCGGAGCGTTCGGACAGGTGGGTGCGCCAAGCCCAGGCTGCAGCGATGCGCACTTCCTTAACAGGGTCTTGAAGCATGGGCTCAAGCCATGCGCCATTTTCTCGGCCGAACTCGAGTAGCTGGCATGCGGCAGCACGGACGATCGACTCCTTGCTACGCACTCCCTGACGGCCAAGTTGTTGGACGCGTGGGTCAGTGCCAAAGGGCTGCATGATCTTTAGTAGAGAGGCTTGCCAGTAGGGGTTGGGTTCGTTTTCGTAGGCTTTGAGCAGGGGCTCGAGGCTGTTGGCTTGCCCTTCGTAGAGAGAGGCAATAGCACGTGTGCGAGCACGTTGGCGCTTTCTCTCAGGGGTGTGGAGTTTGTCGCCATACCAGGTCTTGGTCCATTTGATCGCCCAGTCGGTGTCCTTGTCCTCATGGCATTTGTTGCAGGCGTTGGGAATATTGTGCTCTTTGGTGAGTAGCGGATCTGGCACGTGGAAGCCATGATCACGGCGGTGGTCGCGGCCCATGTAGGTGGTTTCACTCATGTGGCAGTCTACGCAGGAGTGGCCAGAGCCAACGTCGTTGTGCTTGCCGATTCCGAAGTGCTTGGTGTGGGAGGCAGGGTCGATGATGATCGCACCACTGATGCGCCCGTTAGATCCAGCTGAGTGGCAGGACATGCACAAGGCGTTGTTGGTGAGTGGCAGTTTGAGCTTATTGCTATGTGGGTCATGGCAGTCTGAGCAGCGTACCCCTTTGTGGCCCATGTTGCTCGTGCGCAGGGAGGTCCAGACGTAGTCTTCATCGAGGATTTGACCGTCTGCGTAAAACAGGTTCGGCTGGGATGGAAGTTGAAGTTGAAAGTGATCACCAAATTTATCTCCGACGTGGAATTCATCATCCATGGCCGCTCTACGGCTGTGACAGGTAGCGCAGTTTTCAAAGACACGATCAGGGTGGTTTTTTTTCATCTCCTGATGTGCTGGAATGTCGATCAGGCAGCCGGATTTTTCGTCTGCTTGCTCGGCGATGTTGCCGTGGCATTGGGTGCAGCCGACTCCCATTTCCTTCCACTGGCTGTTGTAGCTGTCGGTTTTAATATCGTAGTTTTTACGGTAATCGGTCATGTGGCACCATGCGCATTGGGTGTTCCAGTTCATGCCGCGGCCGGTCCAGTGGCCCCAGTCTGCCTCGGTGCGCTCGTCCCCATTGAAGATATCAAACCACTCCTTCTGATGAGGATCCCATGCGGCATTCGGGGTCTGCCAGCGGCCACCGCTAGCGGCGACGAGGTATTGGACCAGTGGCTCGACTCCAATAGCCATGCCGACAGAATGTGGCTTGTCGTTGGCGGAGACGGTGAGATTTTTGCCTTCTTTGGTGAAGTTCCATTTTTCCACGCCGTGGAATTTTTCGCCGGAGAAAGGCTTGCTATCAAGGGTGAGGTCGAGAAGTCGGTTGGCCTGGCCGTGATGGGAGTTTTGCCAGTGGTGGTGGATGTCCTTATGACATTCTTGGCAGCGTTGGGAGATGCTGTTTTGTCCAGGGAGTTTGCTTAAACTGGCATGGAGTTCAGGGTGCTCACCACCAGTGGTGCCGGTTTGCAGGACATATTCATCGGGCTTATCATTGTCATTGTTATTGTTATTGCCGTTGTCATCGCTGAGTTCTTTTTTGCCGCAGCAGCACAAGCTGAGTGCTAGCAGAAAGCTTATCAAATATCGGCAGTTAGTGAGCATCACGGCGTGAATGATTGGGATCAAAAAGATGGGGAGATTAGTGGAAGTTTATTTCCTGAACAAGAAGTTGGCTGGCATTAAAAAGCGCGTGGATAGAAATGGGAGCCCAAAGCGATCCACTCAGCTCGTAGGCAAGGGCAAGAATAAGGGCGAGAAAGATCAGTGGAATCAAGGCCGAAATATTAAAGTGCACAACGCCAAAGAGCAGTGAGGAGAGAACGGTGGCAAAAAGGCGGCCGGAGAAGCGCTTGACCGCAGTGTAAATATAACCTCGAAAAACAATTTCCTCAGCGATCGGAGCTATGAGTATAGCGCTGAGAGCAATCATGATGCGGATCGTTACTGCATTGGTTTCCTGGTAGATTTTAACCGTCTCCTGAAGCTTGGCGTCATTACCAAAATATTGCTCTAGCCAGCCGCTGTAGCCGTAATATTCAATGCCAAATAAGAACATGTAGGCGATGATCACGCCAGCTGGAGTGATCACCCACAGATAGCGTGCGTGTTTCCATTTCAGCCCCAGAAATTGGCTCATGCTGGCTCCTCTAGATGCCAGCATGACGGCAACAAGCATAGCAGGAACAAGTTGTACAACAATGCCGACAGCAAGTATCCATGGCGTAATGCTGATTTCCTGAGGCTTGCCGTTGCTGTCCAGCGGGGCAGGGCTGAGGTAATCGAGTAGAAAGACGGCATAGATGCCGAAGAAGATCAACAGGCCGAGCAGGTCAAATGCGTTCAGGGCCTCTGTGCGCACGAGTCCTTTTTGATGCGGTCTCACCGATGGCCCTTTGTCACGAGCATAGAGGTAGAAAGGCAGAACCGTCGCCATCAGAGCTACACAAAGGAAGTAGCCATAGATAAAAATGGAATCCGCAGTAATGGGTATGTTGATGGGCATCGGGTGGGGCGGTAGTGTAGTCCAGGATCGTGAAGTTTGAAGTTTGAAGTTTAAGAGATTCAGTGCTGTGATCAGCGCATGCCGAATTCAAGTGCTCATTCCAGTGAGTCCACCAGCAAGATGCTCATCGATGCCGCCGCCGAGTTGTTGGGTTCATTGAAGCCGCTGAGCTTTCAGGAGCCAGTGAGTCACGTGTATTTGTCCACAGAATATGCATGGGATAGGCATTGCGAGTATCTCGAGCGATATGGGCAAGGTTCTAAAAAAGTGCTGATGCTGGGTATGAATCCGGGGCCGTGGGGGATGGCGCAAACGGGTATTCCCTTTGGTGAAATTCCATCCGTGCGTGACTGGATGGGCATATCTGGCCCGGTGGATAAACCTGATCCTGAGCATCCAAAGCGACTGGTCGAGGGTTTTGCATGCAGCCGCTCAGAGGTCAGTGGTCGGCGCTTGTGGGGTCTTTGTGCGGAGAAATTTCCCAACCCAGATGATTTTTTCAAGGATCATTTTGTGGCCAATTATTGCCCTCTTGTTTGGATGGGAGAGACGGGTAAAAACATCACGCCTGACAAGTTGCCAAAGGCGGAGATGGAGCCGGTAGAGCAAGCGTGCCGCAAGCATCTTGCCGCTGTCATCGCTGCCATCGATCCCGAGTGGCTCATTGGCGTGGGTGCCTACGCTGAAAAAAAGCTCATTGAGACAGTGAAGGAATATTTTCCATCCAAGTCATATCAAACCGGCAAAATCTTGCACCCGTCACCAGCATCTCCAGTTGCCAACCGAGGATGGGAGCCCCAGGCCGAGCGCCAACTCAAGGACTTGGGCGTTTGGAGCTGAGGCTCCATCATGAAGTGGGGGGCTGAGGTGGGGGGAAACTATGGCTTCCGGCGGACAGCCGCTGACGAATTTAGCCTTGGGTGGCTTTGATGTAATCGCCAACCCACTCAATACCATACTCGCCATTGACGAAATCTGGATGGTTCATGATCTCCTGTTGGAAAGGAATGGTGGTTTTGATACCCTCAATCTTGAATTCTGAGAGGGCGCGCTTCATGCGTTGGATAGCGATCTCACGGGTTGAGGCGGTGACGATGAGTTTGGCGATCATCGAGTCGTAGTGAGGCGGCACGCTATACCCAGAGTAGACGTGGGTATCTATGCGGACACCCTTGCCTCCGGGTGTGTACCATAGGGTAATGGTTCCCGGGCTGGGGGCGAAGTTGTTGTAGGGATCCTCGGCGTTGATTCGGCATTCGATGGAGTGGCCACGTGGGTTGGTGTTGAGCACGTGGTGAGAGAGAGGCTCGTTTGCAGCGACGCGGATTTGCTCCTTGATGAGCTCACAGCCCATGACTTCCTCGGTGACGGGGTGTTCCACTTGGATACGCGTATTCATCTCCATGAAGTAGAAGTTCTCGGCCTTCTCATCGACAAGGTATTCGATGGTTCCGGCGTTTTCGTAACCGATGGAGGTGATCAACTTGACGGAGGCTTTTGCCATTTGCTGACGGAGCTCCTCGGAAATTAAGGGAGAGGGGCACTCTTCGATGATTTTCTGGTTACGGCGCTGCATGGAGCAGTCACGCTCGCCGAGCTGGACAAAGTTGCCATGGGTGTCGCCGATGACCTGGATCTCAATATGGTGCGGCTTGAGTACGAGCTTTTCCAGGTAGCAGTCTCCATTGCCAAAACAGGCGATGGCCTCTTGGCTGGCCTGGTTATACATTTCAATAAATTCTTTTTCTTCGAAGCATGGCCGCATTCCGCGGCCACCACCACCTGCAGTGGCTTTGATCATGACAGGGAAGCCGATCTCCTTGGCCAGCTTCAAACCGTGCTCGGCAGAATCAAGCATTCCCTCGGAACCGGGGGTCACAGGTACGCCGTTTGCGACGGCGGTCGCACGGGCAGTGTTTTTGTCACCCATTTTGCGAATAAGATCCGCAGAAGGCCCGATGAATTTGATCTGACAGCTTTCACAAATTTCAACAAAGCGAGCGTTCTCTGAGAGGAATCCGTATCCGGGGTGAATAGCATCGGCTCCCGTAATCTCAGCGGCCGCGATGATGCGGTCTGGCTTAAGGTAGCTGTCTTTGCTGGCAGCTGGCCCAATACATACAGCTTCATCAGCCAGCTGGACATGCATGGAGTCGACATCGGCTTCAGAGTAGACGGCTACCGATGCGACGCCGAGCTCGCGGCAGGCGCGGATGATGCGAAGGGCGATTTCACCGCGGTTAGCGACAAGGACTTTCTTGAACATGGAGGTGTGATAAAAAGGCTGCGTTGTGGGCGGAGGCGGTTTTAGTCGGCCTTAGCTGATTTGGAAAAGATCATCGCCAAACTGAACGGGCTCGCTGTCCTTGGCAACGATAGCGGTGACAGTGCCGGAAGTTTCAGCCTTGATTTCGTTCATGACTTTCATGGCCTCGATAATACAGATGGTCTGGCCTTCGCTGATGATGTCACCTACGGCGACAAAAGCAGCCACATCGGGTGAGGAGGCGGCGTAAAATGTGCCAACCATGGGAGCTGTGATCGCATTACCTGTAGGTGCATCGGCAGCGGCGGTAGTTTCTCCAGCGGCGGCAGCAGCTGCTGCTGCGGGAGCGGCAGCTTGAGCGGCGGGCATGGCGGCTTGGGCTACCTGCACGATGTCTGCACCTTTTTTCATTTTCAGGTCGACCCCTTCTTCCTTGAGGTGGAAGTAGCTGAGCTCATGTTGGTCCATGAGTTCGACGATTTTACGAATTTCCTTAAGATCCACGGTAGTATTGGTTGGTTGTGATGAAGCAAGCGGGAACATCCTCAGCTGCTTGCAATGGATGTGATACTAATTGTCATGGGCGGTCTGCGTCAAGCGAATCCCCCCGCAGGTATTATCTGGGTGTTTTTATGCGCCTTTTTCAGATCTCTTTTGAGAACCTAGGCTGTAAGTTGGGCCAATTTGCCCTATGGACTGATTTTCTTAATTCAGTTTGATGTCTGGCAAAGAGCCTGTCAGGGTGACGGCGATGATTTCCCGCAAGAAAATTCATTATGAGGCCACAGGTTGGCTTGGTCAGTATCTGTATCACTTTGGACGCTATTCGAGCATCCCACTGGTGTATGATGACTTATTGCGCTTCACGGGCTCGATCCCTTATGAGGACCCCAAAGGCAGGGAGACACTATGGCTTACAGTGATGTATCCCCATGAGGTGATGATGGAGCTTCGCCCGCAGCTGACCAAAATCTATACGGATTTGAAAGTAGGGGGAGAATCAGCTCACCATGAACATCTGATTGTGGACCGCATTGATTTTGGTGAGTTTGGTAACTCAAGGCCTTTCAGAATACGAATTACCAACCAGTATAATGACAACTCGGATTACTTCTATGTGAAACATGCGGATGCCTCCCGCATCTACGGTCTTGAGCTAGAGCATATTTTGTCTCCCGACAGGGTTAATTATCTTGCGCGTGGCAACACCTTGATTGAGGAGCACATACCGGGAGTGCCGGGTGATGTTTTTATCGATCGGTATTTGCCCAAGCCTGAGATTAACAAGGTGCGCGTAGCCAAGGAATTCGTGAAGTTTAATGAGCGGTGTTTCATTCGCCTGTTAGGTGACATGCGTTCTGTGAACTACGTGGTTGGAATTACCCCTGATTTTGAGGCGGTGCAGTACCGCGTTAGGCCGATCGACTTTGACCAGCAAAGTTATCACGGTAGGGCCAAGACCTACATGGCTTATCACTTTGATAGCAATAAGGTGGTTACAAGAATGAGTTTCCGAGAGATGAACCGTCAGACCATCGCTCAGTATGCGGAGGAAGAGCGCACCCAGATGGCGAGGCGGGCAAGGGCCGAACGATCAAGATTGCAGGCATTACTGCGCACGATGGCGAGAGAAGAGCTGGCACCTATGGAAAATATTGTCCGGCTCAGAAACGGGCTGAACCGTATTCACGGTACGGATAAGTTTACCGAATGCGAGACGATGGGAGCCCTGACAAAGAGGCACATTGAGCTGATGCTTTTTGATTCTGACTTTGCTTACCGGGCAAATCGCTAGTTTTTCTAGAGGTGTCATTTGCCAGAGGCATCACTTGCCAGAGGTGCCGCGTTACCTGCGGGCTTACCTGCAGCGTGCTAGGGTTACTAGGGCGTAGCCAGTGCCATAGGCATAATGGTAGTTGTAGAGCGGGTAGTCCCACCAGCAGCCATTTTTTTCCTGCTTGGAAATAATCAAGGCTGAGAGTTTCTGTTGCCACTTTTGCTGCTCCTGAGGGGGCAAAAAATCAATGCATTCTGAGGCATAGTAGTGACCATAGAAGTAGAAGTATCCAGAAACGGCGGCGGGAGCTTCATGGGGAACGGGGCGTTTGCGGCCATGATCGAGCCAGCCTTGCCGGTCAAAGAGCCTTTGTAGCCAGATGCGGATGACAGTGTCGGTTACTTCGCTGTCACCAAATTTCCTAAGCGCGGCATTGCATGCTTGGGAACGGCCAAGGGAGCCGGCAGGCGTATTGATGGATCGTCTAGGTGTCCAGCGGTGACTAAAGGAATACGTGTAGGAGAAGTCAGGATTACGCTGCATTTGAATCGATTCAACGCCACGCTTAACAATGGTTGCGGGAAGCTCGATATCCATCGTTATGGCGACGTCATGCATTGCGAGCAAAGCAGTAGCGGTGGTAAAGCTCATGATGCTGCCTGAGGGTTTGGCGGTGACATGCTGGAAGTCATAATAGCCCCAACCCTTGTTGACGTCTTCGTGGCGCACTAGGCGCTTGATCTGAATGGCGGCTTGCCGGCGGTATTCGTCCCTCTTGGTGGGATCGTCATGGTAACGGTAGAGTGATGCCAAAGCACGTAGGTTGTACGCGTGAGCCCATATGCTGTAAGTTGCCCTAGGGTCAATATTGCGAACATTTGGTAGTGTTTCAAGTAACCATGCCTCACCTCGCTCGATGGCCTTGAGGGTGGCCGGTCGTTGATCACGACATTCTAACAGGCCGTGCAGGGCTAGTGCGGAGCTTGCCGTTCGAAATGCTTGATGAGCATCGGGCACAGGGGCATAGATATTGAGTCCTTTGGTGCGGGTTGCGTTACCCCATGAGCCGTTTTTGTTTTGATGCGCAATGAGAAAATCGGCCCCTTGCTCGATGGAGCGGTTGATGTCCAGATTACTTAGCGCAGGTGCTTTTTCGGCGGCCCTGAGGGAGCTTGTCAGGAGGCAGGCAATCGAAAATATTTTGACGGCCGGATGTGCATGGAATGCAGATCGGAGCAACAGCCTTGTAAGCCACCTGATCATTTGACAATGACCTGGCTTTTCTCGAGCCCTTCGGTGATGACCGCCCACTTATCGTTGGAAGCTCCAATAGTCACGGTGCGCGTGGCGGTTTTACCATCAGCGAGTTTAACCTGAACCGTATGGCTGCCGTCATTGGCCTCACTGAGGTATTCGATTGGTACTTTTAGTGCGTCATCCATGATATGACTTAGGATTTTGACATTGGCTTTCATGCCGGGAACCACGGAGATGCCTGAGGGTAGAGTTGGCTCGAGAGTGGTGAGGAATGTGTTTTTGGTGGACGGGTGACTAGCTACATCGCTTACTTTTACAGAGAAGCGCTTGTAGGGGTTGAGTTTGGTTGTGGCATATCCAGCTGCACCCTTGTTTATACCTGCTAGTTTATCTTCGCCAGCTAGCGAGTAGAGTTTTAGTGATCCGCCCGCAGGGATGACGGTCATCAGGGTCGTGTGGGCCCGTAGTTTATTACCAAGCTTAAGCACTTTTGCGGCTGCCTCGGATTGCCACTTGCCGTTTTTGATTTCCCCATAATACACGATGCCATCAACAGGTGCGGTGATTGCCATCATGGATCGGTCGCTTTTTAGTTTGGCGAGTCTTTCCTCTTTCTCCTGATGGTCTCTAGCGGATTTGTCTGTCTGCTGCTGCTTGATTTGTAAATCTCTTGGTAGTTTCTGCTTTGCATCGGTATTGGCAATGCGCGCACTTTCTGAGGAGCGTTTTTTGGTTTCAAGCTTACGCGGGATGATGGTGTGTAGTGCCATTTCAGCATTCGCTTTTGTGCTAACTAATGAAAACTTGGCACGCTCCACGTAATAGCGTGCGCGCTTGAGGATGATTTCCTCCGTCTCCTCGGTTTTTTCGTCCTCGCTGTACATCTTGAGTAACTGCTCGAGTTCTTCTTGTTGAGATGCGAGGTAGAATTCCGCCCGGGTGATGCTACGCTTGGCTTCTTCCATTTCAAGCGCCTGGTGAGTAGTGACGTAATGCTCAAGATCTTCTGCGGCTTCGCGTTCATTGCGTGCGAATGTATCCAAGCTGCGAGGTGTCGTGATCTTCAGCTGCTCTAGCTCCTGTTTTGCCTTAGCCAGCTCGAGTGCTCCTGAGGCAATCGATTTTTCCGCAGAACTGATCTCTTTATCTAATGCACGAGAATCGATGCCGATGAGGCTGCTTCCCTTTTTTACGATAGCGCCGTGAGCTACAAGTGAGATGACCTTAAAGTCGGCCCATTCCTCTGGATTGATGATGACCGCTTCAGATTGTGCGGGCAGAAAAACGGCGTCTAAAGAGGTCTCTACTTTAAAGGCCTTAGGTTCGACAGTGTAAGTGTCCGCGTAGGCAGTGTGAATACCAAGCAGGGTGATGATAGAGAGGAAGTAGCGCATAATAGGTATAAGTAGAAAGAGGGCGTAAAGGGAAGTGTATGGCGGCTACTCGGCGTGTGAAGCAGATAGTTTTAGTATGATTTTTTCCTCGCAAGCCAGATGGTGTGATTACGACGCTTGCTGCCTTTATGCGCTGCAGCAACGCTGTTTTCACTGACATCGAAACCAGCTTTGCCGAGTAACTTGGTAAAGGCTTTGTCTGTGCGAGCAGACCAGACGGCAAGAATGCCGCCACCTTTGAGGGCGTGCTGAATCTCACGCAGGCCATTGAGTGAGTAGATGGCGTCATTTTTTTTGCCATGAAAGGCGGAAGGTCCATTGTCAACGTCGAGCAGGATGGCATGGTATTCGCCACTTGCTTGTCGGATGAGTTTTTGCACGGGCTTGATCTTAATGGTGATGCGCTCGTCATCAAGGAGTCCAGGATTGAGGTGAGAGAGGTGGGTGCGGTTCCATTTTTCGATATCCGCAGTGAGTTCTGCGACGATGAAGTTGGCGCGTTTTCCTGGCAGGGCTTTCGTCGCTGCGGCAAGTGTGTAGCCCATGCCGAGACCGCCGACGAGTATGCGTGCTTGGTTAACGGGACGGAATGGTGAGCAGGCAAGCTCTGCGAGTGTCTCCTCTGAGCCATGAGAAAAAGAGGTCATCAACTGCTCCCCTTGAGAACATATCATGTAGGTGCCGTCATGCTCGATAAGTTCCAAGGATTCCCCCTCTGGGGTTTTGCACTCTGCTAGTTTAACGTAAGGCTTCATAGGGGCGGTGGCTGAATGTCTTTGCTGGTTATAGTTGTAGCGAGGGCGATGATGGCGCGGGTGGTGCGAGGCCGATATATGGCAACGCTCTCAGAGGATACACAATAACCAAATACAGAAATTAAGCAGTTGAAAATTTAGCCGTTGTCGGGCATGATTTTTTGCATGAAAAAAATTGGCTCTACGCTTCTATTGTTGGCTACACTACTCTGCTTGAGCTCATGTAATACGTTCATTGGAGTGGGTCGTGACATAGAGAGATTGGGTGAGGGCATGCAGAACAAGGCGGATGGCAAATCCTGGTCTGGCAATGCAGGGACTGCCCCGCAAGGGTCTCCTTATTAATTTCACCTCATTTCAGAAAGAAAATGACCACGCGTTTAGGCGGAGGGCATTAGCTTAACAGGCGCGTGATTGGAGTTATTGCTGCGGCGTTACTGGCGGAGTCGGCATCACAGGTGCCACACGTGCCATACGTGCAATACGCACTGGAAAGATCGAGTTGCCTCTGCGGATACGCAGCTCTGTGGTCTGTTTCGCTGCGGAAGCGATCAATCTAGCGAGTAACTCATCGCTGCGTTGAACTTGATGGTTATTGATCGCTAAGATTTGATCTCCTATGAGTAATTTTCCGGCAAGCAAACTGTCTGGGTTTATTTTTGAGACAATGACATTGGCTGCGCCTTTTGCTCGTTCTGCGGGGCTGGTATCACGAACATACACGCCAATGGTCTCGAGAATAGTTTGAGGGTCCGGGCTGAGGCTGGCGTCGTCCTCGTCTTTTTCTAATTTGATATCCTCTCTGTTGTAGTCATCAGCTTTGCCAATGGTTGCGCTTAGCGTTTGCTTGGCTCCCTTACGCCAGATCTTAAGGGTGACTTGGTCACCTATCTCACTGCGTTGAATAAGGGTGATAAGCTGGCTCATATTTTGCACAGGGGTGCCTTCAAAGCTAATGATGACATCATCAATTTCAAGTCCGGCGGTGGTCGCAGGTGAATCTGGCGCAAGGCCGACGACGGCGACGCCACCCGGAGCTTGGAAGTCAAATTTCTCGCGTGCATAAGGGTCCAAATCCTGGAGGACCATGCCAAGAAAGCCGCGACTGGGACGTCCTTTTGCTAAAATGGCTTGTAAGGTTCGGAAGGCATCATTGGACGGAATGGCAAATCCAATACCTTGAAATCCTGGGTTCTTTTTGTCACTTGAAAAAATGCGCGAGTTGATCCCAATGATTTCTCCACTGACGTTCACCAGAGGCCCGCCTGAGTTACCAGGGTTAATAGGAGCAGAGGTTTGCAGGAGATCTACTTGAATATCTGAAATGGCTCGTTCTTTGGCTGAAATTCTCCCATCAGTAACGGAGGTGCCTATGCCAAATGGGTTGCCAATGGCAAAAACCGCGTGACCTACTTCTACCTCAGAGGAGTTGCCAAATTTAAGAGCTTGAAATGGGCCGCCGTCATCGATTTTGAGCACGGCGATATCGACGGTAGAGTCTGAACCAATGACCTTGGCTGAGTGAACCGTGCCATCATACAAGGTAAGGCGAATGCGAGGATTGCCCTGAATCACATGGTGGTTGGTGAGCACGTGACCTTCTGCGGTAACAATCACTCCAGACCCTTGACCTTGAAAAGTGCGCGGCTGAATCCATGTGCGACCATATAAATCGCGGAAACGCTCTCTTCGAACACCGGAAGTATCAATGCTGACCACCGATGGAACAATGGCCTTAACCAGAGCCTCGCTCTCCTGGTTAATGGCAGCAAGTATTTGAACTTTGTCTGTTCCGATGACTGGAGTCAGACGGAGCGTGAAATTGCCATTTTCCTCAGTTTTACTGGCATTGCCACCTGATAAAATATCGATGAGGCTATCACCATTTTGCAATTTGCGGGTGATGAAGACGGCTAGGAAGGCAAAGACAAAAACAGCTAGTAGGATCAGGAAACGTCGAAATCCGTTATTCATGTGGTTCGATTATTGAAGGGTGGAATACGCAGCAATGTGCAGTTAATAATCTCTAATATCCATGGAGAAGGTCACGAATGCAATGGGAAAAACCGTATGAAGCGATTCCACGGCAGGTGATTTCTCGGTTATTCCTTCTTGTCAGAAGGCTCGGGACCAATGGCGGCTTCAATAGGGGCTGAGATGCGCTCGGCGAGAGCCGCGCCCTGATTTTTCATGTCTTTAAAAAGCAGCTTAGCTTTTTCTCTGGCAGATTCATTGTTGTATCGATTTTGCATGCGCTCTCGCAATGAGGCTAATTTTTTGAAGTCTTTGGCTAGCTCGAGGGTGTCCTCATAAATCGGATCATCATCTCGGCTAACAAAGGGTTCTAGTTGCTCGAGTTTTACGCCTATTTGCTCATGTGTTTTCTCTAGTTCATCACTGTCGGGCTGTTCAGTTTCTTTGTCGGGCTGTTCAGTTTGAAATTGAAGGACGCTGTTTAGCTCCTCAATGAGCGGGCGGAGTTCAAGACGAAGTGCCCTCTCACTGAGATGGATCGGCCTTTTGCCGCCACCTTGAAGTAGTAGCATTTTGGCAGACAGATGCTCAGGGGCGAGTTTGACCATTTCATCTAAGGCGGGTCTAATATCATGATCTGCGGCAAGCTGGGTGACTGTTTTTTTAGAACTGAGATCTTGGAAGGAGGCAAAGAGTTCGCTTGCCTTGCCGAGGTCGGCGCTACTTTGCAGAATGGCTGCGGCTAGTGCCTGATCGATATCAGTTACAGAGAGAACCTCCCATCGGGTGAAGAAGTCTGGCTCTTTGTAAACGAGGAGTTGCTGCATTATTTCAGCGCTTTCTGCCGACACGATGAGCCTGCCTCCGTGTGAAACTTGTCGCAAGGCAGTCAACAGCTGCCAAAAATTGTCAGGTTCGATTATATCACCTTTTGCATTGATGTCGGCCAATAGACAAAGGTCGTCACGAAGCGGGCTGTTGGCCAATGATCCCTCGAGCATCAATGCTAGTGGTCCTGCTATGGCAAGCTGATTGCCCATACCGTGGCTGCCATCGGGGAAATTGATTGTCCCTTTGAAATGAGGCAGGATCGAGTGTCGGCCTTTGATGAGTTGCTTGAGCAATGGATCGAGTTCGAGCATCGGCACATCTGAATGTAAAATCGAAATGAAGGGCGTTGTTGCTTCCTCTGCTTTGCATGGGCTTAGCTTGAGGGTCATGCTTGCAAGGGTCATAGCCTTTACGGCTTCGTCAGCTTCTGTGGTTTCTTGTTCTTCAATTTTTTCCGGGTCTTGATCTGAATCTTGGTCATCACTTAACAATGCCTCGAGATCTTCATTTTTTTTCTCAATGGTAATTGGAATGGGAATAGGAAGTTGAATGGATTGCTTAACAAGGTGAAAATGAGGGGTGCGCTTTTTGGCTTGAGTGGGTTTTGGCGCGGGCGGGCTGGCCTTGTTGGGTTTTATGGGCGCTTGAGGGATATTTTTTACCGGTGTTTTGTATGCGCTGAGTGCAGGCAATACGCCTTTCCAATCTGCGCCATCTTTGTGCTTAGATGTATCTGGCCGCAGCGATTTACAGGCATCCTTCAAGTAGCGCGCCAATTGATTGGCTTCCGCTCTAGCTTGCGGCTTAGAAAGCAAGCTCTGCAAATTCTGAATATCTGCAGTGCATTTTGTAATGAGATGGTCGGCTGAGGTAGGCGGGCCCTTCCCGGTTACCAAGGCTTGGCTGACTTCTTGCGGGCGCTTGTTTTGTGGATCAAGCTGCATGGCAAGCAGGAGTAGCCTTGCCGTCGCTTGTTGCTGGATAGGTGAACCATCGTGCTTTCTGAGTGCGATGATAATGAGTGACTTGCCAAGCTGCTGCATGCGATGCTGCGGCAGAGGAATTTTCTCAAGTTGAAACAGCTCGGTGGTGTGATCTGGCTCAATATATCCGGCGGCTCTGCTGGCGCTAGTTGTCATCATCATCGCTAGGATGATGAACAGGTGAATGGAGAGCAGGGAAATGGGAGTGACCATTGGAGGGGCAATAGGAGTGACAATAGGCATAGTAAGGCTGGCGCTAAAGAATCTTGTGAGCATAGAGGCAGGCTTCGAAGGCGGATATATTTAGTCTGGCTGCTGTGTATTTCAAGAGCCAATCGGTAGGCTCAGAGGGACTGGTGGTGACAAAGATCATTTTGTGCGTGATGTCCTAGGCCAGCTGTGGTTTGGATAGGGCATGTCATCGTCTGCCGCTCCTCTGATTGATTACCTTCGTGAGCTAGAGGGGCGTGGCCAGAAGTATATTAGTGTCGATGATGACGCCCGTAAAATCCTGCGTGAATTTTACCTGCGAGCACGTAATGGAACGGGGGCTTCCACGAGTGCGGCGAGCTCAGGCATGGTGGCAGGCGTAAAGCCAGCTGCAGCAAAGCCGGCCGACGTAGCAGAGCTCAGGGCAGAGACAGCTGATGTTAAAACTCAGCAGCATGATGTGGCTGCGTCTGAGGGGCTGCAGGCCAGCGGATCGAGTGCTAAAGAAAAGATAGCTTCCTTGAAGCGGCAAGTGGCCAAGTGGCCAGCTGCATCAGCACTTACAGACTTACGTAAAACCATGGTTTTTTCCGTGGGGAATCCCGAGGCGGATATCATGCTGGTGGGCGAATCTCCTGGCTATGATGAGGAGCGCCTTGGCGAGCCGTTTGTCGGCAAGGCAGGACAAAAACTGGACGGTATTCTGAAGGCGATGGGCGTTGAACGCAAAAACACCTACATCACCAATATTGTAAAATTCCGGCCGGCGATGCCCAATCAGACGACGAATAACCGCCAACCAACAAGCGAGGAATTGGCAGCATTTATGCCTTTTATCCAAGAGGAAATTAAGGTGGTGGCGCCTAAGGTGATCATCGCTCTGGGAGGAACGGCGGCGCAGGCACTACTGGCCAGCGAGGAGTCCGTAGTCAACATGCGTGGGGAGTTCCATGATTGTGACGGGGTTCCATTACGCGTGACCTACCACCCATCCTATATTTTGCATAATGAGGCGACCTCGGAGAAACGCAAGATCTGGGAAGATATGCTGGCGGTGATGGATCTACTTCAGATGCCGGTGAGTGAGAAGCAGCGAAGGTTTTTCACCTAGGAGGGACAATCCAAACTTGCACTGAGCATGGATATGCATTCAGTTTGCGGCATGCAAACGAGCCATCCTTTTCTCGCAGAAGATTACCATATCCGGTGGTCCACGCTAACACCTGATCATGTCGAGGCAGACATCGACAAGGGTCTGGAAATCGCCAAGGCCAATTTGGAGAAGATCCGTAAGCTGGATCTTGCCGGGGTTAGCTATGAAAACACCTTTGGGGCACTTGAGGTGGTATCGGAGGATCTTGATCGCGCCTGGGGCCGGCTCAATCATCTCGATTCGG
>Ga0208544_10001394_pt1 | contig 16702 bp, 8 predicted proteins | sample DEB08_DNA_9_FD_184526 | JGI IMG/M metagenome (GOLD analysis project Ga0208544, IMG submission 184526) | Aqueous microbial communities from the Delaware River and Bay under freshwater to marine salinity gradient to study organic matter... | ecosystem: Environmental > Aquatic > Marine > Coastal ... | reverse complement strand
ATTAGAGCTTATATAGAGTTCTACAATCGGTGCTTAGTAAAACCTTTAAAATGGAAGTTCAAAGGGTTCGACAAAGGAAAGAAATTGAAGAATATTAACTGCCGCTAACTTCTTGCGCAAACCACTAGTTACTATTTCGAACGGAAAAGATACTTACATTAAGGGGAAGTCAGGGGATGTTGACAAAAATTATGGTGATAAAAATGATATACATTTAAAAGCTAAACCGAATGAAGAAGAAAGAGGCTTAATTCAATTTGATTTAAGTAGCCTTGCGGGTAATAATGTGGCTAGTGCTACGGTATACTTATATCTAGACCATGGTTATGGGGAAGGAAATGTAGTAGCAGCTCATTCATTCACTAAAGATTGGACCGAAGGTACAGGAGGTGATGGAGTATGTAACTGGACCGAAGCGACTAGTTCAGTTGCCTGGACTACGCCGGGAGGAGATTATAATGCACCTGTAGTAGGAACGATTTCCACTGAAAGTAAAGGCTATAAGGCTATGACGCTTCCTACTTACTTAGTTCAGTCTTGGGTAGATAACCCAGCTAACAACTTTGGTTTGATGCTATTAAGTACAGGTGGGGACCCAAATAAGCACCTCAAATTTGGTTCTTTTGAGGGTTCAAGTGATGAAAGACCTTACCTAGAAATAGAAATAGGCTGTGGGGAAGCCATTCCAGATTCTGATGGGGATGGAATTGTAAATATTGATGAGGATATCAACCAAAATGGCTTAGTGAATAGTGGAGAAAGTGACCCTTATAATCCTTGTGACCCCAATCCAGCTCATGGCAATTGTGCAGGGGAAGATTTGGATGGTGATGGTTATTATGCCAATTACCCTACCAATCATGCCCAATACGATACGGATGATACCAATTCTTGTGTACCAGATGCTTCAGCCAATGGCATCACCGTAACCTTTACCGAAGGAATAGATACCTATCTGAAGGAGAAGAATGAAATGGACAACTATGGTAAAAAAGACAAAATTCACTATAAAGCTAAGGATACCGAAGAGGAGCGAGGCTTGATTCAATTTGAATTATCTGGGCACTCAGGAAAAGTAGTAGCTAGCGCAACTTTACACATGTATTTACACAATGGGGAAGGAGCCGGAAATACCATAGATGCCTTTGAGATTACTACTGCTTGGGAGGAAGGGAATGAAACAGGTGGTGATGGTCAATCAAACTGGGACGAAGCAACAAGTTCGACTAGTTGGTTGAATCCAGGGGGAGATTTTAATACCACCACCCTTGGTTCTATGCCGACAGATAGCAAAGGGTATCAATCCATGACCTTACCCGTTTCCTTGGTCCAAGAATGGATAGATAATCCTGCTAACAACTTTGGTTTGATGTTATTAAGTACTGGTGGGGATTCCAATAAACATATTGAATTTGTTTCTTTTGATGGAGATGAAGATGAAAAGCCGTACTTAGAAGTAGTCCTAAGTTGTAGTAATGGAGGTTCAGGCGGACCAAGCAGTAGCTGTGAAGATACTGACGATGACGGCTATATTACGGTGTGCCATATTCCAGGAACCAATTATGCTGCAAGAACGACTGAATCAGTTTTGCTTAGCACATGGGGGATACACGAGGGACACGGAGATATTTGTGGTCCCTGTAATTATGATGAGGATTTAGATGGGGTGGCTGAACCGCATGATGTAGACCCCAATGACCCCTACTCTGATAGTGATGGGGATGGTATTGCGGATGTAACGGAAACAGGAGGAGATGGCACCTATGATGTGGGAATTGATACTAACCCACTGGAAGCCGATACCGATGGCGATACTATAGATGATGGAATAGAGGATACTAATAAAAATGGGGTATTAGAATCAGGAGAAAGTAACCCGCTGAGTTTCTGTGACCCGATTAATACAACCCCAATGTGCGATTTTGATAATGATGGAACGGCCAACCAAGCCGATACCGATGATGATAATGATGGGGTATTGGATGGTTTGGATGCTAACCCTTTTGATGAAAATAGTGATACGGATGGTGACGGTTTAACTGATATAGAAGAAAAAGGAGTATCCGACCCATTAGAAGCCTGTGACCCAGTTGTTTCCACAACTTGTGCAGACTTTAAAACCATTGCTCCAGGCAGTTGGAATAGTGCAGCTATTTGGGAAGGAGGAAACATTCCCCCTACGAATATTGATGATATTGTGGTTATTATTAATCATACTGTAAGCATATCAAGTGACATTCGAGTTAAAGGAGCTGGTTATTTATGGTTAGACAACGGAGGTACTTTTATTTTGAATGGAAAAATGATTATTGAAGATGGAACAGTGGTCGTAGAGGATATGGATTTTGATATTCAATCTAAGCTAGAATTAAAAAATAATGACTCTGAATTCCAGATGAAAACTGGGGCTTTGAGTATAGGTCAAGAGTTTAAGAATGAATCTGGAAGTACTAATTTAGAAAACGTTTGTTTAACCTTAGGAGACAGTTATCAATCTGTGAGTGGAATAGATACTTGGAAAAATGTTTGCATGATAATGGAAAATGGTTCTTATCAATTATCGGATGCTGCTGTTACCATAGACAATTGTAAATTAAAAATTGAAAACGGTAATTTCCAATCTCAAGGTAGTAGTACCTTTACAGGTACTCTGACTGCTGTTTACATACAAAATGGTAATTTTGAAAATGATGGTAACTGGACTGCAACTGTATCTAACTATTGTGTTTCTGGTGGTGTGACCATCCCAACAGCTTATTTACCAAGTAGTGAAACCTGTAGTACTATTGATGATTTCTTTAGTCCTTGTGGCTGTTTTTAGTGTATCTTTGGTTTATAGTAGTTGAAAAATGAACTACCCCGAGGTAGAGCTTTCTTACGATACAGCGACATCGGGGTATATCCTTCCCTCTTTGGTTCCAAAGAAAGTGAACTCTCCTAAACTGCATAAAAGAAATGCTGATATTTTCTATTGAATAAAATCCGAATCATTCTATATGCAAATATGTTGTCTTTTTCTACTACATCATTGAACTAATACATTTGATGGTTAAAGGAAATGGCATATATTACTTGTTTTTGCACACCCTTGAAAACCCTTTTAGGTTAAATAACGTATTTTCGGATAAAATATTCATTTAGAAGGTAAAAAGGTACTTTTGGCATTTTTGTTGATTAATAGATTAAAAAACTCACCTAATTATTGCAATACAAACCCTAAGAAGTTCCCAAAATTCAATTTATTCATATACTCCATCCCGACTTTAAGATTTTAAATACGCTATCCAATTTAATCTGACTATTGTTATCCGATTTAAAAATCTATGACATTATCTATAACGTTAAAGGTGAAAAGAAACCCAAAACTGTTATAAGTTATTGTTTTCATGTTCCAAAAAACAGACAATCATTAATTTTTTTTGTCCAAACAAAATAGACATGCAAAAATTTAAACTACTTAAATATGTCTTTTCTATTCTATTGATTTCCCATTTATTCTCCTTTACCTGGGAGGAAATTAATAGACCTAATACCCATCCTAAATTTGTGGATTTAATGGCCGAATGGGGGTTTTTAGAAAAAGAAAGTTTTGATACATATATTGAATGGGGCCCTTATTGCACACCCGGAAATGCTACTGCTGCTACTGGGGACGTAAGAAACGGCCCTTCTAGCAACGCCACCGGAGACGCTAATGGAACAACTACCGAAGTTGGTTCTAGTTCGGATTATTTAGTGTTGACCCTTGCAGATGAGCTGCCTATCGGTACGGATTATACCATTCATATCTCTGGACGGAGTGGTTCTGCTACCGCAGATGTTTGGGAAGCACCAGATGGTACTGCTTTACCAGGTAGTCAGCAAAATAGCCCTACTGGATTTACCCAAAATGGACAAGCCACAGGACTAAGTGGTACCATCGTGGAGGTAGTGAAAACGGCCGCAGTAGCTACCAAATACCTATACTTTGACAGAGGTTCGGGAGATATAGAAATAGATGCAGTCACCTATTGTGTTAGTGGTAGCGGCAGTAATAATACCGCTACTGGCAATTTAAACTGTACATCAGATTCAACAGAAATTAGAGGAACAGTTTTCGAAGATTTTAATTTCAATGGACTCTATGATAATGGGGAATATTTAGGGGTAGATAGTGTCATCATAACGGCCACAGACTCCTTAGGTAATACCTTTACAGATAGTACCGATTCAAATGGGGATTATGCCTTAACTGGTTTGGTTGAAAATAGGACTTATCGTCTTGAATTTACTAATCTTCCTTCTTGGGCACAAAGTACTTTCCACGGTGAGGACAATGGAACTACTGTACAATTTTTACAAGCAGGTTATTGTGCCAATTTAGGAGTGGCTAGTCCAGCTAATTATTGTGTGGATGACCCAGAATTGCTGATTGGCTGCTTTGTACAGGGAGCATACAATGGTGCTGCTTCCAGTGGTAAAGCCATTGTTTCCATTTCCTATAGTTATGCCGGAGACCCAGATGGTAACATTAACGGAACCACCTACAGTGGTCCAAATGACTGGCCAACCGAAACACCAGTACGACCACTTCCCAATGCAATTGCTACCCATGCCGAAGTTGGTTCAATTTATGGGGTAAGCTTTGACCAGACTCAAAACAAGTTATTTTCTTCTGCCTATGTGAAATCAGGCACAAGTCTTGGTCCTGGAGAAAGCACTGGAGCCATCTGGGTAACCGATGACCCCTTGGGTACACCCAGCACTAGCTTGTATGTGGATTTAAATAGTGTCTTTGCTGGTACACCAGCAGGGGCCAACCCACATCCCATAGCCACTACTGATTTTTCTGACGAAAATGATAGCCCAACCAATGCTTTTATTGGTAAAGTAGGGCTTGGTGATATGATTATATCACCCGATGATAGTACCCTATTTGTGGTTAATTTGAACGACCGTAAATTGTATGAAATACCAACCACAGGAGCATTAAATGCTACTACGATTCTGACCCATGATATTCCAACTGCTAACTTACCAGTCGAAACTGATGCCATGGGTACGCCCGGTACTTGTCCCTCGGCAGATGTTAGACCCTTTGGTTTAGGATATAGCAAGGAAGGTGATTTATATGTGGGAGCAGTTTGTTCTTGTGAAAGTATTTCAGCAGGTCAAGATGCTGTTTCTAATCCTGCATCGTATCAATTGACTGCTTATGTCTGGAAGTTTGATGGAACTAACTTTACTTTGGTATTGGATGAAAGTCTACGTTTTGACAGGAGGGACTCAGGTAGTTACACTACTTTTGATACACATAGCAGTCAAACAGGTTTTGACTGGGAACCCTGGTCGGACTTATCAGCATCTGTAATAGTTAATGCGAGCAGAATGGTACAAAATGAACCCATGTTGGCAGATATTGCTTTCGATACGAATGGTGATATGGTATTAGGTTTCAGAGACCGTTCTGGGGACGTTGTTAATGTTACGGGAGGTTTTACCAGTAGTGGGGATGTTTATCGGGCTTGCAAAGCGGGCCCAAATTCCTGGGTATTGGAAAACAATGCTAATTGTGGGGGAGTGACTACAGGAGGAGCAAATAATGGTGAAGGACCTGGTGGAGGCGAATTCTATTTTCAGGATAGACAGGGAGATAATATTGATAATAGCGGGATTGGAGGCCTCTTGCTAATACCAGGGAAAGGTGAAGTTGTTTCTGTTGCCGTGGATGCTGTGTATCTTGATTCCGATGGTGATTTTTTGACAAATCCAAGAGCAGCAGGTATTCAGGTTTTTAATAATAGCACGGGTATATTAGAAGGTGCCTATAATGTTTACACGGATGAGGATGTAAACACCTTTGAAAAAGCCTCTGGTCTGAGTGCCGTAGACCCAAATTGTGGTTTTGCCCCCATTGAAATCGGTAACTACGTTTGGGAAGATACCAATAGTGATGGTATTCAAGATGCAGGTGAACCGGGTATCATTGGTGTAACCGTAGAATTGGTAAAAGGTGGAGTCGTCATCGCTACCACCCAAACGGATTCCCTAGGACAATACTATTTCAGCAGTACCTCAGCTGTTGATTCCAACCTCACCTGGACTGGTACAGGAGCAGATACGGCGCTAATTCCAAATACCACTTACGTCGTCCGGATTAGTAATGCGACTGGTGGTAGTCAGCAAACCCCTTTGAATGGTTTTTCTTTAACCACTACCGATGCGAATAGTAACAACTCAAACAGTCTTGATAATGATGCTTCGCTTAATAGTACAAGTGCTGAAATTACAGCAACGACGGGGGATTATGGAGCAGTGAATCATAGCTTTGATTTTGGTTTTACTTCAGCTCCCCTGTCGAATTATGACTATGGTGACTTGCCAGATATTGCCGATGGTACTACAGGAACAAATGATTATGAAACCTATGATTCTACTGGAGGACCAAGTCATTTGATTATAGCAGGACTTTTCCTTGGTGATACGGTAGATGTAGATACCGACGGACAGCCACATATAGAGGCCTTCGGAGATGATTTGGACGGTACAGATGATGAAGATGGTGTTGATATTGCTGAAAATTTGAATGTATCTCCTGGTGGAACGATTCGATTACCCTTGTCTGTTACAAATACTACTAATGACACCGCCTATTTAGAAGCATGGATTGATTGGAATGGCGATGGTGATTTTGATGAAGTAGGAGAAATGGTAGCCGATTTAAAAGATAATGAAGATGGCGTTTTTCCGAGCTATACTCTGAACGGTCAAGTATTTTGATTTTAAATCCAAGATTTATGCTTGCAAAACGTTAGTTTTAACATTGATAATCAAATAGTTATATTTTTGTTAAGATTTTCTTAACAATTCACAAAACTTGACCGTTTCTAGTATATTTAGAAATAAATGTTCCTACTAATGCTATTACGGGTAGTTCCGTAGGTTTTCGGGTGAGGCTGAGCAATACCGATAATATGACCCCTTATGGGCAAGTCTCTTCTGGAGAGGTGGAGGATTATATGTTAGGTATAGAATGCCCACAAGCTGTTTGCCCCATTATTGGTACAAATTTAATAAGGGAATAAAAGATATCATCTCTTTGACAATTTTTTCGTGGTAATCTGAAGGATACCACTTTTTTAATGAAAATTATGGAAGCTATTTTCTCAATAAATGATAGTAAGTTCCAGCTCTAGGGCGGGGATTTTTTCTAACAGAAAAGGAGACCCCAAAAAAACAATTTTGAAACACGCTCCTAAAAGAACTATGTCTATTTGTTTGGTGAGTTCCCACCTGAGAGGGTGGGAATTTTTATCCCTCAAATTGATTGGACTTAAAAGTAGTTTAATTCCTTCATTTTAAAAAATCTTCATTTATGCGTACCGCTTTATTTTTTTTCTTCCTACCAGCTTTATTTTTTTCTGGTGTTTCTTTCAGTTTGGATACCACTATTTCCTTTAAAACTGAAATAGAGCTCAACCGGTTATCAGACATTACCGAACTAGTAGAATTGGAATTGCATGAAAATGGATACCTTATCAATAATAAATATTGGATAGGTGATTATTCAAAAAAGGAACTGCTTTTATTAGTCAAAAATGGATTGAATTATAAGATAATTAAGAAAATACAAGTACCAAAAAAATTGCCTTTCTTTTTCAAGGAATTCAAAGCAGCACCTACTGTTTGTGGCCTAAAAATAGAATTTGATTATACTATAACTGAAGAGAGTACCGGTATTATCCTAACCATTTTTGCTTTAAATGGTAAGAAATTAACCAAGAAAATTGGCTATAATGTACCGGCTGGAGATTACGAGTTTTCCAGACAATATGGAGAGTTGCCTAATGGAATATATATAGTACAAATTGAAAGGGTTTATGGAGAAATACTTAGTAAGGTCATTCAAAAAAAGCCTCCTACTAAAAGTCTTTGATTGTTAGGTGATGGTTAAACGTCCTTAGCTAGTCTTTTCGTTATAAAATCACAAGTAGGTAAAAGAACAATCTTTAGACCTCCAAGAAGATGCTCTAAATCAAGCAGGGTGCAAAAGAATTTATAGTGAACAAATGAGTGGTAAAAAAGTAACCTACCATGTCCAATTAATTGAGCATGATTTTTGGTGTATTTAAGTTACTTCCCTTTTTATTTTCCCTCCGTAAGCTCCTAAAATGAAGCATTGACTAAATGCTTAATTTGTAAACTGCTGATAGTTAGTAGCTTCACCATCCCTCCCAATTATTTCATCCCCCGCACTAAGTCTAAATATTTTAAAAAACAAGAAAATGCACAAACCTTTTACACATTCAACAGCAGCACAAACGACCTTAAACGACCTGCGATTTAAGAAAAACTACTTAAAAAAAATATTTTTTTATCTGAATAATTATAAAAAATCGTTTGTTTAAACGCTTCAGTTCTCAATGAAGGGGCAAAATCAATGATTGGATGATGAGTTCATCAATGTTGATTTATAGTAGCGACTCCCTGCCTTCCTATTCCAAAGGAACATATTCACACTATATCGCCAAACAAACCTACTTTTAAATATGTCAAATAAGAGAATCATTAACTTCTATTTTACCCTCATCTTACTAATAGGAATAGCTGCCCCTATATATGCTGGAGATTTCTCCTTTTTTGCCCAGCAAGTTCAGGAATTAAAAAATTTTACCAACCATCAATTAACAATTGTTAATAAGAGTGCTTTTAGTTGTTCTGGTACCACCATTTCCAGTTTCCCTTATTCGGAAAGTTTTGAAAGTGGAATGGGGGATTGGACGCAAGTTAGTAATGGGTTGGGTGATGATATTGATTGGACTAGAGATGCGAGTGGTACACCATCTGGTAGTACAGGACCTTCAAGTGCAGTAGATGGTTCTTATTATCTTTATACCGAGGCATCCACCAATGTGACTCCCGCTGGCAGTCCTAATAAAGTAGCTACTTTGAATAGCCCTTGTTTTGATTTATCGGCTGCCACTGCTGCTGATTTTAATTTTCAATACCATATGTACGGTTCTAATGTGGGAACATTGGATGTAGAAGTAAGTACCAATAGTGGTTCGAGTTGGACAAATCTATGGACCCAGTCTGGAAATATTGGTGATTTATGGAATAGCGTCACCATTAGTTTAAATGCTTATGTGGGACAAGCTGTTCAGCTTAGGTTTGTGGGAACTACTGGTTCTGGCTGGAGTAGTGATATTACTTTTGATGATATTAGTTTAACGGCTACCATTTCCGAAGTTTGTGACAACGGCATAGACGATGATGGTGACGGGGATATAGATTGTGCGGATTCAGATTGTGGAGGAGAGCAAACAATTTCTGTTCGGGTAGCATCAGGAAATGATGATGCTGAAGAAAATGTAGGAACGGGAAGTATAGGTTTAACAAGTTCCGATTTAGAATTAAGCCATGACGGAGCCACGAATCAGATTATTGGTATGCGTTTTAATGGCATTTCCATTCCACAAGGAGCGACCATTACCAGTGCTTATCTAGAATTTGAGACGGATGAACTAGATTCAGGTACTACTAATTTGAATATCTCTGCGGAAAATACCGATAATGCGACTACTTTCACCACCGCAACAAACAATATTTCATCCAGAAGTAAAACTAGTGCCATCTCTTGGTCAAGTGTGTCTGCATGGAATACAGCAGACCAAAAACACCAATCTCCCGATATAGCTTCTATTATTCAACAGGTCGTAAACCGCTCCGGTTGGACAAGCGGTAATAGTATGGCTTTATTTATTGATGGAACAGGAGAAAGAACCGCAGAATCTTATAATGGCGAAGCCGCTGCTGCCCCTTTATTGGTGATTAATTATTGTGGCAGTTCTTCTAGTCCTACATTCTCCTGTGTGAGTGGTTTACTATCTAATCCTGATTTTGAATCGGGTTCCACAGGATGGAATTTTTCAAGTAATACCTCTATTTCAAATGATGCCTATTTTGGTAGTCAAGCTGCTTATGCCAATGGTAGTTCAGGAGGGACAGGTCAAAATTATGCAGCTTCTGTTGGACAAACTTATTCCCTAGAGGTTTATGCGAAAAAAAATGGCTCAGAAAGTACAGTTGTAGGTATAAAATTCTTTGATTCGAGTTGGAATGAATTGGAAGCTAGTTATATAGAAGTTACTTCCTCCACTTATGAAGTTTATTATGTGTCTTTAGTTGCCCCAGCTAATACCGCATGGGTTCAACCATTAGGATGGAAGAATGCAGGTTCAGGTGAAGCGTGGTGGGATGGATTTTGTTTTGAACAATGGAATATAATTGCACCAACCTGTGCTAATACTTCTTGTGAAATTTTACCTACTTATAGCAACTATAATTTTGCTTTGGACGATTCTGGTGTAGATGCCCATTGGATGGAATACGACAATGGTGGACTGATTTTATGTGATAATGGCGATGGAACACTTTCTATTAAAGGAAATATAATTGGTGGAAGAGATGCTGCTTGGGGTTCGGGTATTGCTGCTCCTTGTAGTGCTCAAGATGGTTGGTTAGTGGATTTTACAATTTTCGACATGCAATCTTGGGCGGAGTTCGGTGGCAGTTATGCTGTTGATGGTGCTTGTCCAAATGCTTATCAAAATTTAGATTACTGGGATGTAACAGGGACTTTGACTGGATTGGGCTGTAATGCAGGAAGGACAATAACTTTTACGCCATCTATGGGCTATCGACTTCAAATTGGCGTGGGCGGAAACTCTCAAAGTTGTGATTTTGGTATGTCCACTTGGTTTGCGGGACTAGAAAATGGCAATTCTGTTAAAGCGGATATTTATGCCCATTTAGATTCTACTTGTTATATGTCCATGCGGCCCACCCCAACAAACATATGCACTAATGGTGTAGATACAGATGGGGATGGTGTAAATGATATTTGTGATTTAGACGACGATAACGACGGCATCCTAGATGAGGACGAATGGGAATGTAGCGGAACGACTTCCTTCGATTTTGCTACTTTGGCAACTTCTAGTAATCAAACTATTGCTCAATTAGAAAATATTATTAATAATAGTGCTTCCAATATCAATGGTAGTACGATGAACATTAATATTACTCAAAACGGTACTGGTCTAAACGATTATTTACAAATTCAAGATAATCACCATACCAATGTTTATGGTATTTACGCTAGAGATTATAATAACCCAACTTATGCCGATGCGATTGCCTATGAAATCACTTTCGACAAAGCTTTAGAAGATTTTACTTTTAAGATTTTGGACGTAGATGATGGGGATGCTATTGAGGTTTTTGGGTATCATGAAGGAATCGAAATTCCTTATGTTTATAATCTTTATGCCTCTACTTTAGTGACGTATGCGGGGAATAATCAATTTACCAGTTTACCTAATACAGAATCAGCCCTAGACCAGGATTTAGGCACTATTGATCTTGATTTTACAGGTTATTTGGTGGATAGCATCGTTATCAAACACTGGGATTCTGACCCGCATGGTACTATTACCATCACCACTTTTACTGCTCCTTGTGCAGAGGGGGATACAGATGGCGATGGAACACCAGACCATAAAGACGCCGATAGTGATGATGATGGTTGTCCTGATGCCATTGAGGGAGCAGGGACTTTTTCTTCTTCGGATTTAGATGGTAATGATAGACTAATAGGTAGCGTTGATGCGAATGGAGTGCCAAGTGTTGTTGGTGCAACGGGGCAAGGTACTACAGCTGCGATAACCGATGTTGGAGTTAATAATTGTGGAGAAATCTGTGATAATGGCATTGATGACGATAGTGATGGGCAAATAGATAATTTAGATGGTGATTGTTGTCCTAATGATATTACTAATGAAAAATTTGATAATGGAACTACGGACTGGTTAATCTATCAACAATCAGGCGCTTCGGCTACCTTCACCATTGATAACTCTAGTCAATTATCAGGAACAAATTCCGCTTTCGTTAATATAAGTGCGACTAATGGAAATTCTTGGGATATCCAATTAACTCAAATTAATTTAAAGATTGGACAATAAAAAAACACTAGCCTTTATGCTACAAATGTAAATTAATTGATATGTGATTTTAAGAGTCCTCATTTTTTTCAAAAAACTAGCTTGTATCAGGGACAAGTGCTGATTTTTTCACCACTTTGTACTGAGTTCTTTGATTTATTTTAGTTCCTTTTTCTCTTCCTGGACCGCTTTTGCACTTTACAGGTAAAAAAGGAGTGTTGTCAAAAGTCAAAAAGAAGTCTTGAGCAGCTTGACGAACCTGACAGGGCGTTAAATCTGCATCTTGTTCAACTGCTTGTTTGTTGACAGGTTTGTATTTTTGCCATTTTTTAGGTTTATACATAGCACTAGCTGCTGCAGTAAAAAGTAACCAAAAAGCAGTCATCATCACAACTAGCCAATTATCAAAATGCTGTTTATCAGGTGTCTGATAGTTCTCCAACATCAATTTTTGCTTACAAAATTTGATAGATGGTTCAATATCATAGCGATGCCGATATATTTCAAAAGCTTGTTGGGTGCTCATTTCATTTTTACGCTGTCCGTGAATGGTAGTAAACATGGTTCTGTTAAATACTAATTGACCTGTATCGGCATCGACTACCCTTGAAGCAATTACGTCGAAAGGTTTATCCTTCATATTATGACCATCTTTGGAGCGAATTAATACATCATTCCAGCGCCATATTATCATTTTTAAAGGTCTGCCTCTAGCTGTTTTGCCTTCCAATTCAAGGTAGTCTTGATGGGCTAAGTCAAAAATGCTTCTTTGATAGACTTGATAAGGTATTCCCTTTTTATGATAAGTCTTGGTCTGACTAGTATCAATCAAGTAATACTTTTCTCCGAAGGTTTTTCTTGAATCACTCGCTGCTGGTAGCCATATTTTTTTACCATATCGAAAACGAACAATATTCACTAAGTTTTCATTTTGGTAAGTTGGTTCAATGTATTTTGCACAGCCATAACCACTATCTATACTCTGAACGGTCAAGTATTTTGATTTTAAATCCAAGATTTATGCTTGCAAAACGTTAGTTTTAACATTGATAATCAAATAGTTATATTTTTGTTAAGATTTTCTTAACAATTCACAAAACTTGACCGTTTCTAGTATAAGCTATTTACTATGGATTGAGTCGTTAATTCAAGTGCTGGTTGACTTAACAACTCATCAATTTGCCCAACAGCACATTCAACCGCACTTTGAGTGGAGGCAATCCGCTTAATACTTATTGGTACACTCCACTTATTAGATAGAGGAGGAATACTTACATTGATTAAGGATATGGGATAACCAATACTAATGGGTTTATTGGTTTTTATCACATTGTTGGCTATCTTTATATATTGACGGTCTGCTAAACATTTAGAGTGTGCTTTGGTCACCCCACTTGCATCCGTTTGAAAGATAAGCCAATCCGCTTTAGTGTAGCTAAGGTGGGCTAAACCTAATGACCGAACATTAGCCATGGCTTTGGCCTGTTCTGTTTCAGTTTGTCCTACTCCATCTATTCCGTCTCGTATAGAGGAATACTGGTGATGAAACAAAGGACTCTGGCTTAACTCCACTACACTTTGAGCTGATTCGTAACTGGCTAAAGCCATGGACAGATTAGTAAACGCTTTGGCATATTTTATGCCTATGTTTTCTAATATATCATGGCAGAACTTTTCGCAGGTTGTTTTTTTATTTTTCACACTTCTTTACCTGCAATAGTTTTGCCTATTTTTTTTGGCTGACTTTTCGTCCAAACTTTAATAGTAATAGAACAAGGAAAAACGGTTATATAAATCGCTCTTCTTGTTACAAGTGTTTAAGTGTGCTAAAATGTTGGACGGGAACTGCTTTAAAATGAATTTAATTTTAAAAGCAATTTCATTGTTGAGTAACTACAATTAGTATGCCATTACTAATTTAATAGAACCATTTTCTGTTGCATTGTTGCTTTATTTTGTGACAGGGTAATTTTTAGAAATTATCAAGTATTTCTATTTAGGTTCTGAGTTAAATTAAATGATAAAAGGTACCTATTGTGTTGATAAAAGCCCATAAAGGCTACATTATAGGCACGCTATTCCTTAAAAATTTTTATAATTCCTTTCAAGGAGGATAAGGACAATTTGGTAGATAAAGAAAAAGAGGTGTAACCAAGGTTAGTTGCAGAAATAGGAATTTTAAACATCATAAATTTCCTATATTCCACAAACATGTTACCCTCTCCAATTGGAGGGTCACTAACTGAAATGAGTGGGAAGCGTTGCCCAAATAGAGGATGAGTGGGATTAGTTATTTCTACTTCTTCTATAGTGTTATCCCCTAAATTTGGGTTCTTGAATAAGGGATGGACAATGTATCACCGACATAATGCCTCCAAAAGTACGTTTAACTATGTTGACTGGTGCATCTACTGGATGGTATAGCATTGGGCAAAACGCAGACATCTGTATCTATTAATCCAAATTCAGCTAATATATACAAACGGGAGAACCGTTCGCAGGGCGAAGGGTGACAGGTAATCTGATGAAGAGGAATTGTAAGGTAGGTAAGATACCGAATAGCCAAAACAGTACTGTTCATCGCTCGAGAATATCTCGAAAAAAAAAGATTACTGGAAAGCTACGTGATACGGAAACGTGCGCCATGAAACGCATCGAGATAATAACTAACTGAGTTAGTCGGAGTTCAAGACGTTGCTCCGAGGCGAATGACTTACCTAAACCTGAAAAGGGGCGGGGACAAGAGCATGTCATTAAAGCGAGAGGTATCAGAAAACGTGTATGGTACAGTCTTGCAACGCCTGTATAATATGGCTAAAGCTATACTGCCTGAACTCCAATGTCCAGTAGTGGAATGTCACATTCGTTGGTACCATGTTTAAAACCCAACGCTATCAGAATGTATAGGTTCCGTTTTCTCCTATACTAAGTCTTGTTTGATAGACGATGAGTAGTGAACTCATTTAAGGACATGAATGGAGAGCCTAAGTTGTACTAGATACGTTACTCGATGACGGAACATGGGATGGTCTAAGGGACGAGAGTCCTAGGGTCACGGAGTCACCATATTAGTCGTGGAAATAACGCTCCACCAGAGAGAACGGGAGAACCGTTCACAGGGCGAAGGGTGACAGGTTTTCAGATGTTGAAATCGTTAGGTACGCAAGATGCGAAACGCCGAGACGATAGTCAATATCAAAGATTACTGGAAAGCTACTTGACATTGAAAGAGTCACGAGTAGTTTGGAGAGGGGCTGCCAGCGAGTTACCCTAAATTTAGGGTAACTCGCTGGCAGCCTACTCTACGGGCCCGCTGGGGTCTGAGGGGGCAACGAAGGGGCAACCCTTCTGACCTACCCGACTATAACAAAACGCTTGGATTATCCTCAAAAACGAGCCTGAGAATTGGCTAAAAATTAATCCAACTGATGCCAAGGCGTAGATTTTTTTCTTGGATGGTTTCGATGCCATGCTCCAAATTTCTCTAATTCCTTGTTTACAGTATCTGTTTAGGTTGGCTAAGTATTTGCACTAATAGCTATTGAGACAACTGAGTTATAGAAACAACGGGGTGCTACTCTTACAAGTAGCACTCACACTTTTGGTAAAAATCAATTGTCAAAAGAAGAAAGAATAGACTAAATTTTGAATAAACTATTACTTTGGCATGAATAAAATCTAAAAAGTGTCTTGGAAAGAAGTTCTTCTCCTTTTTTTACTACTTATCTACGGTTGTGCCGATGATGAATGTAATTGCCCAGCCGATTACAATCCTGTTTGTGGCGCAGATACAGAAGTTTATTTTAATGATTGCTTTGCAAAATGTGCAGCAGTAGATTATACGCTAGGAATTTGTCCATTAACGATAGAGGCAACCGTTTTATATTTAGGTACTATATCCGAAAATGGCTGTGGTTGGGTATTGGAAACAGATAACAGAGTTGGAGAACGTACAATTTTTCTAGAAGTAGCCTTACCTGAGGAATACCAGGAAACAGGTCTAAAAGTAGCCATTACTTACTTTCCAAATGATGTGGCTGTTGAATGTATTTATCAAGACAACGGTTATTTTGTTATCATAGATAATGAGCTAGTGAGCATCCAAAGACTTTAATAACTATACTTTCTCACGCAGTTATGGATTCCCTTTTATTTGGGAATCCTTTTTAAAAAAGTTCCAGCCTGTTAGGAGACTGGAACAAAAATATGGTAAAGGTCATTCTTTCAGACGGGAAAGGAGGAAAAGAAAAAATAAGAGCAGTTCCTGATTTTCAGTTGCTGCTCTTACTGGTAAATCCATTATAAAAACAAATATTTTATGTGCTACTTTTTCAAGTAATTGTCGCTGATAAACTAATGGGAGGAATAGCGGAGGAAGGAGGCAAAAAAGTATTAAATAAGATTCCAAAAATCTAGCCAAAAGGCTCACGTTTTGAAAGATTTGATTATTTAAGGAATAACTTCCTTGGTAAAAAAAGATATACAGCCAGATAGGCAAATTGATAGAACAATCAGAGGATTTTGGGACGGGAGAGCTAGTTAGAGTCCTACTTTTTTCGGTAAGGGTGAAAGGAAGAAATCTACTTAAGCCTAGTGGTTTACGCATGAAGTTCTAAATAGTATTTATTGTAACTTTGCGGTTTTTCAAAAAAAGCAGAAATTATGAGTAGAGGACGTCCAACACCAGCTATAAATATGACTAATCGTCAGCGGGAAAT
>Ga0208544_10001391_pt1 | contig 16716 bp, 18 predicted proteins | sample DEB08_DNA_9_FD_184526 | JGI IMG/M metagenome (GOLD analysis project Ga0208544, IMG submission 184526) | Aqueous microbial communities from the Delaware River and Bay under freshwater to marine salinity gradient to study organic matter... | ecosystem: Environmental > Aquatic > Marine > Coastal ... | reverse complement strand
CAAGATGCATTGTGTGAAGCTGCTGGGGCAGAGCGTCATGGCCCGGGACTTCGACCGGCAGGTCGCCGAAATCCAGGTCCGCATCGCCGCCCTCAACCGCTACACTGCTCTTGGCATACCCGTCACAGAGGCCGTCGGATAAGTCTGTCCGGGGAAAGGGAACCACGTTCAAACCCTGATTTATGCAACAAAGCCGCATGAGGCCGGTTTTGTTGGATTCTGGAGTGGTAACGCTGGAGCCGGGATTCACCTCCTCATAATCTGGAGGGTCCCAGCCAGGGGTGAGACAGACTACCCACTCTCGCTCAAGTTGAGTCGACGATCCTGTAGTAGCTGGCACGGCTTATCCCGAGTTATTCTTGTATCTTCTCACGGGGGACGCCAGCGGGCTTGAGGGTTAGGACGTTACCGGCTTGAATCTCGGCTGTCGGCTTACGTCCATTGCCGCGACCAATTCAGCGTGATCAAACTCACCTCCGATCACCCGGCAACTTTGGGAGTTAAGGCCGTCGTGGCCGGGATGACCTCGGTCACCGCCCCGTCACGGGTGAACACGGTGTCGCGGTTCCACCACACGACGCTGACGGCAACGCCTACGAGGATGATCGTGTCCCAAGGCTGTGCGTCGGGCCAGAACGGGTTGATGAGCTGCCAGTGGAAAAACATCGGCCACAGAAGACTGCCCTGCGCGCTGTTGAAGATCGGCGTGACCAGCACCGCGAGCGTCACGTTCCCGATGAAGAAGGGCAGGAAGTTCCAATCTGCATATACGGTGCTTGACAACAGGAACGCCGGACCGTGCCAAATGCCCCAAGTGACGCCGATGATCAGGCCCGCCCAGATTGGGGCCATGTGCCGCTGCAACAGGGGCTGCATCACCCCGCGCCAGCCAAACTCCTCCATCGGGCCCAACATCAGCATCATGAACAGGACCGCCACGACCGGGCCCATTCCTTCGGGTGGCAACGGCGCCAGAACCGGGCCGCCCTTGATCAGCGAGCCCGCGACGAACACCAGCGGCAGGAAAAGCAGGATAAAGGCAGCCCAGCCCACCGAACACCGCCACAACAAGAGCCGAGTTAGGAAGGCGCGGATGCCAGACATGCCTGAATACAGAAACAGAACGACGAAAGCCGCGATAGCCGGCGACCATGTCGCCAGGAAAAAGAACGGATGCGCGCCGCTGATCTCGCCAAATGTCGCAGCCGCCATTTCGGGGGCGAGAATGTAGATCCCGATCAGCCCCCAGGTGATGAAGAATGTGATACCGAGAAATGAGATGAGTGCTAGCGACGATAGCCTTAATTTGTCTGTCGAGTTTGCATCGATCTGCATAGGAAGGGCTCCGAAGACACGAAAGGTCCAATCAACCATTTTCGCGCGGAGGGGCGGGCGCGGTGTTGATGGGGGTCAATACGATCGAAACTAATAGGTAAGCTGCCTGCCAATCTGCCCATCGCTTGCGTTGAGCCACGGCAATGCGCGCCCTTCCTTCCACCGTTCGCGGCCCTGTTCTTCTCGACAGAGATCGCGGCTTCGCCGGTGGTCATGTGTTGGGGTCGCTGGTCGGCAACCGAAACGCGCAGCGCGCCCGACGGACATGCGGCGATGACGTCGAGGATTGCGTTTCGGGTGCCGTTCTTTGGTCGAATCCAAGGGAAAGGTTTCGATCGAAAACGGCGGCTGCGCGCCTGGCATTGGGCGGCGCAGGCGCACAGCACGGGAGTATAGCCGACCGTGACCGACATGCCACCGAGCTTGCCGAATTAGTCCAGCGGTTTTGTTCCGAAGGCGGCGGTGATCTTGGGGCTATCGGTAATGGCATTGCCCTTCGGATTTGCCGAGAACCTCAAGAGGGCGCGTTTGATGTGCCACGGCGCGGCAGCCAGACCCAGAAGCTGAGCAAGATTGCCGAGGCGGAAATCAGCGACATCACGGTTCCGGGGAAGAAGTTCACGTAGCCCGGCACGTCGACGAAAAGCAGATAGCCGACATCCGCCAGGCCGCCGACCATCGCCGTCACCCAGATTGCCGTCATGTTGCCGCGCCAGATGAAGGCCGCGCCCACGATGGTAACGACGCCGATCCAAAGAAGGTTGAAGCCGTGCTGGTTCAGTACTCCCGCGACCGCCGGATGATACTCGGCGACCAAAAGCGTGGGGTCGACGGCGTCGGCGATGGCTGCAAAGCCCAGTGACGGGCCCTGCGCAATGGTCATGACGCCAGCCAGCATATGAATGAGGCCCCAGATCACCCAGAGAACGGCGGCGATTTTCAAGGCGGTGGCCTGTGGTCTGTTCATTTGGAAATCCTTTTGCTTCGTAGTCCTGGACAGCGATTAGGGCATCCGGTCAAATCCGTGTCATGTCACGGCCTCAGCGCCGGAGGGCGTTATGAGCCGGCAAAGCACGTCATTCAGCGCCGCGATATCGTCAGGACGCGTCAGCCGCTCGGTCTTGTCGTCCCAAGCGTGAGGCCATCTGCCGATCCCAAATGTCCCGCGCAGGTCCGCGCCGAAATGCGGGGCGAGCATCTGCTGGCTGGCCAGCACGTTGGCCCCTGCGCGCGGGCCGGGGGATGCGGCAAGCATCACCACCGGCTTGCCCTGCCAAAGCTTCATATCGATCCGGCTCATCCAGTCGAAGATGTTTTTCCACGCGGCGGTGACAAAGCCGTTGTGTTCGGGAAAGCAGACGAGCAGCGCATCAGCCGCGCCAATCTTGCCAAGGAACTTTCGGGCTTCGTTTGGGATACCACCCTCGTTTTCGCGGTCGATCGAGTAGATCGGCATTTCGAAATCGTTGAGGTCAAGAAATTCGATTTCTGCTTCTGGCAGTATATCGGACTTCAGGTGCCCAGCGGCGTGCTCGACCAAGGCGCGATTAATGGAGTTGCGGCTGTTACCAGCCGCGAACGCGAGTATTTTCATGGGGTTGCCCCTTTTGTCGGTGCTCACGTTGCACGTGTCGTGATCTGCATACGCATGCTCAGGCGCGGCCAAGATAGGGAGGTATCTGTGCGCGGTAGATGTAGAGGACAGCAGCGCAGAGCAGACCAAGACCGATTGCCGGAACAGCCGAAGGACCAAGAATGAACCAGTGGGCCAGAACTGCGCCGACCATTGTGGCGCCAAGCAAAGCTGCCCCCACAACCTGGCGACCTGGGATCCAAAGCAGAACAACGCCGACGATCTCGACGATGCCCGTGAGATATCGGAACCATTGGCCCAGACCGATCGTATCATAGGTTGCGACCATCATCTCGACGCCCGCTAGCTTGGCACCACCGGCTCCGATGAATGCGAGTGTCAAAAGGGCGCTTAGACCAAGTGAGACGTATTTCATTGCTTTTGCTTTCGTGTTTCATGACTAAACGTTTGGCTACTAGATCCCATCAAGACGAGGCGCGCGCCATATATCCAATTGCGCAGTTTGTGCGCGTTTATGCAGCATTGGGCTGACCTATCGGTGGCTGGCCTGAACAGGCACTCAGTCCAGCTCTGACATCCGGGCGCTGGCAGGCGTGCCGAGGGGCTGATCGAACAGTCGGCCCCGACGCTTGCCCCCAAGATCCTCCGGCCGCTCGTCGATAAGGGCTCGGTGTGGTGCATCCGGCCAAGGGCCTGCGGGTGTGAAACGCCAGCGGGTTTCGGCTGCATCGAGGTCAATACGACCCGGCGAAGGGTTTCCACCTGCATCCGGGACGCGCAGCCGAAGAGCGAGCGACCGGTGATCGCGCGAGCTGCCCAGATCGAAGGCGTCGATCGCGCCCGCCATGCTGTCGGCAACGAAAAGCATGTTGGCCTCGGCGAATTCAAGCACAGGGGCGGATTGCAGGTCTTGGGCAAGGCCGGAAGTGAGCGCCAGCACGGACAGGGACGTGGTGAGGGTTCGGATAGGTATGAAAAATCCACTTAATGGGGATGGGACGCTAAGGTGCGTTGTGGGCTCGCTGAATAGCTTCGTGCAGTCGTCGACCCAGCATTAGCGGGCACCACGTACCGAAATGCGCGCCCTATGCGCGTTGTTGCGACACCGGCTTGGTGCTATCAAACGCCATGGAATACTGGACCGAACTTCGTACCGCGCTGATGGTTGCGCGCCTTGGCACTGTCAGCGCCGCCGCCGAGGCGCTCGGCGTGCATCGTGCGACCGTGAACCGGCACGTAGAAATACTGGAAGGGGCGTTCGGCGCGCCGCTGTTCCAGCGGCACGCGCGAGGCTATGCGCTGACAGACACTGGCCAAAAATTGCTGGAGGTCGCGGGGCGAGCCGATGAGATGTTCGCCGATCTTGCAGGTCGCGCACGCGGGAAGGCCGGGCAACTCTCTGGATCGCTCATTGTCACGGCGCTGGCCGAGGTCGCGCCGTTGGTGATGCCTGCGGTGCGCGGGTTCCATTTCGCCCACCCGCAGATCGCGCTGGAATTCGTGACGGGCGCGCAACTTGCGCGGCTGGAACACGGCGAGGCACATGTGGCGATCCGCGCCGGGACAAAGCCCGAGGAGCTTGACTATGTCGTGACGCTGTTCCGCCGGGTGCGCTTCGGGCTTTATGCCAGCAAAGGCTACATCAGCAGCGCCGGCCACCCTGACCCTGATCGGCTGGACGGGCATCGTTTCATCGGTTCGGTCGGTGTGGCCCGGCCGATGCCCTATGCCGACTGGATGAATGCGAACGTGGCAGCCGAGGCGCTGGCCCTGCAAACCACAGATCAGCAGGTGCTGCATAGCGCAGTTTCCGAAGGGCTCGGCCTCGGGTTCCTCGCGGAGCATGATGCTTTCGTCCGGAGCGATCTCGTGGAGGTCATCCCGCCCGCCGATGCGTGTTCTGCCGCCCTTTGGATCGTCACCCATGTCGATCTGCACCGCACGATGAAAGTGCAGGCGTTCCTTCAGCACCTGAAGGCGAACCGATAAGGCGATGCGCCCGCGCGATCCGTCACGCCGCAGCGGTGAACCCCAGATAGTTCAGTATCGTGACGACTATCCAAAACGGGGCAAAGACGATGCCGACATTGCGTCCGTTCCTTGAGATTCTCGGGTGATGACCCAAGCCGGGGATGCCAGCATGATTGGCATTCACCAACGCAAACAGGGCCGCCATGATCCCGAACACGAAGTGCAGGGCGTGGCGATCTGCCAAAGGCAGTGTCAGCCCGTAGGCCACGCCCGCAGCCACCGCGATGAAAGCGAGTGCGCCCTGGCGTTGTTCGAACAGCATCAGGAAGATGTAATCCGCCGCGGCGGGGGCCTTGTCTGCAGGCGCTGCACCAAGTGCGGCGTCAAGCATGGCGATCTCGTCATCATGGGTCAGGGCCTTTGACGGGCGCGGCAATCCGGGCGCAAAAAAGGGTAGAACCCAGTTCACCACCCAGCGTGCCCACAGCGGGCGGTAGATTTCGACGGCGTGAACGAGAGCTGGGGCGAGGCAGAGAAGCAGCCCAACGGTGGAAATAAGAGAGGTCGACATGATGCGTGGCCCTTTTGAGCTAGAGGGTATTCGGGTCTGGTGCCCAACGGTTTTGTGGACATGGGGCAGAGATATCGCGTGGTCGACGCGCCACGTCGGGCAGCGAATGGTTTCTCGTTTGCTTATTCTATTGCTTGGTCGAATGACCCTTTGCCGCCAGCCCAGATAGGCAGATTTTCCGTGTCATCGAGCCACGCTTGTTCGGCCGCAGTATTTTCCCGCCCAAACTCCGGGTTTCTCTGTGGGTATCGACCGAACTTCTTCAGAACCTGGCGATGTTGGTCGATGGCTGGCTTGTTGCGGTCTTCGAACAGCTTGAAATTCGGATAAGCCGCGATCGACAGGTCGACCAATTCTACAGCGCGGTCCAGATCCGCCACGTCTTCCGAATGTGCCAAGGCCCATGGCAACAGATAGAGAATAGCCGCTGGCAGCGTCTGCGTTTCCGCCTGCAACTCTGCTCCGAGCATCTCGCGAACGAGCTTCCTGGCAATCGGGTCATATGAAAAGGCCTCCGAAGTGCCGCGAAAACATGAGCGCGACAATTGATCTGCCAGCAGAACCTTTGCGGCCTTACCCTCAATGCTGTCCCAGTCTGAACCGATCAAAGTTGGTGGATCGGCCTTCAATTCGCGCACAACTTGGGCAAAGGGCTGGCACAAATCGTCGAGGGCGGTTCCGCTCATGAACCAGATCGACATTAAGGGCGCGACGTATTCATCGGTGCACAGACGGTTCCGGATCTCAGGGTCTGCGGTGTCGCATCCGCACATGTAATTGAGAACGCTGCGCGGGGACCGGGGATTTTCAATGGCCTCGGTAACCGCCCTAAGGTGCCGAAAGGCGTCAGGCGCCAGTGGTGCGGGTGGCATCGTCTTTTCCTTCTTGTCGGTTGGGGCGGACGGGCCGATTTTCCGACGACGGCGGCGGCTGTCTCCTCGGGATCGGCCGCCACTTTCTGGTAGGTCGCAGGCGGGATGGCGCCATCCCGCCTGCTGGTTTCCGATGTCGGGGGGCCCTATGGGCGGTTGGCTGAACTCCCGACATCAGGGCCTTCAGTTGGCGTCAAAGCCAGTAAACATGCCATTGGTGTTGGCTAGGCCCTCGGTCGGGACAGGCTGGATCACGTCCCAATGCTCCACGATCATGCCGTCATCCATCCGGAACAGGTCGTAGAAAGCGTGCGTCTGGCCGCTCCATTCGCCCTCGCTCACCGTCAGGACAAAGTTACCCTCGCCCAGAACGGCGTGGATGTCGGTGTAGACGAACATGTTGCCTTGCGCCGTCAACTCCTCCACGGCTGCGACAATGCCCTCCAACCCGTCCGCGATCATCGGGTTGTGCTGTGCGTAGCTCTCGGCGCTGATGTAGTCGGTGATGCGCGCCGGGTCCCGGCCCATCAGCACATCCTCGATCAGCGCCACGGCCAAGGCCTTGTTAGCTTCGGTCCGGTCCAGATCGGTCACCTCGGTCGGGCCGTCGGTTTGCGTTCTGCCGCTGACGGTCTCAGTGACAAGCGGCGTCATGGCATCCCAGTGTTCGGCGACCCGTCCATTCTCATCCAACCGGATGATGTCGAACGATACCATCTCGTCGGCCCCGAACGGCGCGGCATTGCGCCAGATATTGTGCATGAAGACATAGTCGCCGTCCTGGAACATGCGGATGTTTTCAGCCGTCGTTCCGGCCTCCGCCAACACCGGCAGAAGTTCGATGAACGGCTCAAGCCCGGTGGGAATGAAGGGATTGTGCTGGATGTAGTCGGGGTTGGCCAGCTCACGCATGGTGTCGATGTCCCCTTGCAAGACGGCGCCCAGAAATGTGCCCACGATTTCCTTGTTGGACATGCTGTCCTGTGCAAATGCGCTGGTGGCAACGAGGGTGGCAGCGGTTGCGGCCAGGATGGTCTTGGTCATGGTTGATGTCCTTTTGGTTGGGAGTGTGATGGGTCGGTTGAACGCCAGCGGCGCTCAGGCGTCGGCACCGCCCAGAACGGTGTCGAGTTGCATTTCCTTCAGAAGCGCGTCTTGTCGCGGCTGGGTGAAAGCGTTCACCTCGTCCACGCCCCAGGTGATCCCGACGACCGTCCGCGTGGGCCGTTTTCCAGGTTCGGCATCGGCGAGGGCGAGATACGTGTCAATGACAAGCTGTGGATCGGGGGCCTGATCACTGGCGAGCATGTCGGCGAAACCCGAGACCATGGCCGTGGGCACGTATTTGAGATCGCCGTAGGTTTCGAGGACATGGTCATGCGCGGGGGGCTTGCCTGCCGCAAGCAGGTTCGAGGGAAACGGGCCCGGCTCGACCAAAGCCACGTCGACGCCGAAGGGGGAGACCTCGTAACGCAGGCTCTGGCTGTAGGCTTCCAGCGCGTGTTTCGTGGCGCAATAGGTGCCGAAGAAGGGCACCGAGACACGGCCTGCGATGGAGCTGGTGTTGACGATCAGGCCGCTGCCTGCCGCGCGCATCGACGGCAGCACTGCCTGCATCGCGCGGATGGCGCCGAAATAGTTGGTGTCCATCTGTTCCGCAGCCTGCGCGACGGAATAGGCCTCGGTCATGCCGATATACATGATGCCCGCGTTGTTGATCAGGATGTCGACGGAGCCCTCGGCGAGGATGCGGGCGAAGCCATCGGCAACCGAGGCGTCGCTGGTGACGTCCATCTCGGCGATGGCGATGCGGGGAGAGTAAGCCTCCAGCTCGGCCTTCCTGGCCGCGTTGCGTCCCTCGGCATCGCGCATCGTGCCCCAGACGCGGTCGCCGCGGTCGGCGAAGGCGCGCACCGCCGCTGCGCCGAAGCCGCTGCTGGCCCCGGTGATGACGACCGTTCTTCTGGTGTCTGTCATGGATCGTTCTCCTGCTTGCGTGTGGCGTTACCGACTGGTACGAATATCGACGACCCTCCGTCAAGACATAAAATACCGGCCGGTAACAAATGAGCAATGACGAACCGAAACTCGCGCGCGGCAGACCCCGCACGATGAACGCCGAAAAGGTGCTGGACGTCGCCATGACCGCCTATTGGCAGAGCGACCCAGCGGACGTCTCGGTCAACGCGATCTGTCAGATGGCGGGCATCTCCAAGCCCTCGCTCTACCGAGAGTTCGGAAGTGAGGACGGGTTGTCGCGCGCCGCTCTCGACCGCTACGCCGAACGGGTCCTCTCAGCGGTGTTTGCGATCCTGCACAGCGGAAAGGGGTTGCACGACACGCTCGCCGCCTTGACCGACTTCGCCGCTGCCGACCCGCGCATGGAAACCGGGTGCCTCTTCTACAAGATGCGCGCGGGCAAGCACCGCCTCGGGCCTACGACACGAGCGCGGGTGGAAGAAATCGATGCGACGGCGCAGGCCGCCTATGCGGCGTTCTTGCAATCGCGCTGCGATGCCGGCGATTGGCCGGACGGACTGTCGGCTGAGGCCGGGGCGAAGTACCTTGGAGAGCAGATCGCGCTGGCTATCACGCAGCGCGCCTCGGGCGAGGATCCGGAGCGTATCCGCGAAATGCTGAACTTGGCGCTATCAGTCTTCATCCGGCCATGACTGGGGCGCAGCGCGCCCTCATGCCCGACTATCTGCGGCTCATCGCGCTGTTCGGCATCGCTGTCGTTAACGTGCAGTACATCGCCTTCTCCACGTTGCACGGCCCCGCCGATCCTGTTGGCGAAACTGCACGCGACGCGATAACCGTTTGGCTCGTCAATGGGCTGGCGTTGCTCAAGACCTATGGGTTGTTCTCCTTCATGTTGGGCGTCGGCCTCGGGTTCCTGATGCGCGCGGCGGTGCGGCGGGGCCTGCCCTTCGGGCGCGTCTATCGCAACCGCATGATCGGGCTGCTGATCCTCGGTATCGCCCATGGTTGCTTGTTCTTTCCGGGCGATATCCTGACGATCTACGCAGTCACGGGCGGGGTCCTCTATCTGTTTCGGGACTGGCCGGTGCGACGCCTCGTGCGGGTCGGCGCGGCGCTTTTGGTCCTGCAAGTCATCATCGCGCCGCCACTGCTGCTTGCCGCGCCAGTGACCCCGCCTGACGTCGCCGCGCTGGAGCGCGAGATCCTGACAGAGGGCGGGTTCCTCGGGGCCGTCGTGTTCCGCAGCATCGGCTTTGCCTTGATCATGCCATCCTTTCTCGTGATCCAAGGGATCTCGGCGCTCGGCTGGTTCTGCCTCGGGCTCGCTGCAGTCAAGGCGGGCATGATAGACGATGCCGCCCATCCGCTCTGGCAGCGCGCACGGCGCTGGTGTCTTGTGCCGGGGGTCATACTGAGCCTGACTGCGGCGGCGCTTTGGCAATGGGGTCCGCCCGTGACCGGTGTCGTGCTGACCATCGTCACGGCTCCGGTTGCGACGCTCGGCTATCTGGGCCTGATCGCCGCACTCTCGCGCCCGCCGGGGCCGATGATGGCGAACGCGCTTGCCGCAGGGGGATCAAGCCTGAGCGTCTATCTCGGCCAGTCGATCATACTCTCGACAGTCTTCTCCGGCTATGGACTGGCTCTTTGGGGTGAGGTCGACAGGCTGACTGCCGTTGCCATTGCCGTAACCGTGACCTGGGCGCTGATCATGGCTCTGTTGATCTGGCGCAGGTGGTTCACACTCGGCCCACTCGAATGGCTCTTAAGGCGGATCACTTATGCAAGGCTGAATACCTGACACGGGCGTATCGGTGCTTGAGCGCTCAGGTTGACTACGTTTTTTTCGGTGAAGACCAGAGACGTCTTCGACAGCCCGGGTATCTTTTAGACGGCGCGCAGATCAGTAGGTTGAGCTTGCCAGAGGCCTGATCGTGACCTGCGTCCGCGCATATCGGATACGATGCCGTGTGTCGGCTTGAGACATAGACGGTTGAGGGCTTGTAGACGCCGCCAGATAATCAGCAGTGGTCAAAACGGTAGCGATCACGCTGTCATGCAGGATCAAATGCGCTTGCCGCCTTGATCAGAACACTCTGATTTTGCAGGGCACCAATATCTGTCCGGTTGATGTGGCAGGTCTTCCGATAAGCTCGAAGCCTTTGATGAGCATGGTTGTGACATCCTGCTCAACCATCCCAACATTGCCGGGAAGAAACGACCCGAATGGGTCCCAGTCAAAGCAACCGTATCTCACCTGATCGGCCCCACCCTCAAGTTCGCTATGCCATCTCACGACGCCTTCAAGCGAAATTGTCGAATTCACAAAAAGACCGGCCGGATGATCGGGCCTGAATAAGGCCAGCGCATTGGCCGCTTTTTCGGCAGAGTAGCCGGTCGCCATGATGTAGGAGGCAGGGACAGAGATTGAACGCTCTTTGTGCGCGGACAAAAACCCTTCAAGTCGCGCAGCGGTGTTATGGTCTGCCAGACGCCCACCGACAAACCGCAATGGCCCGCCCCAACCAAGTTCCGTTTCGCAACGGTCCAGAATTAATTTCGTCAGATCTCTGGCTGCAGCATAGTTGTCAGAAATCACAGATGGCGCATTCTTGCCGGGCAAATCCAGATTGATCGACTGAACGCCCGACGCTGCGCAAAAGGCGGAAATCCGGTCTGGGTCCGTTGCGCCGGTCGAGATCAGGCATTCTGCCTGATAGGAAATCAGTTCTTTGGCGGCCTCGAACTCAAGCTCAGGGTCACGCTGGGTACAGGTGACCACCGGAAAAAAGCCTCTTGCACGTGCCATGACTTCGAATTGTTCCGCGATCTTTCCGAAGTATCGATTGTCGTATTTCGGGACGATCATGCCGATGATGTTGGATCTCTCGCGTCTCAGGAGACTCGCCTGCACGTTGACCGAGTACCCCTGCTCTTCTGCCAGCTTCGTCACCCGCTCGGCCAAATTCTTGCTGATTCGGCGCTTCTCCCAAGTCCCGTTGAGGACGGAACTGACCGCACTTGGCGAGGCGTCAACGAGTTTGGCGAGATCATAGATCGTTGTTCTTTTGGAGTCTTTTTCCATTTTCTCGCCGGGACCTCAGCAGATCGATACAAAACCTTCCAAGCCAGATTGACACAGAACAATCGATGGAGCAAATTTGCTCAATCGATGGTGCACGTGAAATCGTCGGTTGCGCATACTTTGTGGTGCGTTGGGAGGAATTCAGTTTCGATCGATAACCACGCGAAGGGTCGGGTGGTTCGCGGTCCAGTGTCTTTTCCTCGACTGCCACACTCCGCATGAGCGGGCGCAGATAATTTTGGAGGAGAAGACAAATGAAGATCACCACATCCCTTGCGGCGGCTTCGGTGCTGGCCGCGAGCGTGTTCGCGACGGCTGCCGCCGCTCAGACCGTGGCATTCCTGATGCCCGATCAGGCATCCACACGCTACGAAGCGCATGATTGGCCCGGATTCCAAGCTGCAATGGGCGAGCTTTGCCCTGATTGCACGCTCATCTACCAGAACGGCAACGCCGATGTCGCCTTGCAACAACAACAGTTCAATTCCGTTATCGCCCAAGGGGCGACTGTTGTCGTTCTTGACCCGGTGGATTCCGCAGCAGCAGCCGGACTTGTCGAAATTGCCCACTCGCAGGGTGTGCAGGTCATCGCCTATGACAGACCTATCCCTGACTCGCCGGCAGACTTCTATGTCTCTTTCGACAACGAAGGCATCGGATACGCCATCGCACAATCATTGGTCGAACATCTGCAGGCTCAGGGTGTCCCCGAAGGCGCAGGCGTCCTTCAAATCAATGGCTCGCCCACCGACGCGGCGGCCGGTTTGATCCGTGACGGCATCGATCGCGCGCTTGATGCTTCGCCTTATGTGACACTTTCCGAATTTGACACGCCGGACTGGGCCCCACCCCGGGCACAGGAATGGACCGCAGGCCAGATCACCCGCTTTGGCGGTGACATCATGGGGATCGTCGCGGCCAATGACGGCACCGGCGGCGGCGCAATCGCGGCGCTGATGGCGGCTGGCGCAGATCCGCTTCCGCCCGTTACTGGCAATGATGCGACAATTGCCGCGTTGCAGTTGATCATCGCCGGAGACCAGTACAACACGATTTCCAAGCCGTCTGAAATTGTGGCTGCCGCCGCTGCGGAGATTGTTGTCATGCTTCTCAATGGTGAGACACCTGAAGCCACGACAACACTCTATAACACGCCCTCACAACTGTTTGTCCCGGCCGTCGTGACGCAGGAAAACATCAAGGCGGAAATCTTTGATACCGGCATCCAATCGGCTGAAGAAGTCTGCACAGCCGAATACGCGGACGCTTGCGCCGCTCTCGGGATCGAATAGGAAAATTAGAAAGTGCGGCGCCGTGATCTTGGCGCCGCATCACTTGTTTTCGGGGAGGAGAACAGCATGACTCAAGAAAACGCCGGGCCAGAAAAAGGCGAGCTCATCTTGCGATTGCGGGGTGTTGGAAAGCAGTTCGGTGCCGTGACGGCCTTGGAGGACATCGAACTTGACGTCCATGCTGGCGAGGTTGTCGCACTGGTCGGCGACAACGGCGCGGGCAAATCCACGCTGGTCAAGGTTCTGGCCGGGGTGCATCAGCCGACGTCGGGCACCATCGAGTATTTTGGAAAGCAGGTGCTGCTGGATACGCCGGCCGCGGCGCTTGAAATGGGCATTGCGACGGTGTTTCAGGATCTGGCGTTGTGCGAAAACCTCGACGTTGTCGCCAATCTTTTTCTTGGGCACGAGATTTCGCCATGGCGCATGGACGAGGTGCAGATGGAGGTCCGGGCATGGACGCTCTTGCAGGAACTGGCGGCGCGCATCCCTTCGGTGCGCGAACCGATCGCCTCACTTTCAGGTGGTCAGAGACAGACGGTCGCCATCGCGCGGTCGCTGCTGCTGGATCCCCACATTATCATGCTGGATGAACCGACAGCCGCTTTGGGCGTCGCCCAAACGGCAGAGGTTCTCAATCTGATCGAACGGGTCCGCGATCGCGGCCATGGCGTCATTCTGATTTCGCACAACATGGAAGATGTGCGCGCGGTCGCAGATCGGATCGTCGTGCTGCGTCTTGGAAAGAACAACGGCGTCTTCACCGCAGAGACATCCCATCAGGAACTCGTTTCGGCGATCACCGGAGCCAGCGAAAACTCTGTGTCACGCCGCGCGGCACGAAAACTCGAGGAAGTGGGGGAAGACCAATGACTCAGAACACTCAAAAGACGACACCACCCCCACAGCTCGACCGCGCAGATGCCCGGGTGCGTCACGACGCAGGTCTTGCAGGTGCTCTGCGTGGCTTTGTCGATCAGATCCGCTCTGGCGATCTCGGGATGTTGCCGGTTGTCCTTGGCTTGCTGCTGATCTCTGTCGTCTTCAGCACCCTGAATCCGATCTTTCTTGCACCGAACAACTTGGTAAACCTGTTGTTTGATGCCGCAGCGGTCGGTTTGATCGCGCTTGGCGTGGTTTGCGTGCTGCTGTTAGGCGAGATTGATCTGTCCATCGGCTCAATGAGCGGCCTTGCCTCTGCGATGACCGGGGTGCTCTGGGTCAATTCGGGCGTGCCTTTGCCTATCACGATCATTGCCGTCATGCTGACCGGCGCGCTCGTGGGGCTTCTTTTCGGTTTCCTTCGCAACAAGTTCGAAATGCCGAGTTTCGTTGCAACTCTGGCTGGTCTGCTCGCGCTTCTCGGGCTCCAGCTCTATATTCTCGGGCCGACCGGGTCGATCAATATGCCCTTCAGCTCGCCGCTCGTCCGTTTCGGGCAGATCCTGATCATGCCGGCATGGGTTTCGTATTTCGTGGCGATCATTCCAGGCGCGTTGATTGTCTACGGGAGCATGCGCACCAACCAGCGTCGAAGTGCGGCAAATCTTTCTTCCGGCGGCATGAGCGTGGCAGTTGCAAAGGCCGCCATCCTGACCGTCGCTCTGATCTTCGCGGTGTTCTACCTCGAGCAGGGTCGCGGTGTGCCATGGATGTTCGGTGTCTTCGTCCTGTTCGTCGTATTTCTGAACTATGCTCTGACGCGCACGAAATGGGGCCGCTCGATGTTTGCCGTCGGCGGGAATGCCGAGGCCGCGCGCCGCTCGGGAATCAACGTTCAGCGAATTCGCCTCTCGGCTTTTGTCGTGTGCTCGACATTCGCCGCGTTGGGGGGCGTGTTCGCTGCGGCACGCCTTGCGTCGGCCAGCCAGCAGGCTGGCACCGGTGATGTGAACCTCAACGCAATCGCCGCGGCGGTAATCGGGGGAACTTCACTATTCGGCGGGCGCGGGTCCGCTTGGTCGGCCTTGCTGGGTGTGCTTGTGATCATGGCGATCTCCAACGGCCTGACGTTGCTCAACCTCAGTTCGTCACTCCGTTACATGATCACCGGGGCCGTTCTTGCGATCGCCGTCATCGTCGACTCGCTCGCCCGCCGCTCGCGTGCAAGCCACGGCCGCGCATAATCCATCGGAGAAGTTGAAATGGCAAAAACGATGGAAAACAAGACCGCGGCGATCACGGGTGCTGCATCAGGGATCGGGCTTGCGTGTGCGAGGATCCTGATCGAACAGGGCGCGCAGGTCGTGTTAATCGATCGGGCCGAGGATAGGTTGAGGGCGCTCTGCGCCGAATTGGGCGACCATGCCAAGCCCCTTGTGGTCGATCTGCTCGATGGGCCTCAGGTCTCGGCCATAATGCCCCGGATCGAGGACCTGGTCGGTCCGTTGGACATATTCCACGCAAATGCAGGCGCATATGTCGGCGGCGCCGTGGCCGAAGGTAACCCGGATGAATGGGACCGGATGCTGAACCTCAACATCAACGCGGCATTCCGGAGCGTTCAGGCCGTGTTGCCGCGTATGATTGAGCGCAGGACCGGCGACATCATCTTCACGAGTTCGGTTGCCGGCGTCGTTCCGGTCGTTTGGGAACCGATCTACACGGCGTCCAAGTTTGCGGTTCAGGCGTTTCTTCACACCGCACGCCGCCAGGTTTCGGAATACGGCATCCGCATGGGTGCCGTCCTCCCCGGGCCAGTCGTCACAGCATTGCTGGACGATTGGCCCAAAGAAAAGATGGAAGAGGCGCTTGCAAGCGGATCGCTTATGCAGCCCCGGGAGGTCGCGGAAGCTGTTCTTTTCATGCTCACACGACCGAGAGGTGTGGTGATCCGGGACATGGTGATCCTGCCAAACAGCGTCGATCTTTGACCGGCGGGAAGGGATATTCATCATGATCGCATCCGAAGCGACAAAAAGCTATGTCCTCGGCATCGATGTTGGAACAGGCAGCGCCCGCGCCGGAGTGTTCTCAATCGATGGCCGGATGCTCGGCACCGACAAGTACCCCACCAGAATACACCGCGAAGGTGGCACCATCGTCGAACAGTCCAGTGAAGATATCTGGCAGGCTGTCGTCAAATCCGCCCGCGGTGCTTTGGCGGCATCAGGTGCGCGGCCCGAAGACGTCAAGGGTATCGGCTTTGACGCCACCTGTTCTCTCGTTGTTCTTGGCGAAAACGGTGCACCCTTGCCGGTTGGCGACCCGCGCCATCCAGAGCGCAACATCATGGTCTGGATGGACCACCGCGCGTTGGACCAGGCCGAGCGGATCAATGCAAGCGGTCACCGGGTTCTCGACTACGTGGGTGGCCGTATTTCCCTCGAAATGGAGACACCCAAGCTGCTCTGGCTCAAGGAGAACCGGCCAGATGTCTTTGCCAAGGCATGGCAATTCATGGACCTTACCGACTTCCTGACTTGGCGCGCATCCGGAGATCTTGCCCGGTCGGTTTGCACGGTGACGTGTAAATGGACCTATATCGCCCAAGAAGACAGTTGGGACGCCAGCTACTTTGAAACTGTGGGGCTCGGGGAGCTGGCCAAAGAGGGTTTCAAACGCATCGGAACGCATATCGTTGCGCCGGGATCCGCCCTTGGCGCGGGTCTGACACCGCAGGCTGCGGAGGAGCTTGGCCTGCTTCCCGGAACACCGGTGGCTGCGGGGCTGATCGATGCGCATGCGGGCGGAATAGGCTCGGTCGGGGCCAAGGGCGGCGGCGGGGCACAGGCAAATCTGGCTTACGTATTTGGGACGTCGTCCTGCACCATGACGTCCACCAAAGATCCGGTCTTTGTTCCGGGTGTCTGGGGGCCCTATTATTCTGCGATGGTGCCGGGCCTTTGGCTGAATGAAGGGGGCCAGTCAGCTGCAGGCGCAGCCATCGACCACCTTCTCGAATTCCATCCCCATGCGTCCGAAGCCCACGCAGAGGCCGCCCGCGACGAACAGTCATTGCCGACCTGGCTTGCTGCGCGCGCTGAGATGCGTCTGGGCGACATTTCCGATGC
>Ga0208544_10001388_pt1 | contig 16731 bp, 15 predicted proteins | sample DEB08_DNA_9_FD_184526 | JGI IMG/M metagenome (GOLD analysis project Ga0208544, IMG submission 184526) | Aqueous microbial communities from the Delaware River and Bay under freshwater to marine salinity gradient to study organic matter... | ecosystem: Environmental > Aquatic > Marine > Coastal ... | reverse complement strand
TGGATGATTTTGAGCATATTACCCGAGATACAAACAGCGGGCGAATTTTTGCTAGCTCCTTTGACCGCAATCTATACGAACTTGATCGGGAAACGCTAGCGGTACATACCACGCTCTATACCGCTCCATTTAAACTCCGTTGGATCGATTGCAGTAACCACGAAGGACGATTGATTATTATTGCTCAGGTTCGAAACGGGTCGATACTTAAGATTGATGTTGCCACCGGTCGAGTTCTAGCCCGATATCATGGCTGTAAATCAAGCTTCTGGTCGGCCATTGATCTACCAAGCGGCCGCAGGCTGTTCGGTGAAGGCGATTGTTATCGTCTATCTGACAAAGGTTACGTCGTAGATCGTTCTTTCATCAACTTTGAAACGGCGTTTGAAGGCCATTACGTTAAACGAGCTCATGCCAATAGACAGTATTTTGCAGTCGGCGGGACCAATGGCTGGGTGATTTGCTTTGCAAGCGGTAAACCGGTGCGGCGCTTGTATTTGGAAGCCGCCATCCGTGACCTTTCAGTTAGCAGCAGCGGTGCGCTCTTTGCCGTGACGGAAGCGGGTAGCTTATGGCATCTTGCCGAAATTGACCAAGGGGAGCCGGTACGAGTGTTTCAATCGCCATCTCAACCCCTCTGGTCGCTCGCGCATAATGAACAACACAACTTGGTCGCTGTGGCAGAGCGCATTGGTCGAGTTGTCATACTCGATATTGAGCGAGAATTTTTCGTGGTTGCGGATACCAACGCTAGACTGCCCAAAAGAATGAAATGGATTACTCCCGAGCGCTTGCTGGTCGTTCGAAGCAACTTTATTGATGACATTTGCTATACAGACGGTAACTGGCACCACGAGGAGGCCTTCTTTTCGTTACAAGATAACACAGTGGAAGACTTTATCGCTCTTGACCATGGACGGGTCTTGGCCATTATCAATTACAACCGCTACATCAGCATTTGCAATCTATCCACAGGTGATCTGCTCTCTAAAACATACTGGGGAAGCGACTATATGAAAGGCTTGATTAAAAACACTGAGCAATCCTTTACTGTATTTGGTAGAGATCAGTGGGTGAAAAATTATCAACTGATAGACAACAACGCAGTCATGCAGGAAATAGAAGATGTCTATTGAACTTACGGCTGTCAGTTTCGACTATCAGGTAAGGTCCATTACAACGGCTCCTTGGTACCGCAACCTGTTACGACGTAAAGAAGTCAGTGTTAATATCTACCATGAACTGGACTTCTCCCTAAACCAGCCCGCTACTATTTATGGCCTATTGGGCAAGAATGGTAGCGGTAAAACCACGTTAATAAAACTAATGACCGGTATACTTCAGCCAGCCAGTGGCAGAATATCAGTGCTCGGTGAAGACCCAGTAAAGCGTTCAAAAAAGCTTTTGCGTCAAATCGGCGTCATGTTTGGCCACAAATCGATGCTGTGGCCAGAGTTGTCATTGCAGGAAAATATTAAGCTTTTTGAGCATATTTATCGACGAACCTACAATGTTGATATATTGACTACGAAACTTCAGCAGTTGTCGTTGGTCGAGGTTTTGGATAAACCAACCAAAACTTTTTCGCTTGGCCAATCGGTTAAAGCCAACCTTCTGATTCATCTTTTGAATCAACCAAAGTTAATGATTCTTGACGAACCTACTATCGGATTGGACGTGGAATCGGCTATTGCGCTGAGAAAGACACTCATAGATTTCTGCCAGAAGACCCGAGCCATTGTACTCATTACATCCCACAACATGATGGACATCGCCGAAGTTTGTGACCAGGTTCATTTTGTAAAATCGGGCCGCATTGAGTCAGTTGAGGCTCTACCATTTCAGTCGACACAGGAACGGGCTAAGTATTTGGAAAGCTTATTTTTATGATTACCCAATATGCTTTCATTGAAACGCTCAGAGTGCGAGGTATATTTGTAGGGCCCGCATTTTTGATCGGCTTACTGTATTTAATTGAGTTGAGTTTCTGGTCTACGGCAACCAACGACAATCCAATCGGTCACTATAATAGGGCCGACATTATTCATTACATTCTATGGTCGGTTTTGGTCTTTCAGCTGACCACCGTTGCAGGGCTAACAGACAGTCTGTCTGAATACATCGAAGAGGGCCAGATTGAACGATTTCTATTATTGCCAAAAAACCTGTTGGTTTTCTTTCTGCAGTACGGTGTGGGTCAATTACTCGCTCGAATTTTTCTCTTTTCGCCATTCATCTTAGGCGTCATTTTTTTCAGCGGTACTTCCCCGACACTTTGGCTATTACCGGCGTTCTTATTAGCCGGCCTGATCATCAATATTTGCTTTACCTTTGCCCTATCTTGCCTAACATTCAAGTTCCGAGATGCCTATGCTTTTGTAATTATAAAAGACACTTTGGCCTGGATGCTATCCGGCGCATTGATTCCACTTGATCTTTTTCCTCTCGTTTTTCAGCGCGTTTTTCAATTTCTGCCGTTCCAATATGTCGCGTTCATGCCGACCCAGGTTGCCCTAGGGATTTTTAATTGGCGATCATTTATTCCTCTGCTCATCGTACTAATCTCTATGATACTGATTGCTAACATACTCTGGCTGCGCCTGTCCAAAAGCAACCAGGGGTACTCCAATCATGATTAAACTGCTCAAGATAGGATTGCAACAAAGTATGTCTATGGCTAAAAAAAGCCCGGCCAACTTCTGGCTATCGGCGCTTATCAACCTGACTTATTACATTGCGCAGGGTATGTTTTGGTTGGTACTGAACCAACATGACAGCTTCAGCGGCTTTATGAACCAGCGCTACATCCTATTTTTCTTTGTCACAATAGCCTTAACAGACAATTTATTCCTCCTGATATTCGGTCAAAGTGGCATGGAACTGGAACGTCGGGTTAAAACCTATAAACTGGACGTCCATTTACTGTTACCCGTTAACCTCCCTTTTTATTATGTCGTCACCACCATTTCGATGCATCATGCCATTCTCACGGCTGTGTCGTTACTGGCGTTTTTCTTTATTCATTGGTTAACTCACTCGTCCCTTTGGTTAATCACTGTCCATTTGCTGTTGATCGTACAGGGTACGATCGTTCTGGCGGCCATTACCTGGATATACCGCTGTAGTACATTTTGGAGCAATGCCCTGGTGAATGTGCGAAATTCTAACCCCTGTTTCAAGGTTCTCATACGGCCATTGGAGTCCTTCAGCGGCGTTGTCAGACTGATATTCTTGTTTATTATCCCCTGCCTATTTATTACCGGCGTTCCAGCCTTTCTTGTTGCCAAGTCATTTTTATGGCCCTGGTTTTTGGCGCAGTCGATGGTGACTATTTTCCTGGTTTGGCTGGCCAATTGGATTTTTATATTGGGCACCCAGCGCTACGGTCGAGTAGTAACCTGAACAAACGAATCTGACCAACCCTGTCCGATCCGACAGTGCCATTTAAAATCATCGCAACACGGACTACCTAGCGGCAAAACAATTCAAGCATCACCATCGGTTTGGCCTCCGGGTACTGTTTTAAGGAGATAACGCATGTACCATCAATCCGTAATCAGCGGTATTGCCAGCCATCAGCAACAATATGTCGCCACCGCCGGCTACGACAATCGTGTAATTCTCTGGCAAGCGGATACCCGCACACCAATAGGTGTCGGTTTGCACGATCATCTAGCAAATCAGGTAACGTTCTCGCCAGACGGCACCTTACTGGCATCGTCAAGTAGTGACTACAGTGTCCGCTTATGGCGGTTACCGCAGATGCACCTCACAGCGGTACTGTCGCACCTTGATGACGTCGAAGGTATAGCCTTTCACCCCGGTGGCAAACTAATCGCAACAGCGTCACGGGACCGGAAAGTACGGCTGTTCAACATCGATGGGGCGTTAGTACGAACCTTTAAAGGCCATGAAAAGGATGTCCTAACGGTCAGGTGGTTTGATTCACAGACTCTTGTGAGTTGTGGTGATGATGGCACCCTACGTTACTGGTCAACCAGCCAGAATGAAGCCTTAAAAATTATTGACCTCGGTGGCATAGAAACCGACACCCTGTGTGTAACCGACCAATACCAGATTGTATCCGGAAATGATCATGGTGAACTGGTTCTGTTAAATCGGGATGGCCAGGCAATAACAAAAGTTGAAGCGCATCATTCTGGCATCAAACAACTGGGTCTGTACAAAACACGATTGATAAGCCTAAGCTATGATCGGCGGTTTAAAGTGTGGGATATAACTAAAAATAAACTTAATTTCATCTCAGAAGGTAGTGTGCCAGCCATCATTTGGCCACGCTCTTGTGCTTTTTTAGGAACAGACCGAATTGTTTTTGTCACATTCGGCGATCGATATGCAGAGTATGATTTAGCTGCCGAGCGTTGGCATACTAAGCAGATTCAGCAAACGCATGGTGTCAACGCTTTATGGGTCGAAAAGAACGATATCTTTACCGTCGGTGATGCTGGCATCGTGAAAAAAAACGGCCAAGTCACCAGTCGAATCCCCTCACTGTGCAACTTCATAACTCGTGTAGAGCAGGAATACCTCTGCGGTGGCCAAGACGGTGTTGTCTATCACGCCATGAGCAGCAAACCTTTGTACCAACATCATTCCCCCCTAAACTGCTGTGTTTCCATACAGAACCATGAACAGGTCGACTGTGCAATTGGTACCTACACAGGTGAAGTGATTTTTCTAAAGGTAAATCAAAAAAGTCGCCAGTTTCGGTTTGTCGCGGCCAAACAACTCCACGACAATGCTATAAAGGGACTGGCTTATAGCCACGGCCGTCTATTTTCAGTCTGCGCCGACCACAGCGTTTGCGAGTTTGAACTCGATGCAGAAATGAACCTGCCTCGGCTGCGTAACGGCAAGCATCAAAAAATTGTAAATGGCTGCGCTCCGTTCAACCAAGGCTTTGCGTCAGTCAGTCGTGATCTAACTTTGAAAATCTGGGGAGAATCCGAGAAAACTTATAACAGCCCGCATCTCAATTCAATCAAGTGTGTTGCCTCCGATAATACGCAGTGGATTGCCAGCGGCGACTATCGGGGCACGATTGCACTATTTGACCTGAATTCAGAAAGCTGGTCTAGCCAAAAAGTTAGTACCCGAGGCATATCCTCGATTTTCTATGATAGCTTGCATCGGTGTTTTAGGGCGGCGGACTATGCCGGCGAGATTCATAGGATATCGATTCATAAACCCTAGGGACATGAAATGTTAAACGACATCAATCATCTCGACAGTCGAATATCGATGGGGCTCTCAAAGAATTATAGCCCCTCCAGCATTGAGAACTTACATAGTGAACTCGACGTTTTATCCTGTAGCTCAATAGAAGAGCTGGTTACCCTAGTCCAGAGCCGTCACCACGACAAAGTGGTTCGTTACGCTGCCGGCACTCTGCTGGCCCTGAGAGGTGACCCGCGCATTATTCCCCTAGACCCGCCAATGGTGATCATTCCAGAAGCACTCGCGACTCTGGGCCTTGAACCGGAGAGGGTCGATGCTGTCGTCGAACAATACCGATCATTCGGTGTGGTTCGTGACTGGATCGTGAAAGAATGCCCTACCTATCAGTCTCAGATATCCAGCTTTAAGATTGGCCGATACTGCGTATCAAATCTTGAATACCGGGATTTCCTCCTCGACAGCGGTCATACCCAGATTCCGTCTTCTTGGGACTTTGGTGCCTTTCCGATACACCGAGCGAATCACCCAGTCTTTACCGTCGCCCCGGGCGATGCCGAAACTTATTGTCAATGGCTCAGTGCTCAGTCAGGGCGACGCTTTCGGCTGCCCACGGAGACAGAATGGGAATACGTCGCAGGAGGCAAGGACCATTATGTGTTCCCCTGGGGCGACGACTACGCACTGGACCACGCCAATACAATTGAAGAGTTAGTGCTGTCGACCACGCCCATAGGAATGTATCCACTCGGCCAGTCACCCTTTGGGGTCATGGATATGGCCGGAAATGTCGAAGAATACACTGCTGATCACTATCGGCCCTATCCTAATGGAGAGATCATAACAGACGACTTGGCTATAACTGAGGGCCAGTATCGTATAGCCCGGGGCGGCAGTTTCACCCGTTTTCGGGATTTGGCCAGAACTACGCGCCGCCATGGTTGGTTTAAAAAAGACATCTATTGTATGGGTTTTAGACTGGCGGAGGACCTATTCGATCATCACTTGCTACAGCCTATACCTCGCAGATAACAGTCTAATTTGACCACCTATTTAGCTGGTTATTTTGAGAATTAATTTTTTAATTGACTTCTTTTCTTCTACTTGACTTGATTAAATTTAACTGTTTCACTTGATTCATATCATTTAAAACAGGCGAAGCAACTGGAATGCGTGCCGTATTTAAATTATTACAAGAAATTAGAAACGCGGTATGCCATGACGAGTTGTCCGCTACCCTAGGTCAAATGTGTGAATTAATTAAATTCGACTTTTTTTTACTTGCCCTATCGACCCCCCATTCCATTACCCAGGTCGAAACACTGGTTCTGGACAGCTTTCCGGTTACCTGGCGAAGGCATTATAATGTGGTTGGGCTGGGTCATTTTGAAGCGATTGTTCAGTACAGTCAAAAAGAATATCTTCCCGTTATTTGGGATGATTTGCTGCATCACAAAAAATGTCAGCGATCCTATCGCGGCATTATGAATAACATTCAAAATCATGGTATAAAAAATGGTTTCAGTATTCCGATTCACGGAATACAGGGTAAGTTCGGCATCATCAGCTTCGCTACTTCCTCAATCTGCAAATCACCCACGCCTTTATATACCGATGCCATTCCGTTAGTTCAACTGATCATTCCATCATTACAGGACGCACTGCAGCGCATCAACCTTGGTCATTCCGAGGTTAAACCACACAAACTTACAAAGCGTGAGCGTGAATGTTTGACTTGGGCAGCCGAGGGGAAAAGCGCTTGGGAAATTTCAAAGATAATTAGCTGCTCTGAGCGCACGGTTATATTTCACCTGAGCAATTCCATTTCCAAACTCGATGCAACAAATCGATATCAAGCTATTTCAAAGGCATTGATTACCGGCGTTATTGGACCCGATTTGACGCTATCCCCATAATTTAACTATGAAAAATATTTATCACCACTGACTATTTACAATTCAACGAGCATCACGGCGATATCACTACGACATATCTTGATTGATGAATTAGTGCTTCATGAATCTCAACCTACTAGGTACAGAAAACCATGTCCTTTGCGCATGCAAGCATGAACTACCGTCAACCGGATTGATCGAAACATTGATTATTAATCGGGCAATAGAAACAACGGGGCCCTAAGGTGCGCCCAAGCTGAGACCAGCCTTCACAATCACTGCCTATAACTAACCAATGAATTTTACTGGCGAGGCTTGTCTTTCTTCAGGACACAAAACCGAGAACCCCTTCGTCTAAATCGCCGCCCGAGGTTTGATTTGGTCGCCCTGTGCACTAATTGTCGCCCAACTGGCGGCACCAAGAATAATGATGCCACCGGTAATTTCTAACAGGGTCGGAAATTCATCGAGGATCAAAAAGGCCAGACCAATGGCATAGACCGGCTGAATCATGCCCATCAGTGATGCACGTGTTGGACCGAGATGTTTTAACGCATAGAGGTAGCCCGTATGCGGCAGCGCGACAAAGACCACGCCGAGTAAGGCGAGCAGCAACCAGTCCTGTTGGTTGGCGGACTGAACCGGTTCAAGACCAAAAAACAGACCCAGAGCGACGACCGCAGTGAGCAGCTGCAACCACATTTGCATCAATGATGGGATATGGCTGGCCAAGTATTTGCTGAAGAGGTTCCGACTGGCAAACAGGATGGCTGAGATCAAACCCAGCCCGATGGCTGGCAAGTTAAAGCCGGAGCTCAAGGACTGGAGTGAGACCAGAGCGATACCGACCAGGCCGGATAGGGCGAGCAAAAGCTGCTGCCGGTTGGGTCGTTGGCGATGAATCAAGGCCTCGCCGAGGGTGGTAAAGACCGGATGGGTGTAGAGCATAATCAGACCCAGAGCAACGGTTGATGCCTGGACTGACTGATAGAACGTGACCCAGTGCGTTACAGTTAGCAGGCCGATCAGGATGCCAAAAAACAAATCCATAGGTCGAAAATAAAATGATTTTTTAAGTGCCAACGCGAGTAAGGTCAACACCAAAAAACCAGGCACAGAGCGCAAATAGATAATTTCCGCAGCAGGAAGGTCGATGATTTTGGCAAAGAGTGCGCCACAGGCCCAGAAAAAAATTGTTAAATGCAGTGTAATTGTTGGTGCGGATGAATTGTTCGGCACACATACCTCGGTGTTGGTAGTTACGACGCGCCGGACTGAACGGCCATCGGGAAGGAGACCGGCTTAGCTGCTTTCGCGCGGCACAATCTTAAAACCCACATCGATGTGGGTCGGACAGGGTTTATCTTGCAGCCGGTCGAGTAAACATTGGGCGGCCGTCTGGCCCATCTCAAACCGCGGTATCGCCACACTGGTTAAGCGAGGCGATATCGCACTGGCGATTTCCAGATCGTTAAAGCCGGCTATCGCCAATTGCTGCGGAACCTTGATACCTCGGCGCTGACACTCGAAGATGGCCCCCGCTGCGAGATCGTCATTACTGCAAAACAGCGCGTCGATCTGGTTGTGCTCGGAAACCAGTTTAACCATTAATTCGGCACCGGCCTGAAAGGAGGTGTGGGCAAAGCTGGTCGAGATATAGTCTTCCGATGGCAAGCTGTGGTCGATCAGCGCTTGGCGATAGCCCTGAAGCCTTCGTTGGGTCCGATTGTCCATGCGCGCGCCGATAAAGCCGATATGCCGGTGACCTTTTTGGATCAAATGTTCGGTCATCGCATAACCGGCGTCAAACTGGGAGATACCAACATTGATATCGATCGGGTTGTCGCCTAACTCCATGACCTGAACGACCGGTATACCGATATTCATCAAGCGTTGCCGGGCGCTATCGGATTGATCGATACCGGTTAGGATCATACCGTCCGGATTTTGCTCGAGCATGGTTTCAATAAGCTCTTCTTCCTGGACCGAGGAATAGTGCGTATTGGTCAATAACATCTTATAACCGGCAGGGGTCAGGGTGTTGTAGATGCCATCTAAGAGGCTTGAAAACACCGAATTGGACAAGGACGGAAACAGTACACTAATAATCTTTGTTTCCGACGACACCAACGAGCGTGCCGCCTGGTTAGGTATATACCCTAGCGTCTTAACAGCCTTATCAATTTTTTGGCGCAACTTATCTGTGACCATGTCGGGTCTTTTCAGTGCTCTAGACACCGTTATGGGGCTGACACCCGCAAGCGTTGCGACATCGGCTAGGGTGACCCGGCCTGAACTACGCCGAGGATTTTTTGGGTGTTCGGTGTCCATGCTTGCTAGTCAGTATGCTGTTGATATGTAAACCTACTATAGGTCGGTTAATGGCGAATGTCATCAAGCCTGACAGCGTTATCAGCATAATTTAAAAAAAACTAAGTAAATCAGCCTTTTTGAGCATTGACAGCGCTATCATTTACCCATAATCTCACTCCCCTGTCGCCGAATGACCTCAACTGAGTTGATGCTTCTCGTAGACATACCGAGTTTAAGTACCCTGCCAGTCGGCCGGGTAGCTTGTTACCCAAGACAAATATAAAAACAAGGAACAACCGTATGACTTTCAAGATTGACCGTAAATTCAACGCCTTGGCTGCTGCAGTAATCATGACTGCCGGTATGGCAACAGTTGCCGAAGCAGCAAAGTATGAGTGGACTATTCAGACCTCCGCTCAGGCGGGTGACAACTTCTTTCCCATTGAACAGGCATGGGCAGATCGAGTCGGCGTAATGTCCAATGGCGAGATCAGCATCAACTTAGTACCGGTGAACTCCGTTGTGCAGTATAACGAAACGCTTGAGGCTGTCGGTGCCGGCATCCTGCAAGGCCACCTAACGGATCCTTCATACTTCAGCGGTAAAGATCCAGCGTTCGCGATGTTGGGCAACTTAGTTGGTGCCTGGAGCCATCCGTCCCAGATGATTAAATTCATGGAATACGGTGGCGGCAACGAAGTTTATAACAAGCTGGTAAACCCGTACGGCCTACAATTTATTGGTGCAGCCTCTACTGGTGTGGAAGCATTTGTTTCCAGCAAGCCAATCCGCTCAGTTGCCGACTTTAAAGGCATCAAGATGCGCGCGCCAGAAGGCATGGTACAAGAAGTATTTGCCGCAGTAGGTGCCTCACCGGTAAACCTGCCAGGTTCAGAGGTCTATACGTCTCTGGATAAGGGCGTTATTGATGCAGCAGACTATACCGTGTTCTCAACCAACCATGCTCAGGGCCTGCACAAGTTTGCCAAGTACCCGCTCTACCCTGGCTTCCACTCCATGCCAACACTGGCTATATCTCTGAATAAGACTATTTGGGATTCACTGCCTGCTAACTTGCAAGAAGTTATGACTGTTTCTGTGCGCGACTTTAGCCGCGACATCGTTCAGCAGTTGGAAATGATGGATAACATCGTGGTTGTTGAAGCTCGTGCCGATAAGAGCATTGAAATCATCAACTGGTCTGATGAAGAACGTAACAAGTTCCGCGCTATAGCACAGGGCCAATGGTCTAAATGGGCTGAGCGTTCTGACATGGCCGGCGAAGTATATGCTGCTGTATCGGTTTACTTGGAAAGCCAAGGTCTTCTTGATTAAATAGTCGCCATTAATCAACTGAAGCGGCCTCTTCATTTTTAATGAAGGGGCCTTTATCTATAACAAAAGGTATTTGTTATGAGTTCAAGTCCTGTCACCGGCGACAACAATTCCAGTAATCTGAGCACAACCATCCCTAAAATTGAAGACATTCAAACTGAGGTTGCATACGACCACATGGCCGATGTTGTCTTTAAAAATAGGTTGGATGTTTGGATCGACAAGCTCGGTAACTTTGTCTCCTATGCTTTTATGGTTAGCGTGGCGATCAGTTTTTATGAAATCATCAGTCGATATTTTTTCGACGCGCCAACGATATGGGTGCATGAAACCACCATTATGATCTGCGCGTTGTGCATGGCCTATGGCGGCGCTTACTGCCTAGCCCGAGACAGCCATATCCGCATCCGAGTGATCTACGATGTTGTTGGCCCCAAGGGCAAACGTATTTTAGACATTATCAACGGTGTCTTATCGGTATTTTATTGTTTATTAATTGCCTACGCGGCCTTTATTTTGGCCGAGAAAGCACTCTTCAATCCGCTTGGCGAATTCCGTTTGGAAACGACAGGTTCCGCCTGGGATCCAATATATCCCGCGTTGGTCAAAACGGGTCTGTTCTTGGTGTTGATCACCATGACCTTACAGAGCCTGCTACATCTCGTTCAAGCCATTTTTCGCAAACAACCGGAGGCCTAAGGTATGTTTGAATTTGCCTCAATGGGTATCGAAGCTGCATCCTATTTAATTGTCGGAAGTATTCTTCTTTTGTTATTAACTGGCCTACCCCTGGCCTTTATTACCGGCTTGGTTGCCCTGATTTTCACCCTCGGTTGGTTCGGGCCGATGGCGATCCCACTGGTCACCAGTCGTATCTACAGTTTTATTAACGAGTATGTGCTCATTGCCATTCCAATGTTTGTGCTGATGGCATCGATATTGGACCGCTCCGGTATCGCTCGAGATCTCTACAATACCATGCGCGTATTCGCCGGCCAGTTACGCGGTGGCGTGGCAGTACAGACCTTGGTGGTGGCCATCTTTCTGGCGGCCATGTCGGGCATTATCGGCGGTGAAATCGTGCTACTCGGCTTGCTTGCCTTGCCGCAGATGCTGCGCCTGGGCTATGACCAACGTTTGTCGATCGGCACGGTAGTCGCTGGCGGATCATTGGGCACCATGGTCCCGCCAAGTATTGTGTTAATTATCTATGGCTTAACCGCCAACGTCTCGATTAGCGACCTGTTTTTGGCGACGGTCTTGCCGGCGATGTTGCTCGGTGGATTCTATGTCTCATATATCCTGATCCGTTGCTACATTAACCCAGCCATGGGGCCGATAGCACCGAAAGAAGAATCTCAGATGGGTTGGCCTCAGAAACTCAAGATGCTCAAAGGTATTGCCTTGCCGATTGCCGTAGCGGTCTGGGTTTTGGGCTCTATCTATGGCGGTATCGCGTCGATTACCGAAGCGGCCTGTATGGGCGTGGTAGGTGTGGTTATTTCGACCTGGGTCCGTAAAGAATTGACCTGGCCGATGATTCGAGACAGCTTGCGCCAAACCCTGAACACGTGCGGCATGATTATCTGGATCGGTATCGGTGCCAGTGCACTAGTGGGTGTATACAACCTGATGGGCGGCAACCGCTTTGTTGAGTCGGTTATCCTCGGGCTCGATGTCGCACCGATCGTGGTGATCATGATTATGATGGGCATCTTGCTGGTATTGGGTCTGTTCATGGATTGGATTGGTATTGCCTTGCTGACTATGCCGATCTTTGTTCCGATCGTTATCTCATTGGGCTTCAATCCCGTTTGGTTTGGCATCCTGTTTTCCATGAACATGCAGGTGTCCTATATCAGTCCACCCTTCGGTCCGGCAGCCTTTTACCTTAAAAGTGTCGCGCCGCCGAATATTACCCTGCGCGAAATCTTTCTCTCAATGTGGCCCTTTATTCTTCTGCAATTATGCGCTTTGGGTTTGGTTCTCACCTTCCCACAGATCGCCTTGTGGTTGCCCGGCTTGTAACAGAAAAAAAATTAAGGCGGATATCTGGCGATAACCGCCCAATAGCTAAGAGGCTGCGAACTATTTATAACGAACGCTGACCAGCCTTTGAATGCTTAGCACTTTATAGGAAATTAGAACATGACACAGACAACAACTACACCCCAGGTCGCCGTGATTGGTTTGGGTTCCATGGGTATGGGTGTCGCGCAATCGTTGGTTCGCGCCGGCATTACCACTCGCGGTCTGGACATCAATCCGGCAACCAAGCAGGCCTTTGTCGATGCCGGCGGCTACGCCGCGAAAGACCTGAGCGATGCGGTAGCGGGTTGCAACATCATCATCCTGATGCTGGTTAATTCTCAACAATGCGATGCCGTGCTCTTTGGTGAGCAGGGAATGGCTAATGAATTGCCTGCTGGCACGATTGTGGTGTTATGCAGTACTACCTCGGCCAGCTATGCCCGAGATCTCAACGTGCGCTTGTCGGCCATAGATTTAACCATGATTGATGCCCCCGTCAGCGGTGGTGCCGCCAAGGCCATGACCGGCGATATGTCAATTATGGCCTCGGGTGCGCCCGAGGCATTTGCTCAATGCCAGACCGTCTTCGATGCCATATCGGCCAAACTTTATGTGGTTGGGGACGACGTCGGCGCCGGCGAATCGGTGAAGATGGTCAACCAACTGCTGGCCGGGGTTCATATAGCCGCCGCCGCGGAGGCCATGGCATTAGGCATTAAGTCAGGTCTTGACCCAGAGATGGTCTATGAAATTATCTGCAACAGTGCCGGTTGCTCGTGGATGTTTGAAAATCGCGTCCCGCACATCCTGAAAGGCGACTACAGCCCCAATAGTATGGTGGATATCTTCGTCAAGGACCTGGGGATCGTATTAGACGCCGGCCATGAGATGAAATTCCCCTTGCCGATCGCCGCCAGTGCCCTGCAGCAGTTTCTAACCGCCAGTGCCGCCGGTTTCGGCCAGGAAGATGATTCCGCCGTTATCAAGGCGTACCCCGGTGTTAATTTGCCCCAAAGCAAATCATAAGGAGTGTCGACATGCCCATCCTTCTCGGCTGTATAGCCGACGATTTTACCGGCGCAACGGACCTGGCCAGCTTCTTGGTCGCCTCCGGCATGCGCACCGTTCAGCTCATTGGTGTGCCGACCGGACCGGTTGATCTTGACGGCGCCGATGCGGTGGTCATCGCGCTGAAAACGCGCACACAGAAAACTGACCAAGCGGTGGCAGAATCCTTATTAGCACTGCAGTGGCTGCAGCAATACCAATGCGAGCAATATTATTTTAAATACTGCTCCACCTTCGACTCCACAGCGGACGGCAACATCGGCCCGATTAGCGATGCCTTGCTGGATGCACTGGGTGAGAAATTCACCATTGCTTGCCCGTCTTTACCGATCAATGGCCGTGCCGTTTATAACGGCTATTTGTTCGTCAATGGCGTCCTATTGAACGAGAGTGGCATGCAGCACCATCCACTCACCCCGATGACCGATGCTAACTTGGTGCGCGTATTAGATGCTCAGACGCGTCATAGTGTCGGCCTGGTCAATCACCAAGTGCTAGATCAGGGCGTCGAAGCAACTGGCAAGGCCTTCGGAGAACTAGCAAAGCAAGGGCACCACTATGCGATCGTTGACACACTCAACTACGATCACCTAGTTACAATCGGCCATGCCGCTCGTGACCTTAAATTATTGACCGGCGGTTCCGGTTTGGCTGTTGGTCTGGCCGATAACTTTGCGGCTAAAGGGCTGCTAACCAAAAAAGCCGACTCTGGCGCCTTAAGTAAACTCGCCGGCGGAATTGTGCTCTTGTCCGGCAGTTGTTCAATAGCAACCCAAGAACAGGTTGCGCAGTACCGTCAAGATCACCCGTCGCTTAAGGTTGAACCGCTTAAAATTAACGATGGCTCGCAAACGGCGGATGACATAGTGGCCTGGTATAAAGAACAGTCGGTGAGCCGTCCGGCACTGATTTACGCAACTGACACACCGGAAGCTATTAAGGCGGTACAGCAACAACTTGGCGTCGACGCCGCCGGCACCTTGGTTGAAGGTGTTATGGCCGAGGTAGTGCGCCAACTGGCCCAGGCAGGTATCCGAAAATTCATCGTCGCCGGCGGGGAGACGTCGGGTTCCGTGGTGCAAGCGTTAAACATTAGCGCGATTAAGATCGGTCAAAGCATTGCGCCCGGCGTTCCGCTGACCGAATCCATCAGTGCACAGCCTCAGTTGTTGGCGCTTAAATCGGGTAACTTTGGCGATCGAGATTTCTTTGCCAAAGCGGTTGAGGCCATGTTATGAGCCTAACCGAACAGGATCTACGCCAGCAAATCAGTGACTTTGGTCGCTCCCTTTTTAATCGGGGGTTGAGCGCGGGTAGCTCGGGCAATATCAGTGTCCGGCTCGACGATGGTTGGTTAATGACCCCGACAAACTGCTGCTTAGGAAATTTGGATCCAGCGGATATCTCCCGCCTCGATGCCCAGGGCAACTTGCTCAGTGGCAAGAAGCCATCGAAGGAATTTTTTCTGCATGCGGCTTTTTTAGCCCAGCGGCCCCAAGATAAGGCCGTGGTCCACCTTCATTCGACTTATGCAACCGCAGTCGCCTGCTTGGCCGGGCACGATGCCCATAATATGTTGCCAGCCCTTACCCCTTATTCGATTATGCGTCTTGGGCCAGTGGCCTTAACGCCCTATCACCCACCGGGCGACCCGCGTTTGGGCGAGGAAATCGCGCTGGTTGCCGCCAAGCATCACTGTGTCCTGTTGGCCAATCACGGGCCCATCGTTGCCGCGCCAACCTTGGCAGCGGCGGTCTATGCCGCCGAAGAGTTGGAAGAGACCGCCAAACTGTACATCACCCTGATGAATCATCAACCGCGCCTGCTCACCCCGGCACAGATTGATGAACTGAAGCAAAAATTCTCAACGGCAGGAGACCCCGATGCCAAAACTTGCTGCTAATCTTTCGATGCTGTTCACCGAAGTGGACTTTATGGATCGTTTTCAAGCCGCTTCCGCGGCGGGATTTGATGCCGTTGAATATCTGTTCCCCTATGCTTTTAGCGCCCAAGACATACGTGCCCAGCTGCAAAAACATGGCTTAGTACAGGCCTTATTTAACGCCCCGCCGGGCGACTGGGCAGCCGGTGAACGAGGCATTGCTTGTATCCCGGGCCGAGAAGAGGAGTTCCGCGCGGGTATTGCGACGGCCTTGGAATATGCCAAAGTATTGGGCAATACACGTTTGCATGTGATGGCCGGTCTAATGCCCGATAATATCGACCAAGCCTTGGCGACTGAAACCTATGTCTCGAATCTGCGCTATGCGGCACAGCAGGTTAAGGAGGCGGGCCTTACTATCTTGGTTGAGCCGATCAATGATATCGATATGCCAGGCTATTTTGTAAATTACCAAGAAGATGGTGCGGCCTTAATCGACGAAATCGACGAACCCAATGTGCGACTCCAGTTTGATTTTTACCATTGCCAAATGATGCAAGGCAATGTTCTCAGCACGTTTCGAAAATTACGTGCCTATGTCGATCATGTTCAGATTGCCGGTGTGCCAAACCGTCATGAACCGGATGTGGGGGAACTGAACTATCGTTACCTGCTGGCTGAGTTGGACAAGGATGGTTACGCTGGCTTTGTCGGGTGCGAATACAAGCCACTGGCGGGAACCGTCGATGGTTTACACTGGATTAACAAATTGACCTAATTAACATTACCATCGGGTTTTATGTTTACCCTTAGCTCTAAGCTGTTTTTGGCGGATCTCCCGGATCCGCTTTTTTTGTCTCTACTGACCCGCTCTGAAAAAGTATCAGCCCAATTCTGTTTCTGTCCGCTGCGCATCCGACCAATTAAAATGATAGGACTTTTCCTCAGCCTGATCGATGCGTTGATAACTGTGCGCACCAAAATAATCGCGCTGGGCTTGCAAGAGATTGG
>Ga0208544_10001387_pt1 | contig 16748 bp, 15 predicted proteins | sample DEB08_DNA_9_FD_184526 | JGI IMG/M metagenome (GOLD analysis project Ga0208544, IMG submission 184526) | Aqueous microbial communities from the Delaware River and Bay under freshwater to marine salinity gradient to study organic matter... | ecosystem: Environmental > Aquatic > Marine > Coastal ... | reverse complement strand
GATGTATGTCCTTAATGAATTAGGTATTTATACCACTACTCGCCCTTTAACTATTGGCGACCAAATAACAAGTTATACCTTAAAAGGTTTTACACTTGACGCAGATAAAATTTTCAAGGAATAATGTTGTTAGTGATATTCTGGTGTTCTAAATGCTGCCTTGATTTCGCGTGCATCAAGCCTAAATTTTGAACAACTTTCTCGTAAGGTGGAAACGACCAATCGGGTCTATCAAGAAATTCTAAAAAATAAAGAACGTGTTGAATTTATGTTGAGTAGTGAGACACCAGAATTTCAAGTGATTGACCGTACTTTTATTCCTATAGTAGCTGCATCTTCTAAATTGAAGGCTTTGTTGATTGGTGGGTTTTTGGGTGGATTTTTAGGAGTAGGGTATATTATTGGACGGAAGATTATTCGAGATGCTATGGGCAGTGAATAATCTTTTAAAGTAGTTTTTTGTAATTTAAACTCTTTTTAAGAGAATACCTTTTGACAAAAAAATAAAAATGAAAAAAGCATTAATAACAGGAATAACTGGACAGGATGGCGCCTATTTAGCGGAATTATTACTAGAAAAGGGGTACCAAGTTCATGGAATTAAACGTCGAGCATCTTCCTTTAATACATCAAGGATTGACCACTTATATCAAGACCCTCACGAAGAAGATTTAAGGTTCATTTTACACTATGGAGATTTGACCGACTCTTCTAATCTTATCCGTATTATTCAAGAGATACAGCCTGATGAAATCTATAACTTAGGGGCTATGTCGCATGTGAAAGTGAGTTTTGATAGCCCAGAATATGTAGCGGATGTGGATGGAGTTGGCACACTTAGACTTTTAGAAGCAGTTCGTATATTGGGCTTGATAGAAAAAACAAAAATATATCAAGCTTCTACTTCTGAGTTGTATGGACTAGTGCAAGAAGTACCTCAAAGCGAAACGACCCCTTTTTACCCTCGTTCTCCTTATGCGGTAGCAAAAATGTATGCTTATTGGATAACGGTTAATTACCGAGAAGCTTATAATATGTTTGCTTGTAATGGTATTCTCTTTAATCATGAAAGCCCATTACGTGGAGAAACCTTTGTTACGAGAAAAATTACCCGTGCTACTGCTAAAATAGCACTTGGTCTACAACATAAGCTTTATTTAGGTAATATTGATGCCAAACGAGATTGGGGACATGCGAAGGATTACGTAGAAGCGATGTGGTTAATATTACAACAAGAAGAACCAGAAGATTTTGTTATCGCTACAGGCGAGACTACGACTGTTCGAGACTTTGTTAGGATGGCATTCCGGGAGATAGGCGTAGAATTAGCATTTAAGGGTACAGGTATTGAAGAAAAAGGATATGTACTTTCTTCTGCTAATCCTGATTATTTGCTGCCAGAAGGAAAAGAAATATTAGCAGTTGATCCTCGTTATTTTCGACCAACTGAGGTAGAATTATTGATTGGAGATCCTACTAAATCTAAAACGAAACTTGGGTGGCAACCTAAATACGACTTACAAGGATTAGTCAGCGAGATGGTGCAGTCAGATTTAGAAGAATTTCGTAAAAATCAGTTACTGAAACTGGCAGGGTTTGAGGTGAAGAATGAGTATGAATAGTAATTTACGATTTCTAAAATTCTTAATAGTTTGATTATAAAATAATAATGGATAAAGTAGCTAAAATTTATATAGCAGGTCATAGAGGTATGGTAGGCTCTGCTATTTGGCGAAGGTTAGAAAAAGAAGGCTATACTAACCTAATAGGTAAAACCTCTAAAGAACTAGACCTACGTAACCAACAAGCCGTAATTGATTTTTTCGCTGAAGAAAAACCTGATTACGTAATCTTAGCTGCGGCTAAGGTAGGAGGTATCTTGGCTAATAATACTTATCGAGGGGAGTTTTTGTATGATAATTTGATGATTCAGAATAATGTGATTCATCAAAGTTATGTACAAGGGGTTAAAAAACTACTTTTTTTGGGGTCTTCTTGTATTTATCCTAAATTAGCACCTCAGCCGTTGAGAGAGCAATATTTGTTAACTGGAGAATTAGAGCCCACGAATGAGCCTTATGCCATTGCTAAAATAGCGGGTATTAAATTATGTGATGCTTATAGGGACCAATATGCTTGTGATTTTATCTCTGTGATGCCGACTAATCTGTATGGGCCAAACGATAATTACGATTTAAAAAGCTCTCATGTGTTGCCAGCATTAATTCGTAAATTTCATGAAGCTAAATTAGAAAATAAGCCTTATGTAATCTTATGGGGAACGGGAAAGCCTAGAAGAGAATTTATGCATGCAGATGATTTGGCTGATGCCTGTTTTTTTTTAATGGGAAATTATAGTGACAAAGGTTTTGTGAATATTGGAATAGGGGAAGATATAGCTATTATTGATTTAGCATTAATGATTAATGAAATTGTTGGTTATAAAGGAAAAATAGAACATGATTTGAGTAAACCTGATGGTACGCCTAGGAAATTAATGAATGTGGAGAAATTGAATAATTTAGGATGGAGAGCGAATATTACACTGAAAGATGGAATTGAAAAAGTGTATAGAGATTTAAATCAGGAAGAATGGTTTTTTAGCCCTAATCTAACGTGAGTTTTGGATAGGAAATAATCAGGTAATAATTATTGGCTACCCACGTAAAGTTGGACAAAATTAGCGAAAAGGAGTTAACTTAGGGTCAAAAAAGAGTATTATGAGCCTATTAAAAAAGATACGCAATATTTTCACCCTTCAAGCAAAGACAGTACGAGAAATATCGGCAGAAACGGGGATACCAAAAAGCACAGTACAATATCACAAAAGAAAAATAACGAATCGAATATCAGGAAGCGGGGCAGATTTTTGGGAAACGGAAGCTGGGATGAATTTTATAATACGTTTGGTGGTGGGGACAGTATATATGTTTGCCCTAAAATCAGGAAATGGTGCGGGTCGTTTACGGGAATTTTTTGAATTACTAGAACTAAACCGTTACACAGCGGTATCAGAAACTACGATACTAAAAATCATCAAAAAAGTAGAAGCATTAATATTGGATTATAAAGAAGCGGTTGAGTCAGAGATGGTAGAAAAAGTAGCAGACATAAAATTAATACTTGGAGTAGATGAAACGTGGTTTGATAAGATGTATCTAGTATGCCAAGAATTATCAAGCGGCTATATATTTGTTGAAAATGAAAGTGAAAAAAGAGACGCAGTTACCTGGGATAGCCATATAAAAAAAACTTTTGAGCTTACTTCCTAAATGTGAGATTTTATATTTTGTGAGTGACCGAGCAAAAGCATTGATAAATTTAGCGAAGGAGAAAAATAAAGTTCCAAGTGTAGCTGATATTTTTCATTTCAAATATAATATCAACAAATTATTGTGCTTAGCTTTAAGTTCTAAATTGCGAAGTAGTAGGTTGGCTATCAAGGAATTAGCGTCTAAGAATATTGAGGAAAAATGTACCGAGGTGACTAAATCGCAAAATGAAGCATATGCTGCTATTCAGTTTCATACAGATTTATATGTAGAAAGTATGAGCAATATTAGTCAAATCGTACACCCTTATACTCAAGGAAATGGGATACAGACTCAAGAAAATGCAATGCTTGCAATGAATGCGACCCTTTCCAATATTGAGCAGGTAATTGAAGCCTGTCAAATTAAAGATACTTATCAATTATTTCGTAAATCAAAAAATCAACTAGAGGATGTGGTAGCAGTTATTCCTTTATGGCATGATTTGGTTACGGAGGAATTAAATTCCTTTCAACTTGAGGAACAAACAAAAGAATGGTTTTTTCGTTTTTTACTTCCCATAACTTATTGGGAACAGGCTTTGAGAAAAACCAAATATATGCCTCAACGAAATTTTATTAAGCAACAAATAGACCTTTGTAAGGACTTTAAAAATAAAATAGCAGCGCAATTTTCTCAACAAGAATATGAAGAACTTAAAGGTAAAGCACTTTTTTTGACTGCAAAATTTCAACGAGCTTCTTCTCAAGTCGAAGGGCGAAATGGTTTTCTATCTCAAATTAATCATAATCAAAAAGGCTTTGATAAAACACGATTAGAAGTAATGACAATCATTCATAATTTTGATACGCGCCGCATTGATGGCAAAACACCAGCTCAACGGTTATTCGGTAATAAGATGACTTTTGAGCCCTTGTTTGAATATATTATTAAAAATATTGATGAATTACCACGGCCCCGTAAAAGAAAGATAATTTATTGATTATCAATACTGTCCAACTTTACGTGGGTAGCCTAATTATTTAAGCACTTTTAAAATTGTGTAGATTCACCTTTTGCACATACAGTAAGAATACAATAAATTCATATACAATAAATGAAATTTTTCTTTAGTGAAGTATATAGTTTATTAACTGACTTTAGTCTTGATAAGAAACCTAACCGAGAAAAAGCTATTAAAATAAGTTTGTATGGAGGGTATTTTATATTTTTATTTACAATTATTCAAGGAATTCTATTAGTTCCATTGTATTTAAATTTCTTAGGAGAGAGAATCTATGGTTTATGGTTAGCTACTGGAGGGATGGTTTCTTGGCTTGTTTTTCTTGATTTAGGTCTTGCATCTTTAATTATTCAAAAGACTGCAAATCAATATGGAAAAGGACATTTACAAAATGCATCGAAGTATTTTTTTAATGGATTTTTTATTCATATTTTTGGAATTGTTATTGTAACAAGCGGTGGTTTTGCTTCAAGTTTGTTAATAGATAGAGTATTTGACTTATCAAATGAAGAGCTAAATCTTATCCAAAATTGTTATTTCATTAGCTTAGCAGCATTAGGGTTGAACTTATTAAATAACGGAGTTGAAGGATTCATAACTGCACTTCAGAAAACATTGATTCCAAAAATAGCTCGAATTATAGCTGCTATTCTAGGTATATTTAGTATATTACTATTATTATATCAAGATTATGGACTTTATGCTTTGCCTATCGGTATTCTTATCAATGTAGCAGTTACCTTTATCTTTAACTTTAGTTATATAATTATCCTTTTGGAGAAAAGCAATCTATTAAATATTGAATTAGATAAGAATGTATTAGTAGAATATTTAAAACTGACACCTCCTATATTTATTGCCAGATTCGCTGGTGCTGTTGCTCTAAATTTAGAGCCAATTATAATTGCTTCATTAATAAGACCAGAATTAACAGTATATTACGATCTCACAAAAAAAGGAGCGGCTATAACGAAATTATTATTAGATAAATTCTCGGGGAGTTTTAATCCTGCATTTTCACACCTATTTGGAGAAGGAAATTTAGAGAAATCTAGGAAAGTCTTTCTTTCTTATATTGAAGGTTTGTTTTCATTAAGTTTAATTGGTTATTGTTGTTATTTTCTATTTAACGATGCTTTTATTCACTATTGGGTCGGTAGTCAAAATTATCTAGGTCATACTATGACTATATTGTTAGCCGTTTCAAGCTTCTTATTCTTTTTTTCCAATACTTTGAACTATCTTCTTAATTGTACTGGTGATTTTAAGTATCCTGCTATGATTTCTTTTTTTGAATCAATTTTAAAAATTATTTTGATTTTTGTTTGTATTAAACTACTAGGGATAATAGGTCTACCAATTGCGATAATCTTTACGTCTATACCATTTTTATTAATTAATTTGGCTAGATGGAAGAAGAATTTGGCTATCAAATTTGATCCGAATAAATTTAAAAAAACATTACTACTATTTTTAATGTTAGTTATTATAACAGCTAGTTTAAAATATTGGAGTTTTTTAATAAACTATAACATTTTCTTGTTGACTTTAACATTTGTTGTATTTGTTGTAATGCAATTAATAGTCGCTATGAATTATAGTTTTCTTTTAAAACGCCAATTTTTAAAGCTTAGGAAGCTTTCATTTTTTAAAAACACACATTAATTGAACTTTAGTGCAGATCAGAGAATTTTCAATTCAGTAACATTAGGTATTGTTTTAACCCCTATATTATTGATGCTTTTTTCTCTAAATAATTTGTTTGTTAATTGTTTGATTTTAGGGACTATTATTTTTCTAACATTAACCAAAGGAACGCTCTTTTTAGTTTTTATATTTTCAACTTTATTACTAGCACCTTGTAAAGGTATTCATGATTCATTGATTAGATTTGAACCCAGTTTAATTAAGACGCCTATAGGTAATTTTGAGTTTGTGGAACTATGGATAATAATAATTTTCCTTGCTTATACATATTCAAAAGGAATACGGAAAGATTTTAGATTTTTGTTATTGATTTTAGTGTTTCTAGGAGGAGGGATTGCTTCTCAACATGCTTTGATTCAAGGTTCTTCTGCATGGTCTGCTTCTTTAAGAGCTCCAGTGGTTTTATTAGGTTTTTTTATTAGCGGCTTTTTTGGAAAAAAGAAATTTTTTTCAAATATTCCATTATTATTTAGTTATTCGGTAGCCATCGTTTATTTCCTATACGTTTTATTAAGCTTAAAGGGACACATTTTTTTTTTAGTGCCGATTGCTATAGCTGTTTTTTTTATTTACCGACGTTTTATTATAGGAATTACTGTGTTGGTATTTTTTCTACTTTTTCAAGGATTTTTTACATTTACGTTAGTATTTACTTTGCTATTTGCATTACTATTTGTTATAGGATATTTATTTTTGAACCATAAATTTTTTCTTTTAAAGAAAAAATTTATAAGGGTTATAATTGTTTTTTCTTCGATTTTTTTTATGTCTAATATGTTTAATTTTTACAATTATGCCGTAGAAAATGATCAAATAAATAGCCAGATTAAGAGTTTTGATTCTTTAAAAAACTATGCGGTCTTTAAAATTATTGATAGAGTTCAATTTTGGGTACCTTTTTGGAATAAATTTTCTGAATCTCCTTTAATTCCACATGCTGGAGAAAAAGTGAATGTAATGATATTAACTGGCGAAATTAGACACAGAGCCAATGATATAGGATGGAATATCCACCCTCATAATGTTTTTATTTCTTTGTTATACGATTATGGAGCCGTCTTTGGAACTGTTTTTATTTTCTTAATTCTTTCGTTTTGGTTTCAGGCTTTTGGCATTCTTAGTTCTGTTTGCACTCCAATGCAATTTTCTAGTGGGTTGATTTGTGTAACATCTCTTCCTGGGATATTATTTGGATTTTATCCTCTTGAAGCAGGAATAGGGGCTTATTTTTGGATATTTGCAGGTCTAAGTGTATTCATTGATAAATCAAAAAAATTAATAAAATGAGTGAATTTTCTGATGAGTATAATGTATTACCATATCAAACTAGGTTTTCCCTTCCTAATTTTAGGAAAAGTATAGAGCCAAGTACTGTAACATTTGCCCCTTCTCCAGTTGAATGTGAAAAATGGTATGAATTATTTATTTGTAATTTGAAAGCTAAAATTGGTAAAACATATTACCCAATCTGTCGATTAAGTGATGGTGAATTTACTTTTATGTTTGGTAAAAGGCCTCCATATGATAATAGTATCTTCAAAGCATCGACTCTGAAGTATTACGCTAAGAAAACAATTAAGAAAATCCTTTCTCTTAATAAGAAAAATGGCTTTCAAGCTTTTACTGGAAAACTTTATCATAGTGGGGCTTACACAGAAGGAGAAAGAAAAGATGCTTTGCCTGAGTATTTTAAGCAGCTTAAGGGAATTTCTGTAGATGGTGTGTTGGCATTACATCTATCCTATAATTCTGAAAACCCATTTCAAGAACATTTTTTTCCAGATATAAAAAACTGGAATCAACAGGCTAGTATCATATTTGATACTTCTAATTATGTTCCTTTTTATTTTGTTTATGCAATGTTTGGAGGTTCAGATGGTAAAGAAATACTAAAAGATAGAAATGTTCTGGTAGCTCATGGAGCAACTGGTAAAAAAAAAGAAAATATTATTCAAGGATTGCTAAATGACAATGCAAAACATGTTGAATGGTTACAAATTTCGGATAAAAGAACCTTGCTAGAAAAAATAGATGTATCTCCTTTTCTTGGAAAAGTAGATATAGTACTAGTGGGTGCGGGCATAGGCAAGCCAAATATTTTTGAACAGTTAAAACCATTAAACGTGCCTTGTATTGACCCTGGCTATTATTTTGAAGTTTGGAATGACCCTGATATGAAATGGGGTAGAGTAATGTGCTATACTGATGAGGAGTATGATGAAGAGAAAATTAAGGTAGCTAAGGATAAATTATATGGAAAAACCACAAGGATTAGGAGAGATTGACTTTACATAGAACATCAAAATGGAACAGTTACCTATCACCATAATGCATTAGCTGAATGTATTGTGCAAAATCAATATTTTTTTAAAATAAATTTATTAGACTTATTTGAATGATGAATAAATTTAAAAATAATAAATTCGGTAAGAAATGGCTTAATGTCGCATCTGGGTTTTACACTTTAGATGATTTCATAAATATAGATAATAGTGTATTTTTGAAATTGCTGCCACTTTACCCCTTAATAAAATACTTTCTTACTGAAGGTCGAAAAAAATGGTTTGAAAATTATTTGAAAGCTAAAAATTCTAATCATGTATTGATTAGAGCTAACTGTAGAAAAGACTTACCATTTGAAGATAATTCTATAGATCATATATTATGCTCTCATTTTTTAGAACATATATATTATGAAGAGGCGGAAAAGGTATTGCATGGGTTTTATAGAATATTAAAGCCTAATGGTACACTTCATTTGATTGTTCCGGATTTAAATTCAAGAATTGAAAAATATGCAAATTCTGATTCCGATAATCGAGCGAATGAATTTATTGATTCCTTAATATTTAATTATAAATCTAGACCTAGTTTCTTAGTTAATTTTTTAGAATTTACAGGTAATTTTGGTTTATTCCATAGATGGATGTACAACCAAGATTCCTTTGAAGGATTGGTAAAACAAATTGGGTTTACTATTTTAGATAAGAATGAATCACAGACTGCTACATGGAGGGCAGATAATAACCATAATCAGATAAATATAATTGTTAAAAAATAATTGAAAATTAAATTGAAACTATTTAAATATCTCACAAAAGATAGGATTATAAGAGGCCTACGAGTTAGAATTTTTCGATCTATATTTTTTGATTTAAATACTGATGTAAATAAATCAAATCTTATTTGTGGCTCAGGAAGAAGCGGCACTACGTGGCTAGGGGAATTAATAAATTATAAAAATGAATATAGAACTATTTTTGAACCTTTTCACAAAAACAGGGTGCGGGCTTGGGAAGCTTTTGGGCATAGGTTTTACTTTCCCGTTAACGATGAGTCAAAGGAACTATTTGATGCCTGTGAAAATATATTATCAGGTAAGTTAAGAGATAAATGGTCATCCACACATAATACTAAATTTATAGCAAACAGCAGAATTGTTAAAGAAATTTCTATTAATAATATTTTGCCATATATCCATAAGCATTTTCCTAAATTAAAAATTATTTATATATACAGAAACCCTTTCTTTGTAGCTAATTCTCGCCTCAGATTAAATTGGCATCTTGAAGTTGATCAAACAGTAGTTACCGACATAAACGTTTTTCTAAAACAAAAAGAGTTAATGGATGATTATTTATATCCATTTGAGGATCTTTTTAAAGATACTAGCCTTAGTTATTTTGAGAAGGAAATTATATTCTGGTGCTGTGAAAATTATATTCCGCTAAATCAGATGAAAGAAAGCGACTATTTTATAAAAACATCTTATGAATCATTACTTAATGATTCTGAAGAGGAGCTTCGCAGAATATTTTGGTTTCTTGGAAAAGATTTTGATACGAGTATTCTAGAGAGGATAAACATGCCTTCTATAACTGTAGGTCGTCAAATTGGTAAGAGATGGAAAAAATCTACCTCTTATGTAGAATCAGGAATATGTACACAAAATGAATTGAAAAAAGCAAAATGGATTTTAGATAGATTTGATTTATCAAAGCACTTTTCGTTACCAGATGAGACTTCTATGATTAAATAAACGTAATAGTTTAGTACCCTAGAAAGAAAAAGGGATAGATACGCTATTAAAAATGGCAAGAAATTCATTGAAAACATTGAGTTACTGCTTGCGAGCAGTAGAAATAAAGGCTTGAATACGGGCGTACTATTGCGCTCCGGTCAAAGTTCTAAAGCAACCAAATACTTTTTGCTTAATTTTTGCAGGTCTAACATCCCTTTCTGCTAAATTATTAGTAAAAGGAATATATTCGTACTCAGCAAATGCAAGTACAACCTATTTGAAATCGACAAAATGTTCTAGAATTTATTACTATCTGATTAACAAAATTTAAAGAACTGCTGATATATTAATCAGCTATTGCCTTTGGCGGCTTAACTGTTTAAAGCGATATAAAATATGTGCGGAATTAGCGGAATATTAGGTAAAGATTTTAATTTAGATTGTTTAAATAAAATGACAAATCATCAGGTGCATCGTGGGCCTGATAACCAAGATATTTATTATAATCAAGAAATGAAAATCGGTTTTGGGCATACTCGATTATCAATAATTGATACTTCTGAAGTAGGTAATCAACCTTTCCAATTAAAGGATAATGATAATTATGTGATGATTTATAATGGTGAAATTTATAATTATCAAGAATTAAAAGAAGAATTGAAAGCCTTAGGATATCGTTTTTATACCTCTACAGATACTGAAGTTTTGCTTACTGCATTTATAGTATGGAAAGAGAAGTGCTTATTAAAGATTCGAGGGATGTTTGCTTTTGCTATTTGGAATAAACTAGATTCATCTCTTTTTTTTGCAAGGGATAGATTAGGTATCAAGCCATTTTATTATTCTTTATATGATGATACCTTATATTTTGCTTCTGAGGTATTAGCAATTATTAAAGCAGGAATTCCAAAGATTATTGATAATCAAAGTATTTGGGACTATTTATCAATCGGGACTATTGTTCAACCCAAAACTATTTTTAAACATATTAGCTGCTTGCTATCAGGAGAGTATGCTTTTTTTAAAAATAACAAAATTGAGAAATACTCTTACTGGAACTTAAAAAAAGAAACAGAGGAATTAAAAAAGAGCTATCTTCAAAATGATTATCAGCACTCAATAAAACTATTTAAAAAGGGGTTTACGGAAGCTACTAAATACCATTTGGTATCAGATGTATCTGTTGGGGCATTTTTAAGTGGTGGAGTTGACTCTTCAGCTGTAGTGGCATTGATGGCTAAAGAAACGGGAAGGGCGATTAAGACTTTCACAATAGGGTTTGAGTCGAAATACTCAAATTATAATGAAGCTAAATATGCTAGGCTAGTAGCAAATCAACTCCAAACGGAACATACAGAAATTATTCTAACAGAACAAGACTTCCAAAATGGGTTAAGTTCTCTTTTAGCTTCTTTTGACCAACCTAGTATTGACGGAACAAACACTTGGTTTGTTTCTAAATTTGCTGCTCAAGAAGTAAAAGTAGCCTTATCTGGTTTGGGAGGTGATGAGTTTCTTGCTGGTTATCCTCAATTTCAGAGAATATATCGCTACAATCAATTTTTTCCAAATGGAATTAAGTGGTTAAACGAAGAGTTTATTCGAAGTAGCTCTTTTATTCCTGGTAGAATACGATTGTTATTGCAAGGAATGGCTGCTACACCTCTTGCACGGTATCAGGATGTCAGAAACTTACTCCATGGGTTATCTCCTGGTACTATTTCTCATTTATTAGAATATGAGGACTCCCTTAACGACTTAAGCTATAGATATGAACCTCATTTTAATTTATTCGATGATAGCATATCTAATACATCTTATGTAGAAATTAATACCTACTTAAGGGACACCTTACTTCGGGATGCTGATAATATGTCAATGGCTCATTCCTTAGAGCTAAGACCCGTATTATTAGATCATAAATTAGCCGAAATAATGTTTGCACTTCCATCTAACCATAAAATTAAAAATGGACGAAATAAAGCTGTTTTAATAGATTCGGTTAAAGATTTATTACCAGAAGAAATATTCAATCGCCCAAAAATGGGCTTTGAATTCCCTTTAGGGCAATGGCTTTTTAACTCAGCAAGCAAAGAAGTTATTTCAATATTTAATCATCCAATTGCGCATAAAATATTTAAGAAGGAGTATCTTATGAAAATTAAAAATAATCTTCTGAATAGAAAAAAAATTTCTAACCAAGTGTGGGCTTATTTTATTCTTTTGCATTATTTGATTATTAATAAAGTAGAATTTGAATCTTGAAAAAATTGACAGTACTTCATATTATTGCGAGTGATATATCAGGTGGTGCAGCTAAAGGAGCATTTTATCTTCATGAGTCACTTATTGAAAAGGGAGTAGATTCTATCCTTCTAAAACAAATGGGAGGTGACATTCCTAAAAAGAATGTATATTCTATTTCCAATAGTATTTATACAAAAATACTACGTTTTATTTATACTTATTTAGATAGATTTCCACTTTTTCGATATACTAAAAGAGAGAGAATTGCTTTCAGTCCGTTTATTTATGGGTTTGATATTACTAAAAATTCTTTTTACGGAGAAGCAGATATTATTCATTTACATTGGGTTAACCAAGGAATGATTTCTTTATCAAACCTGAAAAAAATCAAAAAACCAATTGTCTGGACACTTAGAGATATGGGAGTTTTTACAGGAGGTTGCCATCATTCTTTTGCCTGTCATAAATATGAAAATGAATGTGGGGCTTGCCCAATTTTAAAAAGCAATAAAAAACATGATTTATCCTCGAATATACAAAAACGGAAAATTAGATTATTGCCTAGAAATATTCAGTATGTTGCAATAAGTAATTGGTTAAAGGATTGTGCAGAGAGGAGTAGGTTGTTAAAAGATTCCAAGATAAATGTTATTTATAATGGGGTAGATGTTAATTCATTTACTCTTCTTTCTAAAATTGAATCCAGAAAAGAATTAGGTTTACCTAATGATAAAAAAATAATTTGTCTTGGAGCTATCAATCCTAAAGACCCATATAAAGGTTTTAGATATGCAATGGAAAGTTTAAGTTATCTTAATAAAGATTTCTTTTTTATTTTCTTCGGAAGTTTAAATAGCAATGAGATACCCTTATCACCTAACCAATTTAAGAATTTTGGATATATTTCAGATACTAACTACTTAAATAGAATTTATTCTTCATCAGATGTGTTTTTAGCACCTTCCATTGCAGAGGCTTTTGGTAAAACACTGGTTGAAGCAATGCTATCTGGAACCCCTGTAGTTTGTTTTGATAATGGAGGGCCAAAAGATATTGTAGAGCATAAGAAAAATGGTTACAAAGCTACACCTTTTGACCCAAAAGACCTTGCCAATGGAATTATTTGGTGCTTAATTGACCAGCAACGGCATTTAAATCTTATTGGAAATGCTACGCTGGCTGCAAGATTAAAGTTTGATATAGCTGAAAAAGCTAAGGAATATATTGAGGTTTATAAGAATATTTTGAATAATTAGAGATGTCTAAACGCATATTTATTTGTCAAGTCATTCCTAAAGAGAAAATAGAAAATTTTCAGGTGTCACAGGCTGGTAATAATTTTTGTTATAGCCTAATTGAAGGAGGTATATTTGATGAGACTTATAGTATTAGCCCTATAAATATTAATGAAAAAATTTCTTTTCGGAAGGACTGCCCTGTTGTATTCATTCAGAAAAGATTATTTTCTATTAAGATATTGAGGTGGTTGAATTTTTTTTTTGACAATATATATTTATTTTATAAAATAATACTAACTAAGAATAAAGGTGCGAATTTTTGGTTCTATAACTTATATACTTCAAATTTGATCTTATTTTTACTACTAAAACTATCTGGGTTTAAAATTTTTGTTATAGTAGCTGATTTTGAACCATCAAAAAGATTTTTTACAAAGGATTTTTTCATTAGATTAGCTTTTAGAATAGTTGATGGGGTAATAAGCCTTAATGAAGGATTCAAAGAATGTTATGATAAAAATATTAAAATTATTTCAGGGGTAGTAAAAAATGCGAAACCTGATGCAGTAAAGCGGAGAATCGACTTTTCTAAAACGTTTTTGTTTTCAGGAGCTTTAGAAGATTATGCTGGAATTAAGATTGCATTAGAAGTTTTTTCTCAGCTACCTGATGCAAATTTATTAATTACAGGAAGAGGAAGCTTGGAAAGAGAAGTACAAGAGTATGCAAAACGCTATCACAATATTAATTATTTAGGTTTCTTAAGCTACGAAGAATACTTGTCTAGATTAGAAGAAGTTACTTTTTGTTTGAGTTTAAGAAATCCTAATTATCCTTTTAATAATTATAATTTCCCTTCTAAAATTATCGAATACTTTAATAAAGAGAAAATCGTTATTTCAACTTTTAAATATGAAAATTTCCCATCAGAAAATCTCATTATTTGTAATTATAATGTAGTGGATTTGATTGATAAAATCACTCGTCTATTATTAATTCCGATAGGTTCATTAGAAGAAATGCAACAAAAAAATAAATTGTCGATTCAAAGCATGTATAGCACTCATACTTGGTTTAAGTCAATAAAAGAAATTGAAAATTATGGTAGAAATTGTATGGTGTAGCCCTCACCCAACGCACTATAATTCCTATTTGTTTGAACACATTAATGATATTGAATATGTATCATTTACATCAGTTTTCTTTTATGAAAAATTGATAGAATATCCTTGGGGTGAGAATATGACAGGTAAATATTCTTGCTATTATCTTAATTATAAATTTGGAATTGATTATTCTTTAATATTTTCTTTACTAAGAAATAGAGATAAAAAGCTATTTATAGCATCATGGAATAATCTGACAATGATTATTTTGTTATCACTTTCTTCTTTGTTAAGAAGACCCTTTATTTTGGTAAGCGATACCCTTCCTATAAAAAAGAGAGTAGGTTTTAAGCAATTTCTACGAAAAATATGGTTGAAATGGATTTGGGAAAAATCGACTGCTTTTTTGGTTACAGGAGATATAGGAGTGAAGAATTGTATAGACCTTGGAGTAGCTAAATCGAAATTGATTAATTTTCCATTTGCTACTAATATAGATTATTTTACTCCTTTGAAAAACCGAAACCTTTATAATCAGACTAAGAAAGAATGGATATTTATTTCGTCTGGTAGATTAGATATTGCTCATAAAGGATATGATGTTGCAATCAAAGCATTTCATAAATTAAAATGTAACTATCCTGGATTAATGTTTAAGTATATTATTGCAGGAGAAGGAAGGGATCGAGGAATTTTAGAAGATATGATTGCAGGACATAATTTGGAGCAGGAAGTTATATTGAAAGGTTGGTTAGAGATAAATGAGTTAATAGATTTCTATCATTCTGGAGATGTATTTATACATCCATCTAATTTTGATCCATATCCTAATGCTGTTTTGGAAGCATTGGCTTGTGGGTTGCCTATTATTGGGTCTTCCTTAGCTGGGTCAGTATTAGACCGTGTAAAAGACAATATAAATGGTTTTGTTTTTCAGGCAGGTGATTATGAAGAACTTTTTAATAGACTACAGGATATTATGTTTTTGCCTATGGATGAATATCTATCTATGTGTAATAACGCTAGGGCTGTTGCTGAAAAATGGGATATAGGCTATCATATTGATAGATTGAAAAGAATTATTAAAATTTAAAAGACAATTAGAATTAGCAGAGTCGATTTTTAAATGATACCAATATTGGTAAGTGAGAATTTTTTGATACCTTTTCTAAGGTTTACTTTCAATTAGTAGTTATGCATGTTTTAAAGATTTTTTTTGCAAGAATATTGTGTTCAAAACCTATTGGGATTCTTTGTAGTATTTTTTTTAGAAACAAAATCCCATATTTCAATTCGTTAATATATACTGATTCTCCTTTTATTAAGGACAGCATTAAGGCTATGTTGTACTGGAATATATATGAAAGTGCGGAAGCAAGGTTTGTGTCTAAACATATAACTAATAAATATGATGTGGTAGAATTAGGAAGTAGTATTGGGGCAATAGGTACATTAGCAGGGAAAATTAAAGGCGATAAAAAATTAATATGTGTGGAAGTAAATCCAGATTTAACCGATATTATTAAGAAAAATTTAATATTGAATGGGGTTAATAATTATCGTGTTTGCAATGTAGGGATTGGTAACTCAAACTCTTGTTTATGGTTTAATGAAGGGGCTAATAATACAACTAGTTATCTAAGCACGGGAAGAGAATCAGGTTCAAAAAAAATAGAAACATTAAAACTAAGTAATATTTTACAAAAAGAGTCAGTTGGCAAGTATCAATTGATTTGTGATATAGAAGGATCAGAAATAGATATTTTGTTAAATGATCCGCAATCACTGGAGAATTGTGAATTAATGATTATTGAAGCCCATAAAGTACAAAGGAATAATGTTACATATACAGCAGAAGATATAAAAAAAATGATTGAAAAATTAAATTTTTCACTTATAGATCAATATAGTGTTAATTTCGTTTTTACTAAGAACTATGAAATTCCCAATTGATGTTACAAAAAAACATATTTGATTGTAAATTTGCTCTATTAATTTTAATTTCAAATATTTTTATTTGATAAAATAATGGAGATAGTCAAGATATCGGACACGTAAAAAGGTTAAAAGAGCTTATCTTACAACCATAAAAAAAATACGATGTCAAAATTACAAAAACGCTACACAAAAGCGGAAAAATTAGAGGTAGTATCT
>Ga0208544_10001386_pt1 | contig 16760 bp, 8 predicted proteins | sample DEB08_DNA_9_FD_184526 | JGI IMG/M metagenome (GOLD analysis project Ga0208544, IMG submission 184526) | Aqueous microbial communities from the Delaware River and Bay under freshwater to marine salinity gradient to study organic matter... | ecosystem: Environmental > Aquatic > Marine > Coastal ... | reverse complement strand
TAATAAGCGTTCTATTTCTGCTAAAGAAAAAACATTAGGCAATTTCTTCTTTTTCTTTGGTCGTTCTAATTTTACTACTTTTTCTTTTTGCATCAAAATTCGAATAAAGAAACAATTGAAGCAGTTAATCAATTGATTCAACTGACTATCAGACACATTTCCTTGTATTTTGTATAAGATATAGGCCTCTATCTGTTCTTTACTTATGGAAGACGGTTTGACATTTGGAAAATAAGCCAAAAAATGAGTAAACAATCCTTTATAAGTTTTTATTGTTCGCCACGCTTTATGCTCTAACATCAATTTTTCTTCAAAAGCAACAAGTGCTCTTTTTTGCATGTCATTCAATTTAAACTTAACCGCTTTCATCTTTTGCGTTCCCTCTACCTTAAACTCATCTGGAATATTCGGATTTATCTCAAAAGAATATTGCAGATGTTGCTGACCAATTAATTTCCATAACCGCTTTAAACTGTCTTTTACATAAGGAATACACCAGTATTTACCTTCCGTTTCCCATTTTCGACCAGGTATATTTTTCACTACTTCTATCCATCCTTTTTTATCGTAGGATACCCAAAGTACCAACCACTCATTATTGGCCTTTTCCAATATGATTTGCTCCCCAATAAATACTTTAAAAGTACGCTCCCCTTGTTGAATCGTTTTGAAAAACTTAGCCGCTGGCACACTATTTTTAGGGATAGTGATGATACCCGTTCTTTTTTGATAGGTTCCTTTACTCTTTGCCAAATGTTCGGGCGTAGCCATTATACAATTATCAGGTAATTTCATAACAGTTTTTTGGGTATCAGCAGGTATTTCTTTAGGCGTAATTAACGATGCTGCTATTTTTAAGTCCGTCCCAAACAATTGGATTAACTGTTGAAAAGTAGCTTCATTTTTAGGTACACTCCAATATTGCTGCCCTTTATTCCAAGCTCGATTTGGTAAACTCCGAATCTGTTGTATCCAATCTTTCCGTTGCCAAGGCACAAATACCTTTACTCTAGTATCGTGTTCAGGTTCTACTCGAACCACTAGTTGTTGTTCACTCATAATATTAGTTTTGGCAAATAAACTCTATTTTCCAAAATCTATCCGTTTTTAATCGTTTACTTACGTTTGTAAACGTTTGTAGCCGTTTGTAAACGTTTACAAACGGCTATACGTTTGGAAATTTTCAATTTTCAATTTCTAATTTTCAATTTTCAAAGAGGGACTACCTATCTTTGCAGAAAACGAAAACCATGCGCCTACCATTTTTATTATTTGCTTGTTTATTATTTGCTTGTTCCCCTACTCCACCACAGAGCGTGGAACTCACCAATATCAAAATCGCCCGTGATAAATGGGGCGTCCCGCATATCATGGCGCCGACAGATGCAGAAGTTGCCTATGGACTAGCATGGGCAGAATGTGAAGATGATTTTATCACTTTGCAGGAACAAATGGCGGCAGGAAAAGGAAAATTAGGCGAAATCAAAGGACAAGATGGGTTGATTGTCGATTTTGCTATCAAATTTATGGGTTTACCTGAAATCGCCGCCGCCCGTTATGACAAAGAAGTAACTGGGCGATTTAAAACCTATTTGGAAAGCTATGCAGATGGCTTAAATGCTTATGCAGCATTACATCCCGATGAGGTATTATTAGATGGTTTATTTCCATTGACTGGACAAGATGGCATCGTTGGCTATTTATTAGGCAATGTAGAAGTATCCGGTGCAGGAAAAGATTTACAGAAAATAATGAATGGCAAAATTATTAAGGAACTCCAAAGTAATTTCCCGAAAGGGTCAAATGCGATTGCCATTTCCAAAAATAAAACAACGGATGGAAAAACCTATTTAGCCATTAATTCTCATCAACCCTTAGAAGGCTGGTATTCTTGGTATGAGGCGCATTTGATTAGTGACGAAGGCATGAATATTTTGGGCGGTACTTTTCCTGGTGGCATGGTGATTTTCCAGGCGTCAATGAACATTTAGGTTGGGCGCATACGGTGAATCATGCGGATTTTTCGGACACCTATAAACTGACGATGCATCCAGATAATGCCTTACAATATGAATTTGACGGAGAATGGTTAACCTTAGAAGAAAAGCATCATTGGGCATGGATGAAAGTAGCTGGTCCTATCAAAATTCCGATTCGACAAACAAATTATGCTAGTAAATACGGGCCTACTTTTGAAACGGATGATGGTTTTTATGCTTGGCGATTTGCAGTTGGGGAAAGCATTAGAATGGGGGAACAATGGTATAAAATGAATAAGGCAACCAATTTTAAAGAGTTTTATGATGCGCTAAAAATACAAGGGATTGCTTGTTTGAATGTGGTGTATGCCGACAAAGAAGATAATATCTATTTTTTAAGTAATGGTCGGTTACCCGTAAGAGACCCTAATTACGATTGGAGTACCGTTTTACCAGGCAATACTTCTGCTACTTTATGGGATGGAAATACGGTTTCTTTGGATAGTTTGCCACAGGTTTTAAACCCTGAATGTGGCTGGGTCTTTAATACGAATAATACGCCCTATTCGGCTAGTGATAATCAAGACAACTTTGTAGAAACTGCTTTAAATAAAACGATGGGCTTTCAAGGAGTTGGATTAGAAAACAACCGTAGTAGTCGTTTTTTAGAGTTGATTAATCAATATGATAGTTTGAGTTATGATGATTTTAAACGGATTAAATACGACCGCCAATATCCTTCCAAAATGATTTTGCCTAGTGCCACTAATTTGGAAATGCTAATGAATTTAGACGCTACTAAATACCCTGATATTGCTGACGCTATCAACCTGTTATCTACTTGGGACAGACAAACTTACTTAGGCAATACCTCCGCTCCCCTATTTTTATTGACTTGGAAATATATTGATGAAATTAGAAAAGCGGAAGATCGAGCAGTGCGTGGTGGCGTTTTGACCACCGAAGATTGTATAACTGGTATTCGTAAAGCTAAAACTGAATTATTAGAAAAATATGGCCAGCTAGAAGTGGAAATTGGGGAAATGCAGCGACATATTCGAGGCGAAGTTAATATTCCGCTAGGTGGTGGTCCTGATGTACTGGCAGCCATGTATAGCTTTGAACAAGACAATGGGCAATACAAAGGAGTGGCTGGTGATTCTTACATCGAATTGGTCCGTTTTGGCCCTGATGGAGTGGAAATTGAATCGGTTAATGCTTACGGTTCTTCTGCCAATGAAGGGGATGAACATTTTACGACGCAAATGGAATTGTTTGCTGGGCAGAAATTGAAGAAAATGACGTTGGATAAGGAAGAAGTTCTGCGGACAGCGGTGAAGGTTTATTCGCCTTTGAAGCCTTTGTAGTACTCAAAATTTTTAATAAAAAGTATTTTGGAGTTTAATTTTTTTGGAGTTATTTGCTGGGCAGAAATTGAAGAAAATGACGTTGGATAAGGAAGAAGTTTTGCGGACAGCGGTGAAGGTTTATTCGCCTTTGAAGCCGATGTGATTTCAATTTTCAATTTTGAAAATTGTTAACTTCCCAACCAAAAAGGAGCAAGTCCAGCACCAAAGCCATAACCTGCTCCCTTTTGAAAATTGAAAATTATAAATTGAAAATTGAAAATTACTCAAGTTCCACAACCAAATCATCTTGCACCACCAAAGTCTTTGCCTTCAAATGAACCAGCTTCACTATTCCTGCAACAGGCGCAGTAATCGTACTTTCCATTTTCATTGCCTCAATAATGAATAAAGGCGCATTCGCTTCCACTTTATCACCCGCCTTTACCAATACTTTTGATAAACTGCCTTGTAGTGGCGAACCAATTTCATTATCCGCAACTGCTTTACGGTTTTGAATGACTTTGACGCTACTGTTTTTGTCTTTAACGACCACCGCTCTTGCTTGACCATTTAGATTAAAAAACACCATCCGATCTCCGAGTGCATTCGTTTTGGTATCGTCTAAATATTGAATCAATAAGTTTTTACCTTGTTCTAATTTGACCATGATTTCTTCGTAAGACTTTAAGCCATAAAAATAAGCGGTACTTGGCAAAATTCTGACCACGCCATATTTTTTGAAATGCTCATAAAAATCTGTAAATACTTTTGGGTACAATTTATAGGATAAAAAGTCCCGCATTTCTAAATTAGGATTATCAAACTCTACTTTGAAAGCAGCAAATTCGTTCTCAAAATCAATGGGTTCTAAATGTGCATTTGGTTTATCTGTAAATGGTTTTTCGTCCTTTAAAACCAATTTTTGAATTTTTTCAGGAAAACCACCCTTGATTTGTCCTAAATTTCCACGCATCAAGTCTTTTACAGAATCTGGAAAATCTAACTTATCCCCTCTTTCTAAAATATCTTCCTTCGTTAAATTATTGGAAGTCATAAACATCGCCATATCTCCCACTACTTTAGAAGAAGGTGTTACTTTTATAATCCCACCAAATAAATCATTGGCAATCGTATAGTTCTTTTTGATGGTTTCAAATTTATCTTCTAAACCTAAACCTCTTGCTTGAGGCCGCAAGTTGGAATATTGACCACCAGGAATTTCCATATCATATACATCCGCCGTTCCTGCTCTTAGCTCTGTTTCAAACGGATAGTACTGCGTTCTTACATCTTCCCAATAATCAGAAAATTCATTTAGCGAATTTAAATCAATTTTACGTTCTCTTTTATGCCCTTGCATCATCGCCACCACCGAATTAAAGTTCGGTTGCGAAGTCAAACCAGACATTGAACTCAATGCCAAATCTACTACATCAACGCCTGCATCAATCGCACTTAAATAAGTCGCTGCTTGAATAGAACTCGTATCATGTGTATGTAAATGAATCGGTAAATCAACTGCTTTTTTCAAGGCTTTGATTAAGGTCGTTGCCGCACTTGGCTTCAACAAACCAGCCATGTCTTTTATCGCAATGATATGCGCGCCTTCATCCTCTAATTGTCGAGCTAAATCTAGATAATATTGTAAATCAAATTTAGTTTTATTTGGATTGCTAATATCACCAGTGTAACAAATACAAGCTTCTGCCAAGGCATCCGTTTCATTCCGCACCGTTCTAATCGACGTTTTCATTGCTTCCACCCAATTCAACGAATCGAAGATTCTAAATAAGTCAATCCCCGTAGTATGTGCTTGAACAATGAATTTTTCTATTAAATTATCAGGATAGGCTTTATAACCAACTGCATTTGAGCCTCTTAATAACATTTGGAAAATCACATTCGGAATTTTCTCTCTCAATTGTTCTAACCTTAACCACGGGCATTCTTTTAAAAACCGTAGCGATACATCAAAAGTTGCACCACCCCAAACTTCCATAGAAAAGACATCTTGTCCATGATTTTTGGCAAAACTTTCTGCTACTTTTAGCATGTCATAACTTCGCATCCTAGTTGCTAAAAGTGATTGATGCGCATCTCTAAAAGTCGTATCAGTATATTGAATTTTTTTATCCTTTTTAAGCTGTTGCGCAAACTTAACAGGCCCTAATTTTTTCAATAAATCTCGACTCCCTTTTGGATACGCTTCGATGTGTTTATGTTGTGGTACAATTGGTTTAGTAAACACTTTTTTAGGGTCTACATATTTAACATCAGGATTACCATTGACATTCACTTCTGCTAAATAATTAAGCAATTTGGTTCCTCTATCTTTTCGTCGCTTGATGGTGGTAATTAATTCAGGGTATTTTTTGATAAAATTGACCGTCGCTGCTCCATTTCTAAATTCTTCATTTTGTAAAAGATTTAGTAAGAACATAATATTGGTGTTCACCCCTCTAATTCTAAATTCTCGTAAGGCTCGGTGCAATCGGTCAGCTGCCCCACTTAAAGTACGCCCTGAGGCAGTCACTTTTACCAACATACTATCAAAAAATGGCGAAATTTTCGCTCCTGCATAAGCACTACCTGCATCCAATCGAATACCCATCCCACTTGCAGAACGATAAGCGACTAAGGTGCCATAATCTGGTTTGAAATCCTCTGCTGGATTTTCTGTCGTTACCCGACATTGAATAGCAAATCCATTACAGACCACATCATCTTGGCTACGAATAAAAATCGTTGGATGCGATAATGGGTAGCCCATAGCTACCAAAATCTGTGACCGAACAATATCAATGCCCGTCAATTCTTCCGTTACCGTATGCTCTACTTGAATTCTTGGATTGACTTCAATAAAATAAATATTCTCCGCTACATCTACTAAAAATTCTACCGTTCCCGCATGCGAATAATTGGAATGTTTCCCAATTCTCACCGCATATTCATACAACTTATCTCTAGTTTCTTGTTTCAAACCAAAACTTGGTCCAATTTCCACTACCTTCTGGAAACGTCTTTGTACCGAACAATCTCTTTCATATAAATGCACAATATTTCCATACTTATCTCCTAACAACTGCACTTCAATATGCTTTGGGTTTTCGATGAATTTTTCAATAAATACTTCATCGCTACCGAAAGCAGTCTTCGATTCTCCTTTGGCTTCATTATAAGCTTTAGAAAACTCTGCTTCGGTACGCACCACTCTCATGCCACGACCACCGCCACCGTTTTTGGCTTTCACCATAATCGGCCAATCAATTTTTTTAGCTTCTCTTAGCGCCACAGGTTCTTCGGAAACATCTACTAAACTATCTTCAATTAGCGGTACATTTATTTCCCTCGCAAAGGCTTTGGTCAATACCTTGTCTCCTACTTTCATCATCGTTTCTGGCTCAGGGCCAATAAAAATAATTCCATTTGCCTGACATTTTCTCACAAAATGGATATTTTCCGACAAGAAACCATAGCCAGGGTGAATCGCTTCTGCCCCACATTTCTTCGCAACTCGAATGATTTCATCAATATCCAAGTAAGGCTTCAAGGGGCTATCATCCGGGCCAATTTGGTACGATTCATCCGCTTTATATCGGTGCAAAGAATATCTATCTTCAAAGGTATAAATGGCGACCGTTCTCAATTTTAATTCGGAGGCTGCTCTTAATACTCTAATCGCAATCTCGCCTCTATTGGCAACTAATATTTTTTTGAACTTCTTAATCTTCGGTTCCATAATGAAATTTATTTTTTAATTTTTTATCGGGTACTCAACTATAGTAAAAGACTCGATCTACTAAATTTAGTAAATCTATAATTTTTTGATTTTAAATTTAAAAATTTAGCAAATTGCTCTTTTTGCATCCCCCTTATACTTCATAAGTAGTCACTACAAAAATAATCAATGGTTCGTCACCTGTATTTTCGACGGCGTGTAAAGCCATTCCTTTTATACTGGTAATATTTCCTTTTGTTAGGGGATATTTTTTAGGTTCACTTTTTCCATTCTCTTTTTCATAATACATGCCTTCTCCATGCATCACAATGTATAATTCCTGTTCTTTCCGAGTACCATGGGTATGAAACCCACAACTATCTGCACTAGTTGGCAAAATCATATAAGCGCCTATTCTATTATTGACAAGTTCTTCAGCTTGAAAAAGCTGTAATAGGTAAACCGTACCTTCTCCGCCATACATTTGTGCTCGTTTATCATATCGGGCTGCCTTTCTTGGAGCCGTACCCAAATGAAAAACGGTTGGCGTAATATAAGGCGCGACCAATTGGTCAATGGCTAATTTTTCTGCTGTGGTCATTGTAGTTTTACTCATTCTTTATTGCTTTTACGACAAGTAATAAATGAAAATTACAGGTAATTTTATGAATTTATGGCAGAATCTGGTTGGAAAGGACTGCAAAAGTGCTAAAATTATGGGACAAAATAAACATTCGGGAATAATAAAATTGCTGGCATCTTAAAATTATTATTTTAAAATTCCTCAATGCCCTACATCTCCAACGATTCAATTGTTTTAAATTAAAAACAATTTCCATACTTCTCTTATTTAAATAATAGGTTATTTCCCGTTTGTTATTATATTGCGCTTTCAAGGTTCATTATTTTATTTTAGTAATGTCCTTTCTAACCATTTTTAATAAAACCAATACATTATGTCTGCCGAATTACAGACTGCGCTCCTGCTCCTTGTAGTTGGAATGATTACTGTTTTTATCATTCTCTCTTTAGTCGTCTTGACTGGCCGTACCCTTATATGGGTCGTTAATAACTATTTCTCTCCTGAAGAAAAATTAGCTTACGATTATAAAGTTCCTTTTGTAGAAGATGATGTCATTTACAAGAAAAAATTAGCGGCCATTACCGCTGCTGTAGAAATTGCTACAGGTGGACAGGGGAAAATAACTAAAGTAGAAAGGCTATAGGATTTATTATCGGGTAACTTCCCGTTACTGGATAATTTTAAACCACTCCTTAGCCCTAATCAATTTTATATAAAAAATAGAATTACTGGATAACAGAACTAATCCAATAATAGCGAATAACAAATAATAATGGGTAAAGAAATCAAATTAAGTTTAGTTTATCGAGATATGTGGCAATCTTCTGGGAAATACATGCCTAGGGTTGACCAATTATTAAAAGTCGCACAACCAATTATTGATATTGGGGTATTTTCTAGAGTAGAAACAAATGGTGGTGGCTTTGAGCAAATTTGTTTATTGTACGGCGAGAATCCCAATAAAGCAGTTAGAGAATGGACGACGCCTTTTAATAAAGCAGGGATTCAAACGCACATGTTAGAACGTGGGCTTAACGGTATTCGAATGAGTCCCGTGCCAGCCGATGTACGTAAATTGATGTTCCAATTAAAGAAAAAGCAAGGAACAGATATTGCTCGGTCTTTTGATGGATTGAATCATGCACCCAATCTGCAAAAATCTTTTGAATATGCCCGTGAAGGTGGCATGATTGCTCAAGGTTGTTTGTGTATTACTTTTTCGCCGATTCATACCGTCGATTATTATATCAAATTGGCAGATACCTTGATTGATTATGGAGCAGAAGAAATTTGTATCAAAGATATGGCAGGAATTGGACGTCCTGTTTCTGTTGGTAAAATGATAAAAGGCATTAAAGACCGACACCCTAATACAATCGTGCAATATCATGGGCATTCTACCCCAGGTTTTTCAGTAGCAACTTCTTTGGAGGCAGCTCGGGCAGGGGCAGATTATATTGATGTAGGGATGGAACCGTTGAGTTATGGAACAGGTCATGCCGATTTATTGACCGTACATGAAATGTTACGAGATGCTGGTTTTAGTTTGCCAGACATTAATATGGATGCGTATATGGAAGTCCGTAGTTTGACCCAAGAATTTATCGACGACTTCTTAGGCTATTATATTAACCAGCGGAACCGAAAAATGAATCCACTATTGATTGGACCTGGTTTGCCCGGTGGTATGATGGGCAGTTTGATGGCGGATTTAGAAAATAACCTAAAGGGCTTGAATAAATGGAAAGCAAAAAGAGGTCAAGCTCCAATGACCCAAGACCAATTATTAATTAAATTATTCGATGAAGTTAAATATACTTGGCCAAAATTTGGCTATCCACCTTTGGTAACCCCTTATAGTCAATACGTCAAAAATGCTTCTTTAATGAATGTGACGCAAATGGAGAAAGGCAAAAAACGTTTTTCTATGATTGACGAAAACACTTGGGGCATGTTGATGGGTAAATCTGGTAAATTACCTGGTGAGATTGGCGAAGAATTACAAGCGATGGCAGCGGCTGAAGGTCGAGAAAAATTTGAAGGTAATCCGCAAGATTTATATCCTGATGAATTGGATAAGTTCCGTCAGCAAATGGAAGAAAAAGGTTGGGATACGGGGAAAGATGAGGAGGAATTATTTGAATTTGCCATGCATCCACCTCAATATGAAGATTATAAATCGGGTAAGGCTAAGGAGAAATTTAATGCAGATTTAGCGGCTCGAAAAGCTGCGGCTAATGGTGCTAATACTGCCAAAACAGCAGGTGTTGCAACTGTAGCCACTCCAATTACAGCCAATTCGACAACTAATCCTCCACCAAAATCTATGTGGATTGATGTGGATGGAGAGCGGTTTAAAGTGTCGGTTAGTTATGGAGAAGATAACACAAATTCCTCCCCCCTCCCGATAGCTATCGGGACTCCAAAGGGAGAGAAAACCGTTGTCAACCCTAAACCATCAGTTAATACTGGAGGACCAATGACAAATGTAGAATCACCTTTGGAGGGAAAATTCTTTTTGACCAAAAGTTCATCGGATAAAGCGGTAAAAGTTGGAGACATGGTAAAAGAAGGCGATACAATTTTTTATGTAGAATCTATGAAAGTGATTAATGCCGTCAAAGCTGAGGATAGTGGGGAAATCGTAGAAATCTTAGTGAATCACGGAGATGATATTGAGGAAGATGATGTGGTCATGCGATTGAAATGATGAACGATAAACGATGAATGATGAATTCGTTAGTAAATATCATTTATCGTCTAGTATCGAAAAATAGCGTCGATAAAAATAGCTATTCCATACTTTACAAATTCATCGTTTATCATTCATAGTTCATCATTCTTTAATCTTGTTAATCTTGAAAAATCTTGTCATCCTGTATTTATGGAGGTACTAAATAAATTATTCGAAATGACCGCCTTGGGAGAAATGGCTAATTCTCCTGGTAGTATTTTCATGCTGTTCATTGCCTTAGGGCTACTCTATTTGGGCATTGCCAAACGGTTTGAACCTTTATTGCTAGTTCCGATTGCTTTTGGTGTCTTTTTAGCAAATTTCCCCGGCGGAAATATGGCAGTTACCACCGTAGCTGAAGCCCCTGGTATTGACCATAAAACCATCATCGAAATTGCGAAAGACCACGGCATTATGAATATGCTGTATTATATGCTGATTAAAACAGGGTTATTGCCACCGTTGATTTTCATGGGCGTGGGTGCAATGACGGATTTTGGACCGATGTTAAGAAATTTACGTTTAGCATTTTTTGGTGCCGCCGCCCAAATTGGTATTTTTTCAGTTCTATTTGCAGCAGTTTTGATGGGTTTTACTTTGAAAGAAGCCGCTGCTTTGGGTATTATTGGAGGCGCTGATGGCCCAACAGCTATTTATACCTCCATTATTTTAGCCCCGCATTTATTAGGGCCAATTGCGATTGCCGCTTATTCTTATATGGCTTTAGTACCTGTGATTATTCCTTTTGTAGTAAAATTATTGATGACTGAAAAAGAGTTAAAAATCAATATGAAGGCGCAGGAAAGGCTATATCCTAGCAAAACAAAAATTAAGAACTTACGCACCGTTAAAATTATCTTTCCCATTGCTTTGGGATTGATTGTATCTATACTTGTTCCTTCTTCTGTTCCTTTGGTTGGAATGCTATTATTTGGTAATTTAATTAAAGAAGTGGGTAGTGATACCAATCGATTATTTAAAGCGGCTTCGGATACGATTATGAATGCGGCGACTATCTTTTTAGGCTTGACTGTTGGCGCTACAATGACGGCTAGTTCTTTTCTAAATAGTCAGACTTTGATGATTGTTGTTGGTGGATTTATTGCTTTTGCGATTTCTATTGCAGGTGGAATTACGGCGGCTAAAATGTATAATTTATTTGCTAAAAAGAAGATTAATCCTTTGATTGGGGCGACTGGTTTAAGTGCAGTACCGATGGCATCGAGAGTGGCGAATGAAATTGCTTTGAAATATGACCCGAAGAATCATTTATTGCAGTATGCGATGAGTAGTAATATTTCTGGGGTGATAGGGTCGGCGGTGGCTGCTGGGGTATTGATTTCGTTTTTGAATAACTGATAAAGAAATAGTTAGCACAAATCGCAGGTGATTTCCCCACGGATTTAAAGTCCCCACGAATAATGGAATTTAAAATAAATCTTTGGTAAGGTATTAGCACATTAATCTCAATTAGATCATCAGTTAAAATATCCGCTGCCATTCATCCGTTACCAACCAATATATACAATTGGCAACGGATGTAAGGCAACGGATTTGACGAGCTAGACAAAACTTAAGCATTTTCTTAATATCAATTCTTAATCTGACGCTCTCCCTATTTTAACCAGTAACCTTCATCGTTGAATTTAAAAAGAGTCCACTCAAAAATAAAAATAGGTTACAAAAATCAAAAAAGTACTAATTGAAAATTCATCAATTAGCACTTTTTTGATTTTAAAATCTTTCTATCTAAAATTACATAGCAGATTCCTTCTTCTTCAAAACAATAGCGTCCACCGCTTTATCTTTCACCAACTTATTAAACTTAGGCAAATCTGTGTTTTTGATTGCCTCAAATTCCGTCAATTGTTCGTCGATGCGCTTTGTCAATTCTTCCCGCACTTGAATCATCCCATCTGTTGGTGGATAATCGCCTCGTTGAATCAATGAATTTAAGTGTCCCAATTTATTATTTAACCGAACAGGAAAATTTAAAGGGTCTTGACCACTTCTATTTTTTGTTTGGTATAAAGCCTTTTCTACTTTTTCCATCTTTTCGTTAATCTCATCTGCTAATTCCCCAATTTCCTTCATATCTTCATCGTCTCCAATTAATTTTTTATAATTATTTAATTGGTCTCTTACTTTTCGGATGTCGATAATCGCCTCATGCGTTTCGGTTAACTTATCCCCTACGCCTTTGATAAAATCAAATTGCTTTTGGATATCTGCCAAGGAGACTTCCGAACGAGGGTCTTTTAAGATTTTAAAAGTCTGTGTTTGTTCTACGTCGCCTACTTTTAAAGTAACTTTATAATCTCCTGGTACGGCTTGTGGTCCATTTAAAGAAGCCCACCACATAATCATACCATCGAATTTTTTAGCAGCAGGATACGTCATATTCCAAGAAAATTGATTACCACCTTCTTCCACTTTTAATTTATCTGCTTTTTCCTTCGCTTTAGTAGAATAAGTTCGGATTAACTCGCCATTGCCTTCATAAAAAGATAAGGAAACATCTTTGGTTACAGAAGTATCTTTTAAATTAAAATGTACCATAACGCCTCCTGGTCGATTCATCCCCGCATTACGAGGTTTTGGATTTTGCCAGCCGCCCATTCGGTAACTATCCATTGGTTTAAATAAGTGGACCTTGGCATTTGCCATCCCATCATTTAATTGGTGTAAAACCGTTAAATCGTCAATCATCCAAACGGAACGACCTTGAGTTGCCGCAATTAAATTATCATTTTTGATTGCTAAATCTGTAATTGGCGTAATCGGTAAATTCATTTGATATGGCTGCCAATTAGCACCATCATCAAAGGAGATGTACATGCCTGTTTCTGTACCAGCGTATAACATGCCTTGCTTGTTAGGGTCTGCTCGAACAACTCTAGTAAAATGTTGATTATCAATACCATTTACTATTTTTGTCCACGTTTGTCCGTAATCTTTTGTTTTATATAAATAAGGTCTAAAGTCGCCGCCTTTATACAAAGTTCCTGCGAAATACGCACCGCCATCAGAATGCGGGTCTGGGTCTACACTATTCCACATCAACCATTTTGGCGCACCTTTTGGGGTAACATCAGTCCAAGTTTTGCCACCATCTTTAGACACATTGACTCGACCATCATCAGACCCTGTCCATAATAAATCTTTGACTCTAGCGGATTCTGCAGCCGCAAAAATCGTACAGTAATATTCTACAGAAGTGTTATCTTGTGTAATAGGCCCACCAGAAGACTTTTGCTTTTCAGGGTCATTTCTTGTTAAATCTGGGCTAATCAACTCCCAACTTTGCCCTTCATTCATAGATACATGCAAATGATTAGAAGCCGTATATAATTTATTCGGGTCATGCGGAGAAATGAAAATCGGGAAATTCCATTGAAAACGGTATTTCATCCCATCTGCGCCCCAACCCATTGGTAAATCTGGGTGTACATTGATGACTCTAGCTTTGTCCGTTCTATGGTCTAATCTGACAAAAAATCCATCATAACTACCGCCATAAACGACTTCATTATTTCGTGGGTCAATCGCAATATGCCCACTTTCTCCACCAGCCGTTACTTCCCAGTCATCTTCTGTAATCGAACCGCCATCAGAACGGTGTTTGATTCGTTGGGTGGAGTTATCTTGTTGCGCTACGTATATTTTGTAAGGAAATGCATTATCTGTCGTTACTCTATAATATTGAGCCGTTGGTTGGTTCAAATAAGTACTCCAATTAGCACCGCCACTAAAAGATACTTGTACGCCGCCATCATCTGCAACTGCCATCCGCTTTGGGTCTTCTGGTGCAATCCAAAGGTCGTGGTGGTCACCGTGTGGCGTCCGCATCGTTTTAAAAGATTTACCACCATCTTTTGATTTATGAAACCGCACATTCAAACCATAAATAACATCTTCGTCTTGTGGATCGGCATAAATTCGACTATAGTACCAAGCTCTTTGTCTTAAATTACGCGTATCGTTTAATAAAGACCAAGTTTTTCCCGCATCAGAAGAAACAAATAAACCACCTTTTTCTGCTTCTACTTGCGCCCATACTTTATTAGAATTAACTGGAGAAACCGTTACGCCAATAATTCCTAAAGTACCTTCTGGGAAACCTTTATTTTTAGAAATTTCTTTCCAAGTGTCTCCACCATCTGTACTTTTCCAAAGTGCCGAACCTTCTCCCCCACTTTCTAAACTATAAGGTGTTCGATTGATATTCCAAGTCGATGCATAAATAATTCTAGGATTGTTTGGGTCTAAAATTAAATCACAACCACCTGCATCTTTATTGACAAACAAGACCTTCTCCCAAGTATCTCCGCCGTTTTTAGACCGATAAATACCTCTTTCATTACTAGATGCAAAAACATTTCCTAATGCTGCTGCATAAACCAATTCAGGATTTTTAGGATGGACTCGAATTCTAGGTATATGGTACGTTTTATCTAAACCAATGGACTTCCAAGTTGACCCAGCATCTTCTGATTTCCACATGCCATAGCCATAAGACATATTTCCTCTAACCGTGACTTCTCCCCCACCGACATAAATCACATTCGGGTCATATTCACTTACGGTAACTGAGCCAATAGATCCTCCGAAAAATCCATCAGAAATATTATTCCAAGTTTGGCCTCCATCTTCGGTTTTCCAGACGCCACCGCCTGCAGAACCCATGTAATATAGATTCGGTTTACCTGCTACTCCTGCTACAGCAGAAGACCGACCGCCTCGAAAAGGGCCTAAGTTTCGCCATTTTACGGCATCGTATAAAGATTCGTCAAATTTGACTTTAGCCGAGGTACTTTTAGTCGCTTTTTGTGCGGTAACGGGTGCACAACTGAAAAAGCAAAAGCATAGGCCAATAAATAGAAAAGGAAAGTGTAAATTTCTCATCCGCTATAGTTTTGGTTCTATTTTACAAGATGACAGGATTATATAGGATTGACAGGATTTACCCTGCTAACTAGCTATCATCTCTTTTTAGTTAAATAATGTGCCAAATATAGGAAATTGTTGGGATATGAAAGTTGATTTTTTTTTGAAGAAGGTATTATAAGTTCTCCTACGCTAGGTTCGCTCAAATTTTTGATTAATACATAAATTACACGAAATAATATTCTGTATTAAAAGTATTTTTATCTTTAAAACAGTATTTTGTTCGTATTTATTTTTATTAAATAAATATAATTAAAATATTATTTTTAACCCTAAAATAATAACCTGAAAAGAGTTTATTTAAAATAAATAAAATTCTGCATTTTAAACATAAATCAAAATATTATTTTGATAATATTTTATTTTATTAACTAATTTTGGGCGAACCTAGCGTTATTTAAGCCTAAATTTAATATATGTATTTAAATAAGGAAGCTAATAAACAGTTTTTAGTTTTTTTTTTAAAGACTAAAAAGGTTGGTCTAAAAAAAGAAAAAACCCCTATATAGAATAGGGGTTTCTAACCCAAACAAATAAACACAAAAACTACTTTTTAATGATACAAGTATAGGAGTATTTAAAGGTTCATCCTATAGTTCACATAAAAAAATGTGACATCCAAAACAATAAAAATACTTCAAAAAACCATTGATAAACAACACTTTACGCCAAATATCTGTTACAGCTATTTTTTTAAAAAAAATGAAAATTTTTAAAAAAAAACTGGAATATATTAGCCAGTTTATTCATTTTTAAAAAAAACAAAAGGAATAGTAAAATCTTACTAATTCCTCATTCTACTCCTGTTCAAAAAAGAAGTGAATCTCTATCTATAAAAAAACAATCCTTTTTAATATACCACCTATTCTATTTCTCTATTACTTGATATTTTATATACAAATTTATTTTTAAAATGATTAGCCATTCATCACTTATTTAAATATCAGCAAATTAAATATCAAAAAATTTATTCAATAAAGGACTTAATGGAATGAAAGGAATCAAAACAGTCAACAACCTAAAAATCGTAAATTTTGTATCAAAAAATGCTTTCAAATTCTAGTATATTTACTCTTTGCCCTACGCCCGAAGCACTTTATTGAGTCGTTATAAAAATGTCTAGAAATTAAATCGACTAAAGTAGTTTTAACAATTAATATTCTTTATTTTGCTCCTTTTTTAATTTCGACCACTTAAATACCACGTAACATTATGAAAATCACCTACTACGGTCAATCCTGTTTTATGATTGAAACAAAGGGCAAAACTATATTGACAGATCCTTTTATTACTTATAATGAATTAGCCAAAGATATTGATGTACAATAGTCCGTGCAATTTTTTAGGTAAAAAAACTTGACAAAAATAAAAAAAGCCGTGAGATTTAGTTTGCACACAAAAATCCACGACTTATGTTAAGCACCATTACAGTACTCGGACTAATTTTCGT